>Ga0114997_10000015_pt1 | contig 121268 bp, 128 predicted proteins | sample ArcticOcean_MG_C_2_FD_87045 | JGI IMG/M metagenome (GOLD analysis project Ga0114997, IMG submission 87045) | Marine microbial communities from western Arctic Ocean - ArcticOcean_MG_CB4_136 | ecosystem: Environmental > Aquatic > Marine > Oceanic | place: Arctic Ocean: Canada Basin | collected... | reverse complement strand
TCTAGCTAAGATGGTGAGACATTCTAGTAAAAATTATGTTTTAGCAGTTAATAAGTGCGATACCCCAGATCATAGTGATCGCATACTCCCTTTCTTTAGTCTAGGATTAAAAGAGCCTGTACCTATCTCAGGATTAAACGGAGCAGGCGTTGGAGATGTATTAGATACTTTATTTGCACATGAAGATCTTCAAGGACAAGATTTTGACGATATGGATGAAGAATCTATGTCCATATCAATTGTTGGAATGCCTAATGTTGGAAAATCGTCTATTCTGAATGCTTTAATTCAAAAAGAACAAGCCATTGTTTCTGATATTGCTGGAACGACGAGAGACTCTATTGATACTCACATAAAATGGCATGGACATTCTATTAAAATTGTAGATACTGCAGGACTTAGAAAAAGGAGTAAGATTGATGATGATATTGAATATTATAGTTCATTAAGAGCAGTAGACTCACTAATACGATCTGATGTTGTTTTACTTGTTATTGACGCAGAAAAAGGATTCACAAAACAAGAAAAAACTATTGCTAGCGAAATTATCCGTAGAGGAAAAAGGATGGTAATACTAGTAAACAAATGGGACCTAACTGCTAATAAAAATATTTCTGCAGAGATGTTCAAAGAAGAGATGATTCATGAATTTCATTTAATGCAATATTATCCTATACTTTTTGTATCTGCTTTAACAAAAAGACGTATATCGAATGTATTATCTGAGACATGGGCTGTATTCCAAAAACAAAGAGATAAAATTAGTACAAAAGCATTAAATGAATGGCTTGTAAAAGCAGTCAGAAAATATCCACCTCCAGCATTGCAAGGAAAGTCAATTAGGCTAAAATTTGTAGATCAAGTACAATTCTTGCCACCAATATTTGCTTTTTTTTGTAATTATCCTAAGCTGATTACTGTTGCTTATAAGCGATATTTACATAATCAGATTAGAGAATCTTTTGATTTAGATGGTATAACAATTAAGTTGTCTGTTAGGAAGGGATAATTATTCAAAAAAAAGTTTATAGTTGGGCTTTATATGATTGGGCAAATTCTGCATTTGCCACTACTGTTATGGCAGGATTTTTTCCAATTTTTTTCTCTCAATATTGGTCAGATCCAAATAACCTATCAATTAGTACTTTTTACTTAGGGCTAGGAAATTCTATAGCATCTATTGTCGTTGCATTATTAGCACCGTTTCTTGGTGCAATTGCAGATAGAGGAAGCTATAAGAAAAGATTTTTAATATTTTTTGCATTTTTGGGTATTGTAATGACAGTAGGTTTAGGCTTTGTTGCTCAAGGTATGTGGCCGATAGCTTTATTGGTTTATATCTTTGCTACTATTGGATTTTCAGGCGCTAACACCTTCTATGACTCTTTGTTGCCGAGTGTTAGTAATGAAAAGACAGTAGATTATGTTTCTGCGTTAGGATATTCTGTAGGATATCTTGGGGGAGGGATACTCATTGTAATTAATTTTTTAATGTTATCCTATCCTGAATCTTTTGGCTTAGCAGATAGTACTGCTGCAATTCAATGGTCTTTTATATCTGTTGGAATATGGTGGGCATTATTTTCTATACCTCTTATTTTATTTGTGGACGAAGAAAAAGACTCTGAAAAAAAAGGTATTGTTGATGCAGTTAAAGAAGGAATCACTCAGTTTAAATCTACCTTTGATGAAATAAAAAATTTAAAAGTAGTGGCTACTTTTTTGCTAGCTTATTGGCTCTATATTGACGGGGTAGATACAACAGTAAGAATGGCGGCAAATTTTGGTATTAATCTTGGTTTCGATCAAACGGCTATTATGGGAGCGCTCGTTCTTGTACAATTTGTTGCATTTTTTGCTACACTACTTTATATAAAATTTTCAGATAAAGTAGGTATAAAGAATGGAATCTATACAGCTATTATGGCATATATTTTTATTATTATGGGTGGATATTTTGTTACAGAAGCATGGCATTTTTATATTTTAGCAGGATTAATTGGTTGTTTTCAAGGTGGAATTCAAACACTTAGTAGAAGTTTGTATTCTCGTATTATTCCTGAGAATAAATCTGCTGAGTTTTTTGGCTTTTTCAATATGTGGGGTAAGTTTGCGGCAGTATTTGGACCTCTACTTATGGGTTCGGTTACAGTACTAATAAATAATGCTATTGCAGATCAACAGCTCGCGGCTCGCATTGGATTCCAATCTATTATTATACTTCTTGTATTAGGTGCTTATGTATTTTCTAAGGTGGATTTGGCTGAAGGTGAAGCCATGGCTAAAAAATTATCATAGGTTGTCATATTTTGTAGTATTTTAAGGTGTACAATTATTTAGATTTAACTTAAGGGGAGACAAGTTATTCTACATTTTTTAAAAGAAATTTCAAGTCAAGCGTCAGATATCTTTCCTGATGATGCGCAATTACTACTCGAAAAACTTCATAAAATTTTTAATACCAAAATTGATGACGTTCTTAGTGAAAGAAAAAGTAATCAAGGGTTGGTAGACTCTGGAATCTTACCTGGATTCGATCCTGAAACTAAAGAAATACGTGAGTCTGCGTGGAAGGTCAGAGACATTCCAATAGATCTGCTTAATAGAAAATTAGAGATCACAGGGCCTGTTGATAGAAAAATGATAATCAATGCTTTGAACGCAAATGTAAATGTATTTATGGCAGATTTTGAAGACTCACTATCTCCAACTTGGGAAAATATCCAAAATGGAATGGTTAATATGAGAGATGCTGCGCATCGAACTATATCATTTGAACATCGCGTTACTTTAAAAAAGTATAACTTAAATTCAAATCCTGCTACTCTAATGTGTCGAGTAAGGGGGCTTCATTTGAAAGAAAAACATATTATTGCAGATGGTACACCCATGTATGGGGCTTTGGTAGATTTTGCGATGTATCTATTCCACAATCATCAAGCATTAAAAAGTTTTGGTACAGGACCTTATTTTTATATTCCAAAATTAGAATCTTACAAAGAAGCAGAGTTGTGGAGTAAGATAATATGTTTTTGTGAAGATGAACTCAATCTTGATAGAGGTACAGTAAGAGTAACTTTGTTGATAGAAACCTTACCAGCAGTTTTTCAAATGGAAGAGATTTTATATTATTTAAAAGATCATATTGTGGGATTGAATTGTGGTAGATGGGATTATATTTTTAGTTATATCAAAACATTACAAGCGTTTCCAGACAAAGTATTACCTGATCGACAACTAATTACAATGGATAAATCATTTTTATCATCGTACTCCACTTTACTAGTAAACACATGTCATAAAAGAGGAGCATTTGGAATGGGTGGAATGGCTGCGTTTGTTCCTTCTAAAGACAACGAAGAGAATCGAAAAATTTTGAATAAAGTAAGAAAAGATAAGTTATTTGAAATTGAAAATGGACATGATGGAACCTGGATAGCGCATCCCGGACTTGCTGATTTTGTTAATGAAATTTTTCATAAAAATTTTAAGCAATCACAAACCAATCAGTTAGATTTTATGACAGAAGATATCGTTAGTGCTCAAGATTTACTATCTGGATATAGCGGAGTTAGCACAGAAGAATGTTTACGTTTAAACATTAGAATTAGTTTGAGGTATATCGAATCATGGATTAGTGGGGTAGGATGTACGGCTATTTATGGATTGATGGAAGATGCTGCTACAGCAGAAATCTCTAGAGCATCTATATGGCAATGGATAAAACATAAAAACAAGTTAGATAATGGAAAGATTGTTGATAAAAACTTATTTTTGTCTTGTTTAGATGAAGAATTTCAAAATGTAGAGAATGAAGTTGGCAAAGATACTTTTCATAATGGTAATTTTAGTAGAGCAAGATCTATTTTAGAAGAAATTACTTTATCAGAAAACTTAGAAGATTTTTTAACAATTAAAGCATACGGGGAATTATAGAATGGATATAAAAAAACAAATTTCAGATTTAAAGAATGATTGGGAAATGAATAAACGATGGTCTTACGTTAAAAGACCTTATACCGCAGAGGAAGTAGTAAGGTTGAGAGGTTCACTCCAACCAGAATATACAATAGCCAGACTTGGAGCAGAAAAGCTTTGGAAGATGCTAAAAGAGGAAGATTATGTCCATTGTCTAGGTACATTAACCGGCGGACAAGCTATTCAAGGGGTAAAAGCTGGCGCAAAAGCTATTTATTGTTCAGGTTGGCAAGTTGCCGCAGATGGTAATAGCGCTGGAGCTATGTACCCAGATCAGTCCCTGTATCCTGTTGATTCTGTACCGTCTCTTGTTAAAAGAATTAATAGTTCATTTAAAAGAGCTGACCAAATTGAATGGATGAACTCAAATGGTAATCCAAAAGTTGACTTTTTTACTCCAATTGTTGCAGATGCAGAAGCAGGATTTGGTGGTGTGTTAAATGCATTTGAACTAATGAAGGCAATGATCAAAGCAGGAGCTGCTGGAGTGCATTTTGAAGATCAGCTTGCCAGTGTTAAAAAATGCGGTCATATGGGCGGGAAAGTATTAGTACCAACGCAAGAAGCTATCAATAAATTGGTTGCTGCAAGATTAGCTGCAGATGTTTCTAATGTCCCAACATTAATTGTAGCAAGAACTGATGCTAATGCAGCAGATCTACTAACATCAGATATAGATGAAAGAGATGCTAAATTTGTCACCGGAGAAAGAACTTCAGAAGGTTTTTATCGCGTAAATCCAGGTATTGATCAAGCAATCTCTAGAGGACTGTCATATGCGCCATATTCTGATTTATTATGGTGTGAAACTGGTAAACCAAATCTTGAAGAAGCAAAGAAATTTGCAGAATCTATTAAAAAAGATCATCCTGAGTTGATGTTAGCATATAACTGCTCTCCTTCTTTTAATTGGAAGGCAAATTTAGATGATGCTACGATTGCAAAATTTCAAAGAGAACTGGGTGCAATGGGATATAAGTTTCAATTTATTACACTAGCAGGAATTCATTCTATGTGGCATGGTATGTTTGACTTAACTAAAAAATACGTTAAAGATGGCATGACTGCATATGTGGAGCTTCAAGAGAAAGAATTTGCTGATCACGATAGAGGTTATACATTTTCAGCGCATCAACAAGAAGTAGGTACTGGCTATTTTGATGCAGTAAATAATTGTATCGCTGGAGAATCTTCAACTAGTGCAATGTCAGGATCAACAGAAGAAGATCAATTCTAAGAAGTTTTTATAGTTATTATTTGAATAAATAACTATCAATAGAAAAACAATTCTTTTAAATTGAAGTAATGAGTAATCCAATAACCAACTATTCAGAGCTAGTTCAGCATCAACATATTAATAGTGTGAACACCCTATTTGGGGGTTATATGTTAGCATGGCTAGACTTGGCTGCAGGAAAAGCATCGAGTCGTTTTTTAAAAGAAACAGAAGCTTCTAGTGCAGTAACAAGAGCTATGGATAGTGTAGAATTTAAAGAACCTGTCTTTTTAGGAGATTGGGTGAATTGCGAAGCAGTTGTGTATGAAGCTGGAAAATCTTCTATTAAAATTGCGGTAAAAGCTTATGCAGAAAGTAAAGTACATGGTAAGCGTTTAGCTTGTACAGCAAACTTTACTTTTGTTGCAGTCATTAAAAATGAAAATAATGAATTTGTAAAATTTGATCACAATATTTCTTTAGAAAAGGAGAATTAGGTAATGGCCCACATTAAAAAATTAGAATATGATACTAATATGGATAACGTTAAGGATAGCGATATATTAGCGATAGGTGTTTATCAAGATAAGAATGATTCAGACTTAGTTAAGAGTCAAATTAAAGGTAAAGTGGGAGAGCTTGCTTACGACTTCAATGATGACCAAAAAACACTTTATTTTGGATTAGGACAATCTGATAAAGCAACTCCTGAAGATTTGAGAAGAGCAGCAGGGGCAGTAATGACATTTATTATTAGTAATAAATATTCTTCCGTTTCCGTGCAATGCCCTAAATCAGATAGTCATGATGATTATTTTTGTCAAGCATTCTCAGAAGGGCTCGTACTGGGAAGCTATCGCTTTTTAGACTTTTTTACAGATGAAAGAGGCAAATATCATTTAGAAAAAATTACAATGGTTGGTGAGTGTTGTGCTGATGCATCTAAAAAAGGAGCTACAGTAGGAAATGCTGTATGTGAAGCTCGAAATTTGGCCAATAATCCACCAAATGTGAGTACACCTTCACGTTTAGCTGAATTTGCCCAAGAGGTAGGTAAAAGAGGCGATATGAAAGTAACAGTATTTGATAGAGAAGAATTTACAAAGATGGGGATGGGTGCTTTTGCTGGTGTTGCACAAGGTACTAATGAACCTCCAAAATTTATCATTATGGAATATTTTGGTGCAGATTCAAAAGATGAGAAGCCTGTAGTGTTAGTAGGTAAAGGATTGACATTTGATACAGGTGGAATTTCATTAAAGCCAGGAGCAAAAATGGATGAAATGAAATTTGATATGTGTGGTTCTGCGATTGTGCTTGGAGCAATGAATGCTGTTGCGGACTTAAGACCGAAAAAGAATATTGTGGCTATTGTTCCCTCAACACATAATATGTTAGGTGGATCTGCTTTTTTACCTGGCGATATTCTAACAGCATATAACGGAAAAACAATTGAGATATTGAATACGGATGCAGAAGGAAGATTAATTCTTGCAGATGCACTTGCTTATGCAAGTAAACACTATGACCCTGCTTTTATGATTGATTTTGCTACATTGACAGGAGCTTGCGTTGTAACGTTTGGACATATTGCAACGGCTATACTTGGAAATAATCCCGACCTTATCAAAAGCATTGAAAAATCATCTAAAAATACTGGCGAACTTGTATGGGAATTGCCTCTATGGGATGAGTATTGCGATCAAGTAAAATCTAATATATCTGATGTCAAAAATTTAGGCTCACCCGGACAAGCTGGAACGATAGCTGGAGCAGCATTTTTGAAAGCGTTTGTAGGAAAAGATATTCCTTGGACTCATTTTGATGTCGCTGGAACATCTTGGGGCGTAGAAAATAGAAGCTATATCCAAAAAGATGGCGCTTCAGGACAGGTAGTTAGGCTTGTTCTTGATTTAATTGATGCTTAATGAATAAGTTAAAAATTATTAACACTGCTCAGTATTCTTTACAGCTCCTCACAGCATTATTTTTACTTTATTTTACTGTTAATTCAGATACTCCAGAGAGAGTTGTTATTCCAGTTTTATTAATCTGTGTTTGGACTCTAGGGTTTGCTCAGCGTAGAATTACAAGAAGAAGAGTGAATAAATTGAGAAAAAATGATAATAAAAATGTTTTACATGAGGGATAAATAAAGAATGAATAAATTATTCATAGATGATATTTCTCTCGATCAAGAAAATCATAAATACGAATTAAGTGATAATCCTGATTTTCACTTTTCTAGTGTAACTGAATTTATCCATCATTTTTTTGAAAAATTTGACCAAGTTGGTATTGCTCAAAAATTAATTAATACTCATCCAAAATACAGCGGTAAAACAGTTGATGGAGTCATTAAAGAGTGGGGTAAGGGTGCAATAAGAGGAACTATTGTTCACAATGAATTAGAGGCATTTATTAAGGATGATATTACACCAGAACATGAGATGTCTATCATAGGAGCCGAATGGATTAAAGAAAAGCAAAAAGATCCTGATAATACATTTTTTTCTGAGGTTATTATTTATTCTAAAGAATTGGGGATTGCTGGAACAATTGATGTCTTAGTATATAATAAAAAACAAGATACATACCATCTCGTTGATTGGAAAACAAACAAACGTATTGATAAAACATCCTACAAAAAGAAGGTAGGTATTTTAAGCTCTACACAACATATGCAGGACTGTAATTTTAATCATTACTCTTTACAGCTTTCATTTTATAGATATCTTTTAGAGCGTTATTATGGTATCAATATTGGCAGTCAAACTCTTTTTCATTTAAAAGAAAATAGATATGAAATTTTTCCTGTAAATTATCATGAAGAAGAATTGATAAATATGTTAAGAGAAAAAGAATTAATATGATAAATACATACTTACTTATCGCTTTAATTGCTGTGGTTATATTTCTTGTTTTTTATATAGATAAAAAATTCAAATCAATAGGACAAGATGATGAAATTATTGATCAATTTGCTGCTATAGGTGAGCTATTTGCTGGTTCAGAAAAAAATATCAATGACTTACGCGATAAATTATCAGAAACAAAGTCAGCTCTAGAGACTACCTATCAAAATAGTCAAAAAGAAGTCACTAAATCTCTCAATGAATTCAATCTAATTTTCAGAAGCTCACAAGAAAGAGGTAGTTTGGGCGAGTATAGAGTGGAGCAACTACTCGAAAATCTTGGATTACAAGAAAATGTACACTGGAAATCTCAGCAGTCATATGGTAGTGCTAGACCAGATTATACGTTTTATTTTCCCGATCAAGTCTATATAAATCTTGATTCAAAATTTCCTTTAGAGCATTACAAAAATATGGTAAATGCTGAGGGAGAATTTGAAAAAGAATCTGAAAAAAAAGCTTTTGAAAAAGATGTAAAAGATCGAATCAAAGAAATGCAAAAAGATGGTTATGTAGACGTTTCAAAGGGTAGTGTAGATTTTGTGTTAATGTTTGTGCCGAGTCAAAGCGTACTAAACTTTATTAGAAAAGAATTTTATACTATTTGGGAAGATGCCCTGAAAAAGAAAGTAATTTTAGTTGGAACACCTGAATTGTTTGCGATGTTACAAATGTTAAAGACATCAGTCCATAATTTTACTCTAAGCACTAAAGTCGATGATTTTAAAACTAATTTCAGTCAGTTTAAAGTAGAGTGGACAAAAATAGAAGCTCTTCTAGAAAAACACGAAAATCAGATTGAGGCAGTGAGTAAGAGTTATCAAGATATTACTACTACTAGAAATAAGAAATTAAAAAAATCGCTAGATTTGTTATTACCAGATGGCGATAAAGAAAAATAATTATTTCTTATAATCCTATAAAATAGAAAAAATCTATTAGTGTAAATAAGAATAAATAACCCATTATTTCCCATAATACACTATTTACACTTTTAATCTTCACTTCAATTCTATCTTCAGGTCTTGTTTTCTTATATTTAAAGATATTTGGTAACAATCGCGGTGTAGATTCATAATAGGCTTTATAAGACTCGTCATGGGTACTTAAAAGGACTTTTTCTTCGTTTACTATGGTTGGAACGTGAAATAGGATAAATACCAACAGTAGAGCGATTGAGATAGGTATAGATTTAATTGCAAAACATATTCCTAATAATATTGTCAGACTAAAGAAGTATAGAGGGTTTCTGACCATTGAGTAGGGGCCGTCTTTAATCAATTTTTTTGTTTTAAATCCCTCTAGGTAAAGCGATGACCATATTCTTCCAAATCCTCCAAGGACAACAAGTGTATAACCCACACAAGTCAATAAAATTGATGTATTCAGATCTATATCTAGACTGTAAGCAGAAAAATTATTATCAAGAATAATAAATACAATTATTAAAAGGATAGACAGTCTTAATACAGCAATTCTTTTTTTAGCCAAAAGATTTTTTTTTGCTACCATAATTTTCTATTTATCTCATTGAGTTGTTATTTAATTGAAACGCGCTTTTCTTGAATTAATTCACAGCCTGGAACATCTTCTCCATTTTTTAAGGCCTCTTTAATCTTAGTCTTATCAATTGATTGTGTTTCTTTTGTTTCAAGAAATTCATTTGGGATATCTTTTTCATTAGTAATAACAACTTTATGTGGATTATTCTGAATAGTGATAGTGATTTCAGAGCTCTCTACTTTCTGCGTATTAGTTTTTTCTAAATTATATCTCAAATATTCTTTTAGATGTTTTATTTTAGATTCAATTGATGTTCTTCTTTTATGTTGTCTAGATTCGACTTCTTTAATGCCATTAGCAGTATGTTCTAAATTTTTAATATATTTAGCTACATTAGTGGTTTTAAGTTGAAATTCACCCTCGATAGACTCTAAGGTGTCTTTTACTGATTGATCATCTAAATCTGTTAAACTTTCTAGTGCTTCTTGAAATTCATCTGCAAGTTCGTATAGACTAGGTAATGACATAGATTAATATATAAAAAAATACTCTGAAATAATCAGAGTATTTTTGGAATAGATATAAACAGGTAATTCAGAATATGTATAGTTTAAATTTCTATAATTTGTTTTCCAAAATTTTTACCTGTTAAAACATCTCTTAAAGCTTGAGGAGCATTTTCAAAACCCTTTGTGATGGTTTCTTTATAAAGTAGTTTTTCCTCTGAAATCAATTTAGATAGTTCATTGGTTGCTTCTGCCCATTCATCCATCCATTCTGTTACTACAAAGAATCTATGTTCGGGTTTAGGATTAAGTGCACCTAAGATATGAAAAGGCGTTTCCATCTTAGACATATCTTCTACATTATATTGAGATATAAACCCACAAATTGGAACTCTTGCACCTTCATTCAATAGGGGGGCAATTGCTCTGGTTACTGGTCCACCAACATTCTCAAAATAAATGTCTATTCCTTTGTCGCAAGCATTTTTAAGATCTTCTTCTAAATTACCTGCTTTATAGTCAATACATTCATCAAATTTTAAAGTATCTTTTACGTAAGAACACTTTTCTGGACCACCAGCTATACCAACTACATAGCATCCATAAGACTTTGCTAATTGTCCAACAACAGTTCCGACAGCTCCTGATGCCGCTGAAACAACTACGGTTTCTCCAGGTTTAGGCTTTCCAACTCTGTTTAGACCAAAGTAAGCAGTCCTTCCAGGCATTCCCACTGTTCCTAAATAAGTAGATAATGGTATATTAGATTCAGGCACTTTATATAAACCAGGATCAGTATCTTTTGCTTTTACATATGTTTGCCAACCTTTATGAGCACATACTTTATCACCAATTGCATATGAGCTGGAATTAGTTTCAACAACAACGCCGATAGTTTCACCTGTCATAGGTTCTCCAATTTTAGCTGGTTCGGCATATGAAGAGCCGTCATTCATTCGACCTCTCATATATGGATCAATTGATAGATACTTAACTTGAATAAGAATTTCATTATCTTCTAAAGATACTATTACTTCATTGTTGATCTTCCAGCAATCATCTTCTGGCATTCCTTTTGGTCTTTTATCTAAAAGCAATTGTGTATTCTTATATTCCATTATTTTTCCTCGTATTTAATTAGGTTTAATTTATTTAAAAATATGTATTTCAACAAGTAGGCACTACTTGTTAAGTATGGTTATATGATAGGGACTATTATAATTCTTTGATTTCTTTTAGAAGATCATTGAGCATGTCTTTTGCATCACCAAATACCATTATAGAATTATCATAACCAAACAATTCATTTTGGACACCAGCAAAGCCAGGATTCATACTTCTTTTATTGATAATAACAGTACGAGATTTATCTACATTTAAGATAGGCATACCATATATAGGGCTAGATTTATCATGTCTTGCTGCAGGATTAACAACATCGTTTGCTCCAAGAATTAATGCAACATCACAATCTTCAAATTCAGGATTTATTTCATCTAAATCTTTAAGTAGATCATACGGTACATTGGCTTCAGCCAATAGTACATTCATATGTCCTGGCATTCTACCAGCCACAGGATGAATAGCATATAAGACTTTTTTACCTTGAGCTTCCAAGGTATCAGCTACTTCTCTTGCAACGTGTTGCGCTTGCGCTACAGCTAATCCATAACCTGGTACAATAATAATTTTTTCAGCAGCATCAAGAATCATAGCTGCCTCTGTCGTAGAATAGCTCTTAATATTCATTTCTTTTTGGTCTGAATTGTCAATGCTAGACACTGCACCAACAGCCCCAAAAATTACATTAGCTAAAGATCTATTCATTCCTTTACACATAATATTTGTTAAGATTAGTCCAGAAGCGCCAACTAAAGAGCCGCTAATAATAAGTGCATTATTATCAAGTAAGAAGCCTGTGGCTGCAGCTGCTATCCCAGAATATGAATTTAATAGTGAGATGACTACGGGCATATCAGCACCTCCAATTGGAATGGTCAGACCAATACCAAGCATGAGAGCTAAAACTGTAATAGTATAAAATATGGTATCATTTGGCAATAAGCTCAAATTGTGAGCAATCAATAGCGCAATTATAGAACCAAAAATTAATGCATTCATAGCTTGCTGTCCTGTAAAAGTGATAGCTCTTCCAGATATAAATCCTTGAAGTTTTCCAAATGCAATAAAGCTTCCAGAAAAAGTTAATGTTCCAATGAAAAGACTCATACACATAATGATATATGAACTATCTGATCCTGAAATATATGCTGCTGATGCAACAAATGCAGAAGCTGCTCCACCTAATCCATTAAATATGGCTACCATTTGAGGCATTTGAGTCATTTGAACACGTACAGCAATCATAACACCTAATATTGAACCAATTCCTACACCTAAGCCAATTAGTTTCCAATCAAAATCTGCTCCAGATGTTAATGTTGCTATTATAGCAACCAACATCCCAAGCGATGCTAAGAAATTTCCACTTCTTGCAGTTCTTGGATGGGAAAGACGTTTGATTCCAACAATAAATCCAATTGCAGAAATCAGATATAATAAATTTTGTATGTCAGTTTGATTCATCGTTTTTTCTTAAACATTTTTAACATTCTATCAGTTACTAAAAATCCACCTACAACATTAATAGTAGCACAAATTAATGCAGCTAATCCAAGATAGGTACCAAGCGTTCCATCCATAGTGATTGCCAATAAGGCTCCCACAATAGCAATACCTGATATCGCATTTGAACCAGACATTAAAGGGGTGTGAAGAGTAGGAGGTACTTTATTAATTATTTCATTACCTACAAATACGGCTAATATAAAAATTGTTATTAGATTGATAATATTTACTTCCATTATAGAGCCTCTTTGGTTGGCTGGTGTCTGATTTCACCATTTTCAATAAATAGCATTCCATCTATAATTTCATCTTCTTTATTAAGTTTAAATCCATCTTCACCATGGCAGTGTTCAATAATCGCTTGAATATTTTTTGAAAACAACTGACTAGCATCTGTTGCCATCGTACTTGGAAAATTAGTATTACCATCAATTAATACATTGTTATGATATACTATTTCATCTGCTTTTGTTAATTCACAGTTTCCGCCATTCTCTGATGCTAAATCCATAATTACAGAACCAGGTTTCATAGCTTCAACCATTTCTTTTAGAATAAGTACTGGTGCTGGTCTATTAGGGATAAGAGCTGTAGTAATAACTAGATCAGATTTTGAAATTCTTTCTTTCATAACTTCTTGTTGGCGTAATTTATATGCATCGCTAGTTTCTTTAGCATACCCGCCTGATCCTACTCCATCATCACTATCATTTTCTACTTCTACAAATTTTGCCCCTAAACTTTCTACCTGCTCTTTAACTTCAGGCCTTACATCAAATGCCTCTACTTGAGCTCCCAATCTTTTTGCTGTTGCAATTGCTTGCAATCCAGCAACACCTGCTCCAATAACTAGAACTCTTGATGGCGAAATAGTTCCTGCTGCAGTCATTAGAAGTGGCATATATTTCCCAATATGATTTGCTCCAATTAATACTGATTTATAGCCAGCAATATTGGCTTGAGAACTTAGAATATCCATTTTTTGAGCTAAAGTAGTTCTTGGTAGTAAGTTTAAAGAGAATGCAGAGCACTTAGCATTTTGTAATTCTTTGACTAATTCAATATCCTTAATTGTTTGAAATAGGGATATTAATAAACAGTTATTATTTAATAGTTCAATCTCTTCTTTGGTAGGAGAACTGACTTTTGCTATAATATCACATTTAAAAACTTCATTTTTTTCAACAATTGTTGCACCAGCTTCTACATAAAGATTATCTAAATAATTTGATGCATGACCAGCATTTTTTTGTACGAAGAATGAATAACCCTTTTTTGTGAGGGCTGAAACTGTAGAAGGTATAATTGCAACCCTCTGTTCACCAGCTTTGTTTTCCTTTAATACGCCAATTTTCATATCAGTTAGGACGGTGTAAAATTACACAATTCTTATTAATCATCAACAAATTTATTATGTATTAAAAATATAATTTATATTAATTAAGTTAGGCCATGAATTTATATCCAACTGCTGAACTATTTAACTCTTTCCACCTACCTGTATCTGATATTCATAATATATATGTTGAAGAGTCAGGTAATAAAAATGGAAAGCCCGTTATCTTTCTTCACGGAGGGCCTGGAGGAGGAATTGATCCTTCATATAGGCAATACTTTAATCCTGAGAAATGGCGTATTATTATGTTTGATCAAAGAGGGTGTGGTAAAAGTACCCCATTTGCTGATTTGCATGAAAATACTACATGGGATTTAGTAGCAGATATTGAAAAGATACGAAAACATTTAGGTGTTGAGTCTTGGGTAGTATTTGGTGGAAGCTGGGGGAGTACTTTATCGTTAGCTTACAGTCAAACACATCCATCTGTATGTAAGGCATTAATTTTAAGAGGTATATTTCTACTAAGAAAAAAAGAGATTCGTTGGTTTTATCAAGAGGGAGCAAGTAAAATATTTCCCGATGCATGGGAAAAATTTTTAGAGCCGATACCTAAAGCAAAACAAGATAATCTTCTTAAAGCTTATTACGAACTGCTTACGCATGAAGATTCCTCTAAAAGAGTGGAAGCAGCAAAAGCATGGAGTATTTGGGAGGGTAGTACGGTAAAATTAATTCAAAATAAAGCATTAATAGAGCACTCTTCTGATTCAAGATTTGCGGAAGCATTTTCAAGAATAGAATGCCATTATTTTACAAATAATGGATGGTTTGATACCGATAATTACTTAATTGAGAATGTAGATAAAATTAGACATATCCCGACAGTGATAGTTCACGGTAGATATGACGTAGTTTGTCCAGTTGAAAATGCTTGGGAGCTTCATAAAGCATGGCCAGAGGCAGATTTACATATTATTCCAGATTCAGGACATGCAATGTCTGAAGAAGGAATCAAAGATAAGCTTATTGAGTATACAGATAAGTTTTCGAAGCTATAGATTAAAAAAATATAGTAGATAATGCAATCATTGCTCCGACAAGAAAAGTGCTTGGATTAGCAATATCGCTAATAGCAACAATTACTCCCAACATAGACAGTTCTAAAGTCCTATCAGTTGTTTGAGATAAATTTTTATTTCTGGATTTTTTAGCCTTAATTGGTTTACTATTTTCTTCAGAGAATTCTTGTATATTTTTATCCATCGCAATACTTTTTTTAGCTTCTTCTTGAGATAGTCTTAAAAGAAATGAGATATTTTTTCTTGTAGGATTTGTGATTTCAAAAGATTCAATTTCTTTTCTTAGTTTTAAAGCTACTTGAGTAGATTCTTCATTATTTGCTATTTCAATCTTAGCAACGCCTTCATTAGAGCTTTGATTTACTAATTTTGTACTGTCAGCTTGTGCGTTATATATTGTAAGATAAAACCATTCTGATGAGTACCAAGCGGTTACATCTTTTAAGTTAATTTTTTTAGTACCACCTATCTTAATTAAGGTTCCATTTTCTCTAGAATCGATTTCAATATTATTGATTGTGTTTTCTTGTCCAAAAGTAAAACAAGAAAAAAATAGAAATAAAGCAGTTATTATTAGATTATTTTTCATCTAATGAATATATTATTTGTTTAGATTCATATGAAACACTTTATCGATGAAAAGCAAAGAAATTAGAGAATCGTTTATTAAATTTTTTGAGGGTAAAAACCACCATAAAATTTCCAGTGCCCCTGTATTGCCTTACGGTGATAAGTCACTTCTGTTCACAAATGCTGGAATGAATCAATTCAAACCAATTTTTCTAGATACAGAAAAACCAAAGCATTTGCGAGTAGTAAATAGTCAAAAATGTATTAGAGTAAGTGGAAAGCATAACGATCTAGAAGAGGTAGGAAGAGATGGCTTTCACCATACATTCTTTGAAATGCTTGGTAACTGGTCTTTTGGAGATTATTATAAGGAAGAAGCTATTCAATGGTCATGGGAGCTACTTACTGATGTTTGGAAGTTGGATAAATCACGTCTTTGGGTTACGGTATTTGAAGATGATGATGAAGCTTATGAATTATGGGAAAAAACAACAGATATTGATAAGAGTCGTATTGTAAGATCTGGCGCAAAAGATAATTTCTGGGAAATGGCAGAAACAGGTCCTTGTGGTCCATGCTCTGAAATTCACTATTATATCGGAGATGATCCAGGCAATCAACAATCTAAGCATGTAAATAATTCTGATGAATATTGGGAATTATGGAATTTAGTATTTATACAGAGTAATCGTTTAAAAGATGGAACCTTTGAAGATTTACCAAAAAAGCATGTAGATACTGGAGCTGGACTTGAAAGAATTTGCTCCGTACTACAAAATAAAAATTCAAATTATAAAACTGATTTATTTGCAGAAACTATATCTGACTTAGAAAGAATATCTAAGACAAGTTATAAAGATAATGAAGTTTCATATCATGTGATATGCGATCATATTAGGATGTTATCATTTGCAATAGCAGATGGAGTTTTGCCATCAAATGAAGGCAGAGGTTATGTTGTAAGAAGAGTTCTTAGAAGGGGTTCAAGATTTGCAATGAATCTCAACAGTAAAGAGCCAATTTTATATAAATTAGTTCAATCGGTTGTTTCTACAATGTCAGATGCTTATCCAGAGTTAAAAGATAAACAAAAGCATGTAGAGCAGACTATTTTTAACGAAGAAGAATCTTTTTTGGCTACCCTAGAAAAAGGAATTATTCAATTTGAAAAAATAATCAAAAATTCTTCTTCTGATAATATTAATGGTTCTGATGCCTTTAAGCTATATGACACTTATGGATTTCCTTTGGATTTAACAGAATTAATGGCTTCTGAAAAAGGAAAGACGGTAGATAAAAAAGGCTTTGAAAGCGAAATGAAAAAACAAAAAGAGCTTGCTAAGAAGAGTCAAAAATTTATTATGGATAGCACAGATATTAAATGGAAGCTAAGCAACGATTTGCCACATTCAAATTTTATTGGATATAGCGAAGAAAATAGCTCTAGCAAAATAGTAAATTGGGCTGACGTTGATAATAAAGTATATATCGTATTAGATAACACTCCATTTTATGCTGAATCAGGTGGTCAAATTGGAGATATTGGAATTATTAAGAATAAAGATTTTTCTGCTCAAGTAGTAGATACGCAAAAGAATGGAGATTTTATTATTCATATATGCAATCTGACAAAAGGAGATATATCAACAGATATGGATGTATCTTGTAAAATAGATTCAATGAGAAGAAAAGATATCAAAATCAATCATTCAGCAACACATTTGCTACATCAAGCTCTTAAAGATATTCTAGGTGATCATATCAATCAAGCAGGTTCTTTGGTGCATCCAGACTACCTACGATTGGATATTACCCACCTTTCTAAAATTGATCAAAAAGATATCGATGCAATTGAATTACTTGTGAATGATAAAATTGCTGAAAATATATCCGTAGAAACAAATATAAAAAGCTTAGAAGATGCAAAAAAAGAAGGTGCCACTGCTTTGTTTGGAGAGAAATATGGAGAAAGAGTAAGGGTAGTAACTATGGATTCTTTTTCAAAAGAACTATGCGGAGGTACGCATGTTGCATCAACAGGAGAAATCAATAATTTTATTATAAAGAATGAGAAAGCTATTGCATCCGGAGTTAGAAGAATACATGCTCTTACCGGAGAACATGTTGAAGTTCATCTTCAGGATCGATTGGATGTCATTGATCGTCTAGAAGAAGCATCTGAAAAAAGAGAAATTGATAAGAAGAATCAATTAAACATGTTAGATGTTATTGATATTGAAAAAATGATTGAAAATCAAAAACATATCAATAATATTCCATTTATAAATGAAGAAGTCACTTTAGGTTCTAAGAATGATTTGAAAAAATTAAATACAAAATTAAATACAGCATTTCATTCAGGTATTGCAATTTTCTCAGCAATAATTAATGAAAAACCGACGGTTTCAATTAGCGTATCAAAAGATTTGATTAAAAAATCTGTATCTGCATCTTCTTTGGCACAACTTATTGGAAAAGAGCTAGATGGTGGGGGTGGAGGTAAGGATGATTTTGCTACAGCTGGAGCATCGACAGACTTCTCTTTAACCGATATTAAAAACAAAATTAAAGAACTCATAACATCTGAAATGGAGAAATTATAATGCAATTTCAAAAAATTGATAATTCGTACATAGTACACGTAGAGAAGGGTGAAAAAGTGATGGACACACTTACTCAATTTTGTATTGATCGTAATATTACTTCGGGTCAGCTTTCTGGAATAGGAGCAGTTAAGAATGTTGATATCGGAGCATATAATATTACTTCAAAAGAATATATTCATAAGATTTTTGATTCAATACTTGAATTGCTTTCATTTCAAGGTAATGTAGCAATTAAAGATGACGAGCCTTTTATACATGCTCATATTACTTTAGGTAATCATGATATGGAGGTTTCAGGAGGACATCTTTTTGAAATGGAAGTAGCTGCAGTAGGAGAGTTTATAATACATGATTTTAAAGATAAAACACACAGAGTACTTAATGAAGATATTGGATTAGCTACACTAAGTCTTTGTAAAATTTAAAAGGATATAATAATGACTAATTTAAAAGCACCTACCCCCGTTGGACCATATTCAATGTTTAGATATTTGTCTACTCTTGCTCCCATTGGTAACTGGGTTATGGCAGGATCAATTCCTATAGATCCTTCATCTGGACAATTAAATAATGATACAGTTGAAGATGAAGTCAATCAAGTATTTGATAACATTGAAGCTGTACTTGCTGATAATAATAAAACTTTAGAAGATGTAAAAAAATTTACTGTATTTTTAATGGACTTGAGTTATACCCCATTAGTAAATGCTCAAATTGAGAAAAGAATCAAAGGAGAATATCCAGCACGTTCTACAATTCAGGTAGCAGGCTTACCAATGGGAGCAAGAGTAGAAATTGAATGTTTAGGTTAATAAAAATATTCGTTTTTAGTGCTATTATTTTTTCAAATCTTTTGTCTCAACAAAAAGTAGATTTTCGTACGGAAGAAGAGCAGTTAAAAGATCCTAAAATTGCTTTGAAACGATCGTTGACAATTCCAGGATCTGGACAGCTTTATAATGATCAAAAAATTAAAGGCTATGCATTAATGGCTGGTGAAGTTTTAGCATTGTGGAGTTTTAATGAGAATAGAAAAAAATATAATAATTATGAAGATTCTTATGCAAATTCTAAAGATTATTATTTAAGAGAAAGAAATCGTTTTGCATGGATTGCAATTGGTTTATATTTTTATAGCGTCCTTGATGCAGTAGTAGAGGCGCATCTTGATAACTTTGATGAGATTGTTAAAGAAAGTGATCCCTCAAACAACACTAAGGAAAAAAATGAGTAATAACAGAGAACAATGGAGTTCAAAAGCAAGTTTCATTTTAGCTGCTGCTGGTTCAGCAGTAGGTCTGGGAAATATTTGGAAATTTCCATATATAGCAGGTGAAAATGGTGGAGCAGCTTTTCTGTTTATTTATCTTATCTGTATTGTATTGGTTGGTCTACCAATATTAAATATTGAGATTCTTTTAGGAAGAGCAACACAAAAAAATCCCGTAGGTGCATTTAAGACGTTAACAGACAAGCCTTTTTGGAAGTATGTAGGTGCATTAGGTGTCTTTGCTAGTTTTACAATTTTATCTTTTTATAGTATTGTTGGTGGTTGGTCAGTTGCTTATACATTCGAAGCATTAAAGGGAACATTCTCTTCTTTTGATAATCCTCAGATGGCTGCAGATTTCTTTAATTTAAAAAATAGCAGCCCTATGTGGGTTATTGGTTGGCATACAGTTTTCTTTTTGATGATTGTTGGTATTATTTTATCTGGAGTGAGAGCAGGCTTAGAGAAAGCGAGTAAATTTTTAATGCCAGTTTTATTTGGAATTTTAATGATTTTAGTAGTACAAGGATTGATGTTGCCTGGTGCAGATGGAGGTGTATCATTTCTTTTTTCTCCAGATTGGTCAAAGATTAATCCACAAACTTTTCTACTTGCGTTAGGACATGCTTTCTTTACGCTAAGTTTAGGTATGGGTGCAATGATGACTTATGGTAGTTACTTGTCTGAAAAAGACGACGTAGTGAATGCCTCATATATGGTTGCTTTTCTTGATACTGTCATTGCTATATTAGCAGGAGTTGCTATATTTACAGTGGTATTTTCATCGGGCTACGATCCTGCTGCAGGACCTGGCTTAGTCTTTCATGTATTACCACCATTGCTTGCACAATTGGTAGGGGGTTATATTTTTGCATTGTTATTCTTTTTACTACTTACAATAGCTGCAGTTACATCTGGAATCTCAATTTTAGAGGTTAGTGTTGCTTATCTAGTAGATGAATTAAAATATTCTAGGAAAAAAGCAACTTTAACGATGGGAATGCTAGTGTATCTTGCTGCTATTCCATGTGCATTATCTTTTAATTTATGGTCAGATGTGACATTATTAGGTACAGGCCTTACTTTTTTTGATGCGGCAGACTTCCTTGCCTCTAATGTCTTATTGCCTCTTGGTGGATTCTTTCTTGCTATTTTTGCAGGATATGTATGGGGTATAGATGAAGTTGTTAGAAATTTATTAATAGGAGATTCTGGATCAGTATATTTCGGAAATTCAATATTCAAATCTTCTTCTTTTAAGAGCGTATTTTCTTTCTTAATTAGATATTTGAGTCCGGTACTTATTTTTCTTGTATTCTTATATGTATTGGGATGGATTTAAGCTAAATGCTTAAAAGATTTTTTCCTTCTGAATCTTCTCGATATAAGCATATTCAGAATCTTTTTCAAAGAATTGATGTAGATATAATCGATCGATTAGAAATATTCTTTCCGATGTGGATTATGCTTGCTTTTCAACACTATTTAATCAAATCTTATGACACAATCTTCAATAATAGCATTTTTTATGATATAGTGATAGGAAGTGATTTGGATAGGTACTATATATTCTCAATGATTTCTCAAGACTGGATTAGTGTCATAAATATCCTATTCCAGTCTATTCTATTTTTATGGCTAATGAATAAATTTGAGTCTTTTGGACCATTTCGTAGCGTAAAAATAGATTTCCAAACAAATTTTTTACTATTTTTATCACTCTATTCTTTTATCGGTATTTTAATTTTTGGAAAGATGATGATTGGATTATGCTTGTTATTGCTAGTACTATATTCATTATATCGTTCAGATAGTATGCGTAGCAAGTTTTTATCCTTATTGCTAACCCTTATCGCATTAATACTATCTATATATCAAGATGAACCAATTTTATCTACTAGTTCGATGGTATATCTACCGTTCTTGATTACTACATTGTTATTTAAGTCAAAAGAGTATCTTTATTATGCTCAAAAATATTTACCATTTATTCTATTTATATTCTTGTCCACTAAAGAGTTATGGTTTGGAGTTCTAGGTCTAGGATATTTTATATTTTTTTATTCTTACTATTACTTCACAACCAATAAAAAGTATAATTGGTTAAAATTTGATAGCGATTAATAATCTGCTGGATTTTCTTATCTTTTGTATTAAATTGTTCAATGTTAACCTTAATAAAAACTTTTTATCTTAAGAGTTTTATCACACTAACCATTCCAACCCTTACGCTCGGAGCTTTTTATGTCTAAAAATACTATTCAAAAAACATTAACATTTGACGATGTGCTTTTGGTGCCTCAGAAATCATCTGTACTACCTAAAGAAGTTGATTGCTCTACTTTTCTTACAAAAAATATAAAATTAAATATACCTGTAATGAGTGCAGCTATGGATACTGTAACAGAGTCTGATATGGCCATTGCTCTTGCAAGGCAGGGAGGAATTGGTGTTATTCATAAAAACATGAGTATAGAGCAACAAGCTCTAATGGTAGATAAGGTGAAACGCTATGAGAGTGGAATGATTAAAAATCCTATTACTCTAGATCAAAGTAAGCCAGTTGGAGATGCAAAGCAATTAATGGAACAGTATTCAATTGGTGGTTTGCCAGTATTAGCAAAAGGAAAATTAGTAGGTATTATTACGAAAAGAGATATCAGATTTGAATCAGATTTAAATGTACTGGTGAAAGATAGAATGACATCAAAAAATTTAGTGACCGTTAAATCGAATACTACTAATGAAGAAGCAAAAAAAATATTGCAGAAACATAGAATAGAAAGATTGTTAGTAGTAGACGATAAAGACAATCTAGCGGGTTTAATTACAGTAAAAGATTTGATCAAGAAAGAAGAATTTCCTAATTCTTCAAAAGATAAAAATGGAAGATTAAGAGTTGCAGCAGCGGTAAGCGTCAGAGATGACTGGGCGGATAGAATTAGTGCACTTGACTCTGTTGGTGTTGATGCAGTTGTGGTAGACACCGCACATGGTCATTCACAGTATGTTTTAGACTTAGTCAAAAAGATTAAAAAAGCATTTCCTAAGTTAGATTTAATAGCTGGTAATGTTGCTACAGCCGAAGCAACCGAAGATTTAATTAAAGCAGGAGCTGATTGTGTTAAAGTCGGTATAGGTGCAGGATCTAGTTGTACAACAAGAATTGTCGCTGGAGTAGGAGTCCCTCAACTTTCGGCAGTCATTGATTGTGCTAAAGTTGGTTTAAAGTATAATATTCCAATTATTGCTGATGGTGGAATACGCTATAGTGGCGATATTGCAAAATCATTAGCTGCTGGCGCAAGCGTCGTAATGTTAGGCGGTATGTTAGCCGGTATGGATGAAAGCCCTGGAGAAACTATTGTTTATGAAGGAAGAAGATATAAATCATATAGAGGTATGGGTTCTTTAGCTGCTATGAAAGAAGGTGGTGGTGAAAGATACTTCCAACAAGAAAAAAATGAATTGAAACTAGTGCCTGAAGGCATTGAAGGCATGGTCCCTTTTAGGGGTCCTGTAAATAATACAATATTTCAATTAATTGGTGGATTAAAATCATCTATGGGATATTGTGGAGCTCAAAACCTATCTTTATTCTATAAAAATAAAAAGTTTATTCAAATATCAGCAGCAGCTGGCAGAGAAAGTCATCCTCATGAAGTTAGTATCATCAAAGAGGCGCCTAATTATCAAGGTCATGATAAATAAGATAATTATTAAATAAAAAAAATGATAATTATTGAGATTTAATCTCAACAATCAATAAAAGTATACTTAAATTACGCCACTAATAATTAGGGGAGATCCACAATATCATGAAAAAAATAGGTTTGTTTTGGGGAAGTACAACAGGAAATCAAGAAGAAGCTGCTGAGTTAATTCAAAAGCATATGGAAGCAGCGGGCTATGAAGTAGACTCATATGATATTAGATCAACTGATCTATCTAAAATGTTAGAATATTCAAATCTTATTATTGGTTGCCCAACATGGAATGTAGGTGAATTGCAAGAAGACTGGGAAGAGGTATTTCTAGAATATCGCAAGCTAGACTTTACCAATATTACTGGAGCATTTTTTGGTGCTGGAGATCAAATATCATATAGTTTCAATTATTTAGATGCTGTTGGTTTGCTAGCTAAACCATTTATGGAAAACAGTGGTAAGCTAATAGGTAAATGGTCTACAGAAGGATATGAATTTGATGAATCTGAAGCGCTTGAAGGAGACAAATTTTTAGGTCTAGGTATTGATAATGATAATGAAGAAGAATTAACAGAAGAAAGATTAGCTAGCTGGGCTGAGTTTATTAAAGATAAGTTTGAATAAATATTTATGCACTTAAGGAATTCAGATAATTAGTAAGTCTTGATTTTTGTCTAGCAGCGTTATTTTTATGAATTAAATTTTTGCTTGCCATCTTATCAATAAAAGAAATCGCACTAGCATAAGGCTCTGTTGCTTTTTTAGCATCGTCTTGAGACATAACATTTTTAATCAATGTTCTCATCTTAGATTTGTTCTGAGCATTGACTGCTCTACGTTTCAAATCTTGTCGATCTCGTTTAATTTGTTGTTTATGTCTATCCATAAATAGCGTACGCAACTTATTCTATTAAAAATGCGATGTCAATAAATTTCTAGTTTTGATTATTGTTTTAAAATTATAGCAATTAAATTAGAATGTGAGTTCAAAAAATTTAAAGAAGATTCTAAAAGATGCACAAGCGAATAATTTTATAGCAATTTCAGACTTAATGACAGGAATTGAGACGGGAGTTTTGTCAAGGAGAGAAGTTTCAAGTCATATTCTTAAGCACTCTATTAATTCAATTAAAATAGGTATTACAGGTCCTCCTGGGGCAGGTAAAAGTTCGCTGATGAACCAGTTAATTCCAAAAATAAGAGAAAAAAACTTATCTGTTGGTATTATCGCCATTGATCCATCTAGTCCTATTACAGGTGGTTCTTTCTTAGGTGATAGAGTTCGTATTAATAATGCGATTGATGATAATAAGGTTTTTGTAAGAAGTATGGGATCTAGAGCTGAACTTGGAGGTGTTACAGATTTAGCAGAAGATTTTAGCGATATTCTAGCTTTTAGCGGTAAAGATATCATCTTTATTGAAACAGTAGGCGTAGGACAATCAGAGTATAGTGTATCTGAAATTACAGATTTAACTACGCTAGTATTTGTTCCTGAGTCTGGAGATGAAATTCAATTATTGAAAGCTGGCATACTAGAGTTAGCAGATGTATTTGTAGTGAATAAGTCAGACAGAAAAGATGCAAATCTTTTGGTTAGATCAATTAATAATATTATTTCTGCCACTAAAAAAAATATTAAAAATGTACCTATTTTTAAGACTAGTTGTAAATCAGGAGACGGAATTGAAGAGTTTGCAACAGCACTTGTTTCTTATCATAAATCTATGCAAGACAATGACCAGATTAAAGATCGCCAATTATCACGTTTTTCTCGTAGAATGAGAAAGATTATAGAGAAGGATATTATAAAAGAATTTTGGTCTGAAGATAGGCTAAAGTTTATTGAAAGCTTGAATAAAGAAGATATCAAGTTTAAGTCTCCTTATGAAATTGTAGATAATATGAAGAAGTTGAAATGAGTAATAATGATATGTCAATAATTGATCATCTAGAAGAATTTAGATGGAGAATACTCAAATCTCTTGGCGCAATACTGTTTATGTCAATTGTTACATTTAATTTTGCTAATCATTTAGTAGATCTATTGATTGCTCCAGCAAATCAAATTAGCGGAGAGATGAATCTCCAAGTTCTTACTATTCAGGGTATGTTTATGCTAAAATGGAACTTAGCAATTATTGGAGGAATTATATTCTCAATGCCTATTATTACAGTACAAATTTGGAAATTTCTATCTCCTGGATTATACGATAAAGAAAGAAAAATACTTTTACCTCTTATTTTGACTGCTTTTGGTTGTTTCATGTTAGGCGGGTTCTTTGCATATAAGGTAATACTGCCATTTTCGTTAGATTTCTTTGCATCGATGATAACAGGAGGTATTGAGAATAATTTTTCTATTAATTATTATTTTAATTTTGTGCTGGCACTGATTATTGGTTCAGGAGCAATTTTTGAATTACCGGTCGCTTCTTTTCTTTTTTCATCGATTGGTCTAATCAATCCTAAATTTTTACGACAGTATAGAAGGGAAGCAATAATGGGTACAGTTATTTTATCTGCCATTATTACACCTCCAGACCCTATAAGTTTGATTATCATGTCGATACCAATGATTATTCTTTATGAGATTAGTATTTTTGTTTCATGGTTTGCAAATAAACTATTCAATCAAGATTCATAATGAAAAAAATTCTTATTATAAGAATGAGCTCGATAGGAGATATTGTCCTATCTACATCTTTCTTACAGTCAGTCAAAACAAAATTTCCAGATTCTAAGATTGATTTCCTTATTAAGTCAGAATTTGCTGATATTATGCGCCATAATCCTTTAATCGATGATTTGATTACTTTTAAGAAGATAGATGGTTTTAGAGGGTTAATAGGGCTTGGAAAGAGTCTTAGATCTAATAACTATAATATAGTTTATGATATTCATAGCGTGTTTAGAACCAGAGTGTTATCATTTTTTCTAAAAAAGAGACTTTTCAAACAAATAAAGAAGCCTCGTCTTCGACGATTTCTACTTTTTTATAGTTATCAGAATTTTTTTGAGAAAAATTTTAGTCATATCAAAATGTACCATTCATTGTTAGATAAAACTGATTCATTTCCAAAAACAAAATTATACTTATCTAATCAAGAGATAGAAGAAACAAAAAATTATTTATTAGACAACAATATTGATCAAAATTATATCACAATAGTACCCGGCGCAGCATGGAGTCAAAAACAATGGTCTATTGATAATTATAATAACTTAATTAAAAGACTGATGGATTCATTTGATGCAACGATTATAATTTTGGGAGCAACAAATGATATTATATGCGATCAAATCATTAAGCATGATAGAATTGTAAATTTAAAAGATAAAACTAGCCTAAGGATGGCAATGGGCATTTTGAAGTCTTCTCAACATACTATTGGTAGCGATACTGGATTACTTCACATCTCTGAAGCCTTAAGTACTCCAGTAACAATGATTCTTGGTCCTACATCATTAGAAACTGGCGCAAGAATTGTTTTGCCTGAATCTAAGATTATTGAGAATAAAAGCTTATGGTGTAGACCCTGCTCTCAGAATGGAAGTAGACCATGCTATCGAAAAGAGCAGTATTGTATGTCAGAAATTGATAGTGAAAAAGTATTTGAACATGTTAAAAGGTCTCTTGCCTTATGAAATTATTCTGGCTAAGTATTTATAATCTTATTCTCTATCCTGCGTTCTTTATAGTAGCTGTATTGTTATGTCCATTTAACCATAAAATTCGAGCTGGTTTCTTAGGAAGATATTATTCTTTAAAAAAATTAAAATATTTTAAAAGTATGAACTCTTCTTCGGATATATATTGGTTTCATGTCTCGTCTTTTGGAGAATTTCAACAGATAGAATCAATTATTTCTAGTATAAAAAATAGTAATGATAATGTTAGAATTATAGTATCATTTTTTTCTCCATCTGGATATAGCAATGTTAATGATGACAATATTGATTGTAAGATATATCTCCCATTTGATTTTGCTTGGTCTATTTTTAGGGTATTAAAATTAGTTAAACCTAAAAAAATTATTTTTGCTTCATATGATATCTGGCCAAATATCGTCCTTATTGCACGTTTTTTAAATATTGATACAATATTAATTTCTGCAAGAATTCATAATGATAGTTTTAAGTTGGGAAGATTGGGAAAGAGTATTTATAAAGCTATATATAGTCTTATTGGTCAAATATTTACTGTGAATAATCAGGATTTAGAAAATATCAAATTAATTGTTCCAGATAAGATAATTGAGGCTATGGGAAATCCGCGTTTCGATATTGCACTAAGAAGAGAGTCTAATGTTGATGTTAAGTTTGATATAGATTATAAACTAAAGAACAGATTATTCTTATTTGCCAGCTTATGGCCTGAAGACGATTCAATACTTTTTCCTAGAATTTTTGATTTATTAAAAAATAATCATAGTGCTAAAATTATTCTTATTCCACATGAGTTATCAGATAGATCGATTAATTACTATCAAAAGCAAGCTAGTAGAAACAATTTATCTTCTATAGTAGTAGAGGACTATATTGATTTATCAAAACTGAAAGAGCAAATTATTATTATAAATACAGTAGGTATTCTATATAAGCTATATTGGCAAGCTCATATATCATATATAGGTGGAGGATTTTCAAAAAATGGTATACATAATATTATGGAGCCAGCTGTAGCATCTAATCCAATAATTTTTGGACCAAATTATTCAAATGGAAATTTTTCAGAAGCAGAAGAGTTGTTGTCTACATCGGCAGCATTTACAATAAATTCTGATTTAGAATTAATAGAAGTATTCGAGAAACTTAATGATATAAGTATATATGATTTAGCAAGTACTTCTGCGAGAAATGTTATGGAGAATAATATAGGATCTACAAGCAAATTATTGTCGAAGATACTAGCATGAGTAAATTATTTCAATATAAAGACATTTTTCTTGTTCCGAATTTAATCACTTATGTAAGGTTTTTATTAATTCCTCCAATGATTATCACCTTTAATCTTGATATGAAAGTCTATTTTTATGTGATATTATTTATTTCTTTATTATCAGATTTTTTAGATGGATTAGCTGCGAGGAAGTTAAATCAACACTCAGAGCTGGGAAAAACATTAGATCCTATTGCAGATGGAACAACTTTATTTGCATTTATAATTTTATTAAACAGAAGAGGAGACATCGCTGATTGGTTTTGCATTTTCTATTTTGCTAGACAAATAACAATTTTAATATTTTCTCTTATATATTTACCAAAAATAGAGAAGATATATGGTTCTAATATAGTAGGTAAGATAGGGGTGTGTTTTCTTGGTGTTGCTTTATCAATACATACTTTAGGCTTCACACAATTTATCTACTTAACAGATCATTTAATTTTAATTTCTGCCATTCTACTCTTTCTTAGCTTGTTAGATTATTTACGTTTCTTCTTTACGTTAGACTCTAAGAAATAAAACTTATTGTCATACTTTATAAATTGTTTTTTATATCAATAGATATTATATTTAATAGACAATATGGCAGACTTTAAACTAGTTTCAGATTTTCAACCATCAGGTGATCAGCCTGGGGCAATCGATGAACTTGTCGATGGTATAAAAAAGAACTTAAATCATCAGACATTATTGGGAGTTACTGGTTCTGGTAAGACTTATACTGTAGGAAAAGTGATTGAAGAAATTCAAAAACCTACACTAATTATTTCTCATAATAAAACTTTAGCAGCACAACTTTATGGTGAGTTTAAAAGCTTGTTTCCTAATAATGCGGTAGAGTATTTTATTAGTTACTATGATTATTATCAGCCAGAATCATATATGCCGATTACGGATACTTTTATAGAAAAAGATTTTTCAATGAATGAAGAAATTGATCGATTAAGATTAAAAGCTACGAGTTCATTGCTTCAAAGAAAGGATGTTATCGTAGTCAGTTCAGTATCATGCATTTACGGACTAGGTTCTCCCAAAGAATGGAAGAATCAAGTAGTTAATTTGAAAAAAAATAATCCAATAAGTCGCAGAGGTCTTACAGAGGCTCTAATTGATATATACTATAAGAGAAATGATCAAGTTTTAGAAAGATGTAATTTTAGAATTATGGGAGATATTTTTGAAATATTTCCAGCATATGAAGAAAAAGCTGTTCGAGTTGATATTTTTTCAGATACTATCCAGTCTATTGTGATTTTTGACCCATTGACAGGAGAAGAAATAGAAGAAGTTAATGAATCAAATCTTTTTCCTGCAAGACACTTTGTATCAGATAAATCAAAAAATAAAAAAGTTATTAAAGAGGTAAAAAAAGATCTAAAAGATAGAGTAGCATTTTTTAATAAAAATGAAAAATTCTTAGAAGAGCAACGCATAACTCAGCGTACTAATTTTGACATAGAAATGATTGATGAGATAGGTTATTGTTCAGGTATTGAGAACTATTCTAGATATTTTGATGGAAGAAAAGAAGGAGAAAGACCTTCAACGTTAATAGACTTTTTTCCTAAAGATTTTCTAACTGTCATTGACGAATCTCATGTAACTCTTCCACAGATAAAAGGAATGTATAAGGGAGACAGAAAAAGAAAAGAAAATTTAATTGAGCATGGATTTAGATTGCCAGCTGCTTATGATAATAGGCCACTCAAATCTGAAGAGTTTGAAGCAATTCAAAATCAAGTAATTTATGCTTCTGCAACACCAGCGCAAAAAGAATTGGAATTATCTTCCGGAACAGTAACTGAATTAATTAATCGTCCAACAGGCCTAGTTGATCCTGAGGTTATAGTAAAGCCATCTATTGGTCAAATTGATGATTTAATTAACGAAATAAAAATTCGCGCTGCAAAAAAGGAGAGATGCCTAGTTACTACCTTAACTAAAAAAATGTCAGAAGATTTATCTGAATACTTAAGTACTAAGGGAGTCAGAGTTAGATATCTTCATTCTGAGATAAAAACTATTGAAAGGGTAAAAATTTTAAGAGATCTGCGTTTGGGAGATTTTGATGTGCTGGTCGGAATTAACTTATTAAGAGAGGGTCTTGATTTACCGGAAGTTTCTCTTGTTGCAATTTTGGATGCAGATAAAGAAGGTTTTTTGAGATCTAAAAGTTCTCTCGTTCAGACTTCTGGTAGGGCAGCTAGACACATAGATGGCAAGGTTATTTTGTATGCTGATAGAATTACAGATTCAATGCAGCATTTGCTTGATGAAACCGACAGAAGAAGAGAGATCCAGTTAGCTTTCAATAAAAAGAATAATATTATTCCAAAATCAATTAAAAAATCAATTGATGAAATAATGAAAGCTACGAGTGTAGCTGAATCATTTAGAGATGGCGAAATTGAAATTAAAAGAGATATCAAAACAGATAGATTCTTAAATGAAGATAAAAAAGTTGTTCTAGAAATGCTTGGACAGGAAATGTTAGAGGCTGCTGATAATTTAGAATTTGAAAAAGCAGCAAATTTAAGAGATGAAATAAAAAAATTAGACAAAGAAATTAGAATAAGCAGCTAAGAGGTTAACTATGAATATTGAATTAATTAAACAAAAAGCAGGAATTATCGGTGAAAGCGATGAGATTAAGCATGTTTTGCATATGGTTAGTCAGGTTGCAGATGTAGATATTTCTGTTTTAATTAACGGAGAATCTGGAACAGGAAAAGAGCTTATAAGTAAGGCAATACATTTAGGGAGCAAAAGATCATCTAAGCAAATAATTATTGTTAACTGTGGAGCTATTCCAGAAGGTATTATTGAAAGCGAGTTATTTGGTCATAAAAAAGGCGCTTATACAGATGCCAACGAATCTCGAAAAGGCTATTTTGAGACAGCAGATAAAGGAACAATATTCCTTGATGAAATTGGAGATATGCCTTTAGAAACTCAGGTTAAAGTATTGAGAGTGCTAGAAACTGGAGAATATATGCGAGTAGGAGACTCTGTATCTAAAAAAACAGATACTAGAGTAATAGCTGCTACCAATAAAGATTTAGCAAAACTTGTTAAAGAGGGAAAGTTTCGACAAGACCTTTACTATAGACTTAAAACAGTTACAATTAATTTGCCTCCATTAAGAAAAAGGAAGAGCGATATCCGACTATTGGTTGATAGATTTGCATTACAGTTTAGCAGAACAAATAATATTAAGTATAAAGGATTTACTCCGGAAGCAATCAAAGTTATGCAAAAGTGTGATTGGCCTGGAAATGTAAGAGAATTAAGAAATTTTGTTGAAAGCGTATTGATTCTACAAAAAGGTGAAAGAATTACAGGTGAAATTATTGAAAGACAGTTAGAAAATGAAAATATGACTAATTTCTCTGACAATGCCGCATTACCTGTCTTAATCAATCGAGATCCAGATCAAGCAGAAAGAGAATTAATCTTAAGACAGTTATTGTACTTAAGACAAGATGTTGAAGACCTGAAATTATTGCTAAAACAATCTGATTTTTCTACCTTAAATTCTCCTAGAAATATAAATACAAATTTTGAAAATCGTATTCAAGATAACGAAATTAGTAATTCCGATAATGATCATTTGATCAAAGGAGATGCTATTGGTGCTTTTAATACTAGAGACTTAGAAAAAGAGATGATTATTCGTACATTAGAACACTTTAATAACAATAGAAGAGCTGCTGCAAAATCATTAGATATGAGCGAAAGAACTCTTTATAGAAAAATAAACGATTATGGAATTGAAAAAAAGATTAACAAAGATAATTAGCCTTCATTTAATTTTTTTATTATCTGGGTGCGCTTACTATTCTATGGCGGGATCAATCCCTGCAAATATTAACAATGTTTCTATCCCATTGTTCATCAATGATACGCCAGAGTTTGAATTATCTGAAAAATTGACATCAGAGATTGTTCAGCAAATTAGTAGCCAAAATGTTATAAAAATAACAAATGATATCGATAGTGATAGCGTTATTAACGGTACAGTAATCTCTGTATCAGATGGTCCTTATGCATTTAATAATAATGAACAAGTTAGTGAATATAGATTTTCACTATCTGTAAAAGTCTCTTGGATTGATAATGATGATGACAGCAAATTATTTGAAAAAACATTTTCTGCATTTGGAACATATAGTATTGATAATGACCCTTCTTCTGACGGGCTAGACAATGACAATGATGGTATTATTGATGGAGATGATAGTGATGAATTTGGAGATTCAAGAGAATTGGCGATTAATGTTGCAATTAATAAAATTGCAGTTGATATTGTGAACACAGTTCTTTCAACATGGTAAAGTTATGATCGAAATAAGCATTAAAAATTTAAAAAATTCTATCGGAAAAGAAGTCCAAGTTAATGGATGGGTATACAATATTAGATCAATTGGAAAAATTTGGTTTGTAATTGTTAGAGACGGTACAGGTTATGTGCAATGCGTAGTAACAAAAAACGATGTGTCAGACAAAGTTTTTCAACTAGAAAATACATTAACCCAAGAGTCTTCATTAAAAATTAAAGGAACGGTCCAATCAGATACCAGGTCTGATACTGGAGTTGAAATACTCGTTACTGATATAGATGTAGTTCATATAGCAGATGAATATCCTATCTCGTTAAAAGAGCATGGAGTTAGCTTTTTAATGGATAATAGACACTTATGGTTAAGATCTAAAAAACAATTTGCGATAATGAAAATTAGACAGCGACTAACTAGATCGATAAGAAATTTTTTTGATGATAGAGATTTTGTATTGCTTGACTCGCCTATTTTTACAGCAAATGCAGTTGAAGGGACTACAACACTTTTTGAGACAGATTATTTTAATCGCTCTGCATATTTATCTCAAAGTGGACAGTTATATCAAGAGGCAGGAGCAATGGCTTTCGGTAAAACATATTGTTTTGGACCAGTTTTTAGAGCAGAAAAATCAAAGACTAGAAAGCATTTAACAGAATTTTGGATGGTAGAACCTGAAATGGCATACTGTGATATAAATCAGAATATGGATATTATTGAAGAGTTTATGTCTTATGTAATTAAAGATACTTTAGATAATTGTTCTGATGAATTAAAAATTTTAGAAAGAGATGTTTCAAAACTAGAAAATATATCAGCTCCATTTCCTCGTATATCATATGATGAGGCTGTTGATATATTAGCTAAAGAAGGACATGAATTTGAATATGGTAGCGATTTTGGAGCACCAGATGAAGAAGTACTAGCTGCACAATTTGATAAACCAGTAATGGTCCATTCATGGCCTCATGAAACAAAAGCATTTTATATGAAAAGAGATAAATCTGATAAGTTTGCTTTGGGAGTTGATGTTATAGCTCCTGAGGGTTATGGAGAAATTGTTGGTGGCGCACAGAGAGAAGATGATTATGATGTTCTTGTAAAGCGCATTGAACAACATAACCTTCCAATAGATGCCTTCAAATGGTATCTTGATTTAAGAAAATATGGTTCAGTTCCTCATTCAGGTTTTGGTCTTGGATTAGAGAGGCTGGTATCTTGGGTTTGCGGGATTGATCATATTAGACAAACTATCCCTTTTCCTAGAACTATGGGAAGGTTAGAGCCATAATGAAATTTAAAGGAAGAATTGCTGTTTTCGGAGGAAGAGTCATTACCGAATCAATTTATAAAGACACGGTAGAAATTGGTAAAAGGATGGCAGATGAAAATTGGCTAGTGTTTTGCGGTGGAGGCGAAGGAGTAATGGAAGCTATTGCCAAAGGAGTTTCAATGAATAATGGTGTATGTATTGGAATTCTTAAAGATAAAGATTTTAAATCTGGTAATGATTTTTTATCTATTCCGATTTCAACAGGCCTTGATATCACAAGAAACGCTTTAATCAGCTATAATTGTGATGTTGGAGTAGCAATTTCTGGAGCTTATGGAACCTTAAGTGAAATAGCATTCACTCTAGCACAAGATAAACCTTTGATTGCATATAATAGTTGGGATATACCAAAATCTATTAATGCGAATTCTGTTGATTCATTAATAACGGAAGTAAAAAATTGTCTAAGCCAATAAACGTCGCTACATGTCAGATTAATCCTATCCTGGGAGATTTTGAATATAACTATCAGAAATTAGTTGATAGTTACAATACAGCTTTAAAAAAAGGTGCAGATCTAATAGTATTTCCTGAAATGGTTATTACAGGATACCCACCACAAGATTTACTTTTTTCAAAATCTTTTATTAAAAGAAATTTAGAAGTATTAGATAATTTCTCTAAAATAGTTTCTTCCCCATGTATTCTAGGTTTTATTGATGAAAAGGATGGAAAATTATTTAATGCTGCTGCATTATGTCAAAATGGAAAAATAGTTAAAGTTTATCATAAAATTCTCTTACCAAATTATGATGTTTTTGACGAAAGACGCTATTTCGAAAGCGGTTCAGATGTCGGCCTTGTCGATATTAATATTAATGGTAAAAATTATAGCTGTGTAATGCAAATATGTGAAGATTTATGGGAAGATAATCATGATAGAAAGTTGTCAGAGGAAATTGTTGAAATAAATCCGGATATTATTATAAATATATCAGCATCTCCTTATTGCAAAAATCGCGAAAATGATAGAAAGGCGCTAATTAAAGAGAAGTTCAAAAACACAAAATCTTTTTTCATTTATTGTAATCTTATTGGCGGTCAAGATGAACTTATATTTGATGGAAATTCAATGATATTTTCTCCTGGTATGAATTTAATAAATCAAGGAGCAAGTTTTGAGGAAGATATTCTAGTTCAGCATTTAGATATAGAGTCATCTCCTGATCTTATGGAAGATTTTATGATGCCTGAAGCTATGGGACGCTCTATGAGTCATTCAAATGTTATTGAAGATAATATTTTGAATGCTCTCAGGCTTGGTATTAAGGATTATTTTTATAAAACAGGTCATAAAAAGACAGTTATTGGATTGAGTGGTGGAATAGATTCTGCTCTTGTAGCTTGTTTGGCAGTTGATGCTTTAGGTTCAGATAATGTCTATTTAGTGTCTATGCCTTCTAGGTATTCAAGCGATCATAGTAAAGCTGATGCAAAAGAACTTGCAGAAAATTTAAATGCGCATTTTGATACAATTGATATTGATAGTTTATTTGAGAAATATCTAGATGTACTATCATCTCAGTTTAAGGGATTAAAGAGTAATGTTGCAGAAGAGAATATACAATCTAGAATTAGAGGAAATATATTAATGGCTATATCAAACAAGTTTGGTTCCTTGGTATTGTCTACAGGAAATAAAACAGAGCTGGCATTAGGTTATTGTACGCTTTATGGAGATATGAGCGGAGGTCTTTCTGCCATAGGAGATTTATCAAAAAATGAAGTTTATAATCTTGCTAATCGTATAAATGAGCTTAACGATATTATCCCTAAAAATTCTATTAAAAAACCGCCATCTGCAGAATTAGCTCCGAATCAAGTAGATCCTTTTGATTACGATTTAATTAGTCCTTTAATTGATAAGATAGTATTGGGAGAAGATGCTTCAGATGATATTATTAATAATGACTTAGGAGATATTTCTAAAAAAATCAATCATAATGAACATAAAAGAAGGCAAGCAGCACCAGTGTTGCGCGTAAGTAAGAAAGCCTTTGGAATGGGTAGAAGAATGCCGATTGTGAATCATTTTGATGAGTGATATCAGTTTAATTCGCAACTTTTGTATTATTGCCCATATCGATCATGGGAAATCAACTTTAGCAGACAGGTTGCTCGAGGATACGGGTACCATTTCTAAAAAGGATATGAAAAATCAGGTTCTAGATAATATGGAGCTAGAGCGCGAGAGAGGCATTACAATTAAAAGTCATTCAATTCGAATTAAGTATAAAGACTACATATTAAACCTTATTGATACTCCAGGACATGTTGATTTTACCTATGAAGTTTCTAGGACATTAGCTGCTAGTGAAGGAGCATTATTAATTGTTGATGCCGCACAAGGTATTGAAGCTCAAACTGTAACTAATTATTTATTAGCTTTAGGTAGTGATTTAACAATTATTCCAGTAATCAATAAAGTAGATCTGCCTAATGCAGATATTGAGAATGTAACCAATCAAATTATTGAACTTACAGGTTGCGAAGAAGAAGAAATATTATTTGCTAGTGCTAAAACCGGAGAAGGTGTCCAATCAATAATTGATACAATAATTGATAAAATTCCTCCACCAAAACCTCCAAAAAATGATGCTTTTAAAGCATTAATTTTTGACTCAATTTATGATAAATATCGCGGCGTTGTCGCCTATATTCGTGTTTATGAAGGGTCTATAAGTCGAGGTAGTAAGATTAAATTTTTTTCTCATAATACTTATTACGATATTGATGAAGTTGGTCATTTTGTGATTGATAGAAAGAAGTCTGATTCTTTGAAAGCCGGAGAAGTAGGCTATATTATTGCAAATGTGAGAGATATAGAGCATGTTTTGCCAGGCGATACAATAACAAATGTTAACAAACCGTGCAAAGAGGCGCTTCCTGGTTTTCAAAAAATTAAACCAATGGTATTTTCGGGATTATTTCCAGCTGATTCAGCAGAATATGATGACTTACGTACAGCACTTGAGAAATTAAAATTAAATGATGCTTCTCTGTCATTTGAACCTGAAGTAAGTGATGCATTAGGTTTTGGATATCGATGTGGTTTCTTAGGATTGCTACATATGGAAATTATACAAGAAAGACTGGAGAGAGAATTCAACCTTTCAATTGTGACTACTAGTCCAAATGTTAAGTATTTAGCAAATCTTAGAGATGGAAGTCAAATTGAAGTACAGCGACCTGCCTTACTGCCAGAACCAAAGATATTAGAAAGTATTATGGAGCCAATTGTTACTGCAGAAATCTTAACTCCAGTAGACTATATCGGCAATATAATGAAAATTTGTCAAGAGAAAAGAGGAAAATATAAATCTACCTCTTATCTTTCTAGTTCTAAGGTTCAATTAATCTATGAGCTACCTTTAGGCGAAATATTATTTGATTTTTATGATAGCATTAAATCTGGATCAAAAGGATATGCTTCGTTTGACTACGCTTTTAAAGAATATAGAGAAGGAAAATTAGATAGACTTGATATTCTTATCAATAAGGAGCCAGTAGATGCTTTATCAATGATTTGTTCAAAGAAAGACTCCTATCATAGAGGATTAGCGCTTTGTCAAAAGCTGAAAGAACTAATTCCTAGACATCAAATTCAAATTCCAATTCAAGCATCCATTGGAACTAGAGTAATTGCACGTACTAATATTGCCCCATTTAGAAAAAATGTAACTGAAAAACTATACGGGGGAGATGTAACTCGAAAAAATAAATTATTACAGAAGCAGAAAAAAGGAAAAAAGAGAATGAAGATGATTGGAAGAGTTGAAGTTCCACAAGAGGCATTATTAGCTGTTCTAAAAATTTGATATGATTCAAGATTACCTGAAAAAATCTAAGTCCTCTTTCTATAGCTTTGTTATTACTTTACCTATTTTCCTAATATATGAATTAGGAATCTTTTTAATGAGAGATACTGAATTTAGTTATATTAAAAATGGCGCTGACGTTCTAATAGAGGAAGCTATCTCTACCTTAGGATTTGATATTTTCTACGTAGTATCTACTTTATTTGTATTAGTATTTCTTAGTGTAGTCTATTATCAGAAAAAAAATTATGATTCTTTCAAGATATACAAATCATACTTATTGATAATGTTAGTAGAATCTTTTTTTTATGCTTTATTGCTATTTTTTATACTCGGAAACATGAGTCTCTATCTGATGGATGGTTCTGTTGCGAATACATATTTTAATATAATCCTGTCATTAGGAGCCGGAATCTATGAAGAGTTAATATTCAGAGTATTCTCACTTTATATTTTTTATCAATTAATGAAATTCATATTCAAGTCAATGAGTAATTTTTCTTCACAGTTCTTTGCCTTAATCTTATCAGCTATTTTATTTTCTTTATTTCATTTTATAGGCGCAGAACCATTTACTCAAGATGCATTTACAGTTCGATTTATTGCTGGAATATTACTAGGATTTTTATACATAAATAGAGGTTTTGGCATTACAGCAATTACCCATTCATTTTATGATATATTTGTTATTTTTCAGTTAACTTAAGATATGAGAAAACTAATGTTTTTTATCCTGTTTTCGGGATCAATTTTTGGACAGTCTGTCATTGACACGCTATCTGTAACTGTCTATCCAGAGTTTTCATATCCCGGAGTAGCAATAGAATATAAATTTGATACAGATTCGGTATCACAATATGATTTTCAAATACCTAGTGGAATTGATTCTGTATTGTATACAATATCAAGCAATGAGTCTGAATTCGAAAAAATTGTAGAAATAAATGACAATATCTTGACTACGATAAAGCAAAGTGGTAATCATACTATTTATCTATTTCTAGAAAAATTTATTAACGATCCAGGTCCTAGAGATTTTTTATATTTATTTGAGTCTGCTACAGATGTAGATGCATTAATATTCAGTTTCCAAGTACCGTTTGCCGCAAAAGACTTTCTTGCTGATGCCGGAGATACCAAATTAGAAAAAATTCGTGATCAAAATGGACTGACATTTATGCAGGGTATAGATAGCAATTATTCAAAATTTGGTAAGAAAGCACTATTTTTTAGTTATTATAACCCGCATGGCTTTACATCTATTCAGTATGCTGCTAATATAAGCACTGAGAATACATCTCTAGAGGCACCAACTACTGCAAGCGAAAGATTTGTTAGGTATCCCTTTTTAACGTGGGAACCAATGGCTATTTTCCTATTATTAACTTTAGTACTGGTATTTTTATATGAACTATCTAATAGAAAAAAAACGCATAATTAAATATTTATCAATCTTTATTTTTTGTATAGCAATTTTTAGTTGTGATATAAAAAAGGATGCAATCGGAGCAAATGACGATTTAGTTGTTCTTGCTGCTAAAGAAGATAGAAACGATATACGAAATTTGTTGTCTATAGTATTTAATGATACTCTTTTAACGCCGGCTCCAGAACCATTTTATAATGTAAAGTTTGCAGATCCGAGTAGTTATGAAGCACTAAAGACCCAGACAAACTTAATTATTGCCTCTATTGGAGATTATGAGCTAAATCCTGCAACTAAGCTTGTTAGAAAATTATTAGGAAAAAAAGCATTTGAAAATACCTTAGAAAATAATCCAGTTGTTTTATCTAGAGATCAATTTGCTAAGAACCAATTATTTATGATATTAAGCGGTGCTAAAGAAAGCGATATCAGAGAATATTTATTAAAAAATGGAGACTCAATTAAGAATAAATTTGATCAGAATTTTGATAAAAAACAGTCTCAATATTTTTTAGAATCTAAGCGACAGGAAGATATAGAAGCTCAATTGTTATCAGATTATGGATGGAGTATTAATTTACCCTGGGGCTGGGAGATGATAAGAAATAATCCAGATTCAAATTTTGTATGGATTGGTCAAGAAATGCCATTTAGATGGATGGCCGTACAGTGGAAAGATGGAAATCATTTTTCCGAAGAAAATGCAATTGACTTAGGAGCTCATTTTCCTCAAACATATTTTAAGTCACAGCAGTATAATAAAGAATTTTTGTCAATTGATTGGGTAGACTATCGAGATGATGTAGCTTATAGATTATCTGGACTGTGGGAATCTATTGATCAGGCAAAAGGCGGTCCGTTTGTGGGATATTTATTTTATGACTATGCATCTGATAAAACATTTTATGTGACTTATATGATTTTCAATCCAGGTGGAAGAAAAGCATTTTATATGAAACAGATGGAACTATTCTCTAAAACATTAAAAACAAAATAATGAAAAAATTAGTCATACTTCCCACTTATAATGAATCAAAAAATATTATTAATATTATGGATATGCTTTTAAATTTAGATATAGATCTAGATATTTTGATTGTAGATGATAGTTCTCCAGATAATACAGCTCGTATTGCAAAAGATTATAATAGTAATAATGTTTTCATAGAAAAACGAGCAGAAAAAAGTGGTTTAGGTTCTGCGTATATACACGGTTTTAACTGGGGATTAAAAAATAAATATGATAAAATTATTCAAATGGATGCTGACTTATCTCATGATCCGAATGAGGTCCCCGCTATGTTTGGTTTATTGAATGAGTATGATTTGGTTATAGGTAGTCGATATCATGGTGGATTAAGAGTCATAAATTGGCCAATTAGTAGACTTTATATCAGTTATTTTGCTAATCTTTATGCAAGAATAATTACAGGAGTGCCCGTTAAAGATCTGACTGCTGGTTTTAAAGCATGGAATTCTGAAACGTTACGTTTAATTAACTTTAATGAAAGTTCATCCCAAGGCTATTGTTTTCAGATTGAAACATCATTTCGAGCTTATCAAAAAGCTTGCAAATTAATCGAACATCCAATAGTATTTACAGATCGCACTATTGGCGAATCTAAAATGAGTAAAAATGTAATGATTGAAGCAATTTTTAAGGTATGGTTATTTGGATTTTGGAGATTATTTAAACTAAAAAAATAGATGAAAAAATATTACTTAACTTTCGAAAAACCTTTAAAAGATTTGGATCAAGACATTGAAAATTTAATTTCTATTGATTCTGAATCTGATAAACTAAATCAATTAAAAGCAGAGAGAGGTCAGAAAGAAAAAGAGATTTTTTCTGAATTAGGTGCATGGGAAACAGTACAAATTGCTAGACATCCTAATAGACCCTACACTTTAGACTATATTGACGCTTGGTGCGATGATTTCATTGAGCTGCACGGTGATAAGGCATTTGCTGATGATCATGCTGTAGTAGCAGGAATCGGTACAATTGATAAGCATCGAGTTGCTATTATAGGACAGCAAAAAGGTAGAAATACAAAAGAAAATTTATATAGAAATTTTGGGATGATGAAACCTGAAGGCTATCGCAAGGCATTGCGTGTAATGAAAATTGCAGAAAAATTTCATTTACCTATTGTTACCTTGATTGACACTCCAGGAGCTGATCCAGGTATTGCGGCAGAAGAGAGAGGTCAGGGATTTGCTATTGCTAATAATTTGATAGAAATGGCTTCTATAGATACACAAATTTTATCTGTAGTAATTGGAGAAGGTGCTAGTGGCGGTGCTTTAGGTATTGGTTTATGTGATAAAATGTTAATGTTAGAAAATACTTGGTTTTCAGTAATTAGCCCAGAAGGTTGCGCTTCAATTTTATGGAAAGATTCTTCAAAAGCTCCACAAGCAGCTGAAGCCTTAAAACTCAGACCTAAAGATCTTATGGAGCATGATATCTGTAATATGATTATTCATGAGCCAGTGGGTGGGGCACATCGTCATTTTGATGAAACTCTTTTGATTGTGAAAAACGCCGTTATTGATGAAATTGATTCTTTTAAAAAAGATGATAGTATGACTTATTTAGATTCTAGAGTAGCTAGGTATAATAAGTTGGGTGTTTTTAGAGAGTTTTAATAGAAATCAAAACGATAATCTTCAATTTCAGACTCATCACGAAGCGCTTGCAACCAATGACCCCAAATTAAGTTTTGTCTTTGAATGATTAAGCTAAACTTTAACGATTCTTTCTTTTCTTCAAAATCTGATTCATTGATTTGATCTATCTCTAACACTTTAATAAATGTTTGACCCCTTAATGTTGGAAGTGGGCCAAATATATCACCCGCATTAGCATTAAGTAATGCACCTGATACATAATTACTTTTTCCAATTGACTCAAAGCTTCCTACTAAATTTCCACTATCTTCTGCAATATATTCAAAGCTAGAATTGTTATTAGCTATATCAGAAAATGTTGTTGTTTCATTGTTAAGTTCTTTCGAAATATCTTGGGCAATATTTTTAAGATTTCTTTTTTGAGTTTCTGCTAAATACTGGATCTTCAATTCTTCTTCAACTTCTTCAAAATTTATTGTTTCTTCTTCTGATATAGAGTCTAAATAGAAGATAAGAATATAATTATCATTACTTACTGCGTCAGAGATATCACCAGGATTACTATTAAATGCGAATCTTACAGCATCTCTTGCTACTCCAATATCTTGAATAAAGATTGATTCTTTTTGCACTCCATTTGCATCACCGATAGTCATACCTAAAGAATCTGCTAGCTGAGTAAATCCACTCTCTTTAGCATCTAAGGAGAAAATATTAGCGGTATCACTTAAATTGCTTTCAGTGTCTTTTCCAGGAGATACAGTCAAAAGAATGTGAGAAGCATTAACTTGCTCTGTTCCATCTTCTAATATTTTTTTATCATTTACTTTAATAATATGATAACCAAAATTTGTTACTACAGGACCAACTAAGTCACCGGATTCAGCTTCAAAAGCTGCTTTGTCAAATTCAGATATCATTATACCTTTATTGAACCATCCAAGACTTCCACCTTTTGGTGCATCTTCGCCCATACTATTGCTAGGATCTTCGGTATACATATTTGCTATACTCTCAAAATTTTCGCCTTGATTAATACGATACATTAAATTTTCAGCTTCAAGTTTTGTACGCAATGAATCGTTAGAGCTAGAAACTATAGGCCATTTAACATATTTCATATAACGCATTTCTGATTGTTTATAATCTTCAATATTTTCATTGTATAATTCATTCAATTCTTGATCAGTAGGGCGACCCGCCATCATGCCGTCAAAGAAATCATTATCTTCTAAAGCTTTATCTGTGATGTGCAATATCTCAATTTTATAGTTTATAAATCGTGACCTGTAGCTATCTATAACATCTTGTTTTGATGTAGATGCGCTATTAACGACTAATTGTTGAAGTTTATAATTTGGAAGATATACATCACGCATAAATTCTTCAATTGGACGCCAATCTAATTCGCCTGGATTGAGAATTGCATCCATATATTTTTCTAAATCAAAATTTCCAGCAGTCTGGAAGGCAGTGCTTGCTCGTAAGAATGGAGGAGGATTATTTTTTAGTTGATAAAGAACTTCTTCATCGCTTATAACAATGTTGTTCTTTTCAATTTGTTCTTGAATCAATAAGTCTTGTATGATCCTTTCCCAAACTACTGCTCGAATATACTCTCTGTCTTCATCAGTTATATCTTGAGCTGATTGAGATTGTAATCTGATAATTTCGTCACTAACTAAACGATTAAAATTTTCATATAAAATTGGTTTACCATTTAATGATCCAACATGACTTCCGTTCTGTTGACCAAAGATATCGCCAATACTAGCTCCACCTACAAGGCCACCAATAGCCATGCTTGTAACGAAGAGAACTAAAATAGTCCACATCACTACTTGCATTCGATTACGCATGTTTGTAATAATACCCATAAGCATGGAATTTATATAAGCATACATGGGAAAGCAAAACTATTTACATAAAGTATTTAGGTGATTTTGTTTAAAAAACTCGGTATTATTGTTTCATGCGTTTTTTACTAATCATATTGCTATCGACACTAGTCATTTCTCAAGATAAGACAATTGAATTAGACAATATCTTTAATGGAGATTTTAGTTCATCAAGTATTGGAAGATTTGATTGGGTAAACGGAGAAGATGCTTACTATTTTTCTGAATCTGATTCAGATGGAAAACATTTTTATAAATATAATCTAGCTTCAGATGATACTACGAAGGCTTTCTCAATTGATACTGATACAATAGATCGATTTAGTTCAACGTTTAACAATGACCAAACAAAACTATTATTAAAAACAAATAGTGTTCAAATATGGAGACATTCTTCTTATGGAACTTATCACGTCTATGATATTAAGACCGAAAGCATTCAGTCTGTATCCGATGAGCCTGATAGTTTACGTAATGTAAAATTTTCTCCTAATAGTGATTATATATCTTATGTAAGAAATGATAACAATCTTTATATATATTCATTAGCCAGTCTCGAACAGACACAATTAACCTTTGACGGTAGTGAAACTATTCTAAATGGTCATTTTGGTTGGGTTTATGAAGAAGAGTTTGGTAGTTATGATGCATATAGATGGAGTCCAAATAGTCAGTATATAGCTTTTTGTAGAGAAGATCAATCTATGGTGAAAAAGTATCCACTTATTGACTATGAAACCAAATATCCTACAGTAAAATATATACGCTATCCTAAGGCAGGAGAAGATAATCCGGAAGTTTCAATTGGCTTGATAGATGTTATTAATCAACAGGCTGATATTCGTACTTTACCAAAAGATTCCTACTACATTCCAAATATACTATGGCAAAGAAATAGTAATAATTTCTTTGTTACTACGTTAAATAGGAAACAAAATGACTGGAAATTATATAGGCATGATATTGATACCAATCAAAACACCTTAGTATTAAATGATAAAAATGATACCTGGATTGATGCGTTTGATTTTTTTGGAATGTCAGGTGTTTTCAATATTGATATATTAAATAATGGAGAAATTATTTGGATGTCTGAACGTGATGGATTTAAGCATATTTATAGAAGTCGTACAGATGGAAAATTTATCAATCAAATTACAAGAGGTAATTGGGAGGTCAATGGAATCAATGCTATTGATGAAGAAAATGAAATTATCTATTTCAATGCAAAAAAAGAGTCTGAAATGGAAGACCATGTTTATTCTGTGAAATTTAATGGCTCAAGACTAAAAAGGCTTACAAAAGAAGAAGGCAGTCATTCTGCGTCTTTCTCTCAAACAAAAAATTATTTTATCAATACTCATTCTAGCTTTACGAGAACTCCGAAAACTGTTTTAAGATCAAATTCCGGTGCAATTAAACGTACATTGTCAACTACAGATAAGAGTAAGTTTGATGATTATGGATTTACATATCCTAGACATGTAAATCTATTTACCGACGATGGTACTAGATTGAATGGTATTATTACATTGCCACATAATTTTGATTCGATGAATCAGTATCCAGTTATTCTTTATAATTATGGAGGCCCTGGATCTCAAATGGTAAAAAATAGATGGGGAGCTGGAAACCATTCTTTCCATCAATATTTTGCACAAAGAGGATTTATCATTTTCTCATTTGATAATAGAGGAACTGGAGGCAGAGGAAAAGCTTTTAAAGACTTTGCTTATGGGGACTATGGAAAATATCTTGTTATAGATCATATTGCTGCAGCTAAATATTTACAAAGTTTGACTTATGTGGATGGAGATAATATTGGGGTATGGGGATGGAGCGGTGGTGGTTATTTAACAAATATGTGTATGACCTTAGGTAGTGACTATTTTAAAGCAGGTGTCTCTGTTGCTCCAAATGTAGATCCTTTATTATATGATACAATATGGACAGAAAGATATATGGGTCTTGTTGATGAAAACCCTGAAGGCTATAAGAACACGTCTGTTTTAACTCATGTTGATAAGGCAAAAGGTTTTTTACTTCAGATTCATGGAAATGCAGACGATAACGTACATCATCAACATTCGCTCAAATTAGCTAAAGCATATGCAGAAAAAGGTAAGCATATGGAAATGTTTATATACTCTAATGCAAATCATGGCGTCAGAAATAACAATTTTTTAACATCTGAAGAGACTAAAGTTGATGGTCGAGCAAACTATAAGCATGTATATAATAAGATATCTAGCTTCCTAATTGAGCACTTATCTAATAGTGATCAAAATTAAGCTACGATAGAGATTGATTTTTTTGGTGATCCTTTTTTTCAGCTTGTAGCGCAATCTTTTTAAACTGCTCCATAGAATCTTTGTGTCCATTCGTAATATCAATTAATTCATCTGCCCAAGCTATGTCAGCATCTCCCACCAACTCGTTTAATCTATCAATAGTATTAGTAAACATTTTTGGAAGGAATGACGGTGTAGGGGATCCACCTGTACCTTTAGCTTTTGTTTGATGTTTGTATGGATCGGGTGCTCTTAGAATATATCCAACAACCATTTTATAGTGATCTATACGATGTTGAATAATCCATCGAACAGAACTAGCAAGACTCTTCTTTAAATTTGGATCTGATTCAATTCTATTAAAGTAGGAGGAGTTTTGTAGCTTTTCTCGAGTTTTTACAATCATTGCATGATGTGCAGGAGGTCTATAGCCCACTCTAAATGATTTGAGAAGCTTGGTAAGTGAATCAATTTCACAATTATGTGGCAAGTCTTCATCTGCTATAAATCCTTTACTTAGAATATTCTCAATAATACATGCATCTATCTCACAATCGCATACATATGCATTAGTATGTGCACCTACTCCAGTTATTTCGTCTGCAATGGGGTGATAAGAGCTATTAGCGCCAGTTTGTCCATGAAGCTTTCCAATATAAAGACCCTTTTTATCATATGTTTTACTATGGGTCTCTCCACATCCTTCAAAGAACAAACCTTTATCAGCATAAATACTTCCTTGATTTCCATAGAGTCCTTGAATAAAGATACGTACTTCCTTATTGTAAAGAAGTGGTTCGCTCACATTCCACATACAATTAAAAAGCTGATTTGATTGCTTTAAAGCCATTTCTATTTTTTCGAGATTGTCAGATATATCTTTTCCATCAATAGCATCTAGTGAATTTTGAATCATCATGTTTGATGTTCGTTCCATTGCGAGGTGTGTCATTCTAAATCCTTGCTCATTTCCATCAAAATCATGGAATGAGACTACAGGCTTAATTGATCTAATATAATCAATACTATCTTTCATATTATCAAAGTTATCTAAGGTATATTCTGGTAATATCCCTGATCGTAAAACATAATCTGCAGCATATTCAAATTCAGCTTGTTGTCCTGTAATTCTTGATGACAATAATAATAATCCAGATAGTGGCCAAGGGATAAAAGAGCATGCTTTTTTCTCTCCATTAAAAATTGGTTCAATTTTAATACCGTTTGCTAACCAAGAAGTCCAACATCTGATGTCTGCAATAAGTTGCGCAGACTCTCTAGTAGGTTCGTCAATGTGTTTCTTGACATGTAATATAAAATGATCCATTAAGCTATCATCTAATAGGAGAACTTCATCTAGTAATTGTTTCTTACCAATAAGACCAGTTTTTCCATGATTATGTACAGCCATCTCACTTGCAAGGTCGCTAATACTAGAAAAAGGGTGCGGTAGAGGCTTTAGTGTACTGTAAGGCAATGTTGAATTAGGTTGCCAAATTAATTCAGATGTTTTTTGTATTATAGATGAATCAAATTTTAGATTGAAGCATGTTTCATTAAAGCTAATTCCTTCTCCTAAATAAGGAAAATTTTTATCTGTTTTAATAATAATATTTTGCTTCATATTATTTATAGTACATCATTAAGATAATCTATTACAGATTGATCATTCCATGTTGCAGAGCCTACATCTTTTACTATTATTTCACCTGAAGTATCTATTATAAATGTAGTCGGAATGCCGCGAGTACTAAATAGTTCATCGTCACTAATTATCTTATATAGTGGTAATTGTGCCAAAGCTTCATCTTTAGGTATGTAGTCAATAATAGTGTTTTTATCTTCCTTGGATAAGTATAAGAAAACAATATCCTTATTATCTTTATACTGATTATACAATTCAACCATTGATGGCATTTCTGCCAAGCAAGGATTGCACCAAGTTGCCCAATAGTTAATAAATAATATTTTGCCCCTAAAATCACGTAAAGAGAATTGAGATCCTTCCAAATCTTCGAATTGTAATAAATTTGCATCGAAATCAACTAAAGTTGTACCCATCTCTTCTAGAGTTGGCGCCTTTAGTTCTGGCGCTTCCATTATTTCTTGCACATACGAAATAGCTACTGATTTATAGTAACCTTTCCATTCGTCAAGTTCTTTATTTAGCTTGTATTGTTCGTAAGATAAATAAGAAAGAGCAATAACCATTAAGCCTATAATTAAGTATAAGTTTTTTTTGCTCATAGTGATTGATAATATTGTAGTTTATTCTAAAAAACTAGTTAAATTTGTTAAAACATCTTCTAAATATGGAAAAAATAGGATACATATTACTTACAGCTTTTTACCTTCTTACTTTATATCTAACCTTACAAGAAATCCAAAATTTTTACCCCGAAGGTATATTAATATTCCTAGTATATAGTGGACTATTTGTACTCCTTATCAAAGTCATAAAAGAAAGATTAAATAATAAAGAAGATGATTACTATTCTAAGGAGATTCACAAATGATTATTACCACACAAGAGAAAGTTGAAAATAGAAATATAGCCGAAGTATTGGGAGTTGTTAGCGGTCAATCAATTAGAGCAAGGCATATAGGAAAAGATATTATAGCTGGATTGAGAAATATCGTTGGAGGAGAAATTAAAGAATATTCAAAGTTGATGGCCGAATCAAGAGAACAAGCGATGGATAGAATGAAGTCTCAAGCGGAAGAATTAAATGCAGACGCGATTGTTTGTATAAGATTTACTACATCTATGCTACAAGCGGGTGCATCTGAAATCTTTATCTATGGTACCGCTGTTAGGCTATCATAAGAATCTTATGGACCATAAAATATTTCAAGTTGATCAGTTACATTTTTACTTCAAAATATCCTATATAGATGATACTTTATATAGATTGACTTTCTCTGATCAGAAAAATGATCTAATTAATCCTCAGCTATCATTAAAGATAAACGAAGGAAAGCCTTCTAAGTTTGCAAAAGATATACAAAGTCAATTGAATCACTATTTTAAAAGAAAATTAAAGAAATTTGATATTCCATTGCATGTTGAGGCTAGTGATTTTACGAAAAGTGTTTTAGAGGAGATTTCTAAAATTCCTTATGGTAAAACAAAAAGCTATAAACAAGTAGCAGAAAAGATCAAAAAACCCAAAGCTGCACGAGCAGTTGGAAGAGCCAGCGGTTCTAATCGTATTCCTATTATTATTCCTTGTCATAGGGTAGTAGGTAGTAGTGGTGAATTGGTTGGTTATAGTGGAGGCGGAGGCCTTTTATTTAAATCTTATTTACAACTTTTGGAGAAAAAATGAAATTATATATATATGTTATTGCTGTTATAGGATCTTCCTATCTGTTTGGACAAGATCTTATATGGAATCAAGAAGTCGTCACTTTTAAAAGTGCAAATCCATTCTCTTTTCAAGAGATTATTATGAACTTAGACAATGAGCCTGTTCAAGATGTTTCAGGTATCTTAACACTACCTGAAGACTTTGATCCAAATATCAAGTATCCTTTAATTATAGGAGTAGCAGGAAGTCTAAATTGGGGTACTCATCATCTAAAATACTTAAAAATGTTTCAAGAAATGGGGTTTGCAACTTTTCAATTACAAAGTTTTGATAGTCGTGATATCCAATCAACAGTTGGTACTCAGACAGAAGTGACAACAGCTATGGTTATCTTAGATAGTTATCGCGCTTTAGAGACACTTAGCACCCATCCCAATATTGATACTAATCGTGCAGGGATTACAGGGTGGAGTCTTGGAGGGGGAGTATCGTTATACTCCGCGTGGCTCCCATTGATTGATGCAATTAATGGCGGAGAGTTTATGTTTGCTGCCCATTTGCCCGTTTACCCACCATGTATGGCATATCCATATCCAAGCGAAAATATGCAATTCAGTACAGCTCCGATTCATATTCTTATTGGAGAACTAGATAATTGGGTACCTGCAGAAGCCTGCACTGAATTGATAGATAAAATGTATGCGAGCGAACTTCCAATTAATATTGATATTACGATTTATAAAAATGCGCATCATTCTTTCGATAGAGTATCGGAAGTTACAGTGAGCGAAGATGGATATACATTAGGTGATTGTCGCTTTCCAATGAATGGAGAAGGAACGCTCTGGTTGAGTGAATATTGGCAAATACCTATCAATACACCTCTAAGACAAAAGTTAGCATTATTAACCTGTGCTGATCGAGGTCCTAGTATGGGAGGAAATACTGAAGCACGTGAAGCATCATTCAAATTTTCGGCAGAATTTTTTACTAAATATCTACAACTCTAGTTTTTTTACTAATTATATAAAAGAATAATATTTAAGTTATTATGTGGGGAAACAATCTAAAACATTCATTTTATTAAGTAGGTATTTACCAATAGCTGTTTTTATTACGGTTGCTTTTATTGGTTTTTCAGTCAAGTCTTTTTTAAAGCCTACTGATATTCCTTACGAGGGAGAAATTAGTAATTTAGATATTCAAGATACCGTTGATGTCTATTTTGATGAGTATGGTGTCCCAAGTATTTTTGCTTCAAATGATTCTGATATGTTTAAAGTGGCTGGGTATGTAGGAGCTAGAGATCGACTGTTCCAAATGGCATTTATGACATATGCATATAAAGGCGAACTTAGCTTAGTGCTCAATGACTCACTGTTTCGAGAAGACAAATTTTTACGTACACTAGGATTTGAAAAAATTGCTCAAAAGAGTTTAGCGACAATTCCAGCTCAAACGTTACAACATCTCGAAGATACATGTTTTGGTATTAATACTTATGTGGAAACCCTATCTCCGTCAGATTATCCGTTAGAATTTAAGCTTTTAGGTATAGAAAAATTACCAACTTTTAGACCACTAGATATAGTTGCCTTGTCAACAATGATGGCATGGGAATTGCAGGGTGGATGGGATTCAGAGCTATTTTTTGGTGCTGTGAATGAACAATTAGGTTCAGAATATTTAAACGAAATCTTACCAGCTTATGATGATAATTTTATTACCATTGCTTCAAACGATGTCTTGCTAAAGAGTTATCAAGATTTTGCCAGCGATACCAAAAGAATTAGAGAAATACTTAAAACAGACAGAGATGGATATGGATCGAATGCATGGGTAGTTTCAGGAAGTAAAACTGATACAGGGCTCCCACTTTTAGCGAATGATCCTCATTTGAGCTATGGTCAGCCTCCCTGGTGGTATGAGATTAGACTAAAGAGCGATAATTATAATTTTGGAGGGTATGGTCTCTACGGATTCCCATTGCCTGTTATAGGGCATAACGATCATATTGGTTGGGGTTTTACCAATGTGATGACGGATGACATGGATTTTTATATTGAAACATTAAATGATGATAAAACGCAGTATATGCTTGATGGAGAATGGAAAGATTTAAAGATTGAAGAAGAAGTACTGTATCTAAAGTCTGGTAATACCAAAACTATAACCATTAGATCTACTCATCGAGGCCCTATTGTGAGCGATATTCATCCTGATGCCAAAGGGAGAAGCAAAGCCATTTCTTTTCAGTGGACTGAGTTCGATGCATTTGATGAGACAACGGCTTTATTTAAGCTAGCTCAGGCAACCAATTGGGATGAATTTTCAGAAGCATCTAAATTATTTGGAGCGCCTGGACAAAATTGGACCTATGCAGATAAAAATGGAAATATTGGATGGAGACCTAATGCTAAAATCCCAATTAGATTGGGAGCAGAACAATTAATACCTTTTGATGGCAGTACAAGTAAGCATGATTGGAAAGGATATGTTCCTTTTGATGAGATGCCATATGTATATAATCCTGAAAAAGGATATATATCGAATGGTAATAACAAAACAATCGATGATGACTATCCTTATTATATTTCTCGATATTGGGCAGATCCTAGTAGAGGAGAGCAAATTGATAGAAGACTAAGAGTGGATTCTAAGTTAGGAGTGGAAGATATGAAATCTATTTTGAATGAGATTACGTCACCATTTGCTCAAGAGTACTCAAAATTATTCTATAACAATTATACTGAAGGTTTTTCTGCTAAGGGAGATGAAATGTATAATATCTTAAATGGATGGGATGGCGTTGAGTCTCTAGACTCAAATGCTACCGTAGTTTTTCATGCTATCTATATTCAGTTGGTCCAAAATTTGTTTCAAGATGAATTGCAAAGTTTTGGTAGTGATTCTTTTGATACTTTTTATAGCTTAAAATATATCCGTTCGTTAGCTATTCGTAGTATTTTTGATGGAAAGGCGACCTTATGGATAGATAATGTTTCATCAAGTGAAAAAGAAACGTTGAATGATATTGTTAATCAGTCTTTTGAAGATGCGCATGACTTTCTAACTAAAAGTTATGGCAACCCTAGAGACTTGACATGGGGAGACGTGCATCAAGTCACTTATCGTCATCGATTGGATAGGGACCCATTAGTAAAAAGATTTATTAATTTCAGTACAGGTCCTTTTCCAATGGCTGGATCTGGAATGACACCAAGAGCTGCTAGTTATTCCGTTAGTGATCCATTTGATGTCAGAGCAGGATCTTCTATGAGAAGAGTTATTGACTTTTCTAATTTTGATAACGGTTTAAGTATTCTTCCAACAGGCCAATCTGGTGTATTCAAATCACCGCATTACACTGATCAAACATCTCTTTATAACAAAGGAGAGTTTAAGTCATTTAAATTCTCAGAGTCTGCTATTAGAGCAGATAATAGAATGCGCAAATTGATTTTTGTGAAATAATTAATTTATCTTGCTAACTGTATTCACCTATGTTTAAACTCTATAAAATGAAGAACTTTTTCGACTATTATTATTTTAGAAGCAGGGAGACTGTAGAGGCCTAATAATAGGACTATATAAAAAACTACACGAACCCTAGCATAACTCGCTAGGGTTTTTTGTTATATGGAGGTAATGATGAATAAAGACATAGAAAAAAATAGATACAGAATTGATACAATTGATAACCAAGTATTTGATTTGTTAATTGATAGATTAGATGCCGTGACAACCATTGGATATATTAAAAAACAAGAAGGACTGCCGGTATTAGATCAAAATAGAGAAGATAGAATTTATGCAAGAATTGATGCCAAATTTTCAGCAATAGAAGGAGACTTCTTAAAGCATATCTATCAATCGATTATTACAGAGTCAAAAAAAGTTGAGGAGAAATAATGAGTAAATGGACAAAAGATTCATGGAAGAATTTTGATATAAAGCATATCCCTGAATACAAAGATCAAAACGAGTTAGACGAAGCGCTAGAGCGATTGAGTACATTTCCACCATTGGTATTTGCTGGAGAATGTAAAAACCTTAAGTTAGAATTAGCAAAAGCAGTGAAAGGTAAGGCTTTTCTAGTGCAGGGAGGAGATTGTGCTGAAAGTTTTAAAGAATTTAATGCCAACAATATTCGAGATTCTTTTCGTGTCATTTTGCAAATGAGCGCAGTCATTACATCAAAAATGAAAGTACCCGTTATCAAGTTAGGTAGAATTGCAGGACAATTTGCAAAGCCAAGATCGTCTGAGACTGAAACAATTGATGGCGTAACATTGAATAGCTATTACGGAGATTCAGTTAATGGAATAGAATTTACAGAAAAAGATAGAAATCCTAATCCTGCGCGATTATTGCATGCATATTCACAATCAGCATCTACATTAAATTTGATAAGATCTTTTGCTCAAGGAGGATTCGCTAATTTGCGTAAAGTAAATTCCTGGAATATGGGATTTGTAAAGGCGAGTAAAGAGGGAAAGAAATATGAAGAAATTGCAAATAAAATTACAGAATATTTAGATTTCATGGATGCTGTAGGTATTGATACTGAGAAAGTAATTGACCTAAATACGGTAGATTTTTATACGAGCCATGAAGGATTACATCTTCCTTATGAAGAAGCATTAACTCGTAAAGATTCTTTATCTAACGATATTTATTGCACTTCAGCACATTTTATTTGGATTGGAGATAGAACACGTTTTGTTAATAGTGCGCATGTAGAGTATTGTAGAGGTATTAGCAATCCTATCGGAATTAAATGTGGACCTTCACTAGACCCAGAAGAATTAATTAAGATTATTGATGTAATTAATCCAAGTAATGAACCAGGTAAAATTTCATTAATCTTCCGTTATGGAGAAGATAATATTGAAGCACATTTACCTAAACTAATAGATACGATTAATAAGCATAAAAAATCTGTGTTATGGATCTCTGATCCAATGCATGGGAATACTGTAAAATCCTCTTCTGGTCTTAAAACGAGAGATTTTTCATCGTTATTAAATGAAACTACAAAAGCGATTCATGTTTTAAAATCTAAAGGATGTCATCTTGGTGGAATTCACCTAGAAATGACAGGTCAAAATGTAACAGAATGCACGGGTGGTATATATAAGTTAAGTGATGATGATTTAAATTCTAGATATCACACTCATTGTGATCCAAGGTTGAATGCAAATCAAGCATTAGAACTATCATTTAATATTGCAGAGGAAATAGCAAAATAATGATTATTAATTCTACTATTTCATTACCGGGAGATAAATCAATTTCGCATCGATCAATCATGTTAGCTTCCATTGCAAGTGGAGTAAGTTGTATTACAAATTTAAATGATGGAGAAGATTTACAATCTACCATTAAAGCAATGCAATTATGTGGAGTTTCAATAGAAAAAGAAGGTGATACTATTCTAGTAACAGGTTCAACTTTAGAAAATCCTATAGAACCAATTGATTGTGGAAATTCTGGTACAACTTCTAGATTATTAACAGGATTATTATCTTCACAACACCTTTCGTTCTCATTAATAGGAGATACGTCACTATCTAAAAGACCTATGAATAGGGTTATTACACCATTAACTGAAATGGGATGTACGATTAGATCAAATGATGGATTGTTGCCACTACACATTGATGCATCGAACGGTTTAGATAGAATTAATTATAAAATGCCTATTGCAAGCGCTCAAGTCAAGTCAGCGATATTGTTAGCTGGTTTAGGATCAAAAGATTCATGTCTAGTAACAGAGTTAAAACATTCTAGAGATCACACAGAAATCATGCTAAAAAGTATGGGAGCTGATATTAAAGTAGATGGTGATAATATTGAGGTAAACCCACTTTCGTCTGCTTTACAATCATTTACTATGGATATTCCCGCCGATCCATCATCTGCATCCTTTTTTATTGCATTAGCAGCTTTATTAAAAGGCTCTAGTCTTACTGTAGAAAATATTTTATTAAACCCTACACGTACTGGCTTTATTGATGTACTTGAAAAAATGGGAGTGCAAGGCTTGGTATCTAATCCAACAATAAATAATGGAGAATCTTGTGGAAATATACAATTTATTGGTTCTGACATTAAAAGCTGCGATGTCCCAGCCCATATGATTCCATCTATAATCGATGAAATTCCTATCTTAGCAGTAATTGCAGCATTTGCAGAAGGCAAAACTATATTTTATGAAGTAGAAGAATTGAGATTTAAAGAATGCGATAGATTGGATGCTATCATAAAGAATTTACAATTATTTGGTATCAATGCATATGAAGAGGGAAATAATCTAGTAGTAGAGGGAGGAAAACCAACAAAGATGGCTAAAATTTTATCTTTTGATGATCATCGCATAGCAATGGCATTTATCATATTAAGTATAGTAGCATTTAAGGAATACCATATTGACAATACAGACTGTATCAATATTTCTTTGCCTGGATTTTTTAACATATTGAAGGAGATACAAGGATGAATCTAGGATTGATAGGTAGTCCAGTAGAAAAAAGCATTAGCCCTGAATTGCAAAGAATTCTATTTAAAGAATTAGAATTGGATAATTGTACATATGAAAAACATCATGTTGCCTCCGACGATCTCCCTTCTTTCTTTGATAGATTTAAAAAAGGAAAGTTTGATGGAATAAATATCACTATTCCACATAAAAAAACAGGATTAAAATTTTTAGATGAAATTGATGACAACGTAAAGATATTAGGTAATACAAATTGCATTAAAAGAGTAGGAGATATCTTAACAGGATATAATACAGATTTATATGGGTTTAAAATGCTTCTTGAAAAAAATAATATTAATGTTCATTCAAGTCGCTGTCTTGTATTAGGCGCAGGTGGTTCAGCTAGAACTATTGTTAAGGCATTAATTGATCAAGGAGCTGAGTCAATTACAATTAAAAATAAGTCAATTGACAATGCATTAGAAATACAATTATATGCTCAAAAATTAGGTGCTAAAAATATTGAGCTTTATACTGGATCTGATAACAAATTTGATATTGCAATCAATACAACACCGCTAGGAATGTATCAAGAGAAAGACAATATAAGCTTTTTTGATATCCCAGTAGATAAAGATAGCATACTTATTGATCTGATTTATATTTCAAATCATACGTTATTTTTAAATCAATATAAAGATCGAGTAAAACAATCAATCAATGGACTAGAAATGCTTATTTTTCAAGCCATCAAGTCTATTGAAATTTGGACAGAAACTACCTATAATGTGGACCAGAAATTGGATTCCATTAAAAAACAATTGGAGAAAGTAATATGTTAAAAAAAATATCATATATGACCGCGGGAGAATCCCATGGAAAAGGATTAATTGGAATTATTGAAGGTATACCAGCTGGAATGAATATTACAGAAGAGTATATTGAAAAAGATTTAATTAGAAGAATGCAAGGGCATGGTAGAGGCGGTCGTATGAAGATCGAAAAAGACCATGCAGAAATATTTTCTGGAGTACGTCATACTGTTACTTTGGGGTCACCAATTTCTCTATTGATTAAAAATTTTGATTGGGTGAACTGGGAAGATAGAATGGCTATTGGAGAGCCAAAAAAAGAGCATAGAAAAGTAACAATGCCTCGTCCTGGACATGCAGATTTAGCAGGAGTAATGAAGTATGGATTAGATGATATCAGAAATGTATTAGAGCGTTCTTCTGCAAGAGAAACAGCAATGCGTGTAGCAATTGGAGCTGTTTGTAGAAAGTTATTAGAAGAGGTAGGTATTACGGTAGGAAGTCGTGTATATCAAATCCATAATGTAGTAGATAATACTGCTGTTTCTAATGATATGAGTTTACAAGAATTAAACGATACAGTAGATGCATCACCTGTACGATGTTTTGATAAAGATGCAGAGAAAAAGATGATGGATGTAATTGATGAAGCTAGAACTAATGGTGACTCTGTTGGAGGCTCTTTTGAGGTAATAGCAAAAGGACTACCATATGGATTAGGAACTTATATCAATGCAGATGGGAAGCTTCAAGCAAGAATTTCACAAGCTATGATGTCCGTAAATGCATTTAAAGGTGTAGAGGTAGGAGCAGGATTTGCTTCTTCAGCTGTATTTGGTAGCGAATTGCATGATGAAATCTTATATGAGGATAGTAAAATAACGCGTGCAAGCAACAATGCCGGAGGTATTGAAGGTGGAATGAGCAATGCTCAGCCAATTCATGTAAAAGTAAGTATGAAGCCTATTTCAACGCTTATAAAGCCATTACGATCTATTGATTTAAATACTATGGAGCCAAAGTTAGCGCATAAAGAAAGAACAGATTCTTGTGCTGTACCAGCAGCTTCAATTATTGGTGAAGCTATGTTAGCTATTGTTTTAGCAGATGCATTATTAGAAAAATTTGGCGGAGACAGCTTAGATCAACTTAAAAAACATATAAAAGCTAGTGGAAAATATTAAGCAAATTTTCTTAATAGGAATGATGGGATCAGGAAAATCTACTATAGGATCTATCTTAGCAGATAAGCTTGATTGGACCTTTATAGATATTGATACAGAACTAGAGAAAGATCATAGTCTTTCAATAAATGATATGTTCAAAAATGGAGAAGATAAATTTCGCACTTATGAGACAGAGAAATTAGAACAAATAGTATTAAAAGATCATATTGTTTGTGCAACAGGTGGAGGTATTGTGCTAGAAGATTCGAACTATAGAATTCTAGATCAATCTTTTTGCGTTTATTTAGATACATCACTTGAGACTCTTCATAAAAGAATTAAAAATGATAATAGTAGACCTTTGCTGTCGGTAGGAAATAAAAAAGATTTAATGAGAGATATTTTTAATAATAGAGAAGAAAGATATAAATCACTATCTAAGCTTAATGTGAATACAGACAATATAAATATTGATGATAGTTGTAAAATGATAATGGAATATATAAATGAATAATACAGTAAAGGTAGATCTTGGAAAAGATAGTTACGATATTATTTTTGATGATAATTTTGTGGAATCTGCTATTGCGTTGATAGCAACTTCTTCGAAGTGTATGTTTGTTACTCAAGAAGTAATCTATGAGGCATTTGAAGATAAATTTTCTGTGTTAAAATCTTTGCCAAATGTAGAATTTCATTTTATCGATCAAGGAGAAGAAGCGAAATCGATTGAGACGGCAGTAGAAATCTGTGATAAGATGACTGCAATGCAATATGATCGCTCTTCCACTATTTTTGCAGTAGGCGGTGGCGTAGTCGGTGATACAGCCGGTTTTGTAGCCTCTATTTTCATGCGAGGCATTAATTACATACAATATCCTACTACATTATTGGCTATGATTGATTCTTCTATTGGAGGAAAAACTGGCGTAAATCTAAAAAGTGGAAAGAATTTAATAGGAAGAATACATCAACCAAAAGCAGTTATTATCGATACATCTTTTTTATCTACATTACCTGAAAGAGAAATAAATGCCTCATTAGCTGAAGCAATTAAATATGGATTTATTTATGACAGAGATTTGTTTGACTATATCGTAAAAAATATGTCCGATATCCTCAATAATAAAAATGATACAATTCTTAAAAAAATTATCTTGAGATCCTGTCAAATTAAGAGCGAAGTGGTAAGTCGGGATGTAAATGAAAATGACTTGAGAATGATTTTAAATTTTGGCCATACTATTGGGCATGCTCTTGAAGGTTATTTTCAGTATAAAACATTGCTTCACGGAGAAGCAATTCTATATGGAATGAAGTGTGGATTATATCTTTCACATACTGCTGGTAGTTTGAATGAAAAAGATTATCATAAAGGGCTGAAAGCCTTATCTGCTTTTACATTACCTTCTATTGATGTTAAAGACAAAGCTGAGATTATTGAATTTGTAAAAAGAGATAAAAAATTTAGAGAATCACAAATAAGATTTGTATTAATTTCAGAAATTGGAAAGGCTACTGTTAGTAAAAATATAACATTAAATCACATTGAAGAAAGTTTAGGAGTCTTATGAATATTATTATTGTAAATGGTCCTAATTTGAATTTATTAGGAGAAAGAGAGCCTGAAATATACGGCTCTGAATCATTGTCAGAGGTTAATTCTTGGATAGAAAATCATGAAGCATGTGCTAATTTGAGCTTAGAATTCTTTCATTCTAATTCTGAAGGCGCTATTATTGATTTTATTCATTCAAAGCGTAGAGATATAGATTATCTTATTATCAATCCAGGCGCATTGACTCATTATTCATATGCATTAAGAGATGCTATTGTCGCAACGCAACTAAAGGCAATTGAAGTACATTTATCTGATATTCATAATCGAGAAAATTTTAGAAAAATATCAGTAATAAAGGGTGTTTGTTTGGCTCAGTATTATGGCGAAGGTAAGCATGGGTATATTACAGCAATTAAGCATATTTTGGAGAAAAAATGAAGAAGATTGGCATACAAGGAATAGCGGGAAGTTTTAGTGAAGAAGCAGCAGGATCTTATTGTAATAAATTTGATATCAAAGAATTCGAGCTAGATTACTTAGTAAGCTCAATGAATGTATTGAATAGCTTAACATCAAAAACGATTGATATTGGAATTTTTGCAATGGAAAATGCACAAGGAGGCGTTGTAATTGAAAGTGTTGAAGCGCTTGCTAAAAATCAGTGTAAGATCATAGATATGTTCTATGTTGAGATTAGCCAAAATTTATTAGCAAAAGATAATATTTCTCTAGGAGATATTGAAGAAATTCATTCTCATGAACAAGCTTTAAAGCAGTGTAAAGACTATTTAGCAGAGAAATTTTGGTCCAAAAAACTTGTGGAAGAGGATGATACTGCTAAAGCAGCACAAGATCTTTCAGAAGGAAGATTCTCAGATAATGTTGCAGTGATTGCAAGTAAAAATTCTGCAGAGAAATATGGATTAAATATTCTCGAAAGCGATATTCATGATCTAAAGAAAAATTTAACATTATTTTTAGCGGTAGAAAGGATTGATAACAATGAATAAAGTTAGCATTATTGGATTTGGACGATTTGGAACTATGCTCCATCAGTTACTTATCAAGGGATTTGAAGTAGACGTGTTTGATATCGATCCCATTAATCAATCAGATATTAATTTTGTATCTTTAGAAGATGTATTAAAAAATGATACAATATTTGTTGCAGTTCCAATTAGAGATTTTGAAGGCTTAATGGACAGCTTATCTGGAAAAATAAGCGGTAAAAAAACTATAATTGATGTCTGTTCTGTTAAAGTTCATCCAAAGCAAGCAATGTTAGATCATCTTCCTTCTGAGGTAGATATTATTGCTACACATCCACTATTTGGACCTGACTCGCTTCAAGAGCGTGATTCAGTGATGATGATGGAAAAAGTACGTGATATACATGACAGATATGAATTCTGGAAAGCCTACTTTGAAAGTCAAAATATTATAATTGAAGAAATTTCTTCTGAAGAACATGATATGATGGCAGCGCGCTCACAAGGATTAACTCATTTGGTAGGAAGAGTGATTGATGATTTTGGAACACAACAGACTAATATTGATACCGTTGGTTATAAAGCATTACATAAGCTTGTGAGTCAGACTTGTAATGACTCATGGGAATTATTTGAAGATATTCAGAAATATAATCCTTATACTCAAAAGATGATTGTAGAATTGAATGAAAGTTTTAAAAAGATAGTTGATAGTTTAGGCAACGCTTAAAAGGAGAATAAAATGAATCATATTTTTAAAAAAGTAAGTATTAGTTTATTGATTTTAGGAGGCGCTTTTTATATTATGACAGGCGCTGAAAGTATTACAGCATTAATCCCAGCTTTTTTAGGTGGAATTGTAGGTGGATTTACTCTTCTATCTGATCGTTTTCCAAATCAGAGCAGGCACTTTGCACATATTAATTTATTTATATTGGCTATGGGTGTAGGATCTACTTATAAATCTGTACTAGCTATTTTTGGTTATCTAATCAGTGGAGGCGCTTTATTAAGACCTCTTGCTACGGTAGAGCAGTTCACCACATTCGTTCTATGTTTGAGCGCTATTATCATGGGCGTACAATCTTTTACTGAGGCAAGAAAAAAATAATCTTTTACTTTTTCAATTCTAAATAGTCATACTTGTATGCCGAAAGATCATGATCTAATAAAGCAGTTTAATGATGGCGATCGAAAGGCTTTTGATAAACTTGTAACAAAGCATATAAATATGACATATAATTATTACTATTCAATTACTCGGGATGAGCTCGAAGCAGACGATTTAACACAGCGCGTATTCATCAAGCTGTATAAATCATTAAAGAACTTCCGATTTGATGCTGCATTCACCACTTATTTATATCGTATAAAGGTAAATACATTGAATTCTTATTTTTTTAAAAATAAATGGCGTTCATTCCTTCATTTAGATCAAGTACCAGAATTGCATGTTTCTGATGATAATTATGAAAAAAAAGCATTAAGTATAGAACTATGGAATGCTATTAAAACATTACCAAAAAAACAGAGAAATGTAATGAATCTACGCGTTTCAGAGGGTTTGTCTTTTAGGGAAGTTGGTGATGTTTTAAATATTTCTGAAGATGCAGCAAAAAACAATTATAGTCATGGTTTAAAAACGTTACGTAAAATTATGGATACAAATAGATGAGCGATCATTTTAGACAGAAGCATTTTAAAACTAATGTATCATTAGATACTGATGAGTTTTTAGATAAGCTTAATCATAGGATTGATTCAGAATCGTCAAATAAACGAAAAACAGGTATTGGATTATCTACTTTAGCTATTGCAATTCTTTTTTATATTTTCATTCCTATTGGAGTTATTGCTTCAGAAGAAAATTTATATGCTGAAATGGATTATTTAGAAGATTCTAATGATTTAGATGAATTAGACTTAATTAACATATTTGCAGACAATAACATAGAGTTTGTAAGCAATAACGAGGAGTTTTAAATGAAAAATATGCTAATACTACTAGCTTTAACTGCTGGACTATATGCTCAAGATAGTGGCAAGAGAGAAGTGATGATGAAAAAGATGGAGCAAGGAAAAGAGCAGCGTGAAGCGTGGGTTATAGGAACACTGACAAAGCATTTAGATCTTACTTCTGAGCAAGCTCAAAAGTTCTTTCCGCTACAAAATGAATTTCATAAAAGATCAGATGAGGCAAAAAAAGCACATCAAGAAAAATTAAGAACATTACGATCTGCTGCTAAAGATGATCGATCAAAATTTGATGTTGATGCAGCAATAGATTCTAAAGTACGAATGAAAGGTACTTTAGTCAGATTGGAAAGTAAATTTCTAAAAGATACAAAAGGCATTATAACAGAACAGCAACGTATGAAATTGCTATTCTTTGAAGAAAGAATGAAATCTAATCTATCTAAAAAAATGTCTTTCAAGGACCAAGAAGCATTGGGAGCCTGGGGAAAGATTATGAGAGATCGTAGAGGCACTCCTCCTCCTCCTCAAGATCAAAATCGAACAAAAAGAGATTTTGACAGTAACAGAAATAAATAATAACTTTGCTAACGTATAAACTAAAAAGGATTTTATAAAATGAAAAAAATATTATTAATGTTTGGAATGGTGTTCTTTATTTCTTCGTGTCAAGACAATATGTCTTATATGGAAGCAGATATGATGAACGATATGCAGCTTATCGAAGCTATTGCTAATGATGAGAATAAAATAGAAGTAGATAATGTAGATCTACCAGCTCTTTCTCGATTGGTTATTGAAAACCAATACTTTGATCATATAGCTATTGAAGTAGAATTATCTCCTGGCTATGGATATCAATTATCTTTAGGTGATATGGCTATAGATGCTGGAGATGTTACCGAAGTATTTTTTGCTAGAGATGGTAGAAAATTAGGTGATAGAGCCGGTGATGATAGAAAAAGACATGGAAAAAGAAAATGCTTTAGATTTGTATTTCCACTATCATTCTCATTTTCAGATGGATCATCTTATACTGTAGCTGACGGTAAAGAGTTTCACACTACATTAAAAGCACATTTTAAAGCGACTGGAGCTAAAGAAAAACCAGCATTCACCTTTCCAATTCAAGTACAATTCAAACCTGAAGAAGAAGGCGAAGAAGGCGAAATTTTAACAGTAAATTCTAACGAGGAATTAAAAGAAGCATTTCAAGCATGTAGAGGGGAAGAAAATGACAAGAGATGTTTCTCTTTTGTATTTCCTGTAAGCTTTACAATGCCTGATGGATCAACGCTTACTGCATCAGATGAAGAAGACTTAGCTACGCAAATGAAAGCATTCTTTGAGTCTTATGATGGAGAGAAAAAAAGACCAGAACTTGTGTTCCCTGTTGATATTGTCTTTGAAGATGGTAGTATTTTAACAGTGAATTCTTATAAAGAGATAAAACAAGCATGGAAAGATAATTGTAGACGTAAAGGCGGAGAAGAATAAGGCAGCGAAACTCGCGGATAATTTCTTAATCTCAATCTTATCAGATTAAAAAAAGGGCTATAATTTTATAGCCCTTTTTTATTTCATCACATTAAAATTGTATTTACAATTTTTTTTATTAAATTGTCTCACTATGAAGATTTTTCTTGATACATCAGACGTAGAAGTTATTCGTCAGCATTCTGAAACAGGAATGATTGATGGCGTAACTACAAATCCAACCTTAATGATGCAATCAGGTAGAGATCCTATCGATGTTATTAAGGATATTTCAGCACTATTTTCTGACGATTCAAGTATTAGCGCTGAAGTAGTTGCTGATACAGCTGAAGAGATGATATCCCAAGCAAAACAATACTATTCAATCAGTTCTAATATCACTATCAAAGTACCATGTACAGAAGAAGGTTTAAAGGCATGTAAATTTCTTTCGGATAAAGGCATTCCAGTAAATGTGACTCTTATTTTTTCTACTACTCAAGCAATTTTATGTGCCAAAGCTGGTGCAAAGTATGTATCACCTTTTATAGGACGTTGCGAAGATAATGGTTTAAGTGGTATTGGATTAATAGAATCTATTCGAACTATCTATGATAGAAGTAATATTGGGCATCCGCCGGAAATTCTTGCTGCATCCATTCGAACTACCGACCATGTCACAAACGCTTTTATAGCTGGTACTGATATAGTAACACTCCCACCATCTATTTTGAAAGAAATGTATAAACATGATTTAACCGATCAAGGGATTGATCAGTTTGATAAAGACTGGAAAAAGGTAAATCATAAATAATTTGGGGCTGTAGCTCAGTTGGTAGAGCGCGTGGATGGCATTCATGAGGTCGCAGGTTCAACCCCTGTCAGCTCCACTTAATATTTTAGTAGTGTAATGCTAAGATTTTTTTATTAAAATGTTTGGTATTACTTTAATTAATCAGGGAAGAAAAGAGAATTAAGAAATGAAATTAACAAAAGATATAGTAGGGCTATTCTTCTTTGACCTTGATGGTAAGATTGATGGCGTTGAACAATACACGAGAGATCTTGAGTAATAAAAATATCCTATTGTTTATTATTAGTTGCTGTGCAATTTTAAATGCGCAGGAGCTATCTTCTCATAAAGGAATTAATTTTCCTGATATTGACGGTCATTTAACTTTAGTATCTGATTTTCATTCACATACTGTGTTTTCAGATGCAGATGTATGGCCAACAATTAGAGTAGAAGAAGCTGACAGAGAACAGCTTGATGTTTTAGCTATTACAGATCATTTATATAAAGATCCTAATTATTCTGGTAATGGCGCTGACATACCCAACCCAGATAAAAATAGATCTTATAGCATTGCAGAAAGTGCCGTTAAAAGTGATCTCATATTAGTGCATGGTATTGAACTGTCAAGAAGCATGCCACTTGGTCACTGTAATGCAATCTTTGTTACAGATGCTAATGCATTAATCATTGAAGATCCAATTGAACTTTTTGAAGAAGCAAAAAAGCAAAATGCTTTTACTTTCTGGAATCATCCATATAGAAGACAAGAGCCTTATGGCTTATTGGAGCTAAAGGATATTCACAAAGAATTGATTAAGAAAGGCCTACTCCACGGCATAGAAGTGGTTAATAGAGGAAAATTTTCTGATGGCGCTCTTCAGATTGCTCTAGATAATAATCTAACAATCATGGGAAACTCAGATATACATGGATTTATTGATTGGGAGTATGAAGTTCCTAGCGGAGGCCATAGACCAGTTACATTAGTTTTTGCTAAAAAAAGAAATCAAAAATCAATCCAAAAAGCTTTATTTGATAGACAGACAGTTGTTTGGCATAAAAACAGTTTAATTGGAAGAGAAGAATGGTTGATTCCTTTAATTCATGCTAGCTTAGAAATCGAATCTTTTAAATATAAATATGATGATTCAAGCTATAAGAGAGACTTAGCTTACGTAGAAATTAAAAATAATTCTGACGCTAGATTCATTTTAAAGAACATTAGTGATTATAGTTTCTTTATGGATATAGATGTGATTGAAATTCCTGCTCATGAAACAGTAGAATTGCAGGTTATTACAAGAGCAAAATTAGAAAAATTCAATTTAGAATTTGAAGTATTAAATGCTATATTTGCACCAAGAAAACATCCAACAATTACAATGGAAGTTGAAAAGGTGAAGCGATGAATAGAGCATTAGGATTAATATTATTAACATTATTAGTGATAGGGGTATTATTTATGACTTATGAAAAAGAAAATGAGGTAGCAGTAATTTCAACAAACTATGGAGATATGGTGGTAGAGTTTTATCCTGATATCGCTCCAATGCATGTCGACAGTTTTGTGACGCTAATCAATGAAGGATATTTTGATGGCACTACGTTCCATAGAGTCATTCCAGACTTTATGATTCAAGGAGGAGATCCTAATTCTAGAAATGAGAATAAAGCTACTCATGGTACGGGTGGTCGAGCAGGTAAATTTTTTGGTATTGGAAATGAAGAAGATCCAAGTACTTGGCTTATTCCTCAAGAATTCAGTGATACGCCTCATGTAAAAGGAATTCTATCTATGGCAAGAACCAATGACCCTGATAGTGCTTCAAGCCAATTCTTTGTTTGTCATGGTAATCCAGATTTCTTAGATAACAACTATACCGTATTTGGTAAAGTTATAGATGGATTAGACGTCATTGATCAAATTGCAGCTGTTGCAAAAGATCAAAATGATAATCCGCTTGAGAGAGTAGAAATGTCTGTTCGTATCGCTAAAAGAAGCGAAGTTTTATCAGAATAGAACTATTATATCTATAGAAAAAATATAACAAATTAATAGTCTGTTCATTTAAGTAGGCAAGGAAGATTATGTTAATTACTTCTTAGATGCGCTGAAGAATATTTTAAATAAATAACTTACTTTCTATTAAAGATTTTTTTCCTTCTTCATAGCCAATATCAATTAGTTCTTTTGCTTTATGAAAATCCCAGCCTTTAAATTGATCTATTGGAGGTTCAATAAGCAGGTCTGGTTTATTTAGTTTAAAACTAAGGTGAGTAATATTATTTAAAACAATTTTTGCTGATCGATCAATGATATCAATAATATTATATTTCTCATCTTGTTTCTTAGAAGATTTTAAACCATAAAGATTGACTGCTATAGTATAATCTGAGCCCATATTAATCGCAGATTCTAACGGTACAGGATCTATTAACCCACCATCGACACAAAGTGTATTATTTATATAGGTAGGACTTAATACTCCTGGAATAGCAATACTGGCTTTGATGGCATTAATTAAATCTCCAGAATTGCATTCCACTTTTTTATTTTTAACAATATCTGTTGCTACTGTAGTGAGAGGAATATTTAGCTCTTCAAAGGTGGTTATATCGGTAAGTTTTTTAAAGACTTTTATTACTTCATTCCCATTCATTACTGCCAATTTTGGATAGATCGGATCTAGCTTAAACAAAACATCTCTTATAAAGCTATTTTTACTCCTGATTTCCTCTTCAAATTGAATAAGATTTCCAGATGCATATAAAGCTCCTATAAAAGATCCAATACTAGTTCCAGATATAAAAGCAATGGGAATTTTTAATTCATCGATAGCTTTGAGTACACCAATATGTGCATATCCTCGCGCAGCACCACCACCAAGAGCTATACCTATTTTATAATTTTCTTTGATAATTTTTTTCGTTATAATATGTTAATCTATATCTTAACTAACAAAGAAGGAATATTTACTATGTATTTTAGACTAATTATTTTTTATCTTTTCATCCTTATGTCTTGTGCTGAAAATAATAACTCATCAAATTTAGAAATACCTCTAAGATCTGAAATTGATTCAAAGTATAAATGGGATCTAACAGCCGTATATGCAACAGATGCTGCATGGGAACGCGATCTAGAAGAACTTAAAAGTCTTTACCCTGGAATGGGAAATTATAAGGGTAAGCTGATTTCAAATCCTGAAACTTTTTTAGAGTCAATAAAGTTAAGCGAGAAAATTAATCAATATTTTGGAAAACTATATCATTATGCATCAAATTCGCTAAACGCAGATTTAACTAATGAGCAATATCAAGAGATGGTCCAAAGAGTGAGAAATGTGGCTATAAAATCAGGAGAAGTGACAGCATACTATACTCCTGAAATGCTCGAGTCTGATTATAGCGTGTTAGAAGATTTTATGAATAGAGAGCCGAAATTAAGAGTTTATGAGAAAGATTTTAAGGATATGTATATTGCTAAATCGTACATATTGTCGGAAAAAGAAGAGAGAATTTTAACGATGGCTGGAAAACTATCTGGAGTCCCTAATGAAGCTTATGATATAATGAGAGCTACAGATTTTAAATGGGGAACATTTGAAGACGAGAATGGAAATGATTTGACGATGTCTCCTGGTAGGTATGGTAAATATAGTAAGTCAACTGATAGAAGAGTCAGAGAAGATATGTATAAAGCTCTATATGTACCTTTCAAAAATTCATTAAATACAACATCAGTGTTGATGAAAGGGAATGTAGAGGGCCATATTTTCTATGCTAAAGCACGAGGCTATGAAAACACTCTAGAGGCTAAAATGAAAGGATCTGGAATATCCACAGATATCTATAAAAATTTAGTTAAGAGCGTAAATAATAATCTTCAACCTTTGCATAGATGGGCAGAACTTAAAGCTGAACTTCTTGGTTTAGATAAAATAAAGCCATTTGATACATATGCTCCTCTCGCAGATTTTTCGAAAGAGTATACATATGAAGAAGGCCAGCAAATGGTATTAGAAGCTTTACAGCCATTATTGCAAGCTAACGACGGAGAATTACAAAAATTTACAGAGAAAATGTATAGTGAGAATTTAATTGATGTATTTGAAAACCAAGGAAAAGAAAGTGGTGCATATATGTCTTCTACTTGGGATTTACCTCCAAGAATTAAGTTAAATTTTTCTGGTACTTTAGATGATATTTTTACATTAGCTCATGAACTAGGTCATGCTTACCATTCTTATTTGAGTCAAAAGAATCAGCCATATCCATATTATGGATATGATACATTCAATGCAGAAGTAGCATCAGTAACTACCGAGTCTTTACTTATGGATTATTTGCTAGCTAATGTAGAGAATGATGAGGAGAAAGCTGTTTTACTCCAAAATTATATTCAAAATATTGGATCGACATACTATAGACAGACACGCTTTGCAGAATTTGAATTACTGATACATGAAGCAGCAGAGAATGGCCAGATTTTAACTGAAGATTTTCTAACAACTAGTTTTGGTGAGATGTATAGTAGATATTGGGGCCCAAGTATGGAAATAACAGAAGAAGAAGCATATTCTTGGTCACGTATACCTCATTTTTATTATAACTATTATATGTATGCATATGCGACATCATTTGCCGCGGGAGAAAAAATTTCTGAACGAGTCCAGAATGATGGCCAAGGTGGAATTGATGACTTTATTACATTCCTATCTAGTGGTAGTTCTGATTATCCTGTAGAGCTGCTTAATTTAGCAGGAGTAGATATGACGACATCTGAACCTTTTGAAGCCGTGTCAAGAAAGATGAACTTCTTGATGGATGAGCTAGAAAGCATTTTAAAATAATTTTGAAGCTAAATAAGAAAATAAGACAAATTCATTATTGGATTTCTCCGTTTATTATTGTTCCTGTAATGTTAATTTTTACAACAGGAGTATTGCTACAGCTGAAAAAACAATCGAATTGGATTCAGCCTAGTATAGAAAAAGTTAGTGCCAATAAACCTACAATGCTTATTAGCTATTTGGATGCAGCAAAGAGTATACCTCAGGCAGAGATTAATTCATGGGATGATATAGATCGTATTGATATTCGTCCAGATAAGGGAATTGCAAAAATTAGATCAAACAATCATTGGGAAATACAAATAGATAGCCAGACAGCAGAAGTGTTCTCAGTGAATTATAGAAGATCAGATATTATTGAATCCGTACATGACGGTTCTTTCTTTACAGATTATGTAAAGTTTGGATGGTTTTTACCTACTGGGATACTTTTAATTGTTGTTAGTATATCAGGTATTTATATGTTTTTATTACCATTTGTGCTTAGGGATAAAAGGGCTAAATTGAGAAAATGAAGAAAATATTTATATTATTATTAGTCAGTGCCTTGTTTGCACAAAACGAAGAAACAAGTAAAAAAACTTATAATGTTTCTCTTGTAGCTACATCAAATGTATTTGCAGAATATTATGACTGCGGGTGTCCAAAGGCTCCATTAGGAGGGCTTGCAAGAAAAGCATTCTTTTTTAAAAACATGATGTCTGGTAGAGAACCTCTTCTTATCGATGCAGGAAATACATTCTTTTCACATGGAGTTATTAATCCTGACGGCTTAAGAGTAGATAGTAAAAAATATAAAGCTAGAAATTTTGTTAGCGCTCTCGAGCTTATCGGTTATGAGGTTATAAATATTGGATCAAATGATTTTAAATTAGGAGAAGTTTTCCTGAAAGAAATTATCTCAGGTTCATCAATAAATTTTCTATCAGCAAATTTGTATGACAAGAATACAAATAGTTTATTATTCAAACCTTATCACATTAAAGAAGAAGATGGTGTTAAAATTGGATTTATAGGCCTAAGTGAAGCTACTAGATATGAATCTATCATCAATAAAAATTTTATATCAGAAGGTAATAGGTATGTTGATATAGTAAAGCCAGAGGTAGATATTGTAGTTTTATTGATAGATATTAGCTCAAGTAATGGAGTAGATCTTTCTAATGCATTTCCTAAAGCAGATTATATTTTTCTAAGTGGAGTTACCAGAAGAACTGAACCTAGGAGTAAACAAGCTCAAGATGGTCCATTAGTATATTCTACTGGTATTCAAGGAAAGCATTTAAGTATTCTTGATATCAGAATAAAAGACCTAAATAAGGCAGTAGAAGACGTTTCAGCACCATTTAGTCGTCTTCAAGAGATAGATTTCCGCCTAAAAAGATTGCAAGCCAAGGATGCATCAAAAAAATTGGAAGAAATATATGCCAATGAACCCAATGTACTTACTTTGGTAACAAAGTATCAAAAAGAAGCATTTGAGTTGGGTCAATCTTTGGCAAAGTACGGAGATCGTAGTATATTTTTTAGTGTACCTTTATCACCGGGTATTCCGGACGATAAAGACGTTGCAGCATTGATTGAGAAGATAGCAGGCAATGCAGATTTTTCTTTTGAAAAACCATAATTTTGTTTTATTATGCACCACACATGCGAGTGTAGCTCAGCTGGTAGAGCACAACCTTGCCAAGGTTGGGGTCGCGCGTTCGAATCGCGTCACTCGCTCAATTCTTAATCCAATTTAGAAAACTATCTATTATTCTCTTATGAACAATCATTGAACTAGCCTTGAGTTCTTGTTCTCTTATATCGAAATACCAATCTAATATGTTACTATCGATATGCTTCATCATGATACCAGATCCATATCTTTGAACAATAACCTCTTCAAACTTATACAGGTGGTAGTTTTGAAGCTTCATAGAGCTTGCTTTAGGAGGTTTTGTTATAAAATGTATCATTTTGTGCTTTAGATAGGTTTTAATAGCGCTACTTAGCTGCATTTCTCGTTTACCGCCTTTTTTAATAGCAAAAACACGATCAAGTTCTTTTTTTTGTTTCAAGCAGTCATCCCAGGTTAGGGTAGGACCAATTTTTCCTAAAGTTATATTAAAATACCTTTTTTTATTTTTTAAAGGATCGTAGGCATAAATCGAATACATTACATATCCATCATTTTTCCCATTTCTTTTTCGTTTATAAATACTACTCATAATTATATTTTCTCTTTAAGTTTTGGTATAAATATGATACAAAAAAACTTAACACACAATTGTTATACACATAATGTTGAAAACTTTGTATATTTAACAATATTTAAATTTAACAAAATAATATTAAAATAATAGAACTTTTTTTATGAGCGAAAATATAGAGATTATTAGTAATAACAGAAAAGCTTTTCATAGCTATACGATTATCGATCGGTATGAAGCTGGTATGATCCTCCTCGGTAGCGAGGTTAAAAGTTTGAGAGAAAAGAAATTGAATTTAAAGGATAGTTTTGTTTCAATTAAAGATGCAAAAGTATGGTTAATTGGAGCACATATTAGCTCATATTCGCATACAGGATTTTCAGGTCATTCTCCGACAAGAAATCGTCAATTACTTCTTCATAAAAAAGAGATGATAAGATTAAAGAATGTTGTAGCCCAAAAAGGATTAACTATTGTCCCCTTAAAAGCTTATTTTAAAGAGGGCATAGCAAAGATTGAATTTGCTACAGCCAAAGGTAAGAAAACATATCAGAAAAAAGATGCTTTAAAGATGAGAGATTTAGACAGAGAAGCCCGACGAGAAATGAGTAAAAAATAATGGCATTTTTACCAGTAGATGATCAGTTAGAAATTATATCCAAAGGGACAGAAGAGGTAATTCCACTTCAGGACCTTAGGCATAAGCTAAAATTTTCTATTAAAAATAACAAACCTCTCGTCATAAAACTAGGCTGCGACCCGAGTAGGCCAGATCTACATATCGGACATAGCGTTGTTCTTCAAAAGCTAAGAGATTTTCAAGACCTAGGACACCAAGCTATTCTTGTAATTGGTGATTTCACAGCAATGATTGGAGACCCTTCTGAGCGTAACAAGACACGTCCACAACTTACTTTGGAGGAGGCAAAAAATAATGCAGAATCATATATCGAACAATCTAAAGTTATACTTGATGTAAAAACTCTTAAAGTCTTATTTAACAGTACTTGGCTAAATAAAATGAACTTTTCTGATGTAATAAAAATGAGTAGTAAGTATACTGTTGCTCGCATGATTGAGAGAGATGATTTTACAAAACGCTTTGAATCTAAAATTCCTATTTCAATGCATGAATTCTTATACCCTTTAGCGCAAGCAATGGATTCTGTTGAAATTAAATCTGATGTAGAGTTAGGTGGTACTGATCAAAAATTTAATTTGTTAGTTGGTAGAGACTTACAGCGAGAGTACGATCAAGAACCTCAGTCTATCATCACACTACCTCTATTGGAAGGTACTGACGGAATAGAAAAGATGTCAAAGTCATATGATAATTATATTGCGCTGGATGATTCTCCCGAAGACATGTACGGTAAGTTAATGTCTATTAATGATTCTATGATCTGTAAATACTATAAATTGGCTGTATTTGCCGACAAAGAAAAAGTTTTATCAGTAGAAAATCAACTTAAAGACACTTCTATAAATCCAAGAGATATAAAAAGAGATTTAGCCAAAGATTTAGTTACGCGTTACTATGACATGGATACAGCACTTAAAGCTGAGCAGGCATTTGATCAAATATTTGTTAAGAAGTCTATTCCAGATAATATCACTGTATTTGACTTATATGACGATACGACTATTCTTGAAGTTTTGATATCAGAAAGCTTGATTAAAAGTAAGGCAGAAGGCAAGCGTCTAATAGCACAGAATGCTATAAAAATAGATGGAGAAGTTTGTTCTGACCCAAGTCATCCTCTCAGTAAGGGATGTGGAGATTTGATAATTAAGATTGGCAAAAGAAGATTTCTAAAAATTTCCGGATAATATCTCTCGGAAAAATCATTTAACTTATTTTTTTGTTACTCAAATTCAATTATTCTTATAAATTCCATGGTAATTATTAATATGATTCGGAAAACTTATGTCTGAAAAAATTATCAAAATAACAGATCAAAACTTTGAAGAGCTTGTAATTAAAGCAGAAAAGCTTGTAATTGTAGACTTTTGGGCTGAATGGTGCGGTCCATGTAAGGCCATAGCACCCATTTTAGATAAAATTTCTAATGAATTCAGCGATAACGTCCTTGTAGGTAAGGTAAATGTCGATGAAGTCAAAGAAGTGCCCGTAAAATACGGTATTCGCAGCATTCCAACATTATTGTTTTTTAGCAATGGAGAAATTGTAAGACAAGAAGTTGGACTTCAGTCTGAGCAGGCATTAGTTGATAGTATTAACCAAATCATAAAAAAGAGTTAATATTAAACAATTAATTTAAATGACAGATAAAACTATTCATAAAACTATCATTATCGGTTCTGGTCCAGCTGGATTAACAGCTGCGATTTATGCTGCTCGTGCTAATTTGAATCCAATTGTCTTTGAAGGGAATCAGCCCGGAGGTCAATTGACAATTACTACAGATGTAGAAAATTATCCAGGATTTCCTGACGGTGTTTTAGGTCCAGATATGATGGATCTCTTTCGAAAACAAGCTCAGAGATTTGGAGCCGAATGTTTTTATAAATATGTCTCAAAAGTTGATTTCTCTAGCTCTCCATTCAAAGTTTACGTTCAAGATGAAGAATATCTTGCTGAATCAGTAATTGTTTCTACTGGTGCCTCTGCAAGAATGTTAGGTCTGAAGGCGGAAAAAGAGTTAATGGGGTATGGAGTTAGCACTTGCGCGACATGTGATGGTTATTTTTTCAAAGATAAAGAGATTATAGTGGTCGGTGGAGGTGATTCAGCGATGGAAGAAGCAAGTTTTTTAACAAAATTTGCTAGCAAGGTAACACTTATCCATCGACGAGAAGAATTTCGTGCATCTAAAATTATGATTGATAGGGTGTTAGATAATCCAAAAATTGAGATTATTAAAAATGCAGTAGTAACTGACATTTTTGGTTCTCAAAAAGATGGAGTTTCTGGGGTCTTATTAAAAGATACTATTGATGGGAAAGAAAGAAATTTTGATTGCGAAGGTGTATTCTACGGTATTGGCCATAAGCCAAATACTGGTCAGTTTAAAGGTATTATCGATTTAGACGACCAAGGATATATCATTACCAATCCCGGATCAACTTTAACTAATGTAGCTGGAATTTTTGCTTGTGGTGATGTACAAGATAGTCACTATAGGCAAGCAATTACAGCGGCTGGTTCTGGTTGTATGGCCGCAATAGATGCAGAAAAATATTTAGAAGATTTATAGAATAGTTTCCCTGTCTTTTTAAGGAGAAAAAAAAGATGGAATTAAAACAGATTTATGATATTAGCGGTCTGAAGCTCAAGTTCGGATCAAAAAAGGCTTTAGAGATAAACACTTTAAAGTTCCACAATGGATTAATTTATGGTGTATGTGGTAATTTTGGATCAGGAAAGTCATCTCTAATGAAAGTCCTTTCAGGATTACAAAAAGAGTCAAAAGGAGATGTTCTTTATAAGGGAAATCCTTTCAAAACCAATTTTCTTGGAAACATTAAGAAACACAAAGAGATTCAATATATTCATGTAGACATGTTTAATGATTTTTCCCAATATTTAAAGAGTCACAGGACAGTTGAACAATTTTTAAAAGGAATGTTTTCTGCTAAGATAAACCAAATTCGCATACGACATTTTAAACACTTTAGCCTAGAACATCTTTGGAAAATGCCAATTAATAAATTGTCAGATGGTGAAAAACATTGGTTAAAAATTGTGGTAGGAGTTGAAAAAGATCCCAGGGTATTGATTGTAGATGATTATGGTCTATATTTAGATCCAAAAAATGAGATGATTCTGCGTAAAAAAATAATGAAGATGAATAATATTCTAGGAACCACTATTATTTTATCTTCAACGAGTGATTATTTTGTGAAACAATTTGCAAATGTGGTCATATATTTAGATAACGGACATGTATCGAAAGTCAGAAAAGGATATAAGCGTAATAGCTTCAACAAACACAAAAGCAAAAAATAGTAACATTTTTAATCTGTTATTCTTCATATCATTGATTGGGCCTCTATTAGGTCAAGTTGATAATAGATTTAATGTTTTTAGTTGGGAGCAATATAATCAGGTAGGTGCAGTTAATTCTATATCAGAAGATTATTCATATTTTTATTTTGGTACAGAAGATGCAGGAATTTTAAGATTAAATAAATTTTCGCAGCAATTTGCAAAACCAATTACTCAAGCTCAGGGAATAAAGTCTCAATCAATTGAGCATATTTATTTTGATGAGTATACAGGAATTTTATGGTCTGTGGGAGATAGTTTTATTGAATATAGTTTTTCTAGAGAAGGTAATTGGAATAAAATAGACTATAGATTACTTTCATTGAAATCTGGAGCTCAGATTATTGACATTGGATCTAGTAAGGATTATGTATGGTTACGATCAAATAGTAAATTTTTTAAATTAGACCACGTTAATGGTATTTTGCTGGGAGTATATGCTACGCCAGATGAGCAATCTATTGCATGGGGAGATATTTCTTCTCGAGAATTAAGATGGAATATTTTTGATTTCAATGATTATTTTGTTGAAGATGCATGGCTCTTAACATCAAATGGGGCTTCAGATAACAGGGGAAATTTCTCAAAATATCTATCTTATTATAAATCAAATAATGGCATTAATTGGATGTCACTTTCTAACGGATATATTCTAAAAATAGATGAATTTAATAAGTTGATAACACCAATATTTTATGGTCTCGCATGCGCAGTTCCAACCTCAATGATTGATAGTGATATGTTGTGGATTTCAGGTATTGGAAATAAATCGTTTAATGGCATTACTAAATTTGACATGGATAGTAATAAATTTGAAAACATACTATCTGATCATTATTTGAATTTTAGCAAAGATAATATTTATTCAAGTCTTATGGTTGATGATGAGATATGGTATGGGCTAGATAGTTATGTTTTGGTATATAATATAAAAAAGAATTCATTTAGATCTATCGGTTTTGAGAAGGGTATTCCTCGTGGTAAAATTCTTCATTTAGAGCATAAGAATGGGTCAATATTTGCTGGATCTATTAATGGAGTTGTTCAGATAAATAGAAATTCAAAAGCAAGAATGAGTAGTAAAGTAGAGAAGTTTATTTTCTCTAGAAATTTAACTTTAGGAGATATAGAAAATTTCGAAGATAAAGTTTTTTTTGTTTTAAGTAATACCGTATTCAGTTACGATAATGAGAAAGACAGTATTTCTACTTTGAACTGGAAAGATGCCACCTTCGATACTTCTATGACAAAAAATCAAATTGATATAGCATCTAGATCGGTATCTAGAATTTTTTCTAGAAATGATAATTTATACATAGTTACAGATTTAGGCGTTGTAGACTATATGAATCGAACTTTAGCTATTCCTTCAAGTCTTTACTTTAATTACAAGGTAACAGATATTGCTGTAGTAGATAATTCGTTATTATTCTTGTCTACATTAAGAGGATTAGTTGTTGTTAATATAGATACAAGAGAGCTTATTAATTATTATGATTTTCCATTTTTGAGAAATATTTATCAAATAAAATATATTGATGGATATTTAGTGTTACTAACAAGCAAAGGTTTAATTAAGTTCAATTTCAACTTATGAAAAAAATTATATCCATTTATGTAATATTGTTGAGCATAATATATGCTCAAGGCTTAGATCGAAATATTGATCAGTTTAAAACTAACTCTTTCATTCGTCCAGTTGCGAAGGACTCTATAGAGGTTTTATCTTTTGTAGAAGTATCAAGTAATGCATTACAATTTCTCAAAAAAGACAATCTCTTTGAAGCTAAATATGAAGTAAATATTGCTATATTAAATGACAACAATGAGAAGAAATCTTCTCAGTTATTTTCAGATACGATTATTGTTAAAAAATTTGGTGACACTACATCGAAGATAAAGAAAAAAATAATAACAACAGCGTTTGTTTTGCCGTTCGATAACTATACAGTTACATCAAGTTTAAAGGATTTAGATGTAAAGCTTTCAGGTAAGAAAGAACAAGAAATTAATTTAAAATATTTGTCGAAAAGCACATCTCTTAAAATATACGAGCCAATATTTCTAAAAGAAGGAAAAGGTTCGTGGGGTTTTGGTTTGAATAAATTTCCTACTGTAGCTAACAGAGTGATATCTGATAACAATATTATATCTCTGAATCAGTACATTGTCTTAAATCCAGGGCCATATAATATCACAATGAGCGTTATTAGTCAGAAGACAGTACAATGGGAAGATTCTATTGATGCGGTTTCAGAAGGCGATGTAGTAAGCCACTTAGCCAATATCCCCATCAAAGATATTGATAAGAGAGATTTAACGATTAAGGTGGTAGTTACTCAAAATGATAGCGTTTCATCTAAGTCGTTTTCATTTAAAATAAAGAATACTATGCTTTTTGATGGAATTGATAATATTGATACTGCATTAGCTCAGATGAGTTATATCTTAACATCGAAAGAAAAGAAGGAATTAAAAAATCTTAAGCAGTCAGAAAAAGAGAAATTTTTTAGAACAGTTTGGGCAAAAAGAGATCCCATTGTTAAAACAAAAGTCAACGAACTTATGGAAGAATATTATAGTAGAGTTGCTTTTACTGAGGAAAATTTTTCAAGAGGAACTTCTGGAGGGTGGAAGTCAGATATGGGAATGGTATATATCTTATTTGGAAAGCCCGATGATATGACACGCTCAATGAATATGCAGGGTAGCTATAATTATGAAAAGTGGTATTATTTCCAGATTGGAGAAGAATTTACTTTTATTGATGACTATGGATTCGGAGATTATAGACTGAAAACCCCATTATTGTATTAAATATTATGAATAACGAAAAAAAATTAATTAAAATTTTAGAAAGATTTAGGGACAAGTTATCCGATAAGGAGATTGCTTTAATAGATAGTTTAGTCAAGCTACCAAATACTGTCGAAGATTCAGTGAGTAGTAGCGATATGTCTTATAAGCTTTTTACGGATGGAGCATCTCAGCTTGATAGAAATAATGCTGGTATTGGAGGTTTGTTAAAAAGTGGCCAAGAGATAGTATTTTCTTTTGCTGAAAATATAGGTGATTGCACCAATAATGAAGCAGAATATTTGGCATTAATCAGAGGTATTGAGCTTTGTATTAAAAACAAGATATTAGATGTAGAAATTTTTTGTGATAGTGAATTAATTGTAAGGCAAGTTAATGGCGATTATAAAGTAAAAAATGAAAGAATGATTAAACTGCATGCTAAGGCTTTAGACTTGTGTTCAATGTTAGGTAAATGGTCGGTTTCACATGTTTTGAGAGATAAAAATATGGAAGCGGATCTTTTGAGCAAAGAAGGGCTTACTAAATAAAAAAAACTAAGGAATGAGAATAATATTTTATAAGTTATAGACTATGAATTTCTTCAAAAAAATTAAAAATAACTTTACTAATAGCCTCAATTGGGTTAGCGGTGACATTGCCATTGATCTTGGAACGGCTAATACTTTGATATGGTTAGCTGGTAAGGGAATTATTGTTAATGAGCCATCTATTATTGCTAGATCTACAAAGACGGGGCAGGTTATTGCTGTCGGTGATACTGCTAAACAGATGTTGGGTAAGACTCACGAAGGTATTGAAACTATTCGCCCATTAAGAGACGGAGTAGTTTCTGACTTTACTGCCGTAGATGAAATGTTGCAGGGTTTTATTAGAAAAGTAAATTTAAATCGTTTGACTAGACCAAGAATGGTTATTTGTGTGCCGTCTGGTGTTACTGAGGTAGAAAGAAGAGCTGTAAAAGATGCCGGAGAAAAACAGGCAGCCAGAGAGGTATTTTTGGTAGATGAACCTGTTGCTGCGGCAATCGGGATAGGCCTAGATATTAGTAAACCTATAGGTAATATTATTGTTGATATTGGTGGAGGGACTACTGAGGTAGCTGTGATATCATTAAATGGTGTAGTGACTAAAAAAGCTATTAGAGTCGCTGGAGATGAAATGGATGACGCCATACAGCATTGGTTTAGAAATGAGCATAAGTTAGAAATTGGGGCACAAACAGCAGAGCAGATAAAAATTACAGTTGGTTCAGCTATGAGAGCGAGATCTAAAAATATTTTAGTCAAAGGAAGAGATTTAGTATCTGGAATACCTAAAACAATAGACATTAAATCTGATGAAATCAGACTAGCTTTGAAAGATCCAGTAAAAAGAATTTTAGATGTAATTAAAGATGCATTAGAGGCTACACCAGCTGAATTATCTTCAGACATTATAGATAGGGGAATTGTTCTTTGTGGAGGAGCTTCTCAATTAAAAGGTCTTGATCAAGTTTTACGTGAAAAAACAGGTGTACCTGTTAATGTTGCCGATGAACCACACTTAGCAATTGTTAAAGGATGTGGATCGGTAATAGAAGATTTAGAAAAATTTAAGCATGTTCTTCTTTAAGAATGGCTAAGACTGAATTAATTCTCAAAAAAAATTTAGATATCTATATTTTATTTATTTGTGTTTTCGCTTCACTTCTTCTCATTTTTAGTAATAATAATCAAAAAATTCAAAAAATTCGATCGAATACATTAGATGCATTCTCTTTTGTGTATCAACCTTTTAACTGGTTAGATAACCAGGTATTTTTAATTAAGAAACTTGAAGTTTTATCTTATGAAAATTTAAAACTTAATCTAGAAAATCAGATTTTATTTTCAAATAAAATTGAGAATGAAAGATTAAGAGACTTATTAAAATTTAAAAAACGCAATGAATTAAACTTAATTGGAGCGGATATTTTATCTAAAGGTGTTAATGCTAATATGTCATCTGTTCTTATAGATCGGGGTTTTGTAGATGGTGTGAAAAAAAATAATGCAGTATTGTCATCTCGAGGTATAGTGGGAAAAATTATTTTTGTATCCAATAATCATTCAGGCGTACAGCTAGTAAGCGATGTAGATTTCAGAGTAAGTGTGAAAATAATGCCATCTGAGACTGAAGGTATTATGCGCTGGATAAAAAATGATATATGTGAAATTGTAGAAGTTCAATCCACATCAGATGTCGAAATTGGTGACATTGTTTTAACTTCAAATCTTAGTATACATTTTTCAGAAAATTTACCCGTAGGTGAAGTAATTAGTATCTATAAAAAATCTAACAGTTCAAATAAGATTGTCCGTATGAAGCTTTTTTCTGATCTATCTACTTTAAATCAATTATTTATTATTAGAGAGGAAGGATAAGATTATGGGTGTATATCTTATATACTTTCTGATTTCAATTATATTTCAACTAACCTTCGCAGAGCTATTAACTGTAAATGGATTCCAGCCTAATATTATACTATTATTTATTATTTTATCTTCTATATCTATGGACAATACTTCTAGAGCAACAGTCACAGGTTTTTTTGTTGGACTCTTTGCTGATTTAGTTCTATTTAATGGCTTTTATTTAGGTTTATCCAGTCTTATTTTTTCAGTATGTAGTTATCTTGCTTCTCAGGTAAGTTTTAATTTTGCACATAGAAATTTCGATTTATATTGGCTAGTTCTAGTGTTTGTAGGCACTGGGTTATATTCACTATTTAGATATGATTTTTTCTTTTTTAATGACATGATATTTTTCTTAAAAAATTGGTTTTCTGTTTCACTTTATACTGCATTCGTCGGGTTTATTATTACTAGAATTTTTAAAGTAAAACAGTTAGTGTTAGAAGATGCTTAAAATAGATAATAAGGCAGATATTTTTCATTATAGAGCATTGTTATTCATATTATGTTTTTCTCTTTTTTCTCTTCTTGGTAGATACTTTTATTTACAAGTCATTGACTACGAAAGACATTTTTCTAAATCTCAAGTTAATAGTGTTAAGGCGTTGACAACTTATGCTCCGAGAGGATTAATTTTAGATCGTCATGGAGAAATATTAGTTAATAATTATCCAACTTATATTTTGACAGTGACTCCATACGAATTAAAAGATAGAGATGAAGAATTTATAAAACTTTCATCCATTATCGATGTTAGTGTAGAAGAATTAAATAGAAAATATAATAAATTTTATAGAGGACGTTTTCTTCCAACTACTATTGCTAAAAATCTAACATTTAAGGAAATTTCTCAAATAGAAGAAATGAGATTAGAATTTCCAGGCGTTCAATATAGTCGGTCTGATGAAAGAATATATTCTCCCATTTTAAATGATGCTCATTTTTTAGGATATCTAAGAGAGTTAGATAGGGATGCTATCCCCAATTTTGATAAAAAATTACTTTATAGAGCAGGTGAGTTGATTGGCTGGCAAGGGGTTGAAAAACAATATGAAAAAGAATTACGATTTTCCAAAGGAGTTGATTATATAGAGGTTGATACCTACGGTCGTCAAATTTTAAGATTAAATGATAATAGCATACCTGCATTTCCAGGGGAAGATCTTTCACTAACAATTGATGCTAATTTACAACGATACTGTAGAAATATTCTAGAAGGAAAGAAGGGATCTGTGCTGGTATCTAATGTTGATACAGGCGAAATATTAAGTATGGTTAGTGCTCCATCATATGATTTGAGTATCTATAGGGGAGAAACCTTAGATTCTGAATGGAATAATCTATTAAAAAATGAAGATAATCCATTATTAAATAGATCTATTGCAGGTCTTTATCCTGCAGGATCAAAACTAAAGCTGATAACTGTCATTAATTTAATTGAAAAAAGCTTGGTAGATCCATTGGATAGTTTGCTGTGTACAGGTGTTTACATTCCGCCTGGCAGTACTAATGAGTTTCGTTGTTGGAATGAAAATGGACATGGCCTTGTTGATCTAAATAAAGCGATTGCACAATCTTGTAATGTATATTTTTATGAAACAGTTCAGCTTATCAACCTAAAAGATTGGACAGATACTGCAAAAGAATTTGGATTTAATGAATTAACAGAAATTGATTTACCCAATGAAAAGAATGGGCTAATCCCAGATAAAGATTTTTATATCAGAAATTATGGTAGATGGGGCTGGTCAGAGAGAGGTGTCTTGCTAAATTTAACATTAGGTCAGGGTGATATTTTAATTACTCCCGTTCAAGCATTAAGATTTATTAATCATATTGCATCCAGAGGAGAAACACCTCAATTAAGATTAAATTTGTCTAAAGAAATATCCTATTATGATAAGATCGTATATGCAGAAAAAACATGGAATCATATTTGGGATGGAATGTTTGATGTTGTCAATGCAGATCAAGGCAGTGGTTGGAGAGCTCGATTGAAAGGTTTAGATGTGAAGCTCTTTGGTAAAACAAGTACCGCTGAGAATCCTCATGGAGAACCTCATGCATGGTTTATAGGATTTTTTGATATTGAAGGCTCTACATACTCAATTGTTGTTATGGTTGAGAATGGAGGAGGAGGAGGAGCTGTGGCTTCACCAATTGCAGGCGATATAGTTTCATATTATATCAATTCTTTTAAATCTTTAGCAGGGAATTAGAAATGATATTTATGGATAATTCTATATTAAAAGGCGTAAGAGACTCTATATTGAGATTATTTTTTATAATCATTGGATTGACTGCTTTCAGTCTAGTTACTTTATATAGTATTTCTGATAATCCATTAAGTTTTAGCAGTTCTTTTTATAGACAATCTGTTTTCCTTATTTTTTCATCTATAGTTTTTATTATTGTGCAAAATATAAAGATGAAGACAATTCATGATAATTCGACTATGATATTTATAGGAACCCTCATTTTTTGCATAATCCCATTCTTTCTACCGAGAGTAGAGTATACTTATAGGTGGATTGATTTTGGCTTGTTCTATATTCAGCCAGCAGAATATTTAAAATGTGCTACGGTGATCGTAATCGCTAAATACTTATCTAATAATCAATTGAAGGTAAAAGATAATTCTATTATTATAATTCCTTTAGTGCTGACATTAATGTCTGCTTTTATAGTATTAAATCAACCCGATTTAGGTACAGCAGTTATTATTTGCGCACCTCTACTTCCAATGTTGTTGTGGGCAGGAGTAAGTAACTTTCTGATTTTTTTAATGATAGCGCCAGTTGTTACAATTTTAGCAGCATCAAATATCATCACTTTTACTATTTGGGCTGTCCTAATGTTCATTTTCTTTATCATATTCCATGCAAATATTGTAACAAAGTCTATATTATATTTTGCCAATATTTTCACAGGACTCCTAACTCCATTTTTATGGAACAATCTGGCTGAATACCAAAAACAGAGAATTTTAACATTTTTAAATCCAGATCTTGATCCTATGGGTTCCGCCTATCATATTATTCAAAGTATTACTGCGATTGGATCTGGTGGATTATTTGGTAAAGGTTGGGGGTTAGGTTCTCAGACACAATTAAAGTTTTTACCAGTACAGGAATCTGACTTCATTCTCTCTGTTATAGCCGAGGAGTTCGGATTCTTAGGAATTTTATGTGTTATGACACTCTGTTTTTTATTGATTAAAACACTTTTAGATATTGCATTTCGATCTTCTGATTATTTCGGTAGTCTAGTTATAATAGGATTGGCATCAATTCTGTTATCTCATATCTTTATCAACTCTGCAATGACAATAGGTTTGATGCCAGTAAAAGGTCTTCCAATCCCATTTATTTCTGCTGGAGGATCATTTTTGTTATCTTGTTTTATTATGGTTGGTCTAGTGATTAGTTTTTCAAAAAATTAATATCTCAAAGTAATTAATAAACTTTTAAAATAATTTATAAATAGAGTGAAAAAATTTACAATAGAACAATTAGATAGAATTATTGAAATGGCATGGGAAGACAGAACCCCCTTTGAAGCTATTGAAAGTCAGTTTCAAATTAACCAAGATGACGTAATTAAAATTATGAGATCTAGCTTGAAAAGAAAATCTTTTAAAGTTTGGAGAGTGAGGACAAAAGGGAGAAAAACTAAACACAGAAACCTAAGCGATATCATCTATCATAGATTTAAATCTAAAAACCAAAAATAATAATAATTATTGGGAGTTGAAATTCTGAATGTCTATCGTTAATTTCTTGCTACTCATTTATCATGACAAAAAAACTCTTTTATATAACTAGTGAAATGGACCCGTTTGCATCGGTTTCACCTTTATCTGATCTTTCAGTCAAGGTTCCTTTAGGTTTACAGGAAAAAGGAAACGATGTTAGATGTCTAATGCCAAAGTATGGATTTATTAGTGAAAGAAAATATATCCTAAGAGAGGTTATTCGTTTAAGAGAGATTCTATTTAATTTTGATGACATTGATTATGAATGTTCAGCTAAAAGTGCTTTCTTACCAAAATCAAGATTACAAGTTTATTTCTTAGAGAATGAAGATATTTTTGGAGATTTAAACAATCTTCTATATAAGGCAAAAAATGGTAGATTTTTAAATGATAATGATAAAAGATTTGCTGCCTATTGTTTAGCAGCAATTAAAATGCTTCCTAATCTATTTTGGTATCCTAATGTTATTATTTGTAGTGGATGGACATCGGCATTAATACCTATGCTAATTAAAATACTAGCAAAGAAAGATAAAGGTTTAGCTAAAATAAAGACTGTTTATATAGCAAGCTCTCTAAACGAAGATATTGTATTTGATCCCGCTAATCTTGGATTTAAAAAGGAAACTTTTTCACCACTAAAGTCATTAAACTTAAATCAGATCGGATGTTTGTATGCAGATAAAACTATTATTGTTAATGGCGCTGAAAAGGTTTCTCCTAAGTTGAAAAAAATGAAAGTTTTTAAAGACGCTAAGAATTGTTCTGTTGTAGATCTTGATTATGGGGAAGATACTGATTATTCTCCTCTACTAGATGCTATTGAATTGGGAATAAAAAAAATATAAATAATGAACAATCATTTTTCTTTAAAATGGATATTAATTCCAAGTATCGTATGCTTGTTTCTGAATGCATGCTCAGAAGAAACTATTATCTATAGTGAAATAGAGAATCCTAATTACACTATAAATACATTAACGCTTCCATTAGATCAAAATAAAATATTTCAAACTAGTCCAATGCTAGGCTCAAATACAAAATTTTTCTTTGGAGATGTTAAAGGGTCAGAAAATCTATTTTCCTTATTTAGTCTTACATTATTTTCAGGTTCATTGCCTCCAACGGCTTTGTTTGATTTATTAGCAGATTCAATACAGGTTGACAGTGCATTGGTATATATGCAGACTCAGGACACTATAAATTCAGCATTAAATTTATCACTATACTCAGTTTTAGCGACTGAAGATAGTATTTTTTCTGAAGATTCTACTAGTTATTATACATTAGATAATTATATGGATTTTGAAAATAATACTACATTGTTGCATCAAATTCCATTAGTTGATATTGAGCCTGATAGCGCAGGGTATGATACACTAAACTTTTTATTCAAAGATGACAATCTTCAATTGTTAAAAGAATTTTATTTTGATGCATTTACATATCCAGCAAGAACTTTTATGCTTAAAGTGGATGATGGTTTAGATGAGTTATTTACAATTGAAAGTGATGAAAGTAATAATCAACCAAGAATGAGGGTCTGGTATAAGGCGACAGTAAACGATACAACCACTATAGATACTTCAATTCTTTTCTTTGGAGATAAAGGTCTTAGTATTTTTTCTCCGCCAGAAATAGAAGAGGATGATTCTAATTACGTTACACTTAATTCTGGATCAGGAACTCGATCAATTTTACGATATGATTTAGATATTATTAATGAATTAGAGAGGAATTCTATAGTAAAGAATGCGAATCTTGTACTAAGCGTAGAATCATCAAATCTAAATGAAGATGATGAATTCTATGTTGTAGTTGCAGCACTTTCAGATTCTGTAGCAAATTGGGACTTTACTACATTTTTATCTGATGATGAATCTCTTAGTGACTCAGCTTATGTTTCAGATCAAAATTTTATTATATCAAGAAAGATGCAAGATGGAAAGATAGAAATTCCTATTCAATCCTTTCTTCAAGGTTATAAAAATGAGTTAATTGAGAATCACGGTTTAATCCTGTATAGCGCTCCAGCGAATAGCCCATTTGATAAAGTTAGATTCAATACAGAATCTGTAGAGGTGTTATATGTTAAGCCGTAGTTTTATTCTATTATTATTTATAACAACCCTATTTAGTCAATCAACAATGAATGGCTATGGTTATGGAATGTTTGCTCAAAATGATGACGCATCTACGCTAGGTTCTGGGTCTATAGGATTATTACCTAGTTTTAAGGGTGATGTCTCATTAGCTAATCCTTCAACATGGCACAACTTATCATTCACATATTTAAGCACTTCTTTTGAAGGTCAAATCAACGAATTTGGTTCAAGCTCTATTGCAAATTCGGGATTAACATCAGCAAAATTAATTATTCCCTCTAAAAAGAAAATTTCATTTGGATTGGCATTTAAGCCATTATTTTCTAGAGAGATAACTATCACAGATAGTACTTTTAGTGAATTTATATTTGCTGACTCTGATACATTGCAGTATTCTCGATCTAGCAGAGCAGGAGGAGGTTCTTCCATGGCTCAGTTTGCTATAGGTTATAAGCTTACAGAAACAGATGATATCGGATTAGGCCTAGATGTTATATTCGGATCATCTAGATCTTCTCAAAATTTAATTATTGATTCAGATAATCACTTATTACAATCTAGAGATTATTTTTCAGGTTCATTGGTAGAGCTTTATTATACTACAAAACGATTCTCATTTAAGGAGAAGCCATTATCAGTATCTTTGAACTATAATTTCTCATTAAATGATATTGATGTAGAGAATGAATCTTACCAAGCATTCTTAGACTTAAACTCAAACAATTATCATGATTCACAGGACTATCCAAATGTTTCTGCGGCATTAATGCCTACTAACGCTGTATTCAAAAATGAAATATCAATAAGCGATTTTAAAGCAGGTATTGATTATGAGTTTGCTGAAAGATATCACGCTCAGATAGAAGTGCAATCATGGAATAATAATGGAAAAAATGCTCTATCTAGCTCGCTTTATCCTGGATATATTAAAGGGAAAAGTAAGGTTAATATTGGATTTCTAAAATTTGCAAAACCGTACTCAAAAGATAAGCTTCATTTTAGAGCGGGATTATCATTTAGTGATTATGACGTTAAGAATCTTGATAACGTTAAAGAGGTTGGTTTAGGCTTAGGAGTAGGTATTGAATTTGGTTTAATGAGGAACCAAATTGATATTAGCTATAATTTCGTAGATAGAGATAATATACATAATGTAGGAAGCGAAACCGTACAATCATTCAATGTTGGGGTAAGTATTGGAGATTTATGGTTCGTTAAAAGAAGAAAAATATAATAGTTAGGTGAAAAAATGAGAAATTATTTATGGACTATAATAGGTTTAATCATTTTATTCTCTGCATCTCTTGATGCGCAATGTAAAAGAGGAGAAAAATTAAGAATTACAAATGACATCGAAATCAAAGTAGTAGACTGTAGAGAGGCTACGAGACTAATATATAACGATGGTTGGTATCCATATTCTATCGAAGATGAAAGAGAAGATAGATGTCCTCAATTAGCAAGTAGTTCTGCTGAGTATTACAGAAGTAGTAATTGGGAGTTAAGTGCAAATGCTTACTCTGAAATGATGAGCTTACGATGCGATCAATGGGATTCAGATTGGGTTAATCCAAATGAGGTTTATAAGTACTGGGCAGTGGCGTTAGAGTATTTGGGAAAATTTGATGAATCTGAAAAAGTTTTAATACAAGGTTTGGAAGAGTTACCAGACGATACAGATTTGATGATAAGATTAGCATTTTCTTTCAAAAAGCAAGGCAAGATGGATGAAATGATAATTGAGTATGAGAGAATATTGGATGCTGGTTTAGAAGATACGGATACATTACGAGATTTAGCCTCCGCATATGGAGAACAGGGAAGAATAGATGATCAGGTATCAATTCTAAAGAAAATTTTATCTTTTGATCCAAATAACTCTTCTATTCAATCTGAACTAGCTAGAGTCTATGAAGACTCGGGAGAAGACCCACTTGAAATTTTTAAAGCAAGATTTGAAGACAATCCAGAAAATGCTGCTTATGCCATAGAATATGCAGAGAAATTAATGAGTAATGGAGATACTGACGATGCAATAGAAGCATTAGAAAATACCTTAAGTTATAATGAATCCAATAATATGGTTTATCTTATTTTAGGTAATGCTTATAATGAAAACTCAGATTTTGATGAAGCTATTGAGGTTTTAGAAGACTTATTTGATTTAGATCGTAATAATTATAGAGTTGCAATGTCGATTTCGGACAACAATATAGAATTAGATAATTTTGATGCCGCCTACGAATGGGCATCCAAAGCATTGAAAGTATCTAAAAATAACGCTGAAAGTCTTGCTCATATGGGCAACCTATATTACAAAGCTATGAATGCATGCAGGGGTGATACTTTTTCACGCTCTGATAAAGCAGTAGCTTTATTAGCATATAATTATTTTGAACAAGCGCAAAAAAAGGGCAACTCTAAGTATTTTAAGCAAAAAGAATGGCTTGAAGAAAACGATGTTCTGTTTGGACGCGCAGACTGGTTTATGCTTGATAAAGATATCCAAGCTACAGGGGAGGTATCTCCAGCGGGTAGGTGCTATGATTGGGTAAGCGAATCTCTTACGAAAAAAAGCGACTGGTAATTTTATGTCTCATTTAAAGAATGAAGACAATGAAATTTTTACAATAATTAATTCTGAATTCAATCGTCAAACTGATTTTCTTGAATTAATTGCTTCAGAAAATTTTACAAGTAAAGCAGTATTAGAGGCTGCAGGATCTGTTTTAACTAACAAGTACGCGGAAGGATATCCTGGAAAAAGATATTATGGTGGATGTGTTCATGTTGATGAGGCAGAAAATCTAGCAATCGATCGTGCTAAGATACTGTTTAAAGCCGAATATGCTAATGTACAGCCACATTCAGGGTCTTCTGCTAATATGGGTATCTTTTTAGCAATGCTTAACCCAGGAGACTGTATTATGGGGCTTGACTTAAGTCATGGTGGACATTTAACTCATGGATCTAAGGTTAGTTTTTCCGGAAAACTATATAATGCAGTAACATTTCATGTTAAGAAAGAAGATGGTTTAATTGATTTTGATGATTTGTTGATAAAAGCACGAGAGCATAAACCTAAAATAATAATTTGTGGAGCTAGTGCTTATCCAAGAACAGTAGAGTTTGAAAAATTTAGAGAAATTGCAGATGAGGTTGGAGCTTTCTTACATGGAGATATTTGTCATAATTCAGGTTTAATTGCCGCCGAAATGCATCCTTCGCCATTTCCGCACTGCCATGTTGTTTCTACCAGTACCCATAAAACTTTAAGAGGTCCTAGAGGTGGTATCATATTGATGGGTGAAGATTTTAAAAATCCATATGGTGTTGTAGCGCCAAAATCAGGAAGAACAAAAATGATGTCTGAGCTGTTAGATAGTGCAGTAATGCCTGGAATACAAGGAGGTCCATTAATGCATATTATCGCTGGAAAAGCGGTAGCTTTTAAAGAAGCTCTATCTCCCGATTTCAAAGGATATATACAGCAAGTTCTTAGTAATGCTCAGTGTTTTTCAGAAGAATTTTTAAGAAGAGGATATAATCTCATATCGGGCGGGACAGATACACACTTAGTGTTATTAGACTTGCAAAACAAATCTGTATCAGGAAAGCAAGCTGAACATGCCTTAGATGAAGCTGGTATTACAGTAAATAAAAATATGATTCCTTTTGATCCTAAAAGTCCATTTGTGACTAGCGGTATTAGAGTAGGGTCGCCAGCATTAACTACTAGAGGTATGGGTAAAGATGAAGTCAGGGTAGTAGTAGATTTAATGGATAGAGTTATTACAAATAGTGAAGATAAAGATATTATTAGTTCTGTTAAGTCCGAAGTAAAAAAATTATGTAAATCATTTCCAATTTATGATTAATCTCACAACAAGAAAGATATATATAGCTATTTTTATAGGCTTATTTTTTAATTCTTGCTCATCCAATAAAGATCTAATGTTCGGATCTAGTATAGCAGAGTATGCTATACCAATTTCATTTAAATCTCATCAAAAGAAAATTAAAAATAATGCATTTAATCCAGCTGTTTACTTAAGTGCTTCTAAGAGTTTAACTCAGTATTCTTATGGTATTCTCATGGAGAAAGCAGATAGATTAATGTATGCAGATTATTATACAGCAAGAGAGTATTATAGCGAATCGTTAGATTTTTTTGTCACTTCGAGGGAATATATGGTTAAAGCTCTATCATTAAGACACGATGACTTTGAATCAAAAATGATGATAAAATCCGATATAGATTTTAACATTGATGATGTTCCTTATTTGTATTGGCTTAGCGGTTCGATGGCAGGATCAATACAGGCTAGTCAGGGAGATCCAGAGTATTTAATTGATTTAAATAATATTAGATGGTTGCTTGAAAATGCCATGAAACTTAATCCTTCTTGGGAAAAAGGATCATTGTATGCTGCAATGATGAGCGTATATCTCAATGATCTAAGTGGAGATAAAGATTCTGAAAGAAAAGCATTGGAATATTTTGAATTAGCTGATCGCGCGGCAAATGGATACAATATCAGCATATACGTTACATTGGCCGAGAGCTTTGCTGTTTCAAAGCAGGATAAAGCCTATTTTTTAGAGTTGATTAACAAGGCTTTGACAATCGATATTAGTAAAGATAAGGATCTAAAGCAGGCGAATACGGTATCTAAATTAAGAGCAAAGTGGTTGTTAACTAGGGTTGATGAACTTTTTTATATGTAGATTTATATAATGAATTTTCTAAAAAATATTATCGTAATAGTTCTTTTATCTGGAGCTTTAGTTTCAAAGCCAATCATCATTAAGCTCGCAACAGTAGCTCCCGAAGGAACAGAGTACTACAATCTTCTCCTAGAGATGGGTCAAAGATGGCAAGAAGAGACAAATGGTCAGGTACAACTACGTATTTACCCTAATGGTGTTGTGGGTGGAGAGATAGATACAATTCGTAAAATGCGTATCGGTCAAATTCAAGCATCTGCAATGTCTTCAATTGGCTTAGCACGTTTAACGGACAGTATTCAGGCCTTTACATTACCTATGGGTTTCAAAGATTATAATGAAGTAGATCGAGTCAAAGATGCTATGTTTGATGATATTCATGATGAATTATCTGATAGTGGATTTGAATTATTGTTTTTAGTAGATATTGGGTGGGTATATTGGTTTTCTTCAGATGAAATTATAGTACCTCAAGACTTGAAAGATTCAAAGATTTTTACATCAGCGGGCGATTATGTTACAGTAGAGTTATTTAAAAAATTTGGGTTTAATGCTATACCTATGTCAGAAACTGATATTCTTACAGGATTACAAACCGGCATGATTAATTCAATGCAAACAGTACCAATTTTAGCTGCTAGCTCTGGGTGGTCAGCATTAATGCCAAATATGTTAGATTTGAAGTGGGGTGCTTTTATCGGAGCTGTAATAATCGACAATAAAGTTTGGTCAAAAATAAAACCTGAGCATAAGAAAGCGATGATGATCGTAGCGAAAGATATTGGAAGAAAGTATCAAAAGAATGGCAGAGAAATGGAAATTAAAGCCATTGATGCAATGGAACAGTATGGTATGAAAGTTAAAACCCCCAATGATAAAGAATTGGAAGTTTGGGAGTCATTCAAAAATGAAATTACTCCAGATGTAATCGATACATTCTTGTCTGAAGAAATTTACAATAAAGTCACTTCAGCTATTGATGAACAATAATATCCTTAGTAAAGCAGAAAATTTTCTTTGTTATATATGTTTTGCTATAATCGTTTCTTTTCCAGTTTTTCAAATTCTATCTAGGTTTGTAGGATTTTTTTCAATCCCCGCTTCTCAAGAAATCGTACAACACATGACTCTTTGGATTGCTTTTATTGGGGCGGTATTAGCTGCAAGATCTAATAGACTCTTATCCATTGTCAGAGAGCCAGTTTTTAATCAGTCTTCTGAGTTTAGAATTAGTCATTTTCTAGTTCATATGTGTTCAGCTGGAGTAGTTTTTGTCCTTGCTATCTCTTATCTAAAAATGATACAGATCGGGATAGAATATCCAGAATTTATTGCTCCATTTATAACGGTGTGGTTTGCTCAAAGTATTATTCCAGTCGGATTGTTATTAATCTGGTATCATATGATAATGACAAGCAGTAGTAGATTGAATTATCGTCTCTTCCTAGTTTTTGGTTCTTTTCTGATGACCACAATCCTTTATTATTGGCAATTCCCGTTTTCTAATGAAATCTTTTTAACAATTAAGGTTTTAGGTATTATTGGATTAGTAGCATTTGGTTTGCCTATTTTTATTATTTTAGCTGGTCTTTCAATACTCTTCTTCTTGTCAGAACCTACTGAATGGGCTACAAACTTTGATTTAATGTCCACTATTAGTGATAGTGCATATCGTATTGTAGTTTCTCCTACATTAGCAGCTATTCCTATTTTTACATTAGCTGGATACATACTTGCTGAAAGTAATATTTCTAAGCGACTTCTAAGCTTTTTTAAAGCATCATTGGGATGGCTTCCCGGATCAACGGTATTAATTGTTGTTTTGTTATGTGCTTTTTTCACCGCACTTACAGGTGGATCTGGCGTCACAATTTTAGCCTTAGGAGCTATTTTATATCCCATATTAATTGAGGATGGCTATTCTGAAATTTTTTCTTTAGGATTAATTACAACAGCTGGATCTCTTGGATTATTATTTCCACCGAGTCTTCCTGTAATTATCTACTCTGTTACGGCAGGTATTAATCCGATTGAATTATTTAAAAGCGGTCTTATTCCTGGTTTATTTTTGTTATTTATTATTGTTTGTTATGGGATATATCATAAGCCAAAAACACAAAAGAAGGTTCAGTTTAGTATTAAAGACCTAACACAATCTTTTCTTGATGCAAAATGGGAGATAGCTATACCAGTATTAATTATTTATGGTTTATTTAGCGGAATAGCAACGCTAGTAGAATGTGCTGCTTTGTTAGTATGGTATGTTTTATTTGTTGAAGTTTATATCTATAGGGATATACAATTTAGAGATATTTATAAAATTGTTATTGATTGCGCAACATTAGTAGGTGGAGTATTAATTATTCTCGGATTTGCTATGGGATTTACCGGATATCTTGTCGATGCTCAAATTCCTATGAAAATCCTACAGTTTGCAAAGACATCTATCGACTCTCCTATAATGTTTTTACTGGCTCTAAATATTTTATTACTAATTGCTGGATGTATTATGGATATTTTTTCAGCTATTATTGTTATAGTTCCTTTAATTGCTCCTCTGGCGATACATTTTGGAATTGACCCAATACATCTAGGAATTATTTTTATCGCTAACCTAGAATTGGGCTATATTACACCGCCAGTAGGTATGAATTTGTTCTTATCATCTTATCGTTTTAAAAAAGATATGCCAACTATTTATGCGGCTACAATGCCTTACTTTTTTATAAGATTAATAGGGGTTCTAATTATAACATATATTCCTTTGTTCTTTTACTGATTTTTATTTATCTTTGTCTATCATGAAAAATAAAAATCTAATCACAGCAATTATTTTACTATCACAGCTTGTTATAGCTCAAGGCCAAGCAGGATCATTATTTTTATCCATAAATCCAGGTGCGAGAGCTAATGGTATGGGAGAGGCACAAATTGGATTAGCAAACGATGCTTATGCTACATATTATAATCCAGCCGGTCTAACGAACCTTTCTAATACTCAAGCTTCTTTTATGCATACTAGCTATCTACCAAACCTAGTAGATGATATGGCATATGATTTTATTACATTCGCTACTCCATTCAGAGAAGATTCTTCAATTGGTGGTCATTTTACTTATTTAAATCTAGGAGATCAGGTTAGCACAGATGCAAATGGTTCTGAACTAGGTTCATTTTCTAGTTATATGTATGCATTGAATGTATCATATGCTAAAAAGATTGATGAAGATTCATCTTGGGGTGTAAATGGAAAATATTTTTACCAAGAACTTGCTGTTATAAGCAGTCTTGATGCCTCTAGCAGCAGTGTTGCTGTTGATGTTGGTTATTTTAAGCATAATGCAATGGATAACCCCAACCTAACAATGGGTGCTGTATTAACAAATTTAGGTCCAGGTGTTAGCTTTGGAGACGGGGAAGAAGACCCACTACCTACTAAGCTTGGCTTAGGTTTAGGTTATTTGGCTTTTGAAGGTAAAGCAAATATAGCGTTTGATTTAAACTATGAAATCAACGATCAATCGATGGTAACTAATCTTGGATTAGAATATTATCTTGTAGAAGATTTTGCATTAAGAGCAGGTCTTATAAATGATCCATCCGGTGAGTTAAGCTATACAACTTTAGGTTTAGGAGCTCGTATAGACGCTCTTGGGTTTGATGTGAGTTATATCATGGGTGGAGAACTTGATCCACATTCAAATATGGTGAGATTCTCTTTAAGCGGTTCTTTCTAATCCCGCGCTGAGATATCAAAATAATAGCTAATATGAAATTTATATTCTTTTCAATTATCTTCTTTATGGTTGGTTGCGGCTGGTCAAATCCTTTTGATGACAATATTCCCTACAAAACCAGATTTGAAGACGGATTAGAATTTTTTGAAGATGAAAAATATCCAAAAGCAGCTCAGCAATTTAACATTATCGTTGAAAGAGCTTCCCATACCGACCTAGGAGATGATGCATTATTTTTTTTAGCAGAGTCCTATTTTTTAGATGAAGATTACGGATTAGCATTAATTGAATATGAAAAACTAGTATCACGAATGGGATTTAGTCCTTATATCGAAAAAACTCGATGGAGAATATGTGAAACTTTAATGGCCTTATCTCCAAATTATTATCACGATCAAGAGTCTAGTAAGAAAGCTGTAACAGAAATACAGCAATTCTTAGATGATTATCCTTCTTCTAACTATTCTGTTGGCGCCGACAATCTCATTAAAGATCTTAGATTGAGGTTAGCTGAAAAGAGCATGGAAACAGGTGTGTTATATTTCAAGCTAAAGGCTTATGATTCAGCAATCGTTTCTTATAAGATTGTAATTAATGACTACTATGATACAAAATATTATAGAAATGCAAATCTAGAAGTAATACGATGTTTAGTTCTTTTGGATAAGCAAGAAGAGGCTAAAGAGTTTTTAGATGGTTTAGGTGCAAGCGATAAATCGCTAGTCAATGATAGCTTCAAAGAAGAAGCTTCACAGATTTTAAATAACAATTCTTAAGGTAGGTAGATTATGAAAACCTGTATATTCGGTGGTACTTTTGACCCTCCTCATATTGGACATCTTCTAATTGCTCAGACTATTATTGAATCTGAAAACTTCGAAAGATTAATATTCGTACCTGCAAATATCTCGCCCGCCAAACAGGGAAAGGTCATGTCTTCCACTAGAAAAAGATTAGATATGCTCAATATGGCCCTTGTTGGTAATGATAATTTTGAAATATCTGATTTTGAAATTAATAAGGGAGATATTAGCTATACCATTGACACGATTAATGAGTTTGCTCAAAACCGCAATCTAGAAAAAAAAGATTTATATTTCCTTATGGGGAGTGATACTCTGCGAGAGTTTCACAAATGGAAAGATCCTAAGAAGATAATGAATTTATGTAATATTATTGTTGCAATTAGACCGGGATTTACTCCTAGTGATATACCGCAATGGATATTAGATGAAGTACATTTTGCTAACATTCCTCAATTTGAAATTTCCTCGACGAATATAAGAGCACGCTGGAGAGATGGAAAAACAATTAGATACATGGTACCAAAAGATGTTTGGAAATATATTAATAAGAACGGATTGTACTAATGTTGTCTAGTATATTTTTTCTTTTAATAGGTTCTTTAGGGTTATTTTATGGTTCTGAATGGTTAGTAGATGGCGCAAAAGATGTCGCCAAAAAATTAAAGATTTCTGATCTTGTAATCGGACTGACAGTTGTTTCTATTGGAACATCGTTTCCCGAGTTAGTCGTTGGTATTATCTCTTCTTTGGAAGGACATGCTGATTTTGTTATCGGTAATGTGTTAGGATCAAATGTCGCTAATATTGGCTTAGCTTTAGGATTACCTGCATTGTTTTATAAAATGGATTTCGAATACAAGAATGTAATATCAGCTTTCATGTATAATCTGTTGGCATGCGGAGTTCTTTACTATGTCATATTAGATAATCAGATTAGCTCTAGTGACTCTCAAATATTCTTATTTTTGTTTATAATTTATATTATTGCTAGTTTTTTAAGACCCAATATCACTTCTTGTAACAATGAAATGGAAAATGAGGAAGATGTTTGTTTGAAGAAGGCATTTGGTAGACTGTTTGCTGGATCTTTAGTTCTATATGCTGGTTCTGAACTTTTTATTTCAAATGGCGCAGCGCCTTTAGTGCGTGAGTTTGGATTTTCTGAGAAAGCAATTGGTATGACTGTTGTTGCTATGGGAACGTCCTTGCCTGAGCTATTTGTCACTATCACAGCACTTTCTAGGAAAGAGGTGGGTATATCCCTAGGAAACATCATTGGATCGAATATCTTCAATATATTATTTGTTTTAGGTGTAATAGGTTTAATAGGTCCTTTGGAGGTCAGCAATGTTTCTTTTGAATTATTTTTCGGAGTTGGATTACTATGTTTATTAGCTTTTTTAAGTTTCTTTTATAAGGGGCTTAATAAATTATCAGGCTTTTTATTGATACTAATATATATCTTATTTCTTTACCTTCAGTTCTATGGTTGAGTTTAAAAATATTACATATAATTACTCTTCAAAATCTGGAATTTATAATATTGACTTAAATATTCAAGATGATGAATTCTGCTTTCTAGTTGGTCCTACAGGCTCCGGAAAAAGTACCCTATTAAAACTCTTATATTTTGATCTCTTTCCAGATAAGGGCAAAGTAAACGTATTAGGTTATTCGTCTAAAAAAATAAAAAAGAAAGATATTTACAAAACAAGAAAAAAAATTGGGGTTATTTTTCAGGACTATAAACTATTAAAACAAAGAACAGTTTATGAGAATATAGCACTACCTTTACATATTAACGGCTTTGGAAGAAAAAAAATATCTAGCCTCGTAAATGAGGCATTAGAATTAACAGAATTATCTCGCTATGCTAAGAAATTTCCTAATCAATTATCGGGAGGAGAACAGCAGAGAGTGTGTATTGCACGTGCAATTGTAAAGAATCCAGATATAATACTAGCAGACGAACCTACTGGAAATCTTGATCCAACAGCAGGTCATAGAATTTTAAGAATACTAGAGCAAATCAATAAAGAGGGTACATGTGTAATAATGGCTACCCATAATTACAAATTAATAGCAGAAAAGCCATATAGGATTATAGAGTTAGATCAAGGAAGGGTGGTGAGCGAATGATTGATAAAATTGCTTTTCTCTTCTCAGAAGGACTAAAGAATTTTTTAAGAAATAAATTGACTAATTTTTTATGCATAGTAACTATTTTGATTAATTTTACTATTCTTGGAACTTTCTTTGTTGTTGGATTTAATACAGATAGTCTGGTTGATTTTTTTCGCTCAAAGTATACTTTTGAAATTTTTTTAAATGACGATGTTAGCTTAGAGCAGTCAACTGTCATAATTAAGCAAATAGAGTCAAATTCTGTTATATCTTCTACTATATTAATTGATAAAGAAAAATCTGCAGATATCTTTTTAGAAGAATTTGGAGAAGATGTTGTAGATATGTTGGGATACAATCCTCTTCCAATGTCCTTAAAAGTGTCACTAGAGAAAGATAATTTTGATTTAAATAAGGTAGAGTTATTGATTAATGATATAGAAAATTATGATTTTGTAGATAGCGTAGAATATAGAGGAATCTATATCGACAGTATCGAGGATAAGATTAATTTATTTATATTCTTTTTTCTAATATCCGTTATTGGAATTGTCTTTATTTCAATTCAAATGATATCAAATACAGTTAAATTATCAATGTCAAATCGAAGCGATTTTATTGAGATATTACAATATAACGGGGCTTCAGATATATTTATTAAAATCCCATTCTTTATTGAATCTATACTTCAATCTATCATTGGATCATTTATTGCATTTTTATTAGTGAATTATAGTTTCATTGTAATAAATTCCTACTTCAATTTGAATGTACAAATTGATAATTTTTTATGGGCCTGGATGATTGGCCTATGTTTGATAACAGGTATTTATGCATCAAATAAAGCAATGAAGAAAATATTAGTATGAATAAAAAAATAAAAAACGGATCAGATAGTTCTGCTAGCGGCGTAAAAGCTCCTCCAAAAAAGAGAATGACAAAAAAAGACTTAGAAGATTTTATCAAATCTCTTGAGGATAAACAGCTTAGGTTGAAAGCAGAATTTGATAATTTTAGAAAGAGAAAAGAGTCTGAGATATCTGCACTCTTTAAGTATGATGGTAAAAACTTTATCCTTGATTTTTTATCTATATTAGACAATATCAACAGAGGAATTGAATCGTATAAAGATGAGAACACTAAGAAAGCATTGTTGCTAATAAGAGAAGATTTCTTAAAAAAAATGAACAGCAAGGAAATCAAAGAATTTGGAAAGACAGGAGAGGTTTTCAATCCAGAGTTGCACGAAGCGCTTACTACAGCGAGCCTAGAAGATAAAAAAGATGATGAGATAGTAGATGTGTACGAATTAGGTTTTAAATATAAAGATCTGATTATTAGGCATGCGAAAGTAGTGGTCAATAAAAAATGAAAGACTTTTACGACATATTAGGCGTATCAAAGAGCTCTGCTGAAAAAGATATAAAGCGAGCATATCGCAAGATTGCTATGAAATATCACCCAGATAGAAACCCTGACAATGAAGCTGCTGAAAAGAAATTTAAGGAAGCTGCTGAAGCATACTCGATATTAAGCGACGCTTCAAAGAGGCAGAAATATGACCAGTTTGGCCATTCTGCATTCAATGGAATGAGTGGAGGGCAATCAGGATTCAATTCAATGAATATGGATGATATTTTTAATCAATTTGGAGATATTTTTGGAGGAAATAATCCATTTGAATCATTTTTTTCAGGAGGAAGATCTTCCTCTAAGCCAAGGAGCGGTGGCGATGTTAAAGTCAAGATTGAAGTTTCATATGCTGAAATTGTCAATGGAGGTCAAAAGAAAATCAAATTAAGAAGACTTAAGTTAGCAGATGGAGCAACTTTCTCTAACTGTACAATGTGTAATGGTTTAGGTCAGGTAACACGAGTTACTAATTCATTTTTAGGTCAAATGAGATCCGCGTCAGTTTGTCCTGAGTGCCAAGGGTATGGTAAGACTGTTGATAAGATTCCATCAGGTGCAGATAAAAATGGTATGATTAAAAAAGAAGAGACAATAAAAATTAAAATTCCAGTAGGAGTAGAGAACGGTAATTATATGACTCTGGATTCGCAAGGACATGAAGATATTAATGGTAATGCAGGCGATCTATATGTATTCTTTGAAGAGGAAGAACATGAGCATTTCTCGAGATATGGAAATGATGTTCTCTTACAAGCTAAGGTTGGATATTCCCATGTTGTTTTTGGAGACAAAATTGATATTCCAACAATCAATGGCCATGCTAGTTTAAAAATTCCTTCCGGTCTTCAGCCTGGTCAAATTTTAAGAATTAAAGGAAAAGGCTTTCCTAAGCTTGGAAAAACAAGTCGCGGAGATCAACTTATTAAAATTCAAGTAAATGTTCCTAAGAGTCTATCTAAGGATGAGAAAAGAATTATTAAAGAGTATTATCAAATAGAAAAAGATAAAGACATTAAATTTGAGAAATTTGAGGATTAATATCTTGCTATGTTCTTGATTTATTGTAAATTCTGTGGAGCCTAAAATGAATAAAGTCAAACAAAAATTTTTTAACGATTATTTAGAAATTATTATTTTCTTTGTATTCCTACTTACTCTTCTTGTAATCTATCTTCCTAGTACTATTTGGGAAGAAGAAGATATGTACAAAAACGAAAGTAGATCTCGTATCCAGGCATTATATAATGTTGAAAATTTCCATAATATCTTAGTCGGAAAATATGAACAAGACGGCCTTAAGGCAGTTAATCTTGTAAATGCTGTCAGAGATTCAGTTATGGCAGATTCTACATTCTTAGGAGATCAGTTAGTAAAATTGAATGGTGAAGAGTTTCTTGTAAATGTTCCTAGAGGTTTTGATGTGGAGTACGATACAACATTTGGACAAAGAAGAGTTGCGAAAGAGACGATTGTAGATACAACTGTCACAGTAGTAATGCTGTCTGAAGATACTGGATTGGAAGATACATTATATGTTCAAAAAAGAAATCTTTTTGAAGTACGTGAAGACCCACTATTTTTAAGCGTTGTTAGTGAAGCATCATTTGAGCGTGTAGAAACTATAGCATACTTTGATAGAAGGTTCAGAAAAGAGACTAGTCCTTATAATTTTATATTTCTTCCAGATGAATCTCAACTTGTATGCCCTTTAACGGGAGATCCTTATATCATCGATATAAACGAAGAAGCAAACTCTGTTAGAGTCTCAAGTCCAATTCGTTCTTATAAAGATAATAGATATGGATTCTTTTCCTTGAAAACTAGGAGTCATGGTTATATCATCGACGGAACTAGAAGTTGGGATAATTAATTGATTGCTATACTTTATAGTACATAGCGATACTCTTTCTGTATTTAAAAAAAGCTCTGATAACGATTCAGTACATCTAAAGCTTAAAATAAAATTTCATCATAATCTTATATCTATAGATAATAATTCTAAGTTATTAAGCAGTGTAATTGCACAAGCGCTTGATGAGTTAGGCGAAAAAATAGATTTAGAAAATAAGCATGCAGCTATTGCTATAGATGACTCAATATTATCTCATTCTTTAAATACTATATCTAAAAAAAATCAATCAAGCCTGTCTCAGTATATTAAGCGTGACTTGCAAGATAAGTGGAAAGAATTATTCAGAAATTATTTTTCAATATCAGAGAGTAAGAAATCTTCAAAAAATATATTTCATACAGTAGAGATGAATCATTATTTAAGAGAGAAGATAAAGCTAAATTTTAATAATTCTGGAATAGATATCAAGTTTCTCGTTCCCATGTCTAGTATTCTTCTTTCAGGCGCTAAATCTACTCAGTACGTTGTGAATAAGTCATCTCGTATATATTCAGTTTTTAATTACTCAAAGAAAGGATTTTCTTTTTATAGAGGTAGTTTTACTGGAAAAAATAAGAAACTTACAAGAATTATAGGATTGGCTGATATGATTAAATTTAAAGAGAAGGATTTTAAAGATCCCAACCTTAAATATATTATGTTTAATGATGTTAAGATTGTAGAATTTTTTGCAAAAATTATAAAAGACTCTACTCCGATATTAAATTTTATTAAGCCTTTTGGAGTGCAAATTTTAGATGATCAAAAATATAGAAAAACTATACTCAATCTAGACAAGGGAAGTAATTATAATTTCTCCCAATACGCAAAGAATACTATTGCAGGATTTCTAACTTTAGGATTAGTAGTACTTGCTTTGATTAGAGTAAGTGATTTTAACTTTCTATATAATGAAACTTCAATTAATACTAAAGACAGCAAAGCTGTAGAAACTACATCCGCCGTTAGGACTGTAGCAGTTAAACCAGCTATCAACCAAGTAGATAAATATCTTGCTAGCTCACATGCAAGTATGGATGAATTTCAAGTAATTGCTAATTCTGCCAATATAAGTAAAATTCAAAGTATAATTATTCTTGATAACCATATTACTATTAATACTGGCTCTAATGATGGTATAAGCGGTACATATACTATTAAATCCTCTAAAGTTGCATCATTGCAAAGCTCTATGCCAATATATGACTTACTATCCGTTATTGTCGAAAAAGGAAATAGTAATCAGTTTGAACATTCTGAAGGATTATTTTTTGATAAAAAATCTGATAATGTTATTATTAGGTGCGAAGGATTAGATGGATCAATAGAAATTCTTGAACATATAAGACAATATGATAATTTGATTTCAAGAAAGATTGTATATAATAAAATTGATAATTCAGTTCATTTGTATGTCACAGTCTTGAAAGTATGAAAATACTATCTGGTATATTTAAAAATGAATCCATCACTCTAAGCTCTCGCTTTTTATATAGACCAACTACATCCATTGCTAGAAAAAGTCTTTTTGACACGTTAGGATCTCTTGAAAATAAAGATTTTTTAGATTTATATGCAGGATCAGGTATTATTGGTTTTGAAGCAAGTAGCAGAGGAGCAGATGCAGTAACTTTTATAGAAATGAATAAGCAGCATATGAGCCAAATTAGAAAAAATGCAGAATCAATTAATTATAATCATTTCAATTTTTTGGTTAGAGATTCTTTAAGATTCCTTAAGAAATGCAATAAATATGATGTCATATTTGCTGATCCTCCATATGGGTTAGCAAATCTACCAATACTTATTGATTTGGCTTGTAAAAAGCTAAATCCTGGAGGAATTTTTGTTCTTGAATGCAGTAAAAATGAATCGCTTGCAGGATATTATAAAATGGCTAAATTCGGGGATACGCAACTATTATATTGGCAAATATGAAGAAAATAATATATCCAGGCACTTTTGATCCCCTACATTATGGGCATATCGATATTACAAAAAGAGCAGCAAAACTTTTTGATGAAGTTCATATCTGTATTTCAGATAATTTGCATAAAGATCCATTATTTTCACATCAAGAAAGAGTGGATATGATAGAAGAATGTACTCATAATATTGATAATGTTTATGTGCATTCTAATCCAAAAAATTTAGTTATAAGATTTGCACAAGAGCATGATGCTGTAGCTATTATTAGAGGGCTTAGACATGTAAGTGATTTTGAATTAGAGTTCCAAATGGCAATGGTAAATCATGGTATTAATTCTGAAATTTCTACTATTTTGATGGTATCAAATGAGAAATTTCTTCATCTGAATTCTACTATTATTAAAGAATTAGCTAAGTATGATACCGATTTATCCAAGTTTGTACCAAAGAGCGTTGAAGATATATTGATTAAAAAAATGAAAGAGAATAATGGCTGATAAAATAAAATATGAAAATAATAAATTAATTGTAAGTGATAATCCGATTATTCCTTTTATAGAAGGTGATGGTATCGGACCAGATATTTGGCATGCAGCAAAGAAAGTGATTGATGCCGCTGTTGAGCATAGTTATAAAGGGTCAAAAAAAATTGAATGGTTGGAAGTTTTATGCGGAGAAAAAGCATTTGATAAAACAGGAGAATGGCTTCCGTCAGAAACATTAGACACCCTTAGATCCCATCATGTAGGAATTAAAGGTCCGCTTACCACTCCTATTGGTGGTGGAATACGCTCCTTAAATGTGGCTTTAAGAAAAGAATTAGATCTATATGCATGTGTGCGTCCTGTAAGATGGTTTAAAGGTGCTCCTGCAGCAATTTTAGATCCTAATAGGGTTGATTTTGTTCTATTTAGAGAGAATACAGAAGATGTATATAGTGGAATAGAATTTCCAAAAGATTCTGATGGAGCAAAGAAGGTAATTAGTTTATTAAATGAATTGGGAGAAGGTCATAAGATTAGATTTCCAGATTCAAGTTCTATTGGTATTAAACCCATATCAAAAGAAGGTTCAATAAGATTATTTGACGCTGCTTTAAAATATGCTATCAAGAACAATAGAAGATCAGTTACAATAGTTCATAAAGGTAATATCATGAAGTTTACAGAGGGATACTTCAAAAAATGGACTTATGAACACGCTGAAACACATTATGGCGATAAAGTATTTACATGGATGCAGTACGATAGAATTAAAGAAGAGCAAGATGTGCATGCCGCTAACGCTGCTCAATCTAAAGCTGAATTAGAAGGAAAGATTATTATCAAAGATGTTATTGCGGATGCATTCCTTCAGCAAATACTATTAAGACCGGACGAGTATGATGTCATCGCTACAATGAATTTAAATGGTGATTATTTATCAGATTCTGCAGCAGCTGCTGTTGGTGGAATCGGTATTGCTCCTGGAGCAAATATTAATTATAGCTCTGGGCATGCTATTTTTGAAGCAACGCATGGTACGGCTCCAAAATATGCTGGATTAGACAAGGTTAATCCATCTTCAGTAATTTTGTCTGGTGTGATGATGTTGCAACACATGGGATGGGAAGAAGCAGCTATCCTTATCGAGAGAGCATTAGAAACTGCTATATATAATAAAAGAGTTACTTACGATTTTGAGCGTTTAATGGATGGAGCTACATTATTAAAATGTTCAGAATTTGGTGACGAGATTATTAGCAATTTCTAAGGAATTATTATGTTTATCGATTATGCAAAAATAAGATTGCAAGCTGGAAACGGCGGACCAGGCATTGTTGCTTTTCATCGAGAAAAATATATAGATAAAGGCGGTCCTAGTGGCGGCAATGGTGGAAAAGGTGGTAACATTATTTTTCTAACCAATCCCAACTTACATACACTTCAAGATATTCGATATCGTCGTCTGTATAAAGCTCAAAATGGTAAGTCTGGAGGGGCAAATAAGCGCACAGGTAAATCAGGAGAAGATCTTATTATTCAAGTGCCTTGTGGTACAATTATTAAAGATTTAAATACCAATGACGTTGTTGTTGATATGGTTAAAGAAAACGAACATCGTATAGTTTGTTTGGGCGGTATCGGAGGTAGAGGAAATTATAATTTTAAGTCTTCCAGGCAACAAACTCCTCGATTTTCACAGCAAGGAATTTCTGGAGAATCATTACAAGTTGAGCTAGAGCTAAAAATTTTAGCAGATGTAGGTTTGGTTGGTTTGCCTAATGCTGGAAAATCGACTTTATTATCTGTAATGACTACAGCAACACCGAAAATTGCGGACTACCCATTTACAACCTTACAGCCTCATTTGGGAATTGTGAAATATGGAGAGTATCAATCATTTGTAATGGCTGATATTCCAGGTCTTATTGAGGGTGCTAGCCAAGGTAAAGGATTGGGTCATCAATTCTTGAGACATATAGAACGTAATAGAATTTTATTATTCTTAATTGATATTTTAGAGCCTAATCCACAAGATGTTTTCGATAAATTGTCTAATGAGTTATCTAGCTTTAATGATACGTTAATGGATAAGCCAAAATTGGTAGTACGTACAAAGCGCGATACGATGGATCAGGTAGAAAATTTAGAGAGTTGGAAGAATTTTTCAGAAGAATATATAGACATTTCATCTGTAAGTAATGTCGGATTAGATAAGCTAAAAGATAGGCTTGTATCTTTTTTGTCGAGTTCATAGTATTCTTAGTGTAAATTCCCCATATTTGGAGAGGTGGCTGAGTGGTTGAAAGCGGCACCCTGCTAAGGTGTTATACGGGAAACTGTATCGAGGGTTCGAATCCCTCTCTCTCCGCACTTCGTCTATAGAAGAGCAAAAAAAGGTGTTAAATCTTGCGATTTATAGCCCTTTAACTTTAATTAAATCAATAAAAGGAAATTAGATATGAAAATAGATATTAAGAGTTTATTAATTGGAGCATTACTAACAATTAATGTTATGTTAATTATGGGATTTGATGAACATGAAGAAGAATCTCAAAATGGCAGATACCAAGTAATTATTGATAGTAAAGGTGATCAATATTGGTATGATACTCGCTATGGGGATAAAATTGCAATTGGATCAAAATCTTATGGATATATCTTACTTAAAGAAAAAGGTGGTATGAAAGAAAGATTTGACAAAGAATTTCAATTAGTTGAAGCCTTAAAAAAAATAGATTAAAAATTAAAAGAAAGAGATTAATATTTTTCATCTAAACCAAAAATAGGTGAATTTGTTTTCCATTTTCCTCGTGTAAAATCAGGAATTTTTACTGAATTACTATTTAGTCTAATGGATTTTTCTGACAAAGGAACTATTACGCTCATACTTACAGCATCATAGACATCAATTACCGGTGTTTGGTTGCCTTTTAGTGCTTCTATAAATGCACGGACAATAAAAAAATCCATGCCTCCATGGCCTGAGCCAGCGGCTTGATCTTCAAATTTTTTCCAAAGAGGGTGGTCATATTTTTTTAAATACTCTTCATCTGATTCCCATTGATGTTCGCTTGGGCTTGTGCCTTCTATATAAATAGAACGGTTGTCTTTCATCCACAGTCCCTGAGTACCTTGAACGCGAAAATTTAAAGAATACGGTCTAGGTGAGTTTGTATCATGACTTAGTACAACTGTTTGTCCTTTGGCACACTTAATAACTGTTGTAACTATGTCACCTAATTTAAAATCTATTTTTGCATTGGGATGTTTTTCTCCTCCAAGATCTACAATATACTTATGAAGTCCACGGGACTGGGTTGCTGTGGAGGTGAGAGAGAGCATTCTGTTGCCACGATTGATATCTAACATAGTACTTACAGGTCCTAATCCGTGAGTAGGATAAAGATCAGCATTACGATCTACTGAATGTTGTGTTCTCCATCGTGCTTCGGAAAAACCTTTATCACCAAATTCTACACCACCACCGTAAGCACCAACACCGTCATTAAGCTTAACATGCCGTAAATCATGTTGATATCCGCCTTGACAGTGAAGTAGTTCACCAAACAGTCCTTGACGAACCATATTGAGAACTGCCATAACATCTCTTCGATAGTTTACGTTTTCCATAATCATACACAATTTGCCAGTTTTTTCAGATATATTGACCAAATCCCAACACTCTTTAACGGTAAGAGCTGCTGGAACCTCTGTGCCTACATGAATATTGTTTTTCATGGCGGCAATAGCCATAGAATGGTGCCATTCCCACGGGGTAGCAATATATACTCCATCTAAATCTTCATTTGCAACCATGTTTCGAAAATCTTCTGGACCATTTTTGTATATTTTTGGCAAAGGACGATTAGCTTTTTTAAAGATTTTTAAAACTCTTTCAATCATAATATCATCAACATCACAAATTACAGGAATATCCACATCGGGACGGTTTAACAAAAGCTGTGAAACCCATTGGCCACGAAATCCTGTGCCAATTATCCCTACTTGTAATCTTTGAGAAGGACTACCAAACAGAATAGTTGGCGCTATAGATGCGGCAACCCCAGCCATTGTAGTTGTTTTAACAAAATTTCGGCGGCTGATTAGTGGTTTCATTACTTAAAGTAATTTTTTAATTTTTTTGAACAGAGCTTTAATCAAATCTCTTAGAATAATAAATACTAGCATAAATAACACAAAGCCAATCATAGCAATCAAGATTTTTTCTAATAAAATGCTCATTATTAAAGTGTTGGTGTTGGGTTAAAATTATTTAACTGCTCAAAAGAGTGTGCATACTCTATTAGCTGTTTATCAGACCATGCTGTTCCAATGAACGACATTCCAATAGGGAGACCATCAATATAATCTAGAGGAACGGTAACATGCGGATATCCTGCCATAGCAGCATAACTACCATTGACCCAAAATCTATATGCTTCAATTGCTTCATCATCGCCACCATCATGGTTGATTGCCCAAGCAGGACTCCATGATAAGCCAACAAGTGCATCAACATCATTCTCTTCAAGTAGATTGTCAATACCATTTCTGGTATCTATTATTTGATCTAATGCAATAAGATATTCTTCTCTTTGAGAGCTAGTTTTATCACTATCAATAAAAATGCTTTGATCAAAATATTTTAAAACTTTTTCTTTATTTGTATCATTGAATTCAATGAGCTCTGAAAGAGTTTTATGGGGAGAATTTGAAGTAGCTAGATATTTTTCAAGATTTTCCTTGAATTCATACATCAATACTAACAATTCTGCTTCTCCAGGATATTGTCTTTTATCATCAATATCAACGACTATAGCACCAGAATCTTCGAGTAATACTCTTATTTTTTCAAGCGCTTTTTGACCATCTTCATCATGCGATCCAGTTGCAAGCAATCCAAACTTTTTTCCTTGCAAGGACTCTTGATTTAGATTGGATGTAAAATTAAAATTGAAGTCTTTAGGAATATTCAGCGTAGCAGGATCATTCATATCTTTTCCTGCAATAATTTCTAATATTTCAGCTGCTCTTTTTACAGAGCTTGCCATTGGTCCTGCGGTATCTTGTGTGTGAGAGATAGGGATAATACCAGATCGACTAACAAGGCCTACAGTAGGTTTAATTCCTACAATACCATTCACAGAAGAAGGACAACTTACTGATCCATTTGTTTCTGTTCCGATAGCCACATCAATTAATCCAGTTGCAACTACGACACCAGAACCAGAACTGGAACCACAAGGCGTGCGCATTGAACCATAAGGATTAATTGTTTGGCCACCCATACTAGACCAGCCACTTGTGGATGAAGAAGAGCGGAAGTTAGCCCATTCAGATAAATTAGTTTTTCCAATAACAAAATATCCATTATCTACAAGTTGTTGAATAAGGAATGCATTGCTAGAAGGACGATTGTCTTTTAATGCTAGCGATCCAGCAGTATTTGCAAATCCTTTTACATCAATATTATCTTTAATGGCAATCGGTTTTAAGCCTTTAGATAAATTCTGCTCAATTTCTTCATTTGACAGCTTGCTAATATAGATATTAAATCTATTTTCAATTTCTTCAGCTTGAAAATCGTTATTACATCCGCTTAGAAATAAAACGGTTATGACTAAGATATATATGTTCTTCATTTTTTTCCTTTTATTTAAGTGAAACAATTTAAGCATTTTTTAAATAAGTAATAAATATGTAAAGTGTGCTTGACATTTATATATGTAAAGTGTACTTTACATTGTTCTCAGAAATAATAATAAGGAGTTAAAAATGAAACATATATATATTTTATCCTTTTTTCTTTTACTTACAATTTCATGCGAAGATAATATGTCTTCAAATAGTCAATCATCAGCACCAATTGCTGATATGAATCCACCAACCGTATCATTCATGTCACCAGACCATAATGAAATAGTTGAAGGTAGCCAGACAATTTCTATAATAGCTCAAGATGATCAAAAAGTACAAGAGGTTGATATTTATGTTAAAGGACCATCATCTAGTGAATATGATAATGTTGCTAGTTGGAGAAGTTTAACATCTCCTTATGCAAACTATTCTTATACTTGGAATACGGAACTTGAGGATAATGGTGAATACCACATCAAGGCAATTGTTAATGATCATAATACTTATATGATGAGTGGAAATTCAGGCGCAACAGAAGATATTATTGTAAGCATATATAATCAGTCTATAGATGATGGCCATGATGGAGCTACAAATGGATATATTGCTGTAAAAAATATATCTCATCATAAATCAATGGGCGGTGTTTATGGCAGTTTAACCAAACTGCGTAAAGTAGAATATGCTGATGGCGAAGGTTTAAGTGAATGTAGCTGTATGGCATGTAATAATAACTTCCAATATGATTTTGTAGAACTGTACTATAATCCAAATACGCGTTCTATAAAATATAAGAAAGCAGGAGATACTAATTACTTGTATGGAACCATTTCTACTGATAAGCATTGCGTACGATATACGACAGAGTAATACTACCTCTAAATGCAAAGGCGTCTGATTGAGGCGCCTTCATTTTTTAATACCATAACCAAAAAATATTGTTTAGCTTAAAAGTAAAGCAAGCTTTACAATTACAACTTATAAATAAAGGTAGAATTATGACAAAAATTACACATAACGGATTATGGTTAGATTTTTCTTCTCTGGATAAAGGAGATAAAAAAAATTATACCCTATCAAGCATTTTTTTCTTTATAGCAGGGGGAATAGCTGGGTTTGTAACAACAGCAAATAGCTACGGGGATCCAATTCCTGCAACTGAAATGACTATCGCAGGTATTATTTGTTTGCTGATAGGAGTATTTTTTTGGATAAAATTTTATCGCGCACAAGATGAAATGTTTAAGAGATTCCACGATTTTGCAGTGACTACTGGAGCATACTGTTTTATAGTTTTAGGAATTATATTTCACTCTTTATCGCTTGCGGGAGTGATTGCAGAAGTTGTACATCAAGATGTTTGCTTTCCTTTAAATTTTCTATTTTTTGGAATAGGAACTTTAGCAGGGCAGGTTTCTTTTTATAAGAAGCACTTGAGTTGATATAGGACATATTAAAGTGAAGAATAATTTAAAAATTCTACGTCGAGAAAAAAAGCTAAGTCAGCAAGAATTAGGACAGCGTCTTGATGTTAGTAGGCAAACAATTAATGCTATTGAGAAGGGTAAATTTCACCCATCACTACCTTTAACTATTAAGATTGTACGATTCTTTAAGAAAGATTTAGAATCAATTTTCTTGATGGATAATTAACTAACAATCGTCTTAAATATTAGTATATATAATATATCAACTTGATTATATTTTGAAAATTTATATCAATAAAATGAAAGGAATATTAAATGGAACCAAGAATTAAAAACGGATGGCTTAGAGCGATAATTTTTATGCCTGTATGGTTTTTTGCTCAGGCAATCGTACAAGGCCTTGGATTTGTTGCAGTAATGATTTCTAGTGGAGTAAATATGGAAGATCCAGCTGCTGTTGAAGCATTTGGAGCAAGTATGCAAGGAATGAGCTTTGGATCACCGATGATGCTACTGATGACAGCCCTTGGAATTTTATCAAGTTTTGCTGCAATTTGGTTTATGATGGCAGTTGTCAATAGAGAGCCATTAATGGATATTGGATTATCCGTTGAAAATCGCGGTAAAGAGATGTTAGCTGGCCTAGGAGGCGCTTTACTGTTTATCGGAGGAATATTCCTTATTTTATGGGTTTTAGGCGCTATTACGGTAACAGGATCAGTTGGATTTAAAGCCGAAGTCTTTATGGTAAGCATGATGTTATTTATTGCTGCATTTAATGAAGAGATTGTTTTTAGAGGATATCTTTTAAAAAACATGATGGATGAAACAGACAATAGATGGATTGCATTAGCTGGTTCTTCAGTCTTCTTTGCATTAGTGCATTCTTCAAACCCAAGCGTTTGGAGTACATGGGTTCCAATGACAGAACTCTTTGCAGCAGGATTTATTCTCGGAATTAGCTACACATTTACTAAAAACTTATGGCTACCAACATTTTTCCACTTTGGATGGAATTTTTTCCAAGGATTATTTGGTTTTGAAATCAGTGGAATGGGTGTCGACTCATGGAAAATGATTGCTCATGAAAATACAGGAAATGTACCAGATGTTATTTCTGGAGGAGCTTTCGGTATTGAGGGTTCAGTGATTTCTTTATGTTGCACTATACTAGGTACTTATTTAATATTTAAGTACTACAATGACATTGATGAAAAACAATACAAATAAAGCCTTACAAATATTAGGAATGGCTGCTGCAATTGGAGTAGTCTATATATCTTTATTTTCTTCAAACATCCCGGAGGGGATGTTTGAAGATCCTAATACAGGAAAACCAATGCTCTTAGGTCCAATTGCAATAGAAGAATTGCAACAAGATCCTTTTGGCGAATGGTATCAAATAGAATCTGAAGGCTATGAAGTCGACACTGAATTAACCAGTGCTATCGATAATCCTAGTCAATACTCTTATGAAGTTTTTCTCGGAACTTGGTGTGGAGATAGTAGAAGAGAAGTACCAAGAATGGAAAAAATATTCAGTCAGATGGGTGTTGATATGACTAATGTGTCAATTATAACAGTAGATCGCGATAAGGTTAGTCCGAATGGAGAGCAAGAAGGTAAAGATATTCGATATGTTCCAACTTTGATTGTTAGTAAAGATAATCAAGAAATAGGACGTATTGTTGAATCACCATCTTCTCAAACGGCGACACTTGAAAGCGATTTATTTGAAATCACTCTAGGAATTGCTCCTACACCGAATTATAGTGCCGGAGAATATAAGTAATGTTTGAAAATATTGAATTAATTGGCTGGATAGGCTCCACTCTTGTCATTCTTTCTTTTTTTTGGGATGGCTGGAAAATGAGAGCTATAAATGGGCTGGGTTGTTTGGCATGGGCGTTTTACGCAATTGTACAAGGAAGTATGAGCTTACTATTTGTAAATGTAACTATCATTTGTGTTCATATTTACAGGACACTATCAAAATAAATTTATTATTATTTTAGGAATTCTTCCTATACCAAATTACGCTGAGTAAAGATTTTTTGTGCTTTGAGCGCACTTAATTCTTTATCTTTAATCTCAAGCATAATATCTAAATCAAATTTATCTTTAATTGTTTTAATATAATCAGAGAAATGATTCTCGTTAATTGTATCGCAATGTTTTCCAACTATAGCGTCTTCTTGTTGTGTAGAATAATCTACCATAGGAATACCGTCTTTAGCTTTCCATGTTTTGCTAGAAAGATTCAACGCATCTAGTAAAGCTTCATCATTATTTTTTATGTCGTGATGTAGGTTGTCGAAAATGATAGGAACGTCAGTTCCTTTATGAATTTTTAAACAATCTTGTAAATCAAATGATTTCTCATCATTTTCTATAACAAGATGTCTTTTGATGTCGCTACTTAGCCTATGATATCGATCAATAAATCGACTAATTGCAGTTTCTTTATCGCCATATACGCCGCCTACATGAATTTGAATTTTTGTATGAGAATCAAGCCCAAAAAGTTTAATCATATCAACGTGATAAGTTAATTCTTGAGAGCTCTTCATAAACAACTCTTCTTTTGGAGAATTGATTAAAACAAATTGTCCAGGATGAAAGGCTATCCTAAATTCATTTGATTTTATAATCTTACCTAAGTCATGAAATTGATCTCTAAAATGATTTTGCCAATTAAATGTCATGATGGGATGAGAAGCAAAAGGGACTAGGTCAGAAGAAATTCTTAAAAATCCCAAATCATTTTCTTTATTAAAATGTAGAATTTTTTCTAGATTATTTAGATTGGTTTGTACGGTATCAATGACACGTTCTTCTGAGTATGATGCAAGTTTAAATGTCTTTACTTTACACTCAATCGTGTAATTCATACATGGATAGCCGATTTTCACTAAGAATTATCTAGTGTCTTTTTATATTCGTCGGGAGTATGAGTTTTCATAGTAAGTGCGTGAATTTCGCCATGCATATACTCATCAACAGCTTTGTAGACTAATTGATGTCTTTCAATTAAGCTCATTCCTTCAAAGTCCGGACTAACTAATGTCATACTTAGGTGGAAATTTCCATCAAAAGTAGCATGATTTTCATGCTGAGCAGTATAATCATAGATATGAATTGACTCAACGCTGATAACGTCAGATATTTTTTTAGAAATTATGTTCTGTAATTCTTCAAGCTTCATTGTAAATTTGTGTTATGATACCTGAATTTAATTCAAAAATTATAAAATACTCATGTCTTTTAGTATTTTTACAGTCTTGCGCATATTTTAATACTTTTTATAACGCAGAAGAGCATTATAATATTGCTGAAAAAGTAAGAATACAGAACTTTGGAGACTCTTTGCCAGCAAGAGCAATCCAAGAATATGGCAAGGCTATTGAAAAGTCAGATAAGGTATTAACTGATTATAGCGATAGTGATTACGTGGAAGATGCTATGCTACTAAAAGGAAAGTCTCATTTTTTCCGAAGAGAGTATGATAGCGCGAAAGAAGCATTTATTGCATTACAAGATTCTGAAGAATCATTCTTCATCGATGAGACAAAGTATTGGTTAGCATTATGTAAGTGGAAGGATTTAAAACCTCAGCCAGCAATTAATGATTTAAAGAATTTGCTCTCTAATACTGATTCTGTTGACCTAAAGTCTCGTATTTATTTAGTTTTGGGAGAAATTTATCTTGATAATGAAGACTCTGATAATGCATTTTATTTTCTAAATCTAGGGGCAGAAAATAGTAATGATCGCTTGACTAGGGAGCAGATTTATTTTCAAATCGCAGAACTATCTTACAATAAACAAATGTATGAGCAAGCATTAGATAGCTATCAGAAAGTTCTTAATAATAGCATTTCAATAAATAGAATTCGTGAATCTAATTTAAAGATTATTCAGACACATCGCTTACTAGGGCAGATTGAGCAATCTAAAAGTAGGATTGAGAGATTATTATTGGATGATGATTTTTCATCAATAAAAGCCGATTTAAGGTTGGAGTTAATGAAGATTGAATTGAACCAGGGACGTATAGATTTTTCTATCGAAGGTTTAGATAGAATTGCACAAGACTATGTTAATACAAAAATTGCAATTGAGGCCTACTATATTCTTTCCACTCTATATCTGGAAAGTCCAAATTTAGATTTTGAAAAATCTAGTTTCTTTATGAACGAAGCAATGAAGCAAAATGCAAATTCTAGTCATAAGGTACTAATTTCAAATAAACGTAATGCCGTTGCTAAATTGATTGATCTAGATAAATTACTAAAAGATGAGAGCAGTAAAGATAAATCAGATATTTTATATGGATTAGGCGAGACGTTAGCCTTTGATTTGGGAAATTTCAATGACTCTATCGAATATTTTCAAGAAATTGTAGATAACTTTCAAGACTCTTCTGTATTTCCATCAGCAACCTTTGCACTTTATTCCATATATCATATGAAAGATGATAGTCGTGCAACCCAATATAAAGATTCAATTTTAAGCACATATCCTGATTCAGATTTTACAAAGTTTATTATCAAGGATGAGAACTTAGGTAGTTCTCATAAGCCGTCAGATATGTTACTAGAAGCAGAAAGTTTATGGTCTAAAAATTCTGATAAATCCCTTGAAATATATAGAAATATTTTAAACATAGATTCCTCTACTGAGTCGTCTAATATAGCAGCATATTTCTTAGGATATTATTATGATTATGAATTATCAAATCCAGATAGTGCGATTGTTTACTATGAGTGGTTGGTAAATAAACATCCAAGTTCTAAGCAAGGCGAATTGGCCCAAAAAAGATTAGAGAGTCTGAGTGTTGAATAGGTTAAGAGCAAAATTATTATCGCTAAGTTTTAAATCTATTCGTAGGGTAGTGATTGGTATTTTTGCTCGTTGGCCAAAAGATTTAGAGAGAGCAATTATAATAGGCGATACAGTAAATCATCTATTGATGATTTCTCCATTGCGATATTTTTTTAAGTTTAGAATTCCGAGGAGTATAGACACCAAATTATATGATTTATCTTTTCCTTCGCCATTAATAGCTGCATCTTTTAAGGACGACATCAGTTCCTTGATTCAGTGGCAATTAGTAGGTTTAGGTGGAATGACATATAAAACAGTTCTAAAAAGGCCGTCAGAGGGCAATCAAAGGCCTAGAATACAAGAAATTAAGTATGATAGGAGGTATGGTTTAATTAATTCACTTGGACTTCCAACAAAAGGAGTCAAATATTTTATTGATAATTTTGAAAATAGAAAACTTCTATCATTTAATAGACCTATAGGTATTAGTATCGGCGGAAATAGCATAGAAGAGTATTTAGAAGTATTTAATATGATTAATTCTAGGGTACAAGACTCTTCTTTTAATCAGTTTTTTTACGAATTAAATATTAGCTGTCCAAATACAGAAGATGGAAAATGTTTAAGCGATGATATGGAAGGACTTAGAATGCTGTTAGATAAGATGAGAAAATCTTGTTTGAATGTCATTGTTGTAAAAGTTTCTCCTGACAGTACGCAAGAAAATATGTTTAAGGTTTGTGAGACTCTGGTTAGTGTGGATAGATGTGCTATCAATCTAGGTAATACAAAATATATTACAGCAGAATCTGTAGGATTAGATAAAAAAACCTTCTCTAAAGATGGTGGTGGACTAAGCGGAGTAGGGCTATTTGATATGACATCAAGAAATGTTGAGTTAGTAGCATCTAATTTTGATATCCCCATTATTGCAACAGGAGGTATCTCAACTTATGAAGATGTGATATCAGTATTAGGTAAAGGCGCCACATTGGTGGGAATGGCTAGTCAGTTAGTGATAGATCCATTTCAAGTTCCTCAAATTAATAGTAAGTTGTCGAATGAAAATTAATACAATATTTATTTTAATTATGTGTTTTGTCGTTAGTTGTGGTCCAAGTATTGCTTATGGTGACTATGTGAATTCTAATGGTATGAGTCGCAAGCAAATTGAGGCTATAAAAAATCACCCTCGAGTACAGGTAGGTATTGCATCATATTACGGGAGTAAATTTCATAAAAAACGTACAGCAAATGGTGAAATCTTTAACATGTATAAAATAAGTGCTGCACATAAAACATTACCGCTAGGAACTAAGGTTAGAGTAATTAATTTAAAAAATGGGAAATCGTTAACTATGAAGATTAATGATAGAGGACCTTTTGTTAAAGGTAGGATTATTGATCTTTCATATAAAGCAGCGCAAAAATTAGGTTTTGTAAATCAAGGAACTACAAAAGTCAGAATTGAAGTTATAAGACTTGGTGATAATAAATATCATAAATGAAAAATGTTCTATGTATCATTAACCCTGTAAGTGGTTTAAAGAAATCACTTAAAGTATATTATGAAGTAAAAGGTGTTATTGAAAGTCATGGATTTACACCCCAATTATTAGAAACTGAATATGCTGGTCATGCAAAAAAAATCGTATCAGAATTAAAGTCAGATCAATTTAATCGCATCTTAATATTCGGTGGAGACGGCACAGTTAATGAAGTAGTGAATGGATTGTATCAATCAGACTTATGTTCATTTTTTCCTATTGGTATTATTCCTACTGGATCAGGAAATTCTATCGTGCATGATATAGACTACCTAGACTATAATATTGCTATAAAGAGAGCTTTATCTGATAATATTCGATTGATGGATGTAAATAAGGCTATTTTTGATAACGAAGTAAGGTTGAGCGTTAGCGTTATAGGATGGGGAATGTTTTCATTTGGTAATGTGCTAGCGGATAAATTAAGATTTTTAGGTACAATCCGATATGATATAGCCTCTGTGATAAAGTTATTAGAAAAGACACTTTATAAGGCAAAAATTTCTATTGACGGTAAAGCGTCTGATATTTCATGTGCTTTCATAGTTGGATGCAACAGTGTTCATACAGGGAAAGGCATGAAAATAGCTCCTTCGGGAGGTTTTTATGATGAAATGATGGATATGGTAATTGTAAAAGATGATGTGAGTAGGTTGCAACTAATTTCAATATTTAAGAAAGTTTATACCGGCGAACATGCCGACTTACCATATGTCCATATGAGTCAGATAAAATCATTTTCTATTGATGCGTTAAAGGACTCATACTTCAATGTGGATGGAGAAATAATAAAAAGCAGAAAAGTATCTGCACAAATACTCCCAAAGACAATTAAGCTTTTGGTATAATTATAAACTTTGACTAGTTTGGTCTAATGAGCGCTTTAAAGTCAAGATTAGCTATAGGTTTAATAGGATTTCCTCTTGTTGTTCTAGCGGTATTGAGTGGAGGGTGGATCTTTAATTCTCTTATAGTGCTAGCCGCATTAATTGCCTTCAGAGAATTTCTATTACTCCAATCAAAAAATGACAATAAAATACTTTGGATAGTTTTTGGTTTTTTTTACGTCTTAGGAAGTCTTTTTTGTTTATTGGTGTTGAGAGATATTGATACATTATTAGGCTCTTATTTTACGTTAATGTTGTTTGCAGGCGTATCGGTAAATGACTCTTTTTCTTATATTTTTGGTAAGTGGATTGGTGGTAAAAAAATTGCACCATCAATGAGTCCAAATAAGACATATGCTGGTCTAATCGGAGGATTATTCAGTACTATATTATTTATATTCTTATTCGATAAATTTATGTTCAACCTAACATTTTTAGATAAATGCTTATTTGTTATCATTATAAATATTATTGGATTTTTTGGTGATATTTTTGAGTCATCTTTAAAACGTAGAGTAAAAATAAAGGATTCTTCTCGTCTATTAATGGGTCATGGAGGAATGTTAGATCGATTAGACTCTTTAATATTGACAACTCCAGTAACATTGTTTTATGTTATTGCGTATTATTTATGAGTAAAAAAATTAAATCTATATTGGCAACAGATTGTGGAAGTACAACCACTAAAGCTATTCTAATTGAATGGAAAGAGGATCGCTATAGGTTGACTTTCAGAGGTGAAGCCCCTACAACCGTTGAAGCTCCTTTCGAAGATGTTACTAAGGGTGTATTGAATGCTGTGATGGAAGTAGAAGAGCTGTCTGGAAGAACTATTTTAGACGGAGATCAAATTATAACACCAGATAATGGGCAGTCAGGAGTAGATATCTATATTTCTACAAGCTCTGCTGGCGGTGGATTACAAATGATGGTAGCTGGTGTGGTAAAGTCTATGTCGGGAGAAAGCGCAGAAAGAGCTGCTTTAGGTGCAGGGTCAATTGTAATGGATGTTTTAGCATCAAACGATGGTAGATTGCCACATGAAAAAATTACACGCATAAGACAGTTAAGACCTGATATGATATTATTATCGGGTGGAACTGACGGCGGAACCACAACCCATGTAATGGAATTAGCTGAAATTTTAGCAGCTGCAAATCCACGACCTCGTTTAGGACAAAATTATAAACTACCAATTATTTATGCTGGAAATAATAAGGCACAAGAGTCTATCAAATCAACGCTCGGTGAAATTTCAGATCTAGATATTGTTGATAATATTAGACCAGTACTTGAGAGAGAAAATTTGGAGCCTTCACGTGATAAAATTCATGACTTATTTATGGAACATGTTATGGCGCAGGCACCTGGATATAAGAAGCTAATGTCTTGGACTGACGCTCCTATTATGCCGACACCTGGAGCAGTAGGTTTCTTAATTGAAATGATTGCAAAGAAAGAAGGTATTTCTGTTGTAGGAGTAGATATCGGCGGTGCAACAACAGATATTTTTTCTGTATTTGAAGAGAAATTTAATCGTACGGTAAGTGCTAATCTTGGAATGAGTTATTCTATTTGTAATGTATTAGCTGAAGCAGGATTAGATAATGTGTTAAGATGGGTTCCTTTTGATATTGATCGTAGCGAACTAACAAATCGTATCGGTAATAAGATGATACGTCCAACTACGGTGCCGCAATCATTAGAAGAATTAGTAATCGAACAAGCAATTGCTAGAGAGGCATTGAGATTATCTTTTATTCAACATAAAGCGTTTGCTACTAGTCTTAAAGGAGTTCAATCAGAACGTACTATATCGGACGCATTTGAGCAGTCCTCTAGTGGTCAATCTTTAGTAAATATGATGGATTTAGATTTGTTGGTGGGATCGGGTGGTGTATTATCGCATGCTCCACGTCGTCAACAATCTGCCAGAATGCTTATCGACGCTTTCATGCCTGAGGGTATTACACAATTAGCGGTAGATTCTATTTTTATGATGCCTCAATTAGGTGTGCTCGCAAATATTGATAAAGACGAATTAAAAGATGATGCAAGTCAAGCTGCCTTAGAGGTGTTTGATAATGATTGTTTAATTAGACTTGGAACATGTGTTAGTCCAGTTGGAAAAGCAAAGCCCAAATCTAAAATGGCTGATGTAACAATGTCATTTAAAGATGGATCAACAAAAACAATTGAAATCATTGAAGGTTCACTTGAAATGCTTGAGGTTCCTTACGAAGAAGTAAAGGTTCATATAGAGCCATCAAGGGGAGTAGATGTTGGTGCCGGAAAAGGAGAACCGCTTGATTCTATCATATATGGAGGGGTAGTTGGTTTAATTTTTGATGGACGTAATAGACCAATTACATTATCGACTGATCCATCAAAAAGAATTGATAGTTTATTGAATTGGTCTAGCGCAGTAGATGAATATCCTAAAGGAGATTTATTTTAAATGGCACATTCCTATACGCCCGGATTAAAAGTATTAAAAAAGACACTCTTTAGAAAAGAGCGCATTCTACCTCTAAAAGGTAAAGTCCATGTAAAGAAAGGCGATAAGTTATCTCCTGATACTGTCGTTGCTTCTACTAATCTTCCTGGTAATATTCAAATGTTAAAAGTAAATAATATCTTAAATATTGAACCTAGGGATGTAGTTGATTGTTTAGTAGTCAAAGAAGGCGATAGCATTAAAAAAGGCGATATGATTGCTGAAACAGCAGGAATCTTTGGTATGTTTAAATCTTCCGTTGATTGTCCTGTAGATGGAACGATTGAGTCTATATCTGAAAGCACAGGACGTGTTATAGTAAGAGAGGTTCCTATACCAGTAGAAGTAGATGCCTATGTGAGCGGTACGGTAGACGAAGTAATTGAAAAAGAAGGAATTATCTTAAAGTGTGATGCAGCATTTATTCAAGGTATTTTTGGAATTGCAGGTGAAAAAAGAGGAGAGTTGGTATTGGTATCTAATAGTTCTTCCGATGAGTTAACACCCGATCAAATCACAAAAGAAATGGCGGGAAAAATTTTAATAGGCGGATCATTTCTAAGTCTTGATGCTTATAAAAAAGCAATGAGTTGT
>Ga0114997_10000013_pt1 | contig 137084 bp, 102 predicted proteins | sample ArcticOcean_MG_C_2_FD_87045 | JGI IMG/M metagenome (GOLD analysis project Ga0114997, IMG submission 87045) | Marine microbial communities from western Arctic Ocean - ArcticOcean_MG_CB4_136 | ecosystem: Environmental > Aquatic > Marine > Oceanic | place: Arctic Ocean: Canada Basin | collected... | reverse complement strand
AGTAATCCCTTGTGTGTGTAATTTCTCAACTTCATGAGGTAGGATTGTTCCTCCTCCTCCTCCAAAAATCTTCACATGATTATATCCTGCTTCATCTAGTAGTTCTCTAACATATGGAAAATAAAGGTCATGTCCTCCTTGATATGATGTGATTGCAATAGCATGAGCATCTTCTTGAATGGCTGAATTAGCAATATCTGCAGCAGATCTATCATGACCCATATGAATTACTTCAGCCCCAAGTTCATGCATTAATCTCCGAAAAACATTGATTGCTGCATCATGCCCATCAAACAAACTAGCGGTTGTAATTATACGAACAGGGCCAGTTGTTGTTGTGAATTTCCTTTCACTATCGGCTCTGTCCATGCCTATGCGAAGAGTATTCTATTCAAGAGTTCACCGTAGGTGGCGTACAAAAAAATGCTTGAGGAATAGTAAATCCGATGAACTAGAGTGTGTTGGGTAGAACATGGCTTGGGCTTTACATTGGTCAGAAGTAGAAGTTTTAGATTCTAATTCAGAGGCATTAGGAATCTCACAATGGGAATTAATGCAAGCTGCGGCTGAACATCTTTCTGACCAAGCAAAGAGGATGTTGCCAGAGGGCGGAAATGTTCTGTTTATTTGTGGCCCAGGAAATAATGGAGGAGATGGATATCTTGCCGCCACTAATTTAATTACAGCATCAACCTCTGGTTCTGCAAAATATAATGTTAGTGTTTTAGCAAGTCATGAAAATCAAAATGAATCTAGCGAAATTTCAGTTAGGGCTCGAGAATGGGCGATTGCTAGTGATGTTCATATCACCTCATGGTATTCAGGTTTTGTAGATTCTTCGGGATGCGCATCTAATTCTAGGACGATTAGTACATTTCATCCTGAATTAATTGTAGATTCATTATTAGGTTCTGGAGCAGGAGGTAGTGAGTTAAGAGGAAACATTAGTGAAATGGTTACTTGGGTAATCGATCAACATTGGTATCCAAGATGTAAAAAACTAGCTTGTGATATTCCTACGGGGTTAGGTAGTAAGAATTGTTTAAATGCAGATTCAACAATAACGTTCCATGCATTAAAGTTAGGGATGACAGATGAAAAAGGCAAGCCTCACACTGAAGTTGGAGATTTAATTGTGGCTCCACTTCCTTGGCCTGAAGAAACATTGAAACCAGGGCCAGGTGATTTGAAACGTTACGTCCCATTAGATAATCAAGCAGTCAAAGGAGACAGAGGTAGATTGCTAATTATTGGGGGTGGCCCATATCACGGTGCTCCAATACTTTCTGCTATGGGGGCATTAAGAATAGGATGTGACCTTGTACATGTTGCTATGCCCTCTTTAGCTGCTCAAAGAGTTGAATGGCCAGTAGATGTAATTTACGAAGAAATCCCTGACGCAGGGATTCTCAGTATCTCAAGTCTAAATCTAATTGAAGAAAGAATGAATTCAGGAAGAGGCATTCAAGCATTGTTAATTGGGCCAGGATTGGGTAAAGTCGAAACTACAAAATCTGCGGTTGAATGTATCCTTGGATTATGTGTGAAATATAATGTGCCAGTCGTAGTAGATGCGGATGCAATTTCAGCACTCCCTAAAGATGCTTGGCCATTAGGTTTAGTCGGGGTTGCAACACCACATGCAAACGAATTAGATTCTTGGCTGAGAACTAAATCTACAGATCAATTAACAGAATCAATAGTTAATGAAAATGGATGGTCGGTAAATTCAGAATTATCAGAAAACTTTTGCTTGATTAAGACTGGTTATGTGGATGAATTATTTGGCCTTCATAATCGGAAAGTAACTTTGGAAGGAGGCAATCCTCGTATGTCGGTGGGAGGAACTGGAGATGTGCTTGCAGGACTAATTGCTGGACTTTTAGCAAGCGGAGTAAAGCCATGGCCAGCAGTACGAATTGGTAGTTATTTGTTAAGGGTTGCAGGAGAGGATGCAGGTAATGAATTAGGACCTGGGATGTTGGCTAAAGATGTACCGATTTTTGTATCCAAAGTACTTTCAAAATTAATTTAAAGTTCATTCAGATTAATTATAATTTACTTAATTTTCCAATTGAAAAATCAATTTTTCAATTGAAATATATAGTTCTTCTTTACCCTTCAAGAATCAATTTCTGTTGGCATCTTACTTAATCCTTGATTCCAAGACCAACGTACTAATATGATTACGGATATCGCAGAAATGATAAAAGTAATTCCAATAATTTCACTGATATTAATCAAACTAAAAGTGAAACCAACTACCGTCAAATATGCAATAGTTCTACACCTTTCTGCAAGTTTAGTTAGAGTCATCATTTTTTGTTCATTTAGGAATTCACGATATCTTTGAACATATGTATGCATAATTAGATATGCACCTTGGAAGGGTAGAATTGCCGCAAAGACAAGTAGTGTTGCAAGGCGAAGATCTGATAGTTCAAGTTCTTGAAATGCACTTTGAGATGCAAATACAAGATAAGCGACACTACCACTAAAGAGAGCCCCAACAATCGTATAGTTCCGTTCACTGAATTCGGAATCAATTTCCGAGGGTTTATTATTTTCACTTTGCTTACTCACATTACTCAGCGGTTATTATTTTGAATTGAATGTTGCCCTTACTTTTTTATTAATGTTTACATTTTTATAATTATTTCACAATGCCAAATTTTAATCATCTAACCGTAACGAATTAAGAGGTATGGGTATTACGTTAGTTTATGAAGCACCACAATCTAATGTTAGGGCTGATTCTTTTTTCTATACTCTCTCCAATTGTAATTGGTAGTAGTTCAGCAGAATCTAACTTGATTTTAGAAGTAGATGATTTAGAATGTGGGATTGAATATTTCTCTCCTGCAGTTTGGGCATCATATACTCGTGTAGCAGATTTACACACATACTCATCTGACGAACTTGAATTAACTTCAGAATGGGTATTCACTCTGTCTTCTGGATATTGCTCCTTAGAAGAGTCCTCAATTTCAAAATGGGCTAATGGAATTGATGCAGAATTAATTTCAATGGCAGGTAAATTAGATGATAGTTGGATAATTAAATTTGAACATAATAATTACGATTTAACAATTAATCAATTATCAGAGGAAGAATTCATTGATTCTTTTTATCCTTTAATTCCTAGATCACATGAAAAAAGAATGATACCAAATGATCCTGATTTCGGTGAACAATGGCATTTAGAGAATACAGGTCAGGATGGAGGAACCAGTGGAGAAGATGCTAATGTTACTGGTGCATGGAATACTGCAACTGGAGCAGGAGTTACTATTGCAATTGTTGATGATGGTTTAGATCATGCACATGAAGACCTTACAGGAAACTACCTTCCAGCTCATAGTTGGGATTATTGTGGCGGAGATTCAGATCCAACTCCTTCCTCCTCAGGAAATGGCCACGGCACTTCAGCAGCAGGAGTTGCAGCAGCAATTGGAAATAATGGAGTTGGTGTTTCAGGAGGTGCACTTGATGCTAACCTTGTAGGTTTGACATTAATTGCATGTGGTACTTCTGATTCTACAGAAGCTAGTGCCTTAGGTCATGACAAACAAGACATTGATATTTATTCCAATAGTTGGGGTCCATCTGATTCCATTACGTCTCCAGACGATGCAGGTCCACTAATGCATGCAGAATTTGAGGATGATGCCTTTAATGGTAGAGGCGGATTAGGAAATATCATTACTTGGGCTGCAGGAAATGGACTTTCATCTAATGATGATTCAAATCTAGATGGTTATGCAAATAGTAGATTTACGATTGCAGTTACAGCAGTTCACGATCAAGGTTCACAATCTTGGTATGCAGAACCAGGTGCAAATATTTTAGTTGCCGCTCCAAGTGATGGAAGAGATGGAATATATACTACAGACATTGAAGGTAATTGGGGATATTCTAATGGAGATTATACCGATGATTTTGGAGGCACTTCATCAGCAACTCCCTTGGCTAGCGGAGTAATCGCATTGATATTAGATGCAAACCCCAATCTTACATGGAGAGATGTTCAACATATATTGGTACAAACATCACGTCAAAATGATGCTTCTGATTCGGGATGGAATACAAATGGAGCTGGGCATGAGTTCAGTCATAAATATGGATTTGGCGTAGTTGATGCAGGAGCAGCAGTATCAATGGCTTCAACATGGACTACAGTTGCTGCAGAAACGATTGTAGATACGGGAGTAATCTCAGTAAATGCAAATATTCCAGATAATACAAATAATGGACTTACAGATTCAATTACTATTTCGGATAGTATCTCTGTAGAAACTGTAGAAGTCATTTTTGATGCAGATCACGATTCAAGAGGAGATTTAGAAGTAACTTTGGTATCTCCTTCTGGTTCTGTTTCATATTTAGCAAATGAGAGATCAGATAATGGAAATAATTACAATAATTGGAGATTTTCTACAGTTCATAATTGGGACGAAGATTCTGCTGGGATATGGACATTAAACGTTAGAGATAAAGATTCAGGAACTACTGGGGCATGGAATGATTGGAGGATGACAATTTATGGTTCAGAACTTGATGGTGACCCTGATAATGATGAGTTATTAACATCTGACGAAGTATCTTTGTATGGTACCGACCCTAATGATCCAGACACAGATGATGATGGATTGTTAGATGGTATTGAGATTTTTACTACAGGTACAGATCCCTTGTTGGCAGATACTGACGGGGATTGGCTAATGGATGGAGAAGAGATTCTAATTTATGGTACAGACCCATTAATGATAGATACAGATGAAGATGGATTAAATGATGGGTATGAAGTTACAGTTTCATATTCAGATCCATTAGTTTTTGATGCAGATGCTGATGCAGATGGATGGTATTGGTTTTGGGATTGTAATGATAATGAGTCATTAATTAATCCGGCAACTCCTGAATTTTTAAACGGGATTGATGATAATTGTAATGACGAAATAGACGAGGGATTCAATAATACAGATACAGATGCTGATGGGCTTAATGATTGGGAAGAATTTAATTTATACGGAACAAATCATACAAATCCAGATACTGAAGGTGATGGTTTAACTGATGGAGATGAGATACTTAATTGGTCTTCAGATCCATTATATTTTGATCAAGATTCAGATATGGATGGATCATATTGGTTTATTGATTGTAATGAATCAGATTCAATGATTTATCCAGGTGCACCAGAACGTATTAATGGAATTGATGATGATTGTGATGGTCTGATTGATGAGGATTTCGTGGGTATGGATACAGATGGTGATGGGTTATATGATCTTACAGAAGTTATGCAGTATGGTACAGATCCACTAATTATGGATACAGATGGTGATGGTATGTCAGATGGAGATGAAATATTGATTTCACATACAGATCCGTTAATTGGTAATTACGATTATGATGGAGATGGATTTAGAGATTATCTTGATTGTGATGATGGAAATATTAGTATTAATCCAGCACAACCAGAACGTTGGAATCAAATTGATGATAACTGTAATGGATATGTGGATGAAGGATTATCTCCCCCAGAAGAGCCACCTGAAGAAGAAGTACCATTAATTGTTGAATTGGTTTTCGTAACTGTTCCAAGTACTGGTTTTGTAGGTACTGAAATAGCAGTAGCAGCTTATGCAAAATGGTCTGGAAAAAGTGAGGATTTAATTAGTTATGAATGGTCATTTGGAGATACAAAAACAAGTGACACAATAGAGCCTTCAGAGTTCTATACTTATTCAGTAAGTGGGACATATTCAGTCGAAGTGTGTGCAGTTACAGAATCAAAAGATCCAGTATGTGATACAAATACAATTGTTATTAGTGAAATACCTGTAGAAACTATTGTGGCAAATAATACCGAGATTATAGATGATGATGTAGATGAGATATCTCAAAAAGGAACTGATGCAGCAGCAGGAAGTATAGAACTTTCTAGAAATACTTTAGTTGGATTGGGTGCATTATTATGTATTGTTTTAGTAATTGGAATATTATTAGGTCGTGGTCGTAATGGTCCACCTCCTTTGTCATTACCAAGTTCTGGAGAATATCTTCCAAATATGCCCACTCCTCAGATTAATCGTTATGATGCGCAACCAATTCAAAATATACCCCGTTTTGATTCAAGTATTATAAAATAAATTTATTTAATCAAAGAGTTCAAGAACTAGCGACTAGTTAGTCTAACTCATGGTTTGGAAACATATTTTTTGGAATGATGATTTTATTGTTACTAACAAGGAAAATTGGGAAGAGGATTTAGCAGGTAAGGTATTTATTAATGCTCAATTTGAGATTTATCTTACTATGAAAAATGAAGAAAATTGGCCTAGATTTTATAGTGGTATATGGGACCCTAGATTAAAACACGTATTTTTACATATTATTGATTATGTTAAGAAAGGTGCTAAAGATGGAGCATCAGGAGGTAAGAATTCACCTAGGATTAATTCAATGGTAATAGTAAAAGATAGCACTCCTAATCTTGCAATAGTAATGTTTGATGAAAACCAAGAACCAATCTTAGAAATTCCTGAAAGTTTAGATGATTTACAATTTTTCGGAGATATTTCACATATGGTTTAGAATTTCACTCTTTGCAATATTTTTCCAATATTCTCCTTTATCTCTATTTGCTAAAGGGCTTGCTGGACTTGGATGAGGTATTTTTGTAATAAGCAAATCCATATCTTTTAATGCGATTTTTGCACGAGATGCTGCATAATTCCCAATACCTATTACTACATCAATATCCATAATTTCAACAACATCACGAAGGTGTTGATCACATAATTCATATAATTTATCAGCGGATTTACCCGTTAATTTTTCAGGAGTAATATTTTGCCCTTTTTCATTAAACATCCATAATGGGCAATGATTCACAATGTAGATATGTTCGCTTGTTTTTTCAGGCGAATCAAAAATTTCTTTGAGTAGACTCCAGATTCTTCTTCCAGATACTTCGGCCTTAGGTTGTTCTAGACCTACAACAATTCTTTTTGGATGATTCATTTTTGGTTGTTCTACAATTAAGTCTTGAATTTTAAGAAATTCTTTAACTTGTTCAGGACATCCAAAGGGGACTCCAGTATTTCCCATTCCATGTCCTGGATTCATCCCCATCATCAAAATCTTTGCACCATTACCTGAAAAGCGAGAGATATAGGCATTATGTGGATTCCAAGCATAAAAAAGAGGATTGTAGATTACATCTAATTTAATTTGTTCTTTTATTAAGATAGGTATGAGCCCACTGCATCCGTTTTTTAATCTAATTGCTGCTTGACGAATTAACTCTGTTAGGTCAGCATCCATAAACTCAACCAATATGCCATTAGACAAAAGCATAACGTATGGGTACCTTATGCGTAAACAATGAGTGTAGAATTAACCGTCACCAAAAAAGAACTTGGTGGAGAATTAACTCGCTTTGTTTCACTTGGAATTTTTAATGTTGGCGTAATGCTATTTCTTTTCACCGTATTAAGATCTATTCAACCTGAAATTTATCCTGCATTAGATGTTGCATTATCTTGGGTTATAGCTTACTTAGCAACTTCACTGATGGCTCACCATCTTCATAGAAAATACACTTTTGCAACAGATGGAGTATACAAAAGAAGTTTATATCGTGCAATGATTGTTTATTCTGTTGTTATGGTCATAAGTACTGCTGCAATCTATATTGCAGTAGATATTTTTGGTTATGATGATTTTTTAATGGCAGTAATTCTTAACCCAATTACTGGATTATTGAATTTCATCGGATTAAGGTTTCTTGCATTTGAAATACCAATAATAGATAGAAGTTAATCTGTATATTAAGAAAGAATTAGATTAGCTAATTCAGGAACAGTACCATCAATTTGAGCAAATGCATCTTCTAAATTTTCAAATGCAAGGGTATCTGGATTTTTGGATAACTTTCTTGCTTTTGTTGAAATTATTTTCCAAGCAGTCTTATCTCCAATTCCTGGAATAGATGCTAATTGATGCTGACTTACTGCATTGATGTCTAGATTAGTTTCTACCCCGGTAATGCTCCTTTTTCCATGATTAGTTACTATTACATCCGATTGTGTTTCAAGAGGGATATGATATTCAGTCCCAATTAGGATTGGATATGCTCCAATTTGTCTTCCAAATGTGATGCCTGCATTTCCATAGATATTATTGGAAAGATGTTTATCAGTAAGGTGTACTGGGAGTCTAGTACGGTTATCATGAGACTCCCACCATACATCTTTCAAGATAGTACCAGTTGGAAACATTTCTTCTAACAAAGGCCCATCAAAGTCATCACGAACTTTAGATTTGAAGTTTTTGAATTCTTTAGCGGGTATTTCTTGGAAACCAGTACCTTCAACTTGCCTGATATTAATTCTTCTTAGCCACAATCCTTCACTTTTTAATTGAGATAAAAATTTCAAATTTAAATCATAAGTTCTTTCAGGAACTTCTCCATTTAAACCAGCGATAAAATTTAATCCTGGCAATAATTTTGGTAATCCTCTTTCACCTCTTTCTTTACCATATTTATTGATTAATCTAATTGCAGTTTTTGCTTGTTGAGAATCACAATTTAGCCAATTCGAACTATGTACTTCTGGATCTACACTTTCTAATCCGAATGAAAGAATTGCTCCATCAGATAGAGTATCTACTAGTATCTTAGTAATCTCAGTACTGGGTTCAATATTTTCAGCGATAATACTTGGGTTTCCATTATCAACATGTAATATATTTACACGTTCATCTTCACGTATTCCATAAAGTAATTTTTCTAATGGTTCTGGATTTGGAATTGGATATTCTAATTCTTTCACACCTTCTGCTAAGTATGTGTATACATCGGTCATCCCCCCAAGACGTATGTTTTTCACACCTGAATCTAAAGCGGTTTTGACTTCAGAGATGATTGCATCAGGAGAACGCCATAAAGGGATTCCTTTTTTTGGTTCAAGGCAAAATTTGCATCCGTTCTTGAAACGAACACACCCTTGATACACTTCGACTTCGTAAGTTAGGGGTCCGTTAAGATCAGGATGATCTAAACCAGCTTTTGAAGAAGCACCAGCCTTTGCCCATTCATCCCATTGTTCTGCAGACCTTCGAAGGTGTTTCCATTGATTATTTTGAAGATAATTGTTTAGAGTTGCATCAGTATCCCAATGTGCTAGGAATAGATTTTTTCTTAATGGATTCCATCCTCGATGTCTCCATCCTTTAATTGCCCATCCTCCACAAAGAATAGGTAAAGAATTTGGTAAATTGCCAATGATTTTTTCAGTCTCTTTAAGGCTAATTGGTGTGCCTCGAAGATATTTTCCAGGGACAACTGCTCCAGCTAGGATTACCAGCCCTGCTAATTTGTTAATATCATCAATTTTTCCTAATCTCCATTGGTCAATGGTCATATATTTGTACGGAATTTTACGTTTTTCCAAAACTCCTGCAATATATCTGCAGTGAAATCCAATATATGGAGGGACACCAAAAGCCGCAGGTTCATCTTCGTAACCATCTATCAGTAGCCAGTATGAATCCTGGCTATCCATATTTAGTCCTCAAAGCCTTCATCTCTACGAGCTTCTAATTCTCTAGATGAACGTGATTCTTTTCCATGATTCTTTTTGGTAACCTTGTTTTTTTGTCCACCTTTATTATCAGACTCACGAACACCAATTTTTCGTCCATTTAGTTCATACCCATCAAGAGCTTTAATTGCTTTATCGCCAGTATCTTCAGATGCTGTGATGAATCCAAATCCTCTGCTTTTTCCAGTTTCTTTGTTAAGTGGAATTGATACATCAAGTACTTTACAATGTTTTGAGAATAATTCTCTTAGTGTTTTTTCATCAACACTCCATGGAAGGCCACCAACAAAAATTTTCTTGCCAGATGGTGTTCTTTGTTTTTTATCTGAGGATTTATCATCAGCATCATTAACAGTAATTTTACGTCCATCTAATTCGAATTTATGCAACTCAGCTATTGCTGTTTTTGCCGATGCTTTTCCAGAATATGTTACAAAACCAAATCCTCTAGAATTACCTGTTTCTTTATCAGTCATTACAATTGCATCAACAATGGTTCCATGTTTCGAGAAAACTTCTTTCAATTTTTTAGTGTCTATGCTTCTAGCTAATCCACCAACAAATAATTTAGTTCCTTTAGGACGATCATTTCTTTGATTATTTACGCCAGAACTTTCAAAGTCTGGTCTGATGACTTTTCTACCATCGAATCTATGATCTGCTCGAATCAATACACTTCTTGCAGGAATTCCTGCTTGGAATATTTCATCAAATTCTTTAGACCAACGTTGCTTTAATCGGTTGTAAGATGCAGGACCACCGTTAGTTAGGTTGTATCCTTGACCAAACCCATTAGATAATACACGGTATCCTGAATAATCACATTGTGGGCAATGGACATTTTTATCTCCTTTTGGTTCTGCATAAAGAGAATCACCACATTGAGGGCATAATGCAGAAAGAACTCCACATTTCTCATCATCTCTAGTATTTACTTTCAAAACAGGATTATTTTCAGTGACTTTAACTCTTACAATATCTCTTCTTCTCATTGCATCAACTGGTGCAGGAAGAAACCTATCTACGATTCCTGCAACATAAATATCTGCATATTGGTGTTGAGGTAATATAGTACGTTCATCACCTTCAACTTGAATTATTTTTATTGTAGCTGCTTTTTCTCCAAGTCGATCTACCATTCCAATAAGGTAATCTCCTATCTTTGGAGTTGGAATCTTGTCGTGATTATTAACACTCACAGTATTTGAATTAGTATCAATGTTTATGTTCCCTGAAACCATGGCAATAATATTATCATCTTGCTTGATAGTACCTTCGCCAGGAGTTAAATTTGATGAATTTTTAATGATTTCACCAGGTGTAATGAATGTAGCGCCCATCTCTTGCTCAAATGGCCGTCTGACTTCCGCTTGTTAAACCTCCCCTTCAACGGATTTCGTAAACTTCCAGCAAATTATTTCTGTAGTGGTGTTTTTTTGTTTGTGATGTTGGTATATTGCAGGGAGAATGAAATTAGTCCTAAACATCTTTTCAGCAGTCCATCCATGATCATTTGCAAATGGCAATAAATGTGTAACTTTACTAGTATGCATTACATGAATTTCTGTGGCATTTGATTTAAACATCAAATCTAATATTGGCCTGTCTGCTTTATGTTTTTGAGTTCCCCAAGGTGGGTTTGAAATAATTAATGAATTGTCAGGTATCTTAATTTTATCTTTACCAATTTGCGCATTAATAAAATTAATATCTACTTTTAAATTAAAATTCTCATTGAGGAAAGCACGTCCTTTTTCAGCAGTCTCAATGGCTTCTATGTCGCAATCAATCATTGTAATTTTTTTTGAGCCTCTCAAAGCACATCCTAATCCAAGAACCCCATTTCCACATCCAAGGTCTATGATTTCAAAATTAGTAACCCCTTTCTGACTAGCATTATCTATCTCATTAATCCAACGAGCAGCTAAATCACCGGGTGTAGTGTATTGTTCTAATTCTAAGCGTCTTTTCTTTTGTTGAGGTAGAAGTGAGAGAAGTATTGCTAAATGTTTATTTTTGGGGATTGCTCCCATTGCGATTGATTCCATCCAAGCGCTTCTTTTTAGTGCCATATTAGCTCAACTTTGTTGATTTCTTCTTCTGGCAAGTTCATCAGCATCTTTTCTAAACTGTTCAATTGCGTCCAATGTTGACAAGTTTTCAATAACGGCTTCATTTCCACCTTTTTTCATTTTAACTTGGTCGGCTTCTACTTTTAATGCTGAAATAGTTCTGAAATCTATCCCTCTTTCGCCACAATTACGACAAAACTTTGTTGCATTGGATTTCTCCATGCCGCAGTTAGTACAGTAATGCATTGTGCTCAGTAGTATCGAGAAATGTTTTCCAATTGAAACTGTCGATGATTATGTTGCTAATTTAAGGAATAGTTCCCACGTATTTATTCCTGCTGCAGTTGCTCTATCACTAATGTCTTGGAATTCATTATTTTCCATAATTTGCTGGTGATTTAACCCTTCTCCCATTAATTTCTGAACAATCATTCTAAATTCAGCCTCAACTCCAATTCCAGGTAGTGATTTCTGTTCTTCAACTATTGCTCGTGGAGTAGGTGTTGTTTTCACTTCTTCAGATATCGGCTGATTTTGAAGTTCATCCTCTGGAATTTCAATAGGAGGGGTCTTTTCAACAGAGGGTGTTGATTCAACCTCTTGAATTAGTTCGTCATTTTCTTCTTTTGGCTCTATTTTTGTTTGCATTATTGGAACAATGTCTGGAATAGAAAGGAACGCTTTAGAAACTAAGCTAGATGGTGGCATGACTAAGGGTAAACTCCCAAAATAATCTAATGATTTATGAGCGTATGTTCTCATTTCAAATGCTTCAAATGCAAGTCTAATTGATGATATAGCAGTGGATGGCAATGGTTCTATAATTGTGGAGGTAAGTTCATAATCATGTTCAGATACTAAATCATTCATCCATAACCCTAGATCACTAACTGCAATATTTAGGAATTGATATGAAGCAGATAAGGGGTCAATACCCCGAGAACGTAATGTGTTTGCCTCATCTCTTGGGCGATAGAATAAACCAAAAATAGGATGTTTATGTTCTACAAAAAATCCATGTTGTTCCATTTCAGGTCTTGATTTTCTAGGCAATAATACAAGGCAATTGGTCCTTTCAACAGCTTCATCCCATAACGTTGGCCATCGAATTGGAGCTTCTTCTATCAACTGTTTCAGAGTGACATTTGTCAATACACTAACGTTTCCCAAAGCCTCACCTAGTCAGGGCACATACGAGACGTTATGATAACATTGCGATTAAATTTAGAAATATTTATTATTGAAATATCTTCAAATATGGAGATGAGTTATAATTAATTGGGTATTAAAGTGGTAACATGGAGGAAGACACAACTCTAGACTTTAGAGGTAAAAAATTCCATTTCATAGTCGATTTACCGGAGCAATATCATATTCATGATTTCACAAAAGGAATTGACAAATCCCCTCATGAATATTCTATTGGTCGTTATGATGAAGATCGTAAGGGTTTATACGAATCAGAATTGTTTTCAGGAATTAGAACTCTTCACGTAGGAATAGATATTGGAGGTCCAATAAACACTCCCGTTTATGCATTCCATGATGGAATTATATTTGATCAAAAATATTTATCAGCCGATGGAGATTATGGAAACGTTATTATTATGGAACACGATTTTAATGGAACTAAGTTATGGGCATTATATGGTCATTTAAGTTCAGAATCCATTAAACATTTGAACATTGGACAGAGAATAGAAGCAGGACAAATCATTGGTTGGTTTGGTGAAAAACATGAAAACGGAGGGTGGGAGCCACATGTGCATTTCCAATTATCACTTGAAAAACCTACAAATTGTGATATGCCAGGAGTTGTAAATCCATTAGAAAGAGAATTTGCTTTAAGGAAGTTTCCAGATCCTAGACTTGTTTTAGGTTCACTTTATTAATTGGACAGATGTCTTTTTAATGAATCAATACTTGGAATGCTTGATGGATTTTTATTATGTAATAGCCCTAATGCGCAACTAGTCCAGTCCATCAAAATACATAGATGTAAAAGACATTCAAGTAATGATTCTCCTTCAGCACTTACTTTCCATGCTGATGAAGAATTCAAATAATGTGTAAACCATTTCATTCTTACTTTTATTCTAGAATGAATATGGGGGGACTCCAAGATGATTACCGATTGCTTATTTGTGATTTCATCTTTTACATCGCCTTTTATTCCCCATGCAATAATTTCATTGTGATTCATTTCAGGCATTACTGAATATCTTGCATATCTACCTGCATTTTCATTAATCTGTGTTGAAAACCTTTCCGCAGCAACACCCATCTCTGCACTAGAGATTATTGCAATCTGGGTATCTACTAATTCATTTGCTAATTCAATAGTTGGAGAATTATTATTTGCAATGAAATCAGAATTGTCAATTTCATTAGCTAACCTTGATAGCATTTCTTCGAGTTTATTTTTATTTGGTCTATCTAATAAGCATAATTTCCATGCAAGTGCGATTTGAGTTCCAAATAAATGACCAAATGCAGCCCTTGGGCATCTTCCCCCTGGAACAAAAAGATGGTGGGCATGATTATTCATATCTGATAAACCAGCCATCATGCCTCCCGATGAGATTGTGATGATTGTACCACCCGAATCAATTACTTTCTCTACTCCATCTAATGTTTCTTCAGTATTCCCGCTGTAAGATGTAGCAATTACCAACCAGTTTTTATTCCACCAAGATGGGATTCCATAATTTCTCCAAGATAATACAGGAATACTTCCTTCGGAATCAAATACGGTTTTCAAAAACTTTCCACCAGCGCCTGATCCTCCCATTCCAAGGCATAAAACCCCCTCCCATTTTGTAGAACCGACTTCATCAATCCATTCAGGTACCTCAAAATCAAATTGTGTAAATGCTCTAACTAAATCATCTACAAAACTACGAAGTGAATCAAGCATTCCATCAGAGTCTAATGATTCTGCTAATTCTTTTATGTCCAAATCGCTCATTATAACTCCCCCTATGTATCGCTGCTATTCACTTGATTGATTTGAATATCTCCCTGTGATGTTATTCGAGGTAGTGAAATCCATTCATCAATAATATATGCAATTTCTACATCTTTTCTCGAATTATCCCAATCCCACGGCAGTTGTACCATTTTTGTTTTCCAATCCCTTTCATCTAGAAATTCTAAAACTTGAGAATCTACATTTAGTGGAGTGACAGTGACCTGATCTAATTTTTTACACAATACTTGTACGTTTTCTAAATCTCTCCAAGAAGTTCCAATTTTATGGTTATGAGATATTTTTAGTAAAGTCACTCCATTTGGAAGCCAAGAGTAAACTCTGTAATATTCAGATCTCCATGATAATACATCCCCTACCTCAAATGCAGGTTTACGATATACTATTGTTAATCTTGTGACATCACCACCATCTTTTCTTCCAACAATTTTGTTAGATTCTTTCGTTTGTCCACCCCAACGTTTTGTTAGTTCTCTTCCCCATGTGCGTGCAAATCCTTTAGATCCGAAAACAACATCATAACCTCCTTGTACTGGACCTTCTTTAGTAATAAAATTCATAGGGTTATTTTGTGCATTCTCTAGCATAATAGTGAGGCTTTTTCTAAGGGAAGATAATTCTGAATCCTCCAGTTTTCTTCCAATAGATCGAAGTTGTACGGTTGCTTCAAAATAATTCCCTGCTTGTCTTGATGCTGCGGGACTTACACCATTTGAACATCTAAGTATTGTAACGTGTTCATCTTTGAATGGTAATCCCACGATTTTTCCTTTAACATGGATAAATAATCTAGTATTTCTTTCATCTATTTTTTGTGCTGTGACGTCTACAACTACATCATTAGCAATTTCATTTAATTCTAGATTTTTTTGTACAAATAAATTATGTAATTCCTCATCATTAAGTTCAATCCAACCTTGTTCAGTTTGAACTGTTTCAGAACGAGAGCAACGAAAATATTGGATTCTTTCATCTATTCGAGAAATAGTATGACGAACGCGTAAACATGATTCACACATTCTTTCGATGAATAATGGAGGCTTACCTCCACAAACGATACAAAATTCTTCACCTAAAGACATGTTCCTCAATATTCGCGTCCCGAAGTCTTTTCATAAAACCCTCACATACCTCTTTTTACAAATATGAAGGAGAAATTCAAGAAGAGAGTACCCTTTAGGCCCAATAGAGCGGGATATTATGTCTATGTGGAATCAGATGGATACTCCTCATTGGATTGGACTTTTTTTACTATTATTTGCCGCTTTAACACCATTTATATTTGCAATAAAAAACAAAACTAATTTTGCATTAGCAACTACAATATCATTATTAGTTACATTTTTACTTCAAAGGATATTTGGTTTAGTTTATTTATTTTTTGAAGTACATTTAGATCCGCATAATTTATTGGTGACAATACCAAATATAGCTTGGAATCCAATAGAATTTCATAGGATGTTAACAGCAACATGGCTACATGCAGATTATTTCCATGTTCTTTCAAATGTAATTGTAATCGCATTAGTTGGAATACCTCTTGAATTAAGACTTGGAAATAAGAGATTTATTCTTCTTTATTTAATTGGGGGATTAGGAGGCAGTATTAGTTGGGTTCTTTTTAATTCCGGAGATTCTACACCTGCTTTAGGGGCTTCAGGTGCAGCATTTGGAATACTGGGGGCATACCTTGCTTGTTGGCCAAAAGATGAGATTGAATTCCCGTTTATTTTAATAAGAAAATGGCCCATTTCGATGATAGCATTAATTTATTTTGCACTTGAAATCGTTAGGGCTTTTTCAGTTTATGGTCTAGGGGAATCAAGCAATGTAGGTCACGTTGCACATTTTGGTGGCTTCCTAATTTGTTATTTTGTTGCTAGACCAATTGCGAGGAATGGACCAACTCCCTTGGACATAATAGATTCAGGGCCATCACAAGGAGGAATACATTCTGCACTACACCAACAAAAAAGAGATTCTATGAAACCTTTGGATATTGACCCTTGGACAAAAAAGAATCAAAATATAAATCCGAAAATACATAATGTTCTTGAAAAATTACGTACTGCTGGAGATGAAATAGAAACACGTGAAGCATGGATGGAAAAATTAGTTACAATTGTAAACTGCCCAAGGTGTAATGAAGAATTAATTGTAATAAATTTATCGAATGGTCCTAATGTTCAATGTCACAAAGAAACCTGTAATTTTAGTTGGCCTTAGGTCATCCATTCGCAACACTCATAGCGGGGTCATGTGGGTGGGTCACCGTAGGTGGTCTGTAGTGTTCATTAATTCCGTGAGTCGCCGAACTGCTTTTTTCCTTGTAATTATTTTTCTATTTGCAGATATTGGAATTGGAGTTTCAGGAGAATTTGTTAAAATAAATGATTCAGAAACAGCACTTGAGTTTGAAAATCAACCTGCGATTTTAATTGAAGGGCTACCCCCTTTGATGTGCGTATTTGAACAACAAGAGATCCCTTGTGATACCCCTCAAAGATTACCCGATAGAGGTGAAAAAACTGCAGCAGAAGAATATGGTTGGTGGTTTGAATATTCTCCGGATAGAGATAATAATGGAATGGATGACAGATTACAAAGAATAATATCTGGAGAAAAAGAGAGTGTTTCTACAACAGCAATAATTGGAGAAGATGGTAGAAAAACAGTTGCAATTTTTGTTAATTACGCATGGGCACCAACTATTGATGATGTTTCTTCTCTAAAAGAGATCTTAATTAGAAATGGTTGGAAAGAACCCACAGAAATAGAAGGGGATGCGTGGTTTTCACAATTAACATCAGTAGATACAATAATTGTAGATCATGTACCTGTTTCAGCATTATTTGAGGTTTGGAATTTAGAAGGAGTAATAGTTGTAGAAATGCAAGATGTATACAAGCCATTTTTAGATGTTTCAGTTCCAGCAACAAAGGCACGTTCAAGTGATATTTATCCTGAATCTGCACATTCAAGTGGAAGTTATGGTTCAGGAGTAGTAGTTGCAGTTTTAGATACAGGAGTGGATAATGAACATAGATCATTAAATGATTTTGATGATTTAAATGATGAACCAAATGAGGATGCTCTTAGTTATAGTGATCACAAATGGGTTGGTGGATATGATGCAACTTCTGTGTTTTCAAATCCCGATGGCTCAGATGATCCGAATGATGGTGCTGAATCAGGGCATGGGACACATGTTGCAGGAACAGCAATTGGGACTGGAGGAAATACTCCTCAGGTAGGTGTTGCTCCAGGCTCTTATTTAGTAGATATCAAGGTATTAACAGATACTGGAGGAACAAATAATCAAGCATCTGCAAGTGGTATTCAATGGATGATAACTAATGTGAATAAGGATTGGGGGCATAATGATTCAGATGATTCATCTACTGAAAGAATAGAAGGAAGAGGAATTCAAGTCGCATCTATGAGTTTTGGTTCATTTAATGCATTAGATACAAATGATCCAGGGGATGATGGAACTTCTACTAATGCTAGATTAGTAGATAATGCAACAGCAGCAGGTATAATTTGTGTAGTTGCTATTGGAAATAATGGAGCAAGACAAGTACCATCTCCGGCATCTTCTGATTCTGCTTTAGTTGTCGGAGCAACTAATGACATGGGTTCGATTGATAGAATTGACGATGTTGTAGCTTCATATTCAAATTATGGACCACGAGAAGATGATGGAGATGATAACGATTGGGATGAATTGAAACCTGATGTTGTTGCATCAGGGACTAATATTAATGCCCCTCGAAGTTTAGTCGAAGGACCTTTTTCTGTTCCTGGAGAATCTACTTTAGCAGATAATGAGTATCATGAATTAACAGGAACAAGTATGGCAACACCACATGTTTCTGGTATGGTAGCTATTCTTTTAGAGGAGTTTGGAGATCAATTTTGGAATATAGATGATGAGAAAATTAATGCATTGTTAGTTAAGGATTTTATTAGAAATAGTACAGTACTTCCTGAGGGAGTTCAACCAACAAACAATGATGCTGATGCTTTATGGAACAATAAATGGGGTTTTGGTTCTATTGATATGGTGAGATTATTTGGAGGAGATATTAATTATATCCCGCCAGATGCAATTTTAATTAATATTACAGCACCCACGAATGAATCTTGGTTAATTGAAAATGACGAAATAAGGATTCGTGGATTATTAGATCCAAAAGAGAATTTCACTTTTAATTCACTGACTATTAATTGGACTGCAACTAGATTATATTATTGTGAACAAACACAACAGCCAGATTCAGGATGGAATGTTTGGAATTCCCCTACAGATGATTGCTATGAATACAAATATCATTGGGATGGAACTCCTGAAATTAATGTTTCTGAGAACAATGAATGGTACTTTGACGTAAAATTAAATGATTATGATTGGTATGAAAATGTTAATTCAAATGGTCAAACTTGGGAGCATGAGTTAGAATTTAAAGTGAAAGATGATGAAAGATTAATGGGTGCATCTTGGATAATTCCTCAAGTAGGGTATTATGAGATAGATATTATTGAACCGTCTCACTTTTCTCCGATTTCTGGCATCATCGAATTTAATGGCCCATATGCTGGAGTTCAACCAGAGTTAATTGAATATAGAATAGATTCAGAAGAATGGGAAATTGCCACAAATATTTCAACGGCTTGGGGGACAACTCCACGTCAGGAATCAGGAACTTATGACTTTGAATGGAATTCTTCTGAAGTCATTGATGGATTACATACAATTGGAGTAAGAATTGTTAATGAATCTGGACGAATAGGTGCAATACAAGAATACCTATTTGAGGTAGATAATCTTCCATATGCTCCGGATTTAGACTTTTATGCTGGTACAGAAATACTTGATGAGGGGTTACCTGTAGAGCAAACATACTTGAATAATATTTTGGAAGTAAAAGTAACGGTTGTAAATAGTGGTGACGCAATATCAGAACCCGTAACTGTTGAAGTCTCAGGAGCAGGAGCAACAGCATCGGCAATTTTAGATAGGATGGAAATTGGTGAAATTAAAGAATTAATAATCTCAGGTTGGGCTCCTAATGTATTAGGTGAAGGCCAAGAGATCATGATCGTTCTTGATTCAAATAATATTTTAGATGAAAATCATTTAGAAAACAATATTGCAACAATTTCTTTTGATGTGGTGGAATACCTTGATGGTGTGGATCTATCATTGAGTCAGGGTGCAGTTCAAATCAGGAATATACAGGAGCAATATGTTATTCCCATGCCAAATGAACCATTCTATATTCATGTGGCGGTTGAAAACATTGGTTCAAGTAATTCTGGTTCAGCATCATTAATTCTTGAACAGAGAACTTCTCAAGGGTGGATGATAATAGATGAAAAATCAATAGTAAATGTCTTTGGTTCTGGAATGAAAGAATTTGTCACTCCCTTTGAGTCAGTATTGAGTGATACTGGAGGATATAAATATAGATTGACAATTACAAATAATTCACTAGATGTTAATCTTGAAAATAATGTACTTGAATTTGGCATTATTGTTGATGATGTACAATTAAGTGCAAATGTGACGTTTTCATTACTAGATGATGAGTCTTTAATCGGGTATGCTGCAGTTAAAAATACCGGGCATTTATTGACTTCATATGATGGAGGCCTTCATTTAAGAACTGTTTCGAGTTACCAAAAATTACTTGATGATGTCTTATTAGACGATACTTTTGCAGGCGAGGCATTAATTTATTCAGAGGGAGATGCAAGCCATATTGTTTGGACTAGGCGTTATTTAGATGAAGATAACCAGTTGAGAATGACAGTATCTCATCTAGTTGCTTTTGAGGATGGTCAAGTTTCTCAGATTAATGATTTAATGCCAGCTATTAGATTAAATCAAGGTTATTATTTTGGATTAGACATAAGTAATCATGAAAGTAAATTTGGAATTGCAGGATATCATAGAGACATATATACTGGAGGTTCATATCAAGACCTAACATCTGTATTTTTATTGTCTACAGAAACACCCTTGGATAATAGTTCATGGTTACTTTCTCCATCAGTAGTATTTGATATAGATATACAATCAGATGAGGTTGAAGCAGTCTCGATTGCGATTGGGAATGATTACCATTTACTTTTCCAAGAACGTAGAACTGATTCAACAGGAGAATTAAGGCTTGGTTTAAATTATGCTAAAGGTCAACCTGAATCAGGAATATGGGGCTGGGGTTCAGATGTTGGTGATTTTGCATCACTTGTAGAAATAGAGGTTAGAGTTGATGAGATTAATAATGAAGACATAATTATTACCGCTTGGAAAGAAGGAAGTGGGGTAAATTCAAATTTAGTTACTTGGATTACAAATCAATCATGGAATGAAGAGGATAAAATGATTAATTCAGCCCCTGGATTACAGCATATAGGTTTAGTTGAAACTGCGGATCGAGGTATTCAGATATTTTTTGATTCAGTATTACTTGGAAATGAGGTAATACTTTATGGGATACTATCTAATGAAGATAATGAAAAAGTTCATTCATTGTCTGTAAGACTCACTAGAGGAACTTACATTGCCGCAGATAATACTGATGATGGTACAAATTTCGTATACTATAATGAGCAGGGCTTATTGAGCATAAGACAGATTGTGGAACAAGGAATAAACACTCCTGACGAGCAATCTTTTTGGGAAAGATTACAAAACAAACTTCCTAATGATTCTACTTTAGGAATCATAGTTAGAGTTGTAGGGCTAGCAACACTTTCATTAGTTATCATTTTAATAATAAATGTCGTTGGAACAAGAATGAAAAGAAGACTTAGCAAGAACAAAGATGAAGTTATAGTTTCAGTTAGTAAAAAAGACCCTGAGGTTGTATTAATTGATAATGATGATGATGATGATGAGATTGAATTAGAAATCCCAATCCAACCTGAAATTCTGGAAAAAGAAGAACCCGTGTTAGAAATAAATGAAGAAGAACCAATTTCCGAAGCAGAATACACTGGTAAACAATTAAGGGAAAAACGTAGAAAGAATCGTAAAATCAGTAAAGAACTTAGTAATTTGCCACCTTTAGGAAGCTTACCACCCTTAGGAGATTTACCACCCTTAGGAGATTTACCACCCTTAGGAGATTTACCACCCTTAGGAGATTTACCACCCTTAGGGGATTTACCACCCTTCGGCGGATTACCCCCATTACCACCTTTAGAAAAAGAGATATCTTGTTCAGAATGTAGTGCAAAATTTATGTCTAGAGATATAAATAAAAATGTGCTAAATTGTCCCATATGTTCCAAGAAAATATATCTGAGTTGATTAATATGAGAGCGATAATATTGGCTGGTGGGAGAGGTGAAAGATTAGGGGGTCTTACAGATTCACGTAGTAAAGTAATGCTTCCTGTGGCAGGAAAACCAATGCTTCAATGGTTGTTACATGAGCTTGAAAAAACAGAAGTAAAAGAAGTTACAATTGTACATTATTATGCAGGAGAGAGAATATTAACTCATTTTGGTTCTGGCCGTAATTATGATTTAAAAATTAAATTTGTTAAACAACATAGTGACAGAGGAACTGTTGGTTCATTGATAACAGGTCTTTCAAATATTGAAAACGATGATGAAGAGGATAGAATTTTGATTCTAAATGGCGATAATATGGTTGATTCAAAATCTATAAATTCCTTATTAAATATTGAAGCTAATGGATTAATTATTAGTGAACATAATACTCCTCATCTTTTTGGAGTGGTAGAATTTAAGGGAATAAATGTAAGACGTATTACAGAAAAACCAGATCTTAATCAGATAAAAAGTAGAATGGTGTCTACTGGTGTTTGGTATCTCAAAAAGGAAGTACTTGAAAAAATCAAATTGGATTTTGAAGAAGGTCAAACAGAATTATCAACAGCGATTTCAAAACAAATCATGGATGGGCTAAAAGTGGAATCGGTTAGGACTGAAAACTGGCATGATGTAGATCATCCTTGGGATTTAAACAAATTAAATAGATATCTTTTGAAAAGAATGGAGCGATCCTTGTCTAAGAGTGCTGAAATAGATGAAAGTTCAAAAATCGAAGGTGATGTTCATATTGGTCACGGTACAATTATTCACCCAGGGTGTATTATTCAAGGCCCTGTTCATATTGCAGAAAATTGTGAAATAGGTCCACTTGCAGTAATTACTGGATCAACCTCTATTTCCTCAGGGTGCCGTATTGGCCCATTTACTAGAATTAGATCCTCATTAATTATGCGTGATGTACAGATTGATTCTAATTGTTCTATTCATCATTCCATTATCGGTCCTGCTACTTCGCTCAAATCAAATGTAGAGGTAGATGCTGCTTCGGTAGAGAAAAACGTCAGAAACACACATTACCTAATCAGGCGCCTCGGGTTAGTAACTGGAGAGGCATGTATGCTTGAACAAGGAGTAATATGTGCACCTGGGACCATGTTAGGATCTCAAGTAGTGGTCGGCAGAAGAACAAAACTAGATGGTGAGCATGAAACAGGTTCAAGAATAAGTAGTAGGGGTGCCTAAAATGTGTGGAATTTTTGGAATAATTGGTGATTCTGATACTACCAAATTATTAATGCACGGATTAAAAAGAATGGAATATAGAGGTTATGATTCATCTGGTATCTGTTTAGTAAATGGTAAAAAATTAATTCGGAAAAGGGCAGTAGGAGAATTATCGAATTTAGAACCCTTGGTAGTAGATCTTCCTGAATCAGAATGTGGAATAGCACATACTAGGTGGGCAACACATGGAGCACCGACTTTAGAAAATGCACACCCTCATATTTCCTCTAAATTAGATGTTGCAGTAGTACATAACGGAATTATTGAAAATGAAGTTGAATTAAGAAGGAAATTACAATCTTTAGATAAAAACCTAAAATTTGAATCCGAAACCGATTCAGAACTTGTGGCACATTTATTTTCTGTTGAACTTAAAAATTCAGGTATAGATTCGAGTAAAGCAAGCGAAGAACAACTTCTTTCTTATTGGAAATTAGTAATTGAACAGTTAGAAGGTTCATTTGCCCTTGCAGTTGTCATAAAGGGTCGTAATGATGTGATTATGTTTGCAAGAAAATTCGCACCATTAATTATTTCACATGATGGCAAAAGAGGTTTGTTAGCAAGTGATGTGTCTTGTGTTGTTGGATTAACTGAAACAGTGCATTATCTTGAAGAAGGTGATTGGGGGATTATTAATAATTCTCGAGTACAAATTTTTAATTCTGATGGAGAATTAGTAGAAAAAGAACCAAATAAATTAGAATGGAAATTAGGGGATGCTGAATTAGGCGGATATCCTACATTTATGCTTAAAGAAATTTATGAACAACCACGAGTAGTTAGGGATTGCCTTAGAGGTAGATTATCTAGAGATAAAATAAAAGGCGTAACAATCCCATTTAGGCCAAGAGTACTAAGAATCGTTGGATGTGGTACTGCATACAATGCAGGTTTGTTGGCACGTTATTATATTGAACAATTATCAAAGATACCTGTTATTTTAGATCATGCTCATGAATTTCGTTATGGTGCTCCATCGGGACCTAAATCCTTGGTAATTGGTATTAGTCAATCAGGAGAAACAGCAGATACATTGGCGGCAATTGAAGCGGCTCAAGAACGAGGTTATCCAACGCTTGCAATTGTAAATGTAGAAAGTAGTACTATGGCTAGAAAGGTAGACGAGATTATTGGAATCAGAGCAGGTCCTGAAATTGGTGTTGCATCCACAAAGGCATTTACAGGACAAGTACTGGGTGGATTATTAGTTGCTATGAAATTAGGTCAAGATAGTAAAAACTTTCATAGAGAGGATTTAAGTTATTTTGATAGGCATGCACGAATGCTTCCCACATCTATGGAACGTATGTTAAATGATCAAAATATTAAGACAAAATTATTGGAGGCACAACAATATTTTGTTGGTAAAGATCATGCATTTTTCCTTGGAAGAAATACATCATACCCTATTGCTTTAGAGGGTGCACTCAAACTAAAAGAAATATCATATATTCATGCAGAGGGTTATGCGGCTGGAGAATTGAAGCATGGTCCATTAGCATTAGTGGAAGAAGGAACACCGATTGTTGTAATTGCTTCAGAAGGATCAAGTCATAAAAAATTATTAGGAAATGCTAGAGAAGTAGCATCTAGAGGGGCAAAAGTAATTTTTATAACTCATCAAGAAGATGAATTAGCGGATTCACATGCTGATTTAGTAATTAAAGTCCCTAGAACTCATGATTTATTACAGCCTTTACTTTACAATATAATATGTCAATTACTTTCACTTAATATTGCTGAAGAAAGAGGATGTAACGTGGATCGCCCAAGAAATTTAGCTAAATCAGTTACTGTCGAATAGTTTTAATTAATTGTAAACTTTTGATTATCTTGATCCCATTTGAATGGTTGATATCCAAGTGCATGAGAAGTATGTCTCATTTTTATAATTGCTAACTTTCTACTAATCTCATCTCCAGTTCTCTCCATTGTTAAATGTATAACTCCATCAGAAAGATAATCTTCAACACCATATTCTCCAAACTGTTTCTTATCTACTCCAGTCATTTCACAAATAAATAATGAGGTTAACCCCATTCTTCTTACAGCTTCAAATAATCTAAAAATCTCATCTCTTGGGTTTTCCATTTTTGTTAATGTGAAGAATGCCCCAAGACTATCGAACACTAATACTTCAAATCCAATATTATCTCGATAATTTTTAAGTTGCCGAATTAATTGCCCCATCCAATCGACTTTTCCACCCATTCCTTGCTCATTTAATTTTACTCTTAAATCTACTAAATCAATAATTGCGATTCTATTTCTAACTCGGTTATCCTCAACATCCATGCCCATATTTGCCATGTGTCCTCTCAAACTTTCCTTACCCTGTTCAAGAGTAACATAGATTCCTGATGTAGGTCCTTGCATTACTGCATTGTATAACATTCCAAATGAAACACTAGATTTCATTGAACCACTAGCCCCAGCCACAAGTACAATATGTCCTTCAGGAATTCCACCCTGCATCATTTCATCAAGGCCACTAATTTCTGTTGGTATTCTGTTCATGAGACTCCCCTACGACCAAACGACAATATTCCCACACATGAAACTAACTATTAGTAAATTAAGTGTGAAAAAGTCCATATTGCTTATTGTAAGTGGCTTAACGGAGATTCAATGGGCACAAGGGGGATTTGGTTAGCATCAGCATCTAAAAGGAGATCAATATTACTTGAGGAATTTATTTCTAAAAGTGAAGTTGATACTTTTTTAGTTTCTATGCCCTTGATTGAAGATGAAATAAGTCCAAAATATTCTACATTAAAACAAACAGTATTTTCGATTACAAAGATGAAAATGCAAAATGCACTTTTAGAAATTTCTTTAGGTAGATTAGAACAATTAAAATTTAATGATAAAGTTAGCGATTTAACAAATGTAGTTACAATAGTTTCCGATACTCTAGTTGAAGATCCAGATTCATTTGAACAAGTATTTGGTAAAGCAAATGATACATTAGAAGCGGCTAGTATGTTGAAGAGGTTATCAGGTAGAAGGCACAAAGTATGGAGTTCTACCGGATTAATAATACACAATTCATTACAATTAGATATTGAAAAGGTCCCCGCAGTTGAATATGGAGAGTGGTTAGGGTTTATTTGGACAGATGTTTCTACAGTTGAGATCGATGATTTAAGTGATGAAATATTTTCTGAATTATTGTATTCAAATTCATGGGTTGGAAAAGCAGGAGGATATGATTTAGATGGTGAGATGTCAAAATATGCAAATGTCATAAATGGAGAGAAAATAACAGTATTAGGATTGGCATCATCAGCGATTGTAAATTTAAAAAGACTTTTTAAATTTTAAATCAAATCATGTTTTGAATTATCAACCTGAATATTTTTCCCTGGTAGCATTAGTAAGTTATCTTTGTCATCTAGTGACCAAACATTAATTCCACGTTCATCTGAAAGCTGTTTAATGCTTTGTCTACAAGCACGCTGTTGTCCTTCCATGTGCACCATTACGGATAAATCTACTACTACAACATCCCCTTGATATAATCTATTAGTCATGGAATCTATTGGCAATCTATTCATTGAATCTGGAGTGACATATCTTAGTGCTTTGGATGGAATTATTTTAGTGGATGAATTTACATTTAATCCAAGGTCATGAAAAGGTTCCCCCTTAGAGGTTAAAGGTCCATCCCATACAAATTTATTTGTGGGTAACGTTGTTTGCGTTGTAGCCTCTATATTTTCAATTTTTTTATTTCCCTCGAGGGCATCTGATGTAGTTATTTTAGTAGTTTTAACTACTTTTTTACGTTCTAAATGTTCTTCAGGATCGGGTAATCCTATAAAATGCCAAATCTTCTTGACCATTGCTGTTCAGCCCTTCGTTATTTTGATAAGACTTAAATTTCCTGTATGAATTTAATAGATTTCGCTATTTTACCTACTTAATTTCTTTCTCGGTTCAGAAATCTAAATCATCATCATCAAATGCAGAGAATGGATCTGATTTTTGTTGTGTGTTTGGTTCCATTCCCTCAGATAAAATATCAAATGCGGAATTATCTTGAGTGATTATAGTCTCTTGTGGGGCAATATTGGTTGCCTGTTGTGAACTATATGCCGCACTTTCTTCTTGTTGTTGAGAAAGCCATGCAGACCCATAATATGACCATTGTTCCATAGTCCATCCCTCAGGTAATCCAGATGCAGGTATTGGAGGTCCCATGTTAGTTTGAACATTTTGAGGTTCTGGCTGAGTGTTTTGTAATCCAAATTGTGCTGTGATCGGTGCAGCATCAGGCATAGGTGCACTATACCCTATTCCAAGTTCCATCTCTTGCCACGATTCTTTATTCGATGAATTACCTTGCTTTCTACCTTTAGTGAATAGAAGTAGAGGAATAAGCAAAATTAAGATGAATATTAATGCTTGAATTCCAAAACTAATGCCTAAATTTTCTTCAATACTGGCTACAACACTTCCGATTGCCCCTCCAGTCCTTGCATTAACTTCAATTGTGATTTGAGTAATGCATCTTGTTTCTCCAGATTCACAACCTTCTTCGTCTTTAACTATTAATTGTATTGTAAATGTTCCTTCACTTAAGAATTCAGGAGTGAAATTAGCACCCTGGTAGTCAATATCATTATCTTTAATTCCATCACCATTACTATCTTGATTGATGTCTCTATCCCATAAATACACTAGATTTTCTTTGTCTGCTGGCGAATCAGTTGATTTACTACCATCAAGGAATAATTGATCTCCAATATACACGGATTGAGAGTTAGAATTAATTATTGCACGTGCAGGCTGATTTGTCACTTCAATATCTAATTGTTCGATTGTTCTTGAACCATCATCATCAACTGCATGAAAGATAACTGTATATGTGTTAGCTGTGCTCCATTCGTGAGTCATTTCATTTCCTTCGTAATCACAATCATCATTTGAAGATCCATTATTGTCTGAATTTTCTGAGGGATTAATGTCCCAACAGACAATTAAAGAATCAATGTCACTGGGAGTATCACTTGCCATTCCAGTAAGTGTAATTGGCATACTTTCCCCAATTGAGTTTCCTGAAGAAGTAATCTCTACAGTTGGTTCAATATTATTGACTTTAATCCATCTTACTTCTTCAGGACTTCTTATTGAATTATCATCTCGAACATCTAGCGAAATCGTATATTCTCCTGAAAGACCCCATGAAACTTCTATTTCAGACATAGCGCCTGAATCTTGTAATTGCCAAGCGACAGAATTATCCTCCATGTTAATTGAACTCCACGTCCAAGCCAAGTTATCAATATCATTTGGCGAATCAAATCCAGTCCCATGTAAATTTACTATTTGATCTTCATCTACAATCCAAAAAGATCTTTCATCTTTAAGTAAATCTTCGCCATTTGTTTTGGCTTGAACATTTAGAATTTCAGGTCGAATATTTAATACACTAATCATGATTGATGCAGTAGTACTTTCTCCATCATCATCAGTTACAATTGCAGTGATTGTCACATCCCCTTCAACCTCTGGAGTCAAGGTACAATTAAATTTGAATGCACCTTGTTCACAAGAATCATAATTCCCATCACCAGTATAATCCCATGCAATATCTACTTCAGCAACATCAGGAGGGAGAATAGTATCAACATCACCACTGTTATCGGCATTTATTGTTACCGATTCTCCGATATTTACTTCTGTAATATCAGAAATCAAATTTAAGAATGGTGCTTGATTCTTAATCACTACTACGATTGGAGTTGTAGTTCTGTCACCTTCATCATCAATCACAGTCATATTAACAAAATAGTTCCCATCATCACTCCAAAAGTACGTCAATACACAATCGTCATTAGTTCTAGTTTGGTGCCATAAGTTACCAGCACCATCTACCGTTTCTATATCGAATTCACAAGTGACAGTTCCTCCATCTGGATCATTACTTTCACTTCCATCTATTGTATAATTCTCATATGTAAATACAGGTAATGGTAGATCATAAAGAATTAAGGGGGATGCTCCAATTCTAATTTGAGGTGTTGCCCCAGCATTATTTGATTCATCAACTTCGATGTTAGTGTCATTCGGGTCCACAATAAATCCAAATGAAATAAATCCAAATTGTTGATCGTTAGGTACATCCCAATCAAGAATAATTCTTTGCTCGTCATATGCATTTAATGAATTAATATTAAATGAATTAGAACCCCCTGGACCATTGATTTCCATTGTAGTAAGAATACTTGGTGAAATCCCTCGATTTTGAACAGGGAAACTCAGAGATAATGTATCTCCTCTTTGTGCACTATATCCCGTAACACTTGTTAATACTACAGTTTCACTACCTCTTGTTCTTTCAATAACAACTCCTGAAGAACGAGCCACTAAATCAATTCCTTCGGCATTTGGATCAATAATTAGAGTCTTTACTCCAAGACCTTGGTAACCATCCCATGCAATTAATCCATGAGTTCCAACATCATATGTTGTTTCTGAATCATCATAAGTTTCATTTATAATAAAATTAGTATTTGCAGTTTGACCAGAAATGGAGAAATCTTCTTCTATACCCTCTGCTTCAAATCTAAATTGGCCAAATACAGTACTTCCAGTAGTACTGGAATCAATCTCAACATCTATATCAAATCCCGGAGGATATGCTTTGAATGCCCAATCTAATGACAAACTATTCCCTGGTCGAGATACTTCAGTGTATTCTTTCAATTTTAAATCTTGTACCATTCCTAGAAGTATTATTTCATTTGACCATGCAAAATATCTTGCATCTTCACAGTACCAATTGAATGCTTTCTCAAGCCCAGAAGTTAAGTTGACCTGTTGAACTCTGATACTATTTGAACAACCATAAGGTACATTTGGATCACCTTGTTGAGTAACTTCAAATTTATCTTCATGTGTATATGGTGGTGGAGGGGATGGAAGTGGAAAAACACTACTTTGTCCTGACCACACTGTTGATTCCGTGTGATTCATTAACCAATTATTTCCAACATCTAATGGGAAATCAAATTGTTCAATAGGAGGTGAATAAGATTGTTCAAGGACAATCACTCCGACAGCATATGAACCTAGAATTGGTACATTTAATACATTTACATCAATAGCTTGAGATTGGTATACGATAGCTAAGTCACTTACCCTTACGTGCCTTTCAATTGTAAGGTCTCCCACAAGATTTCCATCAATATCAGGTATTAACCATGAAGGAACTCCATCGATTAATGGAGCAGCAACATCAGAAGGGATGAATATATCACCCTCATAATGACCTCCTCCAGTAAGAACATAGATTAGTGTTTTAATGCCATTTAAATCTTCCATCGCTATCGATTCTACAACAAGTGTGGTGTCTCCAGTTAGTGGTTGAATGTTTACGCCAGGGTCATCTAAATCGGTACCTATTATTGCTGGAGAAACATCAATTGATGTTTCATAAACCCATTCATCGCCAACTAACCATACTGGGACATCTACACTATTACTTGTAGAACTTCTCACGTTATAATAACTTGATTTTGAATTTGATAATTCTGAAATTAAGATCGGTGATAAGCTACCAATAAATAATAAAGTAATCATTATTAATGTGGCCAATGGAATTTTGAAAACCCTACGTATGTTCATGCCCATACCTAAAGGCAGGAAAGACCTTCTCTATGAATCAAACGGCTAAGATAAATTAGCGTTTTTTAGAGATTTTACAATAAATCTGCTAATTCATCTTGAATAATTTGAACTGCATCAAGAATTTCATCTTTATGACGTGCTCCAGTGATTACCATTTTTCCACTTCCGAAAATTAGGCAAACAACTTTTGGAAAATCTAATCTGTAAATTAATCCAGGGAATTGTTCTGGTTCATATTCTACTTTATCAAATGGAAGATGGAATGTTAGGTTATTCAAATTTAATTTTCTAGGAAGACCCATTAATGCATCTCCTTCTTTGATTCCTAGTGCGTGGTCATCCATTCTTGCTTTACCATCATAATCTTCAGGATAATGAAGTGCATAAGTAGCAACCATGTTTTGAACTTCAATTTCTACATCAGAAGTATCCCATGTTTTAATTCCAGCTCCTCTTAAATCTCCAATCATACGCTTGATACCTTCGTGTATGTTATCTTCATTTTTACCGCCAGTGCAAACAGCTCTTCCAGATCTAAACATCAGAATTGCAAGTTTTGGTTCCTTTACTCTGTAAACTACACCAGGAAATTGTTCTGGTTCATATTCACAATGTAATTGGATAGCAATATCTGGTAAATCCAACTCTTCAGCCACTCTTGTAGATGCAACTACGTTAACAACAGTCAAACGATCTTCGTCATTCATAGTGCGGCCGTTAAAACCTCCTTATATAAAGCCTTTATAAGATGATGAACTTTTTCAAACTAAAAAATTCCCTTCAAATCCCTCAATTTTCACTCCTTCGACTCCAAATTTGCAGATATAACTTCTTCCACCTGCTAATTCAATATCTCTTGCCGTCTCTGTTGGATTTTTTGATAATGCAATCATACACCCTCCACCACCTGATCCGGTTAATTTCGCACCAAATGCCGTTTCTCTTGCAACCGAAACTAAATTATCTAATTCTATGCAACTTACGCCAATATTTTGTAGATGGGTATGATTTAAATTCATTACAGCACCTAATGCCTCAAGATCACCCTTTTCAATAGCATTTACTCCAAGTTTAGTTAATGCATTTATTGCATTCATATCTTGTTTTAATTCAGGATTTTCTTCTAGTCTTTCCTTCACTCCCCTTACCATTTCAGCCGTAGAACTATGGATTCCAGTATGTCCAATGACGACAGATGTATTTTTCATATTTTCATGTAATTCGAATGAATGTATTTCCCATCTTTTTTTATCAAGTTTTCGGGAATAAAGCCAATTATCTCCTAATTTTTGATTTGCTAATAAGATACAACCTCCATGAGCCGAAGTAGACGTATCCATAGGGCTTGCTAAGCCATCTTGAGCACTCGCCTCTAATTTATGGGCAATTGAACTAATTTCTTCTAAATTAATTTTCTTCTTATTTGCAGTAATTAATCCCGTAGCAATTGCTACAGACAGCGCCGCTGAAGAACCAAGTCCAGCAGAGGAAGGAATCTCACTTGAAACATTAATATTGAGCATTTGATTTTTAGATCCCCACATTTCATTTAATGCACCGGTGACATGAGGGTGGTTTTCTGGTTTCAAAACGTTTCCATCAATAATATGTGACTCAGATTCAGGATTTTGTATTGTAATCTCTACATTTAATCTCAAGTCAATAGATACAGCTAGAGCGGGATGGCCATAAACGACAGCATGCTCCCCCAACAGGATACATTTCCCCGGTGCCGAGACTTTGAGCATGTCTCCTAAGGAGAGTCCAAGTTAATTGATATATCTTTGATTAAGATTTTTTACGACTATTTCAAGGACCTGAACCTTTTCGGCAGAGATTAAGCAGGGAATAGAAATATGGAGCATCCTCTGAATCTTGATTACGGTTTTATACCCGGTTGGGTATTTTTATTAGTATTATTATCAACCTCTGGTGGCTTTTTTGCATTCCATTTACAAAAGGCAATACGATTGGTTTTACTTGGTTCTCCAGATAATCGATTTGATTCATGGGGATTAAGAATTAAAGAAGTATTAGTTGGGTGGTTGGGACAAAAGAAAGTATTACAAGACAAAGTTGTTGGAACAATGCATGTATTGATGTTTTGGGGATTTTTAATGCTTTCAACTGATATGTTAGACTTAATATCTGCTAGTTACTTTTCACATGAAATAATGCCACGTTTTCTTCTTGGACCTCGTAATGCAATGGTTGAGTTTGGTTATTTTATTGCTATGATTGGTTGTATTGCAGCATTACTTAGAAGGGCAGTATTTACTCCTGAAAAATTAAAGAGTAAATCTCAACTTGAAGGGAATTTTATCTTATTTCTAATCTTTATTATTACTACAACCTCTTATATTATTGAGTCTGGAGAATCACCCTCAAACATCACAGAACCAATCGGCTTTTGGGTAAAGTCATTGGAATTAGGTGATTCAATAATCATAACTTCTTATTGGGCACACATGATCGCAATTTGTTCATTCCTTGTTTTAATTCCAATTTCAAAACACATGCATCTTGTGATGGCATTTCCAAATGTGTTTTTCCATAACCTTGAGCCAATGGGTAAAATGAAGCCTTTGGCAGTAGGAGAAGACGGTCAAGCAGTCCCATTAGAGGAATTAGATATTGAGTCCTTTGGTGTAAGTAGTTATGATCAGTTCACATGGAGGCAATTAATTGATGGATGGGCATGTACCACTTGTGCAAGGTGTCAAGATGTATGCCCTGCGTTTGAAAGTGGTAAATCACTAAACCCAATGCAAATAATTCATGACATTAGAGATTATGCAAATGAACACCATGTTGCTTTATTGGCAGGAGAAGAAGTAGAAGAGACGATGATTGCTAGATTTGATTCAGATGCAATATGGGCTTGTACAACATGTAATGCTTGTGTTGATGCTTGCCCTGTATATATTGAACATGTTCCTTTATTGACAGATACAAGAAGGCATTTAATGATGGAAGCCATGGAGTTCCCAGAAGAATTACAAGTAACAATGGACAACCTCGAAGTTAATTCTAATCCCTATGGTTTCGGAGCACATGAAAGAGGAGATTGGGCATCAGATTTAGATGTTAAAGTAGGAGAGCCTGCTGAATACATCTATTTTGCAGGATGCGCAGCATCATTCGATGAGAAAAACAAAAATGTTGCTCGTTCTACAATTCAACTCATGAAAGAAGCAGGCTTAGACGTAGGTATTCTTGGAATGCAAGAAGGTTGTTCAGGAGATCCAGCAAGACGTTCAGGGAATGAGTATTTATTCCAAATGCTTGCTGAAACAAATATGACGACTTTTAAAGAATTAGGGGTGAAAAGAATTGTTGCGTCATGTCCACATTGTTTCCATACTCTTGGTAAAGAATACAAAGATTATGGCGGAGAAGACTTAGAAGTATTTCACCATTCACAAATAATGGCACAATTACAAGAAGATGGCAAGTTGCCGAAAGTAGAATATGATGAAGATGTTGCTTTCCATGATCCGTGTTATCTAGGCCGAATTGGTGGTGAAATAGATGCACCTAGAGATGTTCTAAATGGTCAAGTAGTTGAACTTGAAAGACATGGCAAGGATTCATTTTGTTGTGGAGCAGGAGGTGCACAAATGTGGATGGAAGAAGATGCAGATAAGCGTGTCAATGAAATTAGAGCAAAGGAAGCAGCAGCTACTGGCTGTGGAACACTTGCAGTAGGTTGTCCATTCTGTTCTACAATGATGGAAGATGGATTAAAGTCAATAGATTCAGAGATGGAAGTCTTGGATATAGCAGAATTAATGTGGAATCAAATGCAGAAAAATATTGCGGAATTAAAATAAGTCTTGATGAAAAGTATTATTGAATCTGTATTATATTTCTGTTATAACTCAAGAATGAAGGTGTTGCATTATGGAAAAGAATTCAAAGTATCCAGATAATCGCTGGATGATATTAGGAGTGATGAGCCTTAGTTTAGTAATTGTAATGTTGAATAATGTCACTCTAAATGTGGCGTTGCCAGAACTTTCCAAAGATCTTGATGCGAACAATAGTGAATTACAATGGATAATGGATTCTTACGCACTAATATTTGGGGGTACATTACTAGTAATGGGTGCTTTGGGAGATCGTTTTGGACGTAAAGGAGCTCTTCAAATAGGCCTCTTTACAGTAGCAGTAGCTTCTGCATGGACTGCATTTTATGCTGATTCATCTAATGATGTAATAATGGCTCGTGCAGTGATGGGATTAGGTGCAGCTTTAGTTATGCCTTCAACTCTTTCAGTAGTATTAGTTGTATTTCCTTCTGAAGAGAGAGGTAAGGCGATAGGAATCTGGGCTGCAATGGCAGGAATTGGAGCCCCTATTGGTCTAATCGTAGGTGGTTGGGCTGTAGAAAATTATGATTGGCAAATGGTATTTTTAATTAATGTCCCAATTATTATAATTGCATTAATTGCTGGAGCAATAATCGTGCCTAGGACAAAAGATGAAAATAGTAGACCATTAGATGTTCTTGGTGCATTACTTTCAATCGTTACTTTAGGTTCTCTATTGTATGGAATTATTGAAGGTCCAAGTGTGGGCTGGTCAGATAAGACGATATTAGCTGCTTTTACGATATTTATTGTTTCATTAATTGCGTTTATTCTGTCCCAGAAGAAAACAGAATATCCCTTATTACCACTTGAGTTTTTCAGAGAAAAACAATTCACATTTGGATTAATTGCAATTGCTTTAGCAATGTATGTAATGTTTTCATTTATGTTTATGCAAATGCTTCATTTCCAATTAGTAAGAGGCCATTCCCCGCTTTCTGCTGCAGTTCGTTTCTTTCCTTTACCAATGGGATTGATGCCTGCTGCTGCAAATAGTGACAAATTAGTAGAAAAGTTTGGTAGGCCAAATGTAATTACATTTGGATTAACATTAATCGCATCAGGATTATTTTTGTTTACCTTAGTAGAAGTTGATACAAATTATTGGCAAATAGCTGCAACATTCGTTCTTTTGGGATTAGGGATGGGATTGACTCTTGCTCCATCCACTACTGCGATTATGGATGTAATTCCTGAATCTAAAGCAGGAGTAGGAAGTGCAACTAATGATGCTAGTAGGGAGGTTGGAGGTGCACTAGGAATTGCTATAGGAGGTAGTGTACTTAATGAAATATATCAATCAACAATTGTAGTTCCAGATACGATTCCATCCGATCTTTCAATGGTGATTCAAGAATCATTTCCAGCAGCGATTAGAATTGGTGAAGACTTAGGGAATGAGTTGCTGATTGCTTCTGCGCGTGAAGCTTTTGTTCAAGGTATGGTTGGTGCATGTATTGTTGCAGGGTGTGTTGCATTAATTGCAGCCATAATTGTCAAACTAAAGTTACCTAATGATAAAATATCAATTACTGATGAAGAATAGATTCTATGGAATCAATTATTGTATCTTCAGGATTATATGGTTTAATTTCTAAAACACTCCATGTGTCTTCTACATTGTAACTAACCTTTTTCCCTAAACTTCCTTTTAGTTGTTTTATTGTTAGCTTTGGATGAAATATAGCAAGAATATATGCTAGCATTTTAGGTAATTTTCTAGTTGCCCACCTACCTCCTTTTCTTTCTTTTAATAACTGACCTATTTCTTTCATCCACATATTGCTTGTATGAGTTAAGTATCGTCTACTATTTTCTCCTATGTATAGAGCATTAACATGTGCTAGAGCTACATCTCTTACATCTACGAAATTGATATTTATGTCCAATACAAACGGCGGGCCTTTAACAAAGTGTTTGAGATAAGACATTGATCCATCCATATGTTTTGGATGTAATATTGGTCCAAAAACGATTGATGGATGTATTGTAATTAATTTTACATCCTTCCCCTTAGCCCATCCCCTCATTCGCCTTTCACCTTCTGCTTTTGCATAACCGTAGGGATTAGATTCTAATGATGCATCATCACACCAATCATTAACAGTAAATGTTTTTCCATTTTCAGAATAAGTTGGCCGAATTGCAGCAACTGAGGATGTATGGATTATTGTTTTTATATTCTCCATTACTGAACATAAATTTTCAACACCAATTACAGAGGTATCAATTACATCTGTTTGTGGATCTAATCTCCCAATTAATAAATTTGCAGCACAATGAATTACACTTTCACAACCATCAATTGCTTTTTTTAAGGATTCTACATCAAACAAATCACCATAAACTACTTCCAGGTTCTTATTTTCTGGAAATATAGAACTAAGAGACATATTTCTCATCATTGCTCTTGTTTTAATGCCTTTTTTTAACAATTCAGTGACTATATGAGCGCCAATAAATCCACTTGCCCCAGTCACTAAAACAACGCCAGATACTCCCCTCATAAACTTTGATAAATTAATGTAGCAAATCAATATTCTTATTTTTAGATTTAGATTAATTTTGATACATTTCTACAAGATATACATCAATCTTGAAGTTAGTTGTCTTATTCGGAGTCAATATGGCGCTAATGATATATGATACTCGGCGCAAGCAAAAAGTGATATTTAAACCGATAAATCCGGGAAATGTATCTATGTATGTTTGTGGAGTTACAGTATATGATTTGTGTCATTTAGGCCATGCAAGATGTTATGTTGCATTTGATGTAGTTCATCGTTGGTTAGAGGCTTCTGGATATGAGGTTAATTACATACAAAATTTCACTGATATTGATGATAAGATAATTAACAGAGCGAATGAAAAGGGTGTAGATTTTTTAAAATTGGTTGATGAAAATATTGAGGCATATTTTGAAGACATGGATTCCTTGAATATTCTTCGTGCGGATGTATATCCACGATGTACTGAGTATGTTGAACATATGATCTCCATTATTGAAGATTTAATCATAAAAAATCATGCATATTTATCAAATGAGGGGGTCTATTTTCATGTAGAATCTGCTCCTGAAAAATATGGGGTATTGACAGGGCAGAATATAGACGCTGTACTGAGTGGTGCAGGCGGAAGAGTTTCAAAAACAGGAGAAGGAAAAAGAGATCACAAAGATTTCGCATTATGGAAATTAGCTAAGCCTGGAGAACCTAGTTGGGATAGTCCGTGGGGAGAAGGTAGACCAGGTTGGCATATTGAATGTACAGCAATGAGTATGGATCATTTGGGTGAGCAATTTGATATCCACGGAGGAGGGCATGATCTTAGATTCCCTCATCATGAAGCAGAGATTTTTCAAGGAGAATGTCACACAGGCCAATCCCCTGTTGTAAATTATTGGTTACACAATGGTTTTGTCAATATGGATGGAGAAAAAATGAGTAAAAGTTTAGGGAATTTTTGGACAATAAGGGATATAATCTCTAATGTTAATCCACTAGTCTTGAGGTTCGCTTTAATTAATGCTCAATATCGTTCTCCAATTGATATGAATGAACAATTACTAAAAGACGCAAGTGTCAATCATCAACGACTTTTAGATTCATATAAACTAGCATTAGATAGTTGGGCGGGAGTTACCGAAAATGAATTACGAAGATTACCAGAACCTAAATTGTCCTCTTCTGAACCTCTAGCACATAGTCTTGGATTAATTGAAAAATTTGCAGAAGAATTTGCGTTGGCAATGGATGATGATTTCAATACAAGGCAGGCAGTAGCAAAAATAATGTCAATTGTTAGAGAAATTAATAGATTATTAAATTCAGATTTAGATCCCCAAGATATTCAAGCAGTTGGGTTTTACGCACTTGAATTATTTGAACAACAAGCAGGAACAGTACTTGGATTATTACCTACTCGTGAACAAATTTCAGTAATGGGGGAAGAACTTGAAGAAGTTTCTATACGAAAAGCAGAGATATCTACTCAGGTAGAAGAGTTATTAATTCAAAGAGTACAAGCACGCACAGATAAAAATTGGTCTGAAGCGGATAGAATCAGAGATAAACTTTCTGAAATGGGAGTAACAGTGACAGATACTCCAGATGGACCTGTTTGGGATTTATCTTAATCTCAATCATCCTTTGGTGGTTCCATTGGTGGTAATTTAACCTTCTTTGTATCTTCCTCAATTCCAGTATCCCATTGATTGAATTCCGAATTATTATTGTTTTTATTACTAATGAATAATACTGCAGTAATTATTGAGATGAATATTAGTGCAATTACTAAAATAACTATAGATGTTTGATCACCAGATTGAGTCTCTACATTTACACCTTGGCCACATACATTGTCTTCACAGACCCAATCTCCAGAGTTACTGCATACACAATTATTACAATCTTCTTTCTTCACTTCTCCAAAACTACATGTTCCGGTATTGTCACCTGGGGAATCTGTTGATTCGTCTATACAACCATCTTGATTACTATCTGCACCCGTAGCATCCTCTGAAGGGCAATCATCAGAATTATCTCCTATGCTATCTCCATCAGTATCTGTAGTTTCAGTAGCATCATACGGGAAGTCATCTATGTCTGCACATACTCCATCATTATCACTATCGTCCTGGGCATCATTTGGGCAAGGGTCATTGTTGTTACCTACACCATCTCGGTCAGAATCATACCATTCAGTAGGATCATTTGGAAATGCATCAGTCCAATCGGAATATCCATCTTCATCTGAATCAACATCATCTATTTCTTTATTTAATCTGTAACCGTTTTCATTTAATTCAACATCATAATATGTAGACCATAGATCAATTTGACCAATGCCATTAAATGATGCTGAATTATTTAGAACATCAAAATAATAGTCATCTCCAAATGTAAATACCGAATCTAAATGAGTTCCTCCTGACAATCCCGGATATTTTCCATTAAACCAATCTTCAAATTCAGAAAAAGACATTGAATTTGCATAATTAAAACTATCATACATATCATTCATATCAAATTGCATTGCATTTTCTAGGTCCTCAGAAATACTGTCCCATGTCTGACCTCCTTTAGAAACACCTTCAAATGTAATATCTACCGATTTACTAAATCCGTTCCCTTGAACTACTTCGCTACCTACTCCAAGTTGAGTTAGTAAGAATTCATCGCCAAAAATAGGTAAACCACCCACAATTGTCAATTTCACATCAGGATCTATTGATTCAATTAAATTACGATAAGGGTCAGCTCTGAAGGAATCAACTACCATTAAGTCAGCATGTAACCCTACTTTAATTCGTCCTACATGTTCACCCCAGTTCATACCATCAGCAGGATTGCTTGTTACCATTTGAACTAATTCATAATCAGAAAAAACATCTCCGAAACGATTTGAATCTAACCAATCTGCTGTTTTCAATTCATGTAGTGGGTTTTTTGTTCCCGAGGGGGACCAATCTGGAGCAAGAGAAATCTTTACACCTTCAGCTTTAGCAGTTACAACATCAGTTGTATCCCCATATAGTAGTAGGTTAGATGTTGGGGACCAAACAAGGTCAGCACCTACATCTCCCATTGCAGAGAATTCTGCTTGCCCTAATCCTGTTCCGTGAATTAACATTAATTCACCAACTAACAAATCATTCTCAACTAAAATGTCAAATTCTGCTCTAGATGATTCGTCAGTACCTTCGGCTAAATGAAGGAACCATGCATCTAGTTCACCGGATTGATTTCCAGATTTTATATGATTTCCAATATAGTCATCTTCTAATTCTGTTACTTTTGTATGCATGTAATCTTGACCAAAATTATAGTATTCAATGTTCCTTGCTAAAATAGATGCAAATTCATCATCATCACTTGTGGGGTTTCCTTGAACTGCAGTAGTTCCCCCCACGATTGCCCTTACTTCTACATATTTCATTGACTCATGTTCTAATGCCCAATAGTCCCATCCTTGAATTAATGATTTTGCACCAGTAATATCTACTGAATATGCAGGATTATTCCTCCATTGGTAACGATTCTCATAAAAATCACCATTTCTGTGATCTAATGAGTAATCCCACAAAGGCACCATATTGTAATGGATATGATTATGTGCATCAATGAGTCCTGGATAAATAGTTCCTGCAGTTTCTATTACTGGAATATTTTCTAAATCAATATCACTAGGCATCAGGCCATCTTCCCAAACAGCCTCAATCATGCCATCTTTTACCATGATTCCACCATAAGGAATCACACTACTTTCAGATTCCATGGTGACAATTCTTCCTTTTAGGACATAGGATCCTTCATGATACAGACCTTCAGTGTTTGAATAACATGTTCCAATCATATGATTCGTGCCAGGTCCTCCTTCTGCTTCTGGCCAGTTCTCATCATTAGCAATACCAGGAGTTGGTGGTGAAATTGTGGTCCAATCTCCATTTGAATCTCTGGCATATGATACGTCCCAGTCAGACTCCCCTGCAGGGAATGAATGACTATCAAGTAAATTTCCCGAAGAATCAGAGATGTGTACTGTATCTCCTTCCCAGAAATCAAATTCTAATCCTGTATTTACACGATAAAATACCATATATCCTCCAGATGGAATAATTGTGTCCCATCCAATGGAACATGAAGGTGAACCGACATTTTGTAAATCATCTAGAACCCAATTTGAAATATTTACATCAGAATCAGTAGGATTATGTAATTCAACAAACATATCGTTATATGTGCCAAATTTTCCATCTCCATTCCAATCTATACCACCGTAATCTTCACCATTGGGAGAAACTAGAATCTCGGAAATGACGATGTGATCAGGTAATTCTGCAGATGAGGTTTGAATTAATGTCGAACTTGGAAGTGATGAAATTAAGAGTCCAAAAATTAGAATCCAGCCGATTGAGTGTACTTTAGAGGTTCTGCCCATGCCCTATCGTAAACAAACTAGCATTTTACTCAATCGTATTAGAGGCAAGGATCTTCCCAGCAAAAAGACAAGGTATTATTTCCCCCTAATGGTATAGACTCTAATGGTCCGTATTCACCTCTTAAAGAGGGCCCGTTTGCAATCGTAGAAAATATTCCCACATCTCCAGCAGAATTATGAGATAATCCAAACCAAGGCCTTCCATATTGATCTACACCCATGTCGAGGAAGTCGCCTAAGCCTCCACATCTATTGTATCCGCAAGCCTCTGTAGTGTCTAATGGATCATCGTCAGAATTAATTTGTACAGTTGTGAATAATGGATTTTCATTAAACACATCAGTAGCTACTGTAAGGTAACCATTCCACATATCATCTCCTGTATCTCCTACATATCCAAAGGCCACTCTTCCTCCTCCTCCTGCAGTGACTACAGGAAAACCAGTTCCTTTCAGGCCAATAGGGGGTGCAATCATCATTGCATCACTCCATGAATCTCCATCATCTCTGGAATATGCATAGTATGGCATATCATCAGCACCCATCCACATAGCATGTACATTATTTTCTTCATCAATTGCTACTTGTGCTTCTTCGGCATTCCATGTATCTGCTGTTCCTGATACTTCTGTTGGAAGAGGATGTTCTGTCCACGTAAATCCTCCATCAGTACTTCGATAAATTGAATATCCTTCACCTGTACATCCAGCATTTCCTCGGTAAAAATTTCCATTTTCTGCACCTTCAAGATGGGCACTTAGTCCCCCGCTTCCACATCCAAGGGGTGCTCCGGGAACTTCTGGACTCCATGAATTCCCTCCATCAAAACTTGTTGAGCATAGTGGTGCTTCCCAATTTCCATTAATACAGAATACCCATGTAGTTTGGTGTAACACTGCAGGGTATGGAGATGAAGATATTGTTTGATGATCTTGTACTGAATAGGATGTTGCAGGAGTAGGTAGAGACCATGAAGCGCCTTCATTATCAGACCATTCAACAGTCATTCCTAGAAGTGCATGCATATCGAATTTCATAATTCTGTCAGTCCATTTATCTACATATACGTAAGGATCATTACTATTGGGTACAGGAATAAGTGGAGAATATGAATCAACACAAGAATAATCTGAAATGTTTTTCATTTCAAATAATCCTGAACATTGGACAATTGCAGTTGAACCTGCAGGGCCATTCCCATAACTAGACATGTAGATATTATCTTGAGATGTTATTCCAATAGTTGGTTCAAATGTAGTTTTTCCAATACTATAGTAACTTCCTTCTGACCAAATAGGAATATTATTTCCGGTTAGATTAGCAGTGATATTTGCCTCACTAATTGCAGTCATATTTAACGCGTCAACCCCTCCAGAATAATGATACCATGTTGTAGATGGAATATCTTTATCAAAATCAAATGGAGACTTTTCAATAACTTCTTCTACTTCTTCTTCACCAAAACAACCTGCTAAACTAGATGTTATCATTAGTACTACTAACACAACAGCGGCTCGTCTCATGACTATGCGTACAAAGTCAAATATAACAGTACACCGATATAAAAAAAGTTATTTTTATGGCAATGTATCTCTTCCACCGGCTGGAATTAATGGTAATTGTTTTAATTCACCGTAAAGTGATGGACCCGTCATTAGGGTACCTATGATGCCAATATCGCCTGCAGGGTTATGTGCTAATGCAATCCATGGGCGACCTTCATCATCAATTTCTATATCTATGAAATCTCCGAATCCTCCGCATCTTTTATCTCCGCAGTCATCATCTTCATCTAATACGTCATCTGGTTGATTAACAGCTACAGTTGTAATAAGTGGATATTCATTAAACGCATCTGTAATAATTCCCATGTATCCATTCCATCCCCCCTCATCAACTTCTTCTCCAATGTAGCCAAATACTACCCTTCCCTCTTCACCTGCGAAAATTGTAGGAAACCCTGTTTCAGTTACGGTTGGAGGTGCTACCATCCAAGGTTCAGACCAAGTATCTCCATGATCTTCTGAGTATGCTACATATGGCATATGATCCTCTGAAATCCACATGGCATATACATTATTTTCTTCATCGACTGCAGTTGCAACCTCATGAGAATGCCAACCATCCTGCATACCAATTTCAGTAGAGATGGTATGTTCTGTCCAAGAATAACCTCCATCCATACTTCTGTAGACTGCTGGTCCATCACATGAAGGATTTCCTCGATAAATAGTGCCATCATTTCCTCCTGCAAGATGACCATGTAGTCCTGAACATTGAGGTGTTCCTACTGGATATCCAGGTCTTTGAATATCCCATGAAATCCCTCCGTTCAAACTACGGCTACATTGTGGTCCTAGCGCTGAAGATCCCGTATTGATACAAAAAACATAGACAGTTGGATGTAATGCATCAACACCCTCTGGAGGTGGCATTGATGCAATTGATTGATGGTCTTGGGGGGAATAATATCCTTCTGCAGAATAAGGAATACTCCACGACGTTCCATCATCGTCAGAATATTCTACAAACATTGCAGCTAGGGCATGCATATCAAACTTTACAATTCTATTAGTCCACTTGTCTACATAGACATAGGGATCATTACTACTAGGTACTTGTCCAGTATCAGGAAATACAGGATTAAAAGGTCCTATATCTTCCCAATTTTGACCTTGATCCATTGATCTGATAAGATGGGTTCCATCTCCAGTACCTCTGTAATTTGTCACAATTATTGCACCATTACTGGTGATTCCAATTGTTGGCTCAAATGTGGTATATCCCATCGAGTAATAAGTACCCTCGGAGAAAAACGGACTATTATTTCCTTCAAGTACTAAGCTGCCATTAAAGTATATATCATCAGTCCCATTAATCCAGGTTCCATTTGGAAAATGATAAAAGGTAGTAATAGGAATTGAATTTTCAAAGTCATCGAATGGACTTTTTAGTGGTTCTAACACCACTTCTTCCTCACCAAAACAACCTGATAAACTGGGCATCATCATAGTCACAAGAAGTAATGTGATTATCTTCCTCATAGGGGCCCCTGCTTGATTATTGCTTTAATCATGCCCACTTAACGATTAATTATAACCTAGCGTCACCTACTAAATATGCGCAAGTACGATGGCTTAATTCTCGTACTTGTGATGGTTTTACCAATATTCTCTGGATGTTTCGGAGATTCCAACGAACCTGAATTTATTGAAGAAAAAGGTTATCCCTCTGTATGGGATAGATATGATATTGAATATGAGATGAATGACGTATTCAGCAGAGTTACAATTAATGGTACTTTTGAGGTTGATGAAGTAAGATCAATATATCTTGAAGTAGACATTCCAGTATCTCATGGTGGTTGTGCTACAAATGTACCTACAGATTGTCTGGTACATTTGGGATTATGGTTGCCTATTATCGAAGGTTGCGATTGGGACGCAGAAAATTTGACTGAATCCTGTAAAGTACCAGCAATTGCAGAAATTGGACCTTACTATAACGATGGAGATGTAGATGCATTAACCCCTGCAGATAGACTTGGAAGATTTCTAATTGAAAATTATGTCCCTCATGGTTATGCTGTTGCTCAAGTAAGTGTTTTTGGAACAGGTGAAAGTACCCATTGTATGGATTTAATGGGTGTTGATGAACAAGCAGGTATAGATGCAGCAATTACTTACCTAGGAAGCGCACCGTGGGCAAGTGGAAATGTAGGAGTGATTGGGAAATCATATGATGGTTCTACTCCCTGGCAAGCGGCTACATTTGGTAATGAATACCTCAAAACAATAGTGCCGATGTCAGGACTAATTGGAGTTCAAGATTTAATGTGGCGTAATGGTAGTATGGAGGCTAGAGGAGCAATAATGCATAATGGAGTTTATGGGTCATTTGGATTAGATGGTGACCTTGAAGATTCACAAACAGGATGTGAAGGCTATATTGAAGGATATTATGCAGGTATTGGAGCTTATCTTAGTGGAGATGATTTAAGTTGGATGGGTTCAGATTATTGGGAAGAAAGACATTTCTTAAGTAGAGTTCTTGAAAATTATAACGGATCTGTATACATTATTCAAGGTATGCAGGATTGGAATGTTGATCCTCACATGGCATTTCCTGCTCATCAACAATTAGAAAATGTTGGAATTGAAACAAAGACATTAGCAGGTCAATGGGGGCATGATTATCCCGATAGAGAAAGTGGCCACTCTGGATTATCTTCTGGAAGAGGTGCCGAAGCATATCCCTACACCTTAAGATGGGATTGGGCAGATGAAATGTTATTATGGTTTGACTGGTACCTAAAAGGAGAAGGAGAAAAACCGCTATTAACAGTGGAAATGCAAGATAATATGGGCGGATGGAGAGTAGAAGATACATGGCCTTCCAAAGATACAGAATATCGACAATTTTTAGCAGGTACTGATATTGAGGAAATAAGTGGAGGTTCTACAATTACTACTACATCCTCAACAGTTCTTGGGATAGGGCCATTTGAAGAAGATTTATTGATTGCAGGAATGCCTACTTTCCATCTTAAATCTACAGTTTTAACTTCAAACAACGGTCATTTATTCATTGAGATGAGGGATGGTGAATCTGGAATGCACCTTGGTCATGCGGTGATGGATTTAAGATTCCATGCAGGAGGTAAACAAGGTACTCCTTTAGTGCCATTTCAAACAGTAATTGCTATGATGGAGTTTTTCCCAATGGATGTTGTATTACCGGCAGGACATACAATTGAATTAGTAATCAGTCAAACTGGAGAGGATTATATTCCCAGCCCCGCAGCAATTGGTCTTGTTCAGATTGATCTTTCAGATGAAAGTATACTGACTCTTCCAATAGTAAATCGTACAAGTGAACATTATTTTAGAGCCTCTGGGCACGATTATTCCGGAGATGGTGGAGCTAGGAGTTATTGAAAACAAACTTAATTGTTATTATACTAGAAAGTTTAGGTGATTTTATGATAGGGGTGAAGAAGGTTACAGCAGCATTTCTGATGCTTGTTATTATGCAACCTATTATTGCAGGTTGTTTCGGAGAGGAATTAGAAGAAACAACAATTGTCACAAATCCTATTTTTGATAAATTTAAAAGTTATGATACTGGTTTTGATGATGAAAGGAATTTCACATCAATCGATTTAGCAATTAATTCCTCTACAAATTTAACTTGGTCTGTTTTTGGTAATGAAGAAGGAGGAAATTGCTGTGAACATTATCTTGCAGCAACAAAAGAGGGATGGATAATGAACTTTGGGGGGGAGTATCCAACTTGGTCAGAAGATAGAGGCCATACATGGCAAGATTACCAGCCAGAATTACTTGCTCAATTTGGATGTATTGAATTTAAGCCAACAGTACCAGGTCAAGAAGGTCTAGGCGAAGGAAGTATTGTTCAAGCTACCAATGGTGATATTATTGCTATGGGTTGGTTTCCTTATCCTAGTACAAGTGGTGCAGATCAATTTTATGCATTTTTTTATGATGCTGAAAATGAGGAATGGGGTTGGTGTTTTAATCGAACTCCAGAACCATTTTACGATAGATCTTGGCAAGTTGAAGTCATTGGTCCAATATCAGGAGGGATTTATGGGTCTGGTCCTTGGGCTAGTTTAGTAATTTCCAACTTTTGGCATCAAGTACAAAATATTGGAGGTCAAATATCTACAGATGGTTTGAATTATGATTATTTCCCATTCCCTGACCGTGATGGAGATTTAGAAGTTGTTCAAGTAAATCTTAATGCAAGTGATTTGGGAGTTGAATGGGACTTTACCAAACCACATAAAGAAATGAGAGCATTCCCAGTTCCTTCGGGTGGATTATATTTTCCAAACTATTTTGTAAATGGCGATGATGCATATGTCGATACAAATTTAGATTGGTATAAGGCTGAAACAATGGGAGGGAATTCATTGCCTAGTGAATATTGTGCATTTGATTCTAGTGGTGCGTTACATTGCATAATTCAAGAGGGATTATTTATTACACACCAATTATCATGGGATGGAGGAGAATCTTGGGAGAATCAAACATACAACCTTTCAGGAGTCGCATCAGGGATAGAAGAATATGAATTCCATTCAAGCGGAAAACATGATTTATTTGTACTAAATGTAAGATATCAGAGTTCTGATGGTCCAGATATTGATGTTGCTTGGCACGTTAGAGGATTTAGTGAATCTTTAGAACCTGATCAATTTACATATCTTGGTTTAGGAGATCTTGACTCTACTTCTGGTGCTGGAAATGATATAAGGTTTGATTTTGCAAGTATGGGGATTCTACCAGATGGGGGTTCATTTATTTCTTATATGGATAGTAGTGATCCAGACCCTCTTTTTGGTGTTGAATTAATGATGCCAGATGTGTATGGTCCTATACTACTTTAGTTTTTAACAAGAAATAGAGTTAAGGTTAAACAATTGAAATATTTCGATAAATTTATGCGAACAGCCATAATACTTATTCTGATACTTGCAAGTCTTCAACCTATTTTATCATCTAATTCACTTGATGAAGAATATAATCAGAATTATTTCAGTTCTTCAATTGGAGTTGAAGTAATTAATGAAGCTGAACCGAATGATTCGAACGCAACTGGTCAGGAAGCCTATCCTGGAGACGTAGTACGTGGCACTGTTGACATGTGGGACGACAAGCAAGATTGGTATTCCGTTTGGCTTGAACCTGGACAAACATTACTGCTCACACTTTCCCATGCATCTGGTGATGGTGTCTCGATGTCAGTATGGGATGAAGAAAACACTAATCATGGATCAAGCAATCCTTCAAAGACACGTGACACCCTCTTCCTTGGAGAGGATGAAACAAGTGTTGGTGGTATATACAGCGTTTCCATTAATGCCATAATGACCGAAGTTGGAGGTGGTGCTTACGTTCTTGAAATCGATGCAGGATACACAGTTAATTGGTATTCCCCAGAAGTAGGATGGAATGTTGCATCCGATATTTACGATGCCCAAGGCAACATCATGTATACCTCGGTGTTGGATTCTTACCAATTCGCTCAGACACTCTCTACAGACACTCAATCCGCACCGGTATGGACCAATGGTGACTTTTGGAATTTCTCAGTAACAATGCCAAGTTTCTTTGGCGTTACTTATGAAGAATATCACCAAATGACTGTCACAGGAACCGATAACGTGTTAGGCAAGGAATGCAATCGAGTTAGCATTGTTGGCAAGGCCACCTTGAGCATCAGTTTCGGAGGTATGGACACCAATACCGTTGAGGAACAAACTGGTGTTGCTTGCTATGCAAAGGATACCCTTGCACTAGTCCATGAAAACATTACAATGACATCCTCAATTGAAACGAGTTCTGGTATCGAAATGAGGAGTACATCTGGGCGAAGTTGTATTGATGAGTGGGGAGACCCAGACAGCGATTGCGATGGTGTCACAGACGACTGGGATGACTGTTCAGACACCGCTGATGGCGATGATGTTGATGCATTTGGATGCTCTGATGCACAAAACGGAGGAGGATCTGGGGGAGGAGATGACGCCGATGGAGACGGTATTCCAGATTCGAGTGACAATTGTCCAAATGAATACGCAGATACTCAAAACGACGCTGATAACGATGGTTGTCCTGATGATGACGGTACTGGCAATGGTGATGGTAATGGAGGCGGTAACGGCGGAGGAAACAACGGCGGTGGCGGAGGCTACATTGATGAAGGATGCATTCCTTCTGGCTTCGACATGAATGAGAAGACCGTCATCCGTTCCGATTTGACTTATGCGAACGGAATGAATGAATTCAATTTCCCTCTTACTGAAGGAAAAGTATGGAGTGAATCTGCTGTAGGAACAGGTACTTTCGAACTTTCAATCGAAATAGGTGGGTGTATTCTGATGGACATGGCACTCGATGGATCGGATGCCCTTCCACTGAACTATCGCCACATTGGAACCGATTCCTTCATTGTTGGTGGCACAACTGTCACTGCAAATGGAATCCAAGTCTTTGCAGGACGGGAAGGAAATAACGACTGGGCTACGCCTGATTTCACCATCCTTACAAGCGTCCCTGACAATGTTGCTCGAATGGGACTCCCGTTTGCAACTTGGATTAACGTAGTTGGGTTCAACGAATTTGACTCCACTGTCTCAATAAGCGCATCTGTCAACGCTCAAAATGCACCACTTATGTATGATAATCAACAATTGGCTATCGATGGTTTAGGTGCTGTTATCGTTGATACAATGAATCTATCAAGTGGAGATTATGTCCTCACCATTACAGGAACTCACGAAGAGTTTGAACGATCAGTTGATGTATCATTTACCGTTGATAACGATCCTGATTTTGAAGTTATAACATTAGATCCTTGGATAGTATTACCTCAAGGTGTCGAATGGATAGTACCAACCTCAATATTTATCGAACCAGTCAATGGCTTTGGTGCAGATGTTACAATAACAGCTACCGTTCCAAATGGAGTGAATGCACAATTAGATTTTGCACAAGGCTCAGCTCCCTTTATGGCAATTTTGACACTAACAATCCCTGATAATTTAACTGTTGGAGACTATACAGTTGTTGTTTCAGGCACATCAGGGTCAACTATACATTCTGACGAGATTACTTTTACAATTACGTCATTGCCGGAATTTTCATTAGATATTGATGATAGAGAACAAAAATTAGTAGATGGTACTATGTCAATTTCAGGAGTTATAAATGCACACAATGGATTAGATTTGAATTTAGGCGGTGCTATGGATATTGTTATTGATCCATATAATCAGGATCTACTTGATTCTGCAGTAATTGAATGGGGTTCAATTGATTCGAATGGAGATTTACCATTTACAGTGACCTTTATCGTTGATGAATCAATACCAAGAAATGAATTCACAATTCATCTTAATGTAATTGCTTTAGATGGAGGTATAACCCACACAGCATCCGTTGCTTTCGTAACTCAATCTTCGACTTTAGATGGGACAGCAACTGCTGCAGATGAATCCTCAGTTTCAAATGGAAATACGAGCCAACATGATGGTACTGATACATCAGCAAGTAATTTAGTCGATGATGATTCGAGCAATGATGATTCGAGCAACGATGATTCAAATAATAATGACAATTCAGGAGTCAATTCGGAATCTGAATCATCAAACACATGGTTAATTGTTGGGTCATCAATCGTTATTTTAGGAGTTGTAATTGGCGTATTAATTTTGACATTTAAGAGTAAAAATGGCGGCAATGTTAGCGATTTCAATCAACAAATGTGGAGTGAACAACCTCAAACCATGTCACAAGCACCTGCAATGGGAACTCCTCACATGATGCCACAGCCAATTCAATCAGTACCTCAGGTTGCAGTAGTTCCAACTTCGCAAATTTTGACTGCTCCGCCTCCCCCAGATCAACCAACAACAGTTCCTGACTATTCAGGACTTCCACCTGGGGGTCAATATGATCAATCTACAGGGCAAACAATTTACATTTTACCTGATGGAACTCGTTGGCAAATGATGGCAGATGGTAGTTTTACTAGATTGTAATATTCTAAAATCAATCGATTTGTTAATGCAATTAATCAATCTCGAATTAATATGGCTGACGTGTTCCCCTCCGTTTTTGGAAAAAATCTCAATAAAGAGGGTATGACTATACCAGATGATTTTTCTGAAAAGAATCTATTTGTAATTACTGCATTTCAACAATGGCACCAACCTCTTGTCGATGAATCGATTAAAAACCTTGAAGAATGTGATGTTCAGAACACACATCATATTATTGAGGTTCCAGTGATTCAACAACTTTCTTGGTTCAGGCGGATGCGTTTGGATACTTTGATGAGATTAGCAATCAAGAATCGTGAAATTCGTCAAAGAACTATAACGGTTTGTCTTGATAAAAAAGAATTCAGAGACAACTTAGGGATACCCAACGAGGATACAATATATTGGTTCATAATTGATCATATCAGCAAGAGAATTCTTATGAGAGGTACAGGAGTCATTTCACCTAAAGAGGTAAATAGAATAATTAGTTAACTTTGAAATAAATCATAGATTCATCAACTTCAAATTCTTCAGAATCGTGAGGTCCTTTTCCGGATTTTATATTTGCAACACCTGCTCTTGTTTCATTTTTTACATGAATCCAATCATGCTCTACAAGTTCGGGGTTACCTTCATCTAACCACACATTTAATTCAATATTATCTTCAATGTCAAGTCCTAGATCTTTACGTTTTTGTTGAATTCTTCTGATGATGTCTCGAGCTAAACCTTTGGATGCAAGTTCTAGTGTGATTTGCATATCCAATACAAGACTTACATCAACCTCATTATCATTTTCAGTGAATGAAATCGTTTCTGCAGCAAAACCACTACGTTCAACTCTCCTTAATTCAATATCATCTACTGCAATGTCGTATCCAGCAAGAGTGCATGTTCCAGCTTGGATTTCTGCCCAAGTTGAATCTGGATCTGCTGAAGAGATTGCCTCTAAAACAGCAGGTAGATCTTGCCTACATTTTTTACCTAACATTTTACGATTTGGAGATAATTCTACTTTCTGGAATTTATCTAAATCATCAACTGTAGATATTTTTTCTACATTCAATTCTTCTGCTAGAATTTCATGAAACACACCTAGATCAGGTCCTCCAACAATCCAACCTTCATTACAAGGAAGTCTTTGCCTCCTTTTCGCTTTAACTCTTATTCTCCTACCTGTTTCTGCAAGAGAACGAACCAAAGCCATTTTAGATTCTAAATCTAAATCTTGAGGGGGTAATGCTCCTTCTTCATCAATTGGCCAATTAGATAAATGAACTGAACTTCCATTCAGATTTGAATAAATTTCATCTACCATAAATGGAGCGACAGGCGCAGTTAACTTACAAACGATTGAAAGAACTTCGTGTAATGTATGTTGACACGCTCTTTTATCATCATTAGTTGATTCATCCCAAAGCCTTCTTCTACTTCTTCTTACATACCAATTTGATAAATCATTGATTACAAAATCTTCTAAATCTCTACATGCTTTGTGAAAATCCCAACTGACAAATTGATTATGGTAGTCTTTTGCAACCGAAGTAGCCTTTGATAAAATCCAACGGTCTAATTCAGGGCGTTTTTCAATAGGTAAGGCGTTTTTATCTGGATCAAATCCATCAAGTGCAGCATAATCTGCATGGAATTTGTAAACATTCCATAATGTTAGGAAAAATTTAGCATATGTTTCTCTTACTCCCGAAGGATCAAATTTTAGTGGATTCCATGGTGCTCCTGCAGTAACCATATACCATCTAGATGAATCAGCACCTTCCTTGTTAAAGTGATCCCATGGATCTACAACATTCCCTTTAGATTTCGACATCTTTTTACCCTCTTTATCTAAAATTAATCCCAGACTTAAGCATCGTTTGTAACAAATTGAATCGAATACAGTTGTACTTACAGCGAGTAATGTATAGAACCAACCTCTTGTTTGATCAACTCCTTCACAAATATAATCTATTGGAAATGAATCAGTTATTTTATCTTTATTTTCAAAAGGATAGTGCCATTGAGCAAAGAATGCACAACCGGAATCAAACCAACAATCCATTACAAATGGCTCTCTTTTCATTAGCTCTCCTTTTTCAGAAACCAGTACAAAATCATCTACAATCGGGCGATGTAAATCAACATCATCAGGACATACAGGATTTTTAATTCCAGCAGCATTCGCCTTTGCAACTTCTTGTTGTAATTCTTCAATAGAACCAATGCATTTCATGTCTCCTTCTTCACTTTTCCAAACAGGTAATGGAGTTCCCCAAAAACGTTCACGAGAAATTGCCCAATCTTTGACATTTCTGAGCCATTCCCCAAACCTACCTTCGCCAACCCAATCAGGTGCCCATTCTACTTGATCATTAAATTCGAGTAATCTTTCTTTTACAGCAGTCATCCTTACAAACCAAGATTCCATTCCATAGTACAGTAATGGATGCCCAGTCCTCCAGCAATGTGGGTAATCGTGAGTATACATTTTTTCACGATATAATTTATCTGAATCAGAGAGGAGATTAATGATTAAATCATCACAATCTTTTACATATTGACCATCTAACTCTGGATGTACACCTTCTACAAATGCACCATCCATTCCGACAGTATGTACTTCAGGAAAACCAACTTCTTTCCCTAGGTTGTAATCATCTTCACCATACATTACAGCAGTATGAACTACTCCAGTACCATCACTAGTGGTAACAAAATCTGCAGATACTACTGTCCAAGCAGATTTACTTTCTCCTCTATCTACTGCATCAGGGAATAGTGGAGTATATGCTTTACCTACTAATTCAGAACCTGGGAATTCAGAAATAATTTCCACTTTGTGCCTCATTACTTCTTTGATTAAATCTTTGGCAAGAATAAGTTCTTCACCAACATTACTTCCTCCTCTTCCATCCCATCCTTTACCTGCAGGGTCACTGATTCTAACTCTGCAATATGTCACTTCAGGCCCAACTGCTAATCCTACATTTCCGGGAAGTGTCCATGGAGTTGTAGTCCACGCCAAGATAGACGCATTGTCATTTTCAAGTTTGAATTTTACATATACTGATGGTTCTTCAACTTCTTTGTATCCTAATGCAACTTCATGACTTGAATAAGAAGTTCCAGTTTGAGGACAATAGGGCAATACTTTGTAACCACGATATAATAAATCTTTTTCGAACATTTGTTTTAATGCCCACCAAGTAGATTCGATGTAATCGTTATCTAATGTGACGTAAGGGTTATCCAAATCAACCCAAAAAGCCATACGTTCACTCATTTTTCTCCAAGCATCTTCATATGTCCATACAGAATTTTTACATTCTTCATTGAATTTTTCCATACCTAATTCCATAATTGCATCATTACTCATAAGGTCCAATCTTTTTTGAACTTCAATTTCCACAGGTAATCCATGGGTGTCCCATCCACCTTTTCTTTCTACGAGATGACCTTCCATAGTTTTCCAACGACATACTAAATCTTTGTATGTTCTTGCTACAACATGGTGAATGCCAGGACGTCCATTCGCAGTAGGAGGTCCCTCAAGAAATATGAATGGCTTCCCATCTTTTCTAAATTCAATAGAACGGGCAAATGTTTGTTCCTTATTCCAGCGCTTCATTAGGGATTCTTCTAGCGCAACAGAATCATATTCACCCGCGGCTTTTGGTGCAACCATGTATCTCGGAGTCAAGTACATGTTTTGAATTTGACCATAATTTATAATCAATCTCTTCTTATTTATTGTTGATGAAATTTTGTTCGAGATTTAGTTCAGATTAAGTCACTACCGATGCATTGACAAACATAACATGATTCCAACAATTGATGCACGCAATTCGAACCCACGTTTTAGCGGCCGTGGCTTTATTTTTATTTACTGCATTTTTACCCTTAATTTCTAGTAACTTAAATGAAGAATATTTGGAGTTAGATATTGAATCTGAAGGAGTAGGGGAAGGTGGAGATATAGATATTTCAATAGATTGGCCACAAACCACATCATATGATTTAACCGTCGATATTCCCAATGGAGATACATTTACCAATCTAGAAATGGAAATGTCAGCAGGACATTCAGCGAATAAAGACTCAATAGAATGGGATAGTTCGCAAGATTGGTCTCATTTTGATGCAACTTACAATGGAGTAAATTATAATGGAACTTATATGACTACTTTTGGAGTTGAAAATATATGGGATTTTAATAATCTTCAAGGTAGTTTACCTCAAGGGTGGACTTCATCTAATGCAGCTAATGGATTAGTAAATGATAATTCAAATACAGGTTCTGGGAATTTAGGATATCTAAGTTGTGGAACAAATGGTACAACAGGAGGTTCATTGGTATTAAGAAACGGTGCAGTGAATGTAGAATCAAATGTCATGGATCTTTCAGGTTTATCTAACGGTTTTGTTTATTTTTGGATGAAGGAAGGAGCATCAGGATGTGGTGAAGACCCAGATACAACCGAGCATTTGTATTTTGAATATTGGTCGGCAAATAATCAATGGACTCAGATTCAAGCAGGGAATTGCCAACCTGCAAACACATGCCCATATTTTAATGCAAATACTGGAATCCCCGGTTACGCTGCTCAAGACGTGACTTATACGTTACCTAGTGATGCTTTTTGGTCTGGATTTAAATTTAGGTTCAGGCAAGCAGGAGGTTCAGGAACCTGTTGTGATTGGTGGTTTGTTGATGATATTAAGGTTACAGTTCCAGGTCCAGGTAATTGGACCTCACCATCATTTGGTTCTCATCCTTCGGCGGTTAATGTCGTTGAACCCGGGCAATATGGATTAGTAAGCATTAATGCAAAAACATCAGGAACATATGGTTTGAGTTGGTCTGTGTTAGATGCAATCACAAATGAACCCATTTTGGGATTTGAAAATATTAAATCATCCAGAGCTGATTTAGGAACAATTGATTGGAAAGAACATCCTTTACTCAGAATTTTTGTTAATTCCGAAAGCGGTCCATTTCAAATCGAATCAATCAACATTCAAGGAAAAATAAAGAATACATTTATTTCTGATCCTAGCGATTCATGGTCTGGTAATTATGAATGGGATGCTGAAAATGAGAACATAGTTTCTACAAATAGAATTACAAGTACAATGATAAAATCTCATAGGCCAATTGCAGGTTGGGATATAGATTTCGATATCTACTCTCCCCAGCCCTTCCCCGCAACACTAGAAGTTTCTGTAGATAGAGGAATTTGGTATGAAATAGAGTTGGATGATTCAACTCAAGATTTACCTGAACCTGCTCATACGATTCAATTTAGAGTGTCTGTGCCCGAAGGATCTCCAGATTTTCTCTTCAGGGAATATGATATCGAATTATATTATGCATCATTACCTGAAAATTTAAAATTAAATATTGCAGATGATGAAAGAGTAGATTGGAGTTTAGATACAGATGAATTAGGGCCCTTAGGTTGGCAAAATAGATTTGCAGATGGAAGAATGACCCAATCTTTAGATTTAGTAAGTAGTACAAATCAACAGACAGCATTTTGGTTACCTGCAGATACTGAAATAGATTCACTTTCCTTTGAACTATGGTCTGATGACGATAATCAAGACGTAGGAGGAGTTCAATGGGACTTATTTTGTGGTAATTTATTTGTTGATACAGTGAATTATGGTGCAATAACCTCTGAGAGAGTAATTTATAGATTTACCGCGGACCAATTGAATGGATTAAATTTAGCATTGCAAAATGCTGATGTTGTAGGTTATAGTGCTGAAGGAATAGATTTTGTAAATTGTACTTTAGATGTTTCAGGATCCGGTGGAAATTTAATGATTGATGGATTGTTAGCTAGATATACGAAATCAATTAATTTACAATTCAATTCAGATTCACTATTTCTTGATGAATTAAATGCTTACGCCGCAAGTGTTCAACTAGGTACGGGAGTGCAAACATTAGGTATACCAATTCCTCTAACTACGTCTTATTCTTCGAAATTAAATTTCGAAATAATGGCTATCGATTCAGTAGGGGGGATGACTTCAACATTAGTTGACTTTGTTAATCATTCAACTACCTTGACCCCGTCTGAAGAGTGGTTAGAAATTGTGACAACTCATACCTCTGCAACAGAAGTATTGGAGAATGTACAGGTTGAAATTGCAGGGATAAATAATCGTGTAATTATGGAATGGCCGATACTTGGAGGAGTACCCACAATTACAACTATTCCAGAACAAACAAGTGAATTAATTGAATTACACCCTACAGATTCAGCAGAAATAGAATTAGTAAGTAGTTCTCCTCAGGAATTAGATGCAACATTTAGATTTAGATTAAATCCAGCATGGGATGATGAACCTTTCGTGACAATATCTTCTAGAGTTTCTACTCCTGAGGGTTACAAGAGTTTACCTGCCGTTGAGAAGTTTGGATTGGGAGATTTAAATGGTATAGAAAATGATTACTATATTTCTGAATGGGACGTAATTAATGATCTGGGCGTTGCAATACCTTCGAACTCATCATATCTAAAAGCAAGTACAGTGGTTACATTTAGTGCTAAATTAGCATTTGAAGGATTAAATGATGGACGGGCCCCTAGAAGTGATTCATTGCTTTTAAAATTACATCAAGATGATTTTGTTGTGGGGCAAACACAGGAAGTCGAGGGAGATTTGATGAATATTACTATGGTATTGCCGCCTACAGAACAGGAATTGTCTTTTTCATTATCCCTTGAACAAATAATTCCAGGGGGAGATGATTTGACTTCAATAAATCTGAGCAGACAATTCCAAACCGATTCTCGTGCACCAATTGTTATGAATTCAAGTGTAGATGAATATGACCATCGTGAACCAAGTAATATGCAACAATTATCTTTTGAAATTGCTGATAGGCCAATATTGCCTCCTTCATTGACCTTAATGTTGTGGAGAGAATGGGTAAATGATTTGAATTATGATGAATATCCAGATCCAGAAGAATATGAAGCAGTCCCTCTTGTTGCACCAGATGATCTAAATAATGTGCAAGGAAACTTTACTTACACTTTTAGCGATTTATTAGGTAATGAGGGTCATATAGTCACTGGATATCTGGTTGGTGCAGATGCAGCAGGTAATGTCTTAGAGCAGGGGGGATTGTCAGCTCAAGACCAACAATTATTCACTTACCAATTAAAAGAAGATGGACCTCCCTCATTAGATCGGAATGGTGCAGAATGGAATATTGAATCTACAGATGCATTCCGCCATCCAATGATTGATTATGCGATGGTATTCCCTCTGAATGAACCAAATGGTTTGAGCGATATAGAATTAATTTCATTAAACATTGATGATAAATTAAGTGATGAAGAAGATTCATCTGAGTCTTTAGAGATCCATTGGAATGGAATGACAAGACAATGTGAAACAGAATCAGATTATATTATAATTGGAGTCTGTGATGTGTTTGCAGAAATAGGTTCAGTTGGTCCCTATACAAACGATTTAGAATTTAGAGTAACTTTTGCTTTTTCATGGACATTAACCGATAATGGTCAGATAAGGACTCCAGAGTTAATGGTAATGGATAGAGGTGGTAATGAAGATATATCCTCTTATCCTAGTTTAGCATGGAAATTTAATGCTGAAATATGGATTCCTTATGATACAATTATGCTTGAATTTACTTCTGGTAGTCAAGATTATTGTCCAATGTCTCAAAGTACTCAGAATCCAACATTGAAATGTGCATGGGTCTCTCCTAGTAGTGAGATTATAATTTCAGGGCAAGTTCAGTTTTATTGGACCAATGCCTTACCTACAGAGGATTTAGATATTGAGATTATAATTTCGGGATTACAGCCCACATTAGCAACAGTAGTAAATGGAGAATTTAGTGTTACACTTACAGCACCTCAAGCAAATGGAGGTTATGCATTATCGTGGGAGTTGTTTGCATTACCATTATCCAATATAGATCAAACAAGTCAATCTTCAGTTTCTTTAGTTGTTGATAGTGAAGCACCATCTATTATTGAAGTAATTAAGCCTAGAACAGATGTAGAATTACAAATTGAAGACATGTATAGTATTGAATTTGAAGCAACATTCAAAGAAACATATATTAATACAAGTAATATTGTTTTGAATTGGAGAGTAATTTTCAATGAAAATCCTTCTGTTTCAGTTGTAGAAGGAACTGAAGATTTAGATGTAGAGACTACAGCAGGAACTGGAACCTTAAGCGGAACAATCCAAATAGGTGCATTATTATTAGATTCTCACTATGGTAAACCTTCTACATTACAATTATGGATTACTGGTACAGATATGGTAGGAAATGAAATTGAGAGCGAGGACAATAGCCCTTCAGAGCCTTTGGCCGAAATACCAATTCATCACAGACATGCAATAGTTGCTATTAGCGCTTCAGATATTCAATACAGCCCTGCGGGGGAACAAAATTCAGGAGAGGTAATCCAAATCACAATAGTCACAAGAAATGAAGGAGATTCTCAAGGAGAGATATTCTTTACAATATATGAGGTCCTTCCATCTGGTGCAACCAAAATAATTGCTAGTAAAAATGAAACAATCCCTCTTGGCTCACAACCAATGCAATTGAGATATGAATGGGTCCCTAATATTGAAGGGTTACATCATATTAGAATAGTGTGGGAAGATCAGACAATAGAGGGGCCATTTATTGAGATTTTACCTCCTAAGGCCACGGGGTTAAATGCTGTTTTTGAGGGGACAAACCCCATATTGGTTGTTAGTTTTGTCGGCTTAATCGTTGCAGTTTTGATATTGATTACTGTAGTTTTACGTAGAGGTAAAGATGATGATTACTATGGTGACTGGGTGGAGTATGAAGAAGAAAGCAATCCTGCATCCCCACCTCCTGCTCTTCAGCCCGCTCCAATGCCAACACCTGCTGCAGTTCCACCACCTCAAAGACAACCTGAAGCAAGATATCAAAAAGATGCATATGGGGCTGCATATGATGCAGTTACCGAGGGTAAGGGAGATGGATGGTGGCAAGATGAACATGGTCAATGGTGGCAAAAATCTGATGATGGCCAATGGTGGCACCAATCACCTGAGGGAGAATGGCATAAATTGGATGGATATTAGAATTCAAATTTTCCAATGGTTAAGGATCTCATGGAGGGACAAATAGTGGAAAATTGGGACGATTTAGGAGAAGATATTGTTGATTGGATTCGTAATTATGCAAATTCAAATCAAATAACAACTCTTGTAATTGGCGTTTCAGGAGGAATTGACTCTGCTGTCACCTCTACTTTATGTGCAAAAACGGGATTAAACACTATGGTGATTAATATGCCGATTAATCAACAAAAAACACAATATGATCTCGCAAATAAACATATTAAATGGTTAAAATCTAAGTGGATGAATGTGCAAAGCCATGTAATAAATCTTGATGGAACTTATGACTTTTTTAGTAATGAAGATATGCATAATTTCAAACTTTCTAATTTAGCATTAGCAAATACTAGGGCTAGACTAAGGATGACTACCTTGTATGCAATTGCAGGCTCTAATAAAGGGATTGTAGTGGGTACAGGAAATAAAGTCGAAGATTTCGGAGTAGGATTTTTCACGAAATATGGGGATGGTGGTGTTGACATATCTCCCATTGCCGATTTGTATAAGTCAGAAGTTTACGAATTAGCAGACATCTTGGATATTATTCAAGAAATTCAAAAAGCAGCACCTACTGATGGCTTATGGGATGATGATAGAACTGATGAAGATCAAATGGGTGCAACCTATGAGGAATTAGAATGGGCAATGAGTGAACTGGAAAACTCCTCTGAAGAGAAATTAAATGAAAACCAAAAGAAAGTTTTAGAGATTTATAGGGGACTAAATACAGCCAATTCACATAAAATGAATCCGATTCCAGTATTTAGAAAGAATAATACTAATCAAACGGAGGAATAAGTAATGATAATTCCTCAGGAATTAAAAAAAATGTTGAATGGAGGCTATGGTTCAACAAAACAGAAAGCAGCAAGGTTAGTGGTAGATTTAGCATCAACTGCAGGTGCTACAGAATTTATCAAATGCACTAATGCACATGTTAGTGGAGTTTCACCTCTTACTGGCGGTCATGGATTGCGTAGGTTTTTACAAGATCTTGCAGGAGATGAGAGTGGTACTGTTGAGATTCCAACGACTTTGAATAGTGCAGGTTGTGACAAAGAAAAAATGAAGGAAATGGACATCTTAGCTGAAGATTTCCTTGAACATCAATTTGAAATTATACGTTCATATTCTAAACTTGGAATCGATGCAACCTTATCTTGCACTCCTTATGATGTGGGGGTGGAGGTTGATGGTATTGGTTCATGGGCTGAAAGTAATGCGGTTGCATTTTCTAATTCTTATACCTCACTTATTACAAACCGTGAAAGTGGCTTATCTGCTTTAGCCACAGCCCTTACGGGGTGGACTCCACGATGGGGATTACACCTAGAAGAGAATAGAATACCTAATATTCATGTTATTGTTGACTGTGATCTTGAATATATTGCTGATTGGAGTGTTCTTGGTGATTGGATTGGAAAACAGATTCAGCCCGAATGGAAGTTGCCTTGGGGTATGATGCCATATATCACAGGATTGCAAAGTAATGTTTCTTTCGAGCAGAAAAAAGCATTGACAGCTGCTGCAGCAAATTATGGATGTCCTATGTTATGGGCCGATGGTATTACAGAAAACCCTGTTTTGGAAACGTCTTGGGTGCCCCAGGGGACATTAGTATTTACCACAGAGATGTTAATGAATCGTTATGAGGAATTATCACCCACTGGGCAAGTAGATTTAGTGGTCATTGGATGCCCTCAAGCAAGTGTAGGGGAAGTAAGAACTACTGCCGCGGCAGTGAGAAATAGGATGGAATTAGGTCAAAAAATACCTAATCAAAGATTATGGATATTTACAAGCGGATATAATCATAAGTTATTAGAGCAAGAAGGAACACTAGATGTTCTTGAAGAAGCAGGGGCTCTAATCTTGAAGGATACTTGCCCTGAAGTAACACCATATAATAGAGAAAAATACAATCACATACTTACAAATTCATTAAAGGCAGAACATTATTTGACTAGCGGATTAAATAGGATGCCTACTAGTGTCATGAGAATCTTAGATTGTGTTGGTCATGCATTTAATCCTACATTATCTGCTGGAACTCGCCCCTCCTTAGGTTCAAAAGTAATGAAGAGATTACCTACAAATAAAAAACATCAAGTTGATGATTACATTTCTGAAGGGTGTGGCTTGCCTTCACAATCAGAATGGAATGTTAAAGGTAAAGCATTAGTTACTGATGTCCCTATCACTTATCTCGGGTATGTCAATAGGGATACTGGAGTTATTGAAGAAGATGGTCATCCATTGGATGGCATTTCTATTAAAGATACAATTTTGATTTATCCTAAGGGTTCTGGTTCAACTGTTGCTCCGTTTGTATTGATGGGTTTGATCTATACAGGTAATGGCCCTAAAGCCATAATTAACATTGATGTATGTCCTTTAACGTTACCTGCTTGTTCTTTGTTAAATCTTCCTTATGCTTATGAGATGTCTAAAAATCCGTGTGGCGGCATAAATACAGGAGATGAGTTAGAGATGACACTTTCAGAAGGTGTAGTTTCCCTAAATGTCTTGGTTAGAGTTAAGGAATGATTATTCGGGTGAGGGATCAAATTCTGGATCATGTAGATTTTCAATCCATTGATCTAGATCTCCATTTAATAATTCACTAATTGTATGCTCAGTGAATTGTTTATATGTCTTCCATTTTTCAATTTCAGTAATTGTTTTCTGAATTTCAGGTTCAGTTAAAGACTCAATTCTTTTTAATTTACGTTCAAGGGAGCCATCAGTATAGGTTATACAAAGTCTAAGAAATTGTACAATGTCTTTTTTTATAATTTCACTATGTCTCATTATTAATCCTCATAAATTTAATTCATCAATAATACGGTCTACATGCCCCTTTGCTTTAACGTTGTATTTTGCATATTTCAAAACCCCATCTGTTCCAATAATAAAAGTAGATCTTGAGGTGCCCATATAGGCTTTACCATAATTCATTTTTTCTCTCCACACAGAATACTTATTGTGGATTTCCAAATCTTCATCAAGCAGTAAAGAAAAATTTAATGATTGCTTATTTATAAAATCTTCATGGCTTTTCTTTGAATCTTTACTTACCCCTAGAACTACAACACTATTCGATGTTATTCTTTCCATGTTGTCTCTAAAATCACATGCTTGAATGGTACATCCAGGAGTATCATCTTTAGGGTAGAAATACAATATTACTTCTAACCCCTTTGCAGTTAATTCACTTAAAAAAACAGAATTGTCATTTGAATCTAGTACTTTAAAATCAGGCGCTTTATCTCCTACTTGGAGGTCTTTGACTTCAGTCATGAGATTCGTAGTAGGTAGAGTTATTGATGATTTTGGTGCAGGCAATGATTAATGAATAGTATTTTATTCGCATTGCATAAAATATTATAAATCACCCGATTGATTAATTATCCCTATAGTATAGGAGAGCCGTGGCGAACGCTAGACTTACCCGGACTGCAAGACGTTACATGAAGAAGATTAGAAAAGCAGCAAGTCACTATGAATTACAAGAAATCGCCAGTAATGTTCAAAACGAAGTAGACAGAAGAAAGATTTCTTTTGATGAAGCACTTTCTTTAGGGAACTCAATTCAAACATATGCAGACAGGTTACCGGGGAATACAATCGTTTATGCAATTAGTAATCGTGATTCTTACCGAAGCACCCTAGAATTATACCTTAAAGACGGATACCTCTCAAAAACAGAACAATTACTACTTTGGGAAGAGCGTAGGCGATTAGGCATTAAGGACGTAGAGCACAATAAAATGTTACATCAACTCGTAGATATTTTGGAAAGGCGCGGTACAAAAATTATAGTTTCTAGATTTGAAGAACCAGTGAAAGGGGGGAGTATGAGTGAATAAGAAAATTATTGCATTAATATTTACAATCGTTATGGTCTTACAACCTTTTTTAGGTACTACAGAAGAATTGTATTCTATCAAATCCAATGAAGTAGACGGCAGGAGTACAACTGCTGATATGATGGTTGTAAGTCTAACCACTATCCTTGGAGGGGCAGTAACTAATTCTGGAACGAATTATCTTGCAACAGATACGCACCAATTAAGCATCAATATTACAAATCAAGGAGTAACCGCAGGGCAATCAACATTATGGGTAAGATACTTTTCTGCACCGGGGGCAGTCGCAGTGATAATAAATCCAGGAGGGTCCCCTGTAGACCTTGATCCTTTTGAATTTGAAACACATACTCTCTCATATGCTATTGCATCTACAGGACCAGGTCAAAAATTTGAAGCGACATTAACAGAGGCATCTGGAGGAGAAGATACACTCCTTAATAATTTCAATAAACTAGAATTTGAAGTAGAAAATTTAGAAGACGGAGATTATATGAGCGATAATCTGCCTGTTGCTGCATACCCACCTCCGAGATTAGCTCTTGAACCAACCACCTTTGAAGCAATTGCCAGAAATTCAGGCACAATCCCATTCAGTGCAACTTTTGACATTGATCTAACACCTGTTGCTGGGGGGGCTTCAACTCCTTTAACTTCTGGAAGTACACCACTCCTCCCAGGGAATCTAAAATACCCTGCTACAGCCCAATCAATTTCTATTAGCTTCGACAGTAGTTCAATGTCGGGGAGTTGGTGGTTGAATGCAACACTTACGTTTAATGGTATAGGCAGTGAAGAGGTAGATTTAGGTGCAAGAGTCGTTAATTTCAGCCAATACAGAGCCCAAATAATTCCTGCACCAGATCAAGCCGTAGTCCCAGGATCTAGTACAATGCTAACTTATCTCGTGTCCAATTTAGGCGATGCAACTGATTCATATTTAGTTTCAGTAGAAGATACCAAAGGGTGGTCGTCACCAGCAATGCCTCCACTTCTTAATTTAGAGCCAGGTGCAAGCGGAGCAACAGCAGTAATTATTACTGTACCTGCGGACGAACAGCGGGCTAACTCTTCAAGGGTATTTGTCAATATTACAAGTGCTGACGGATATCAATTATCTTCAAACAATTTAGTTATGGCTGGAGATTTATTGTTGGCAGCAGTTACTCCTTCAATGGTGATTCCTGTAACGCCAGTTCAACCAGGGAATATGACTCCCATAATATTCACAATTGAAAATATAGGAAATACACCAACCTCATTCGAATTAACCGCAGGGCTTGGCACTCCCGCTGAAGCATGGGATATCACATTACTTTCTGAAAAAACATCCGTACTTAATCCAGGTGCAACTGAAAATATAATCTTACAAGTTTCTCCCCCTGCATTGTCAAACCCACTCAATCCAGCACATCAACTAATGCAAGGAACCCAGCTGATAGTTTGGGTTCAGGCAATCGCCACAGGAGGAGGAGTTCCTGTTACAGGGCAAGCAGATGTTGAAGTTCAGCCTGTTATTGCAGTAGATCCATCGATAGAGCAATTAGAATATGTGCTCTCAGAAGGAGAGGCAATTTTTGGAGAAACAATCCAAGCATTGGATTTCGGAATAGAGGTTAGGCACAATTTAATCAATGACCCTCAAGACACTTCAGGTGCAACATTAAGCGTAGGTACGCTAACATTTACCCCTGCAGATAGTTCTGGTGGCGGAACGGAAGAAAGTAGTAGATGGAATGCGACAATAACTCCAGACTCTCATGCGGCCCCTCTGGTCGCTCCTAATGGGGAACCCGTGTTTTCAGCATTAGCAGTTTTACAGCCGTCTTCCGACGGATTAGGGCCACTTGCAGGAATATTAGAAGTGCCAGTTACAGCCCAAATCTCAGATACTTCTGGCTTGGTAGTTGATACATCACCCGTTACCCGTACCGTGTCCTACATAATCCCTAAATTCCATTCTGCAGAAATCTCTGAACTAGAGTCCCAAAGCGTTCTGCCAGGAATATCGTCATCTTTCAACATGTCTCTTGCCAATAATGGAAATGGTGTGGCTAATTATTCACTCCAGGTAAATGTTTCAGACGGGTGGCTTATTACTCTGAGTAATTCGTTAGTTTCAATTTCCCCTGAAATGTCAGATTGGCCAACACTCTCAGGAGTCCATCTTTTAAATTTCACTATGTCTGCAACCGCACCTGTTGGAACCTTAGAGGGGCATGTTGAAAATGTGGTATTGACTGTTATAGATGCAGATACAGGAGATGTGATTTTAGTACATAACTCTCCTGTAGAAGTAGGTAAACAAGTTTCAGCAGCATTAACTCCCTCAGTTGCAAATGTAAATGTCACATATCTTGGAAACGAAATTACACTATTACAAGTAAATAATACAGGCAATACATTATCACAGTTTAACATATCTACAACTTTAAAAGAAGGAGATCCAATATCGGTGTCGATAATAGGAAGTAACCAATTTATATTAAAATCAGGAAGAACACAAGATATAAGATTTCAAGTTTCAGCATTGGAAGGAGCATCATTTGATACAACCTACGAGATAGGTGTCCAAATTATTTCTGGAACAGATATTACTTTGAACGGGACAATTATCGTACAAATTCAAGAATGGCATAATCTCCAAATTACTTTGCCTGAGATAGAAGTAACTCCAGGAGAAAATGAATCTGTGACATATTGGGTTTCAAATTCAGGTAATTTGCTAGAACACTTAAATATTGGAGTATATCTGGAAACAGGGTGGAATGTGACATTAGATCCTCTGTCATTACACGTTCCAGTTGACTTAAGTTACACAGGTTCCTTTACCATAGAAGTGCCACCAATTAGTGAAGAAAACATGCTATATAATGGAGAAGAATTTACTTTATGGTTTTCATTAAAAAATTCATCAACCGGTGAAGAATTAGCTAATATTACTCAAAAAGTAACCGTTAGGCCATTTTTCGCTTTGGAACTAACAGAGTGGGAAGAGGAGATACGGTTCTTACCTGGAGACGAAAAAGAAATAACTGCAATTCTTAAAAATGCAGGCAATACAGACATTGTAGTTAATGTGTCTGCGGAATTGACAAATTCACAATGGATCATCACCCAGGCGCCAACATCTGCATTTACGCTTGCTTTAGGAGAAAAAGTACAAATTCTAATGAAAGTCAGGGCATCCGGAGATAATTACTATCAGGGCGAATTAGGAGTACTTGATTTGATTGTATCTCCTGTAGATCTTGAAGTTATGGGGGTAGGAGAACATTCTGCAAATTTAGTGATTGATAGAATTATAGATTCAGAATTTTTTGTTTACGGTCAGGCCACGACTATTGAAATCCCTTGGTCACACGTGCCATCCAATGAGGAATATATTGCATTAGGTTACCCATCTCAACCTAAGTATGTCTTGGAATTAGTATCTTCTGAAAGATTTTTGAATTTATCCGAACTTAATTTAGATAATGAATCCCACTATGATTGGACCTTTACATTGTATGGTACAGAGAGTGGAGCTATGGCATTAATGCTAGGGGCGGAAGCATCTATGACAGAAAGGCAGAGATTCATCCAAGACCCAGCATTACAAATTCTAGTTAATGCATCTAATGTTGAGGGCGTACTACCTGGAGACGGATATACATTAACTTTGAAATTAACGCACCCCTTTGATGGTTCAAGTACTCTGTTCGAAGTAATAATTAATTTAGATAATTTCGCCGATCCATCCGTTAAATCAATATCGTTCCAAAATGATGCATCGGGGATATTGGAAGGAGAAAGCGGGCAAATTGTAGCAGTGATTCGTAATGGAGGGACTGCACTAACTCCCTACATGGAGGCACAAATAGATTGTAATGGAAGAGTAAAACTTTATTCCGAATCTACTAAAATACAACCGATTGCAATTTTGCCTCAATCTTCAGAAGTTGAATTGATTTGGGATGTCGATGTATCTAGATTGGAATGGTGGCAAACAAGTGAGAAGGTAGATTGCATAGTCTCCTTGACAGTTACAGGGGCCGAAGGAAATAATTTAGATAACGATGCCCTTGCCATGGAAGCCTCAGTTATTTCGTGGAGCCCAGTTTCACCAGTAATTAGTATCGGAATCGTCATGGGATTGTTTATTTTATCCGCCCTATTATTTCAATTAGGTAGAGAAAGAGAAAAATTAAAACAACTGGGGGCCTATACCGGCGCTGCATGTTTAGGAATGACATTTCATTTATCCGAATGGATATTGTTAGGGCCAATTTTATCTGTGTCGGTGATCTTATGGTTAATGTATAATGCATACTCTGCTGCAGATGAATTGCAAATAATTCATGCCGATTATCAGAGAGCAAGATTAGGCCAAACTACATTATTCACAGAACATTTCAAACGCTTAAAGAAATCAAGGCAACAATTAACCATTATTTTTACATTACCCTTGCTCGGTTTCTTAATGACGATACTTGGGTTTCCTCCCTTATTGTCTGCAGACGTATTGAATGTATTATCATTAATTTTAATTATTGGACTAACTGCTATATTGATTAGTGCGGTGCTAAAATACATAGATAAGATGTATGGACAAGTATACAGTAGACTAACAGTAGTACAAGCAAGATTACGTTCAATTGAAAGGTCCTTAGGGGACCCAGCAAGATTACTGAATGAAATCGCAAATATTGATTTAGAAGCAGTAGTAGAACAAGCAGAAGGTGGTGATTCAGATGCCTGATGAGAGTGAAGATACGACCACCGAGGAAACCCCAGAATCTTTGATAGATGATGTATTCGTTGAGGAGGAAGTAGAACAACCAGATTCAGTGGAATCTATAATAGAAGAAGTTGAAGAGATTATAGTTCCTTTAGATGGGGGAGAGATGATACCGATTGGAGAGGAACCAGTAGTTCCAATGGAGGCCGAAAACGAAGAGAGTGAGGAGGCAGAGGGCGATGTCACTGCATCAGGAATGGTTCAAGAAGCAACAATGCGAATTCACCAACTAATGAGGACCACAGGAGAAGCAGCAGCCAGCGTAGTAAGGCAAGTTACCGATGCAGACAATAAAAGTTTAGTCGAAACAGAATTCGAAGTCCAACAGGCCAAAATAAGTTTACAAGATCAAAGAGTACTTTCAGCAAATAAGGCATTAAACGTTGCCGAAAAAAATCTATCGGTAATAGAAGAAGACGTACAACGATTAAGGCGTTCAATCGCCCTCTTACATAGATTACTACGTGATCCAGAAATACTTCGTGGAGAATTAGAAAAGATATTGACGGGCCTTAGAAATGCAACCGCAGCAGCAGAAATAGGAGAAGTATCCATGGCAGCTACCGAAGTAGAATATCTCGTTGAAGATTTAGTCGGAGGAACATCCGCAACACTGAATCCGTTTTTATTTAGGAATTTTTGGTTTTCACTCACAACTAAATGGGCCGAGGGTTCGAATCAAGGAGTCCTGATTGTCAATATCCTCAATGACAGCGGTAGGCCATTACCTTCTATGAGGCTATCACCTCCAGTTCCTGATGGTTGGAATGTAGATCCAGAGTGGATAGACATCCCTAGATTGCCTCCAAATGGATATTTATTCTTAAAGTTCGCAGTCAAACCAAATATAATGCCTTCAGGAGATACTGAAATTTTAGATAAAAAATTGAATATAGCTACAGGATATAGAGTAAGGCAAGGAACGGTTAATGTATCTATGAGGATAGAAAATAAAGGGATGGAGGATTTACATAATGTACTCATTTCTCCCTGGCTTCCTCCTTCATTTATTGCAGCCTCAGTACCAAAAATAAGACATTTACCCTCAGGAGGCACTGCACACATACGCATGCCCATCGCAATTGATTTCGGTCAAGGGAGAAGTATGATGGTGTAATTAATTATCCGTTTTGAATATGTTATTATGCATAATGAATTAAAATATGTACGTAACATGATATACTAGATAAATAAAGGTGAAAACAATTAGGGGGAATACTATGAGAAGAGACGATATAAGAATGAACGAACAAGAATCATCCGGTTCAATCGGTATTGGTGCAATGATTGTATTTATTGCATTAATTCTGGTTGCTGCTGTTGCTTCTGCTGTAATTATTCAAACAGGTGAAAAATTACAACAAAATGCACAACAAACTGGAGATGATACAAGAGAAGAAATAGGTGGAAAAATTTCCATTATTACCATGTGGGTCGCTGACCAAACGGATTGCGACGGAGATGCTGCCCTTGATGACAAATGCATAACATTAGTTTTTGAATTGGCAGCAGGAAGCGAACCAGTGGAAGAATCCAATGTGATCTGGACAGTAATTTGTGCAAATAATGGAGGAACTGCTATGACTACAATTTGGGGAGACTTTGCAACTGCAGATATTACATTTGAATCTTCAGGTACAGATACAGTGAATGTAGATAACTCAGCAAAGGTAGGAACATCATTACTACCTGGCGAAGTTTACATGATTGATTTGAAGGTTGAAACAGATGCTAATGATGGAACCACTGCAGCAGGAGAAGGACCAACATCGGCAGAATGTTCTCCTCAAATTGGAGAAGAACATACTCTTGTAATTTCAGTTGAAGGTGGAGGAACCACATATGAAACAATGTCGTACACTAGTATTACAGAAGGAGACTCAGTAGTTTAAGGAGATGATTATTATGAAATATACTAAATTAATTTATGAAGAAGAAGAGAATGACTTAGCGGCTATCGGTATTGGTGCAATGATTGTATTTATTGCATTGATCCTAGTGGCAGCAGTAGCATCTGCAGTAATTATTCAAACAGGTGAAAAATTACAACAAAACGCTCAACAAACAGGTGACGACACACAAAGAGAAATCGGTGGTAAAATAACAATAAACAGTGCATATATTAAGGATACAACCCACTTGAGATTATATTTTGAATCTGCACCAGGAAGTGGAACATTATCAACAGAAGATATTGCATGGCAAATCGCATGTACTAATCTTGACCCTGATGGGAATGGAGTGGATTCAGTTGAAGGTGTTTTCGGATATCAGTTTACAGCTGCTGCATTCGGAGATGGCAATGATCTCGATAATGCTGCTATTGGAGATACATACTTAATGTCTGATCCAGATACAGATACACTAATTGCAGGAAACAGTCAAAGTACGATTACACCTGGTGCAGCATATGTTATTGACATTCTAGTGGATGGCCCCGGCGGAGTGGGAGTTAATGACGACTGTACATTTTCTGAAGTTGGAATTAATGGACAACTCACGTTATGGGTTCACGTTGAAGGTGGAGGTTCCACTTACGAAGTGATTGTAATAACTGATACAACTGTAGGTTCATTATTGGTCTAAGTGATATTATGCCTACGGTTTGCTGTATACATTACAGCAAGAATATAGGCATGGTTTCAACGAGTGAGAGAGGTGTATGAATGGCAGTAAGGACTCCCGGTGCGCAAGATGCAGTGGCCATGGCAGATGACATGGCTCGGTTGAAGGCACTTTCAGATGTGGCTATCGATGAGGTGGCCACGCCAGATGCAGGAGTCCTAACTGCTGAAGAAGCATGGACGATCTCAGCGGAACCTTCGAAGGTTAGGATTGGTTCAGGAGTAGCAGGAAATGCCCCCATTTCCGCACCTACTCTTGGTAGTTCTCCTTTCCCTACAAGGGCACAACCTGCAGCTCCAACTCAGATAGATACTGGAGCATTAGAACGTTTAGTCGCATCTAGGATGGACACTGTGGAAGATTCCATGAAAGCTATGGAAATAAGACTTCTAGAAATGATACCTCAACTTGCTCAGGTAGTAGCATCATCTTCAGGAACTAATGATGAATCTAATAATGAAGAAGATTCAGATCATGCTACTGTTGATTCAGAGAGCGAAACAAAATCTGGTGATGGTGAGGTGTTATCCTCAGGTTCAATGGATATTTCTCCAGATATGGATACAAGCGAAAAAAGAATGGATTCTTTAATGGAGTTATATGAAGCACAAGCGCTTGCATTAAATCCCTTTTTAGCAAATCCTAGTGGTCTTTCTGAACAAATGACTGAAAGGAATTCAGTAGGGCCGCATATGCTTGTTGCTTTGTTATTAGATAACTTAAGTGGAATGGGGGCAGCCTCATTTACACGTAAAGCAATAAGTTCAAAGTTACTTACAAACCCCGAAGGAACAGTATTACTTTCCATCGTTGAATTAGCCGAACCAGGTGACCCTGATTCCGCTTTGAATGATGCATTAGCCAATAGAGCATTATTGACATTTATCACATTATTAGAAAGTTGGAGAAGTAGCCGTAAAATTAAATCGGAGGGCTGAAATGTGGGTGCTTCCGTTGGAATTGGCGCTTTAATAATGGGCGTATCGTTGCTTTCCATATTTGCAATTGCTACAACGGTAATTTATAATCAAGTAGAAGTTGCTTTGGAAGTATCAGATCCTGATGTAGCTGAAGAACCCGATTTTAAAATTTCAAATCTTGCAAATTCCGGTTCTGTTCAGAGTTTAACTTTAAATTCACCCGGTGGACTTTATTATCCAGGGACTTTGGATTTTGGTTCAAGTTGTGGAGTTCCTCCCACTGGGTCCTATACAGTTAGTTCTGAAGAATGGCAATTAGGGCCATTTCTTGCAGAAAATAGCCCTACTTCTGGCATTTATGATGGAGAATGGTTTTCTTTTCAAGAACTTGATGATGAAGAAGGAGCAGTTACTAATTGGTATGTCTGGTATAATGTGGATACTGATGATGCAGATCCAGGGATTGCTGGAACTGGTATCGAAGTAAATATCGCTTTGGGAGATGATGCAACATCAATTAGAGATGCTACTCTGACAGAGCTAAATAGTCAAGTGGCTTTAACTGAAATAATATTTTCTCCTGGTGCTGATGTTATTGAAGCAGCATACCAAAATTCTGGTCCCGCATTAAATCTTGCAATAAGCGATCCCTCGGTTCCATTTCCTATATTATCAAATGGAGATGGAGGGGTAATTCTAGCACCAACTCTTCTGACTCCAGGTTCTAATTGTCCCTCTACGCCAACCATCACGATAATACCTTCTTCTCCGGGTGGAGTTGGAGGAGAAGTAGTTGTAAATACGATGGAATGGGATTATAGTTTTGATTTAACTAATGAGGGAGGAAACTCAGTTAAATTAAGTGAGATATATTCTACTATTAATGGCGGTTCAACAGAGGTATTATCCTCAATACCTACTTTTACAGTTGAATATATCTTCCCTGGTGAAAAAATATCAATAGTATTAGATGCAAATTCCGCAGATACAGTATCTAGAGTGGCAATATCATCACACGGTATGAATATTGCAGTTGAGGTATAAGGTGAGATTATGGCAGATGGAGGTGCATCAAATATGATACTTTTAGTTACAGCGTTACTTATTTGTGGTGCAGCATCAGGAATATTACTTCAATCATGGTCTCAGACAGCAACCTCAGTTGGGATAAATCAGGAACAATTAGCATTAAATTCAAAAACAAAAATCTCATTTTCTGGAGATTTAGGAAAAGCTTCATGTGACGCGGTATCAGATCAAATTACTATTTATGTACAGAATAGTGGTAGTTCAATACTTGATGAAAATGAATTTGGAGCCTTTGTGGATGGAACTTTCGTATCACTTGTAGGGGTGCCAACATTTTTGAATGGTGCAACTATTTGGAATTCAGGAGTAGTTGTGGAATTTACATTACAATCAGGAACATCCATACTTTGTGATGGTACAGAAGAAAAAAGAATTACAGTAGTTGTTGGAACAACGACTTCAGGTGGAGTTTCAGGATCAGATAGTATTACTGAGGTGGTTAAACTTGGTTGAAGTTCCAGAAGAAGATGGATTTGCTTTCGAACTAGACCAAGATAGTCTTGCAGATTGTATGGGTTTGAAATTACCTTCACGTTCATTGATGGCAATTACAGCAGAGGTTGGTGGTGGAAAGAGTTTAATTTGTCAGAGATTGACTTTTGGTTTATTGGAAAATGGAGCAAAAGTAGTTTATGTGACAAATGAATTGACTACAAGAGGTTGGATTGAACAGATGCACAGTATTGGTTATTGGGTAACAGATTATATAAAATCGGGAAAATTACTGCTTATGTCTACTTTTGGTACCGTCGCAGATGTGGTTGAAAATGTTAGTATTGATGATTTATTAGAAAGTGAAGGGTTGAAAGTTGCAGACGTGATTATTATTGATTCACTTTCATATTTATCTAAAGATATAACTGTATTTTCAATGCTTTCTAAATTAAGAAAATTCTGTTCCAAAGGACATACAGTTATTCTAACCTGTGATCCGAATCAAATGGATAACGAATTTATTCAGCAACTTAGAGCAACTTCAGAAGTTGCTTTGGATTTAAAAGCTGCAATTATCGGGGGAGCAATGGCACGTACTATTGTTGTAACCAGATATTTACGCGCCGCAGGTCCTTTACAGGCAACTATTGGATGGCGTGTTGAACCAGGGATGGGTTTTATCGTAGATATTACTGCAGTGAGTTGAGGTGTGAGGAAATGGTTGAAAATTATCCCGATATAGCGCCTGGTGATCTCGATGGATTACTAGCAGCTTATCCTCATGTTCGTAGGTGGGTAAACGATTTTGAAGCAAAGTTTGGTACAAGGCCCCAATATTATGGTCCTTTAGATAGGGGTGCAAAAAGTATTAAACCATTAAATTTAATTTATATTACAAAACCACCGAATTTTGTTCATATGTATCGTCCAAGTGCAGATGAAGAGGGTGCAGGAGAGACGTTATGGTTTGGTTTAGAGCCACAATTAAATGAAGAAGAAGAATTGATTAAACGCTCCTTAGTTGAAATATTATTGAAAGAGGCACCTGCAGCACCAACATTTACATCAGAGTTAGAGTTTGAAGCAATTCTTTCAGGAATGATAAATAGATATACTGTACTTCCAGGTGAAACAAGTGCGATTAATCGGAGTGGTAAATTATGGCAGTTACTTGGAATGGATGATAAAAGAGTTACAGTTAATTCAGAAGAACAAAGAGAAAGACTTCGTTATGTAATAATTAGAGACTTAATCCGTAATGGTCCTTTAGAGCCGCTACTTTCAGACGAAATGCTAGAAGATATCCATAGTGTAGGAATAAAACATGTGAATATGGATCATAAGGTCTTTGGAATGGTATCTTCAAACATTCGTTTTCGTGAAAGAGAGACCTTAGGTAGATTTCTGAGAGCAATGAGCGAGCGTATTGGCCGACCTGTAAGTGACAATAAACCAATTATAGATGGCACATTACTCGATGGAAGCCGTATAAATATTATTTATAGTGATGATGTTTCTATGCTAGGTCCATCATTTACTATTCGAAAATTCGCAGAAGAAACAATTTCCATTACTCAATTAATCCAGTGGGGGACCTTATCATCACAGTTAGCGGCATACATTTGGGTGGGTTTAGAATTTGGTATGTCGATGCTTGTGTCTGGAGAAACAGCATCAGGAAAAACAACCACATTGAATGCGATTTTGCCATTTATTGACCATAACGTGAAGATTTATTCAGCAGAAGACACAGCAGAAGTTAAAGTACGTCACAAACTATGGCAAAGATTAGTAACAAGAGAATCAAAAAATGAAGATGCGAAAGTAGATATGTTTGATTTATTAAAAGCCGCATTACGTTCAAGACCGCGTTATATCATTATTGGAGAAATTAGAGGTGTTGAAGGTGCAACAGCATTTCAGGCAATGCAAACAGGTCATCCAGTTATTGCTACATTCCACGCTTCGAGTATTGTAAAAATGATTCAGAGGTTTACTGGGGATCCTATTAATGTCCCCATGCGTTTCTTTGATAACTTAAATTTCGCGATATTTCAAGAGGTAGTAGAAGCACCAGGAGGGGGTATCATTAGAAGAATTACAGGAGTAGATGAAATCATTGGATACAATAAACATAGTGACGGAGTATTGACAAGAGGAATGTTTGAATGGAATCCTGTGAAAGATGTTCATTACTTTAGAGGAATGTTTCAATCACATTTAATGGAGAATAAAATAGCACCACAAATGGGATTCTCGAATAAGAGGGAAGTATATGAAGAGATGCAAAGAAGGTCGGACGTATTACAAAAAATGGTGGATAGAGACTTAACACATTATAATGATGTATTTGATTTATTAGGTATATATTATAATGCTGGCTGGGATCAATTTTGTGACGCAGTTGACACATGGGTAGGAGTAAACCATTGAGGTAATTGAATATGCAACGAATGCCGGAGTGGCAGATTGCCTTAAGGCGTCTTGATATGGAGCCATCTAAGTATCTAGCCTTATATGTTGGATCTGCGGCCTTAATGGGGTTATTTGCAGGATTACTATTGATGTTTACCGGACTATTTACGGGGTTTATAGGAATATTTTTATCGCTATTTTTAGCAATTATTTGCTCTTTTGCAGCCTTGGTATTTCCAATACTTGAAGTTAGGAAAAGTGCAAATAAAATTGAAAAAGAGATGCACATGTTTATTACAAGAATGGGTATTTTATCATTGGGTGAAGTTGGCGCTAAATCGATGTTCGCCATATTAAGACAAATGGGTGATTATGGAGAACTTGCTCAAGAAGTCAAACGAATTGAAACTCTTGTAGATAAATGGCATACTGCACTCCCTGAGGCATCTAGAATTGTGGGACAACAGAGCCCTTCTCCATTATTTGCAGACTTTTTAGATAGAATGGCATTTAGTATTGAGGCAGGACAACCGATTGATATTTTTATGCGAGCAGAGCAAGAAACAATTGCTGAGGAATATAACACACTTTATGATATGAGACTTGAAAGTGTTGATTCACTTAGAGATATATTTGTTAGTTTAACTACTGCAGGATTATTTGCTTTGGTTGTAGCAGGAATTCATCTCGTATTATTTCAAACTGGAACACTTGATGATGAGGCTATTGTAGTTATTTCAAGGCTTAGATTTTTGATTATATCTGCCTTATTTTTTGTGGGGATACAGACAGGTTGTATGTTTGGATTTAGAGCAATAATTCCAGATGACCCCGTATTTGCTCGTGATGAATTAGATACTCCGTACAGACTCTTTTTCGGTAGATCTTGGATATATAGTGGACTTGGGATCGTGGCATTTGCAATTCCCTCTATTCTATCCATAATCCTTTTTTGGACTGAAATTACTGCCGAATGGGATAAATATGCCTTATTTATATTTGCAATTCCTTTGACTCCCTTATTATTTCCAGGGATTATAGAACAAAGAGAGGAGGGACAGGTCAATAAAAGAGATTACATGTATCCTGGTTTCATTCGTGCATTGGGTGGTACTGCACAAGCCCGTTCCGCAGAACCTTCAGCTACAATTAGGGCATTAAGAGGAATTGATTTTGGAAGGTTAGATCAATGCATTAATAGGCTTGAGGCCCGATTATCTACTAGAATTGATTCTGAAAGAGCATGGGATTATTTCTCAGCAGAAACTAATTCTGCAGTGATTTCTAGATTTAACCGGATTTATATTGAGGGTGCCCAAAGTAGTGGAGAGCCAGCAGCAACTGCAGATATGGTGAGTAAATCAGCAACTAATATGCTTTCACTACGTAGGCGTAGAGGATTATCAGCAGCTACTATGTGGGGGACCTCTCTTGGATTATTAATAGCTACAATCACTAGTTTGAATATCACAATATATATTGTGAGGGGATTAGGTTCAAGTATTTCTGGAGTGGCTTCTGGAATGGGAGATATTGATTTAGGGTCAGTAGCTTCTGGTGCAGCAGGGTTTGGTTTACCTGCTTTGGATGATAATACAGTTATTGAACAAAATATTTACTTTTTCAAGGTAATTATTTCTTTTTTGATACTTTCACAAATATTTATTTTATCTGCTATTGGTAATCGATTGAGGGGTGGAGGGTGGAGTACTACTTTTGGACAAGCCGTTCAAATGCTTTGGCTATCAGCAATAGTTAGTTTCTTAACATCATTAATGCTAGGTTGGAGTTCAGGAATTTTTGGAATTGATGGATGAGTTCATTTCATTTCTTGATTGATTCGTTTTTTAGTTGCGCACCAAGAACAAATTGGGCATTTTGTCAAATCATGAAATCTTGCTGGACAGAATTCTCTTCCAAAGAAGATCATTTGTAGATGTAGTTTATTCCATAAATCTTTTGAAAATACTTTTTTAAGATCTTTTTCAGTTTTTTCAACAGTAGTTCCTTTTGACAAACCCCATCTGGCTGCTAATCTATGGATGTGTGTATCTACTGGAAATGCTGCTACTCCAAAAGCCTGTGCCATTACTACACTTGCCGTTTTATGCCCAACACCTGGAAGTGCTTCAAGCCCCTCAAAAGTATTCGGTATTTGTCCTTCATGCAATTCCATAATTATTTGAGATAATTTTTGGATGTTACGGGCTTTTGTAGGGGCAAGTCCTACTTCTCGAATTAATGATTGAATTACTTCAATCTCTAATCCAGACATTAATTTTGCATTTGGGCCAGCCTTGAAAAGTGCAGGAGTGACTTGATTTACTTTCTTGTCTGTGGTTTGAGCACTCATTAATACTGCAACCAGTAATTGAAATTCTGATGAATGATCTAGTGGGATTGGAGTTTCAGAATACAATCTCTCTAAGATTTCAACAATTTTTTCAGTTTTTTCTTTAATTTTCAAATCAAAACCTCATAATTCCTCATCATTATACTTTTTCCAACCCATCAATATTCCGATAATAAATGTTGAAAATGGTATTGCATAACAGGTCCCATATTGCCAATTTTGCCAAGTTTCTGGCATTCCTCCAATAACGAATAATATTAGTCCTAAAATTAGGCCTGCAATTAGCGCTATAATTCCAATTGTAATTGTTCTTATTAATCTCATATCATCACATTCTTTTACTGAATAATTTTGCGACTTCTTCGCTACTTTTAGTATTGAGTACATCAGAATTTTCTAACCACCCTTTTCTAGCAATATATGTTCCAAAACGGATATCTCTTAATCCCATTAAATCATGAGCATCAGGATTTATTGAAACAGGTACTCCGCACATTTTTGCAAATTTACATAATCTCCAATCTAAGTCTAATCGATAAGGAGATGCATTTAGTTCAATTGCTTTGAATATTCCATTTTCATTCATCTCCCCCATTGTTCTTATTACTGCATGCATATCTATGTCATATCCATCTCTTCCTTGAATAATTCTTCCGGTAGGGTGGCCCAACATAGTTGTGTATTTGTTTTCTATTGTTCGAATAATATCTTCTGTATTTTCAGATTCATCTCTATTATTCCATTTACTTATTGCATGAACTGATGCTACAACATAATCTAAATGATGTAATACTTCATTAGAGTAATCTAAGTTACCATTTTCTAATATATCCGATTCAACACCATGGAAAAGTCGGAAATCTACCCCTCTTTGGGTCCAATCGGCATTATATTTTTCAATAATTTTCCCTTGTTCTAAGAGGTCATTAGCATTAGCACCATTTGCAATTTTCAAATTCTCTGAATGATCAGAAACTCCTAAGTATTTCCATTTTAATTTTTGAGCTTCATCCGCCATTTGTTCTAATGTTGCTTCACCATCAGAGAGAGTTGTATGATTGTGAAATGCTCCATTAATTGCATCTACGGAAATTAGTTTAGGAAGGTCATTCAATTCAGCAGCCTCAATTTCCCCTAAATCCTCTCTTAATTCAGGAACGATATAGGGTAAATCTAATTTTGCGTATATCTCCTCTTCAGAATCGGCATTAAGGGAGTATTTTGCGGCTTCAATCCCCTTTAGTTCACCACTTTCAGAGATTGGAATCAAACCAAATTCATTTAACTTTAAACCACGATCTAATGCACGCTGCCTCATTCTTATGTTGTGTTCTTTTGATCCTGTGAAATAAGCAAGAGTGAATGGAAACATGTTAATTGGAACAATTCTTACTTGTGCATCTATTGTTCCAGTGGCTTCCATTTTTTCATAATCTTCTCCACCAATTGCTTCAAGTACACCTCCATCTACGGTCCCTAGATTGAATTCATTTTCAAAAATACTAGTGTCTAGGATAAGACTTATTTTAGAATCGCCTGCTCCTTTAACATCAGCAATTCCAGGTAGAGAAAGTATTGAATTTGAAATTTTTTCATGATGATTAGGATCAGCCCCAATTACTAAATCAAGGTCACCAATTGATTCTTTTTTTCTTCTTGCAGATCCTGCTAATTCAATTTTTTCAACATATTGAATCTTACTAATTAATTCTTTTAATGCATTTCCATAAAGTAGTCCTATGTCTAATCTTCTCCTTGCATTAAACCTCTTAAGTAATTGAATGCCATCTAATATTTTTTGTTGTGACTTTTTCCCAAACCCACTTAAATCTTCAATTTCTCCGGCTTCACATGAATCTTGTAATTCGATTACATCTGTAATTCCTAGTTCTTCATTGAGTAACTTAATTCTTTTTGGGCCTAAGTTAGGTATCCCCAACATATCTATTAGTCCAGATGGCGTAGATTCAAACAAATCAATCCAATCATCTGCCCATTTTCCTTCAAGTACTGCTTTAGTGATTCCTGATCCTAATCCTTTTCCAATACCTTTCAAATCCACTAACCTCCCACTTACAACAATCTCTCCAAAATCTTCATTTAGTGTAGATATTGTTCTGCTTCCATTAAAATAAGATCTAGTTCTAAATGGGTTTGCACCTCTTAATTCAAGCAATACACCAACTTGATGTAATGTTGTGGCAATTTGATTTCTACTGAAATATGGAGCACCTTTCGCTCTAGGCTTAGGGAGTTTCCAAACACTGCCTCCGCCCATATTCAAATGAAGACTTACCATCACTTGATTATGGTGGTTGCATGTACCAATTGTTTTGAATAATATGTCTAGTACCATTATCCATGGACCTTGAATTTATTGAAAGCCTTACCACTCTTTTTTGTGGAGTCGCAATCTTTGGATTCACAATTATTGCAACAGCATCACGTAATCCTAAATTTGAAATTATGATTCAACAAACAATTTCGTTTTGCTGTATTTCTGCTGCAATATTACTATTGATAATTGCAATTAATGGGGGTAGTATCTGGTCATCAGAAAAATTAGTTCCTCCATTAATCGCATTGAATTTGATTATTACTCTTGCATCTAGAATGAATCTTAGAGGTAAACAAGTATCTCACGGTATGAATCCCCACCAGATAGGAAGGCTAAGTCAAGAGGAATGATTATCTAAGGCGCTTTGGAACATAATCAAACGCTTCTGATTCTAAATTTTCTGTTTTTGATTTCTTCTTTATTTGAGTGTTCCCTTTAACAACATAAAAGGGTGCCTCTTCATATGTTTCAACGGGTGTTTCAATAGTTTTTTTAACTGGTGCTTTTCTCTTGTTTGTTTTAGAAAACACCCTCGCTGGTTTTTTTAATGATAATGTAAACATTAATATTAATGTGGAATATATCGTCCATGTTGGTAAAAGTATTCCAGAAGTCTGTTCTATTTTAATGGCAACTTGTTTGACTCCATCATGCATTCTTGAAAAACTAAATGCTTTAGAAACATCATCAGAAAATTCATTTTCTTCTACTGGATATTCATCAATAACTAGAATTGGTAATTTTGCTATTGCAGAAGGAGACATTTGGTTTTGTACCCAAAGTTGAATCTCCCCCCCACTTAATCCTAATTTTTCTCCAGTATTCTGTACACTAAACATTGTTAAGTGTCCCTGTTCTCCATTCGCTTGTAATGTTACTTCTCTAGATGCCCATTCTGAAGAAATCCCCTCTTGTGGATTCCACTCAATTCTTAGTATTACAGAGATATAATCCATGGGATTAGTTACTTTACAAAAAAATGAACTTTTTTCTGAGATGATAATAGTGTTAGATGCAGGTTCACAAGCAATTAGTAAAACTGGTTTATGCCTCAATCTATCATTTGGCCAATAGTCAATATTATTCGCGCCTATTGTTGCATTATCTCCAAATCCATCTTTATCATGATCTTTCCATTGAGTATTGTCAGAAATAAATACATCAGCACCATTGTTTATTGTCCAATTTTCATCGGGGTTAGACCATCCATCTCCATCTGTGTCGATACACCCAAACCTATCTTCTGTTGAATCCCCCTCCACATTAGGGCAGTCATCTTGAGTCGTAGATTGTGAAGTTACATTGCCCAAGGAAGTGGTGATAAATATCAAAACTATTGCCCAAATAAACATGGCATTAGATTTGTTCATATGGCCATCAGGGGTCATGATGTTATGAAGTATTGTTTTTTATTCTCCTTCAACCTCATCTTCTGCCTCTAACTTTTGGTCAATGAATTGACGCATGAATGGAGGTAATTCTCCGTTTACAAATACTACGTCATTTACTTCTTCTAACTTCATTAAGGAATAATATATCTGCATTGCAGTCATTGGAGTTGATGAACATCCAGTACATCCACCTTCTAGTGAGATCATTACATTTCCATCACTAGTGTCAATAACATTTACTATGCCATCATGTTGATCTAAAATCTCTTGAACTGGCCCAATTGAGTCATGAATTTTTTGAACATCGATTTCTGCCATTGAGTCTCAAACTTACTGAAAACATTCTACTAATTCAATTCTGCGTATAGAAAATCAAATATGAGTGTCAATGCCTCCAAAGATTAAATGCGAATATTAATTCTCGACTTGTTGGCTGAACGCTCTGAATTTGGGCATGGAGGGAATATAGAGATGATTAAGCCATTTACACGATACCATTCTGAAATAGAAGTATTACTTGTCACACCACAATATGAAGATTATTCTAAATCCAAGGTTAATAGATTAGAATTACTTCAGATAGATAGGGAAAACGTGCCTTTTTGGAATGAAGAAACGGAGTTTACGTCCACCTCGTCAGAAATCATTGATGAGACATTGGTAAAATTCATTCGCATATTTACTCCTGATGGTGAAATAGAGAAGATATCTGATTGGCTAAAAGAATTTAGAATTACTTGTATGTTTTGTTCTGGTTCTAGACGTAACGTTTCAGAGCCAGAACAATGGATGGAAAACGCGAAAAAACTTTTGATGGCTTCTATGTTAGCAGAAATCCCATTGTTGGGGATTTGCTTTGGACACCAATTACTTGCAGAAACACTTGGAGGTGTTGTAATGCGCTCTTCAAAACGGATAGATACAATATGTAATTTAGAATTGACAGATATCGGATTAATTGACCCTTTATTTGAGGGGTTGCTTAATGATAATGAGGGGCCATTTATATTATACACTCACCAAGATCATGTTGTAGAAATATCTTCTAATCAAAAAATAAAAATTGAATTGTTAGGCTCTTCAAAACATTGTAATAATGCAGCAATCAGAGCTAGCATAAATGGTAAGTTATTGCCTGCATGGGGGGTTCAATTTCATCCTGAGGCTAGTAAGGACAGAATTAACCGTTCATATGAGTTAGGTCATATTTCTTTAGATGAAAGAGAGGTATTTAATGAAGAACATGATGGGGCTAGAGTCCTTGAAAATTTTGCTAAAAGAGTATATTTGGAAATATAGAATATAGTCAAAATAGATAGGGAATTGTATCTACATTACTATTCATTAATATACAGCATTTGTGAGGCCATGAGTGGTGAACATATTATGAACATAGAAGATTTACCTCTAAAGGTTGGAGAAATAGGTGCAATTGTAGCAGGATTAGGCTTAGGAATTGCATTTTTGTTATATACACAATTAACAGGTAGAAAAGTTGAAAACGAAAAAGTAGCAAATATTGGCGAGAAGATACAATCTGGAGCGATGGCATTTTTAAATGCAGAATACAGAGTATTGGTTATATTCGTATTAGTTGTTGCAGTATTGTTGTATGCTGGAGGAGGACTGAATGAGGATCTTGGGATTGAAGTATCCATCTCATTCCTTATGGGTGCATTTGCTAGTGCATTAGCAGGAAATATCGGTATGCGTGCCGCTACTGCTGCAAATACAAGAACTACTATGGCTGCACATACAGAGGGCCAAGGCGCTGCATTACAAGTAGCTTACAATGGAGGCGCAGTAATGGGCCTTTGTGTAGGTGGTTTAGGATTACTCGGAATCTCTATAATGTTCATAATGTTTGGAGAAATAAACAAAATCACATATATTTCTGGTTTTGGAATGGGTGCCTCAAGCATTGCTTTATTCGCTAGAGTTGGTGGAGGAATTTACACTAAAGCAGCAGATGTAGGAGCTGACTTAGTTGGTAAGGTCATGGCAGGAATTCCTGAAGATGATCCACGTAACCCTGGTGTAATAGCAGATAATGTAGGAGATAATGTAGGTGATGTTGCAGGAATGGGTGCCGATATATTCGAATCTTTCGTAGGATCTTTAATTGCTGCCATGATAATTGCTTCAACAATAAAATGGTCAGGTTTAGGACAAATGGCCTTGGAAGCAAATGACTTAGGTAATCATAATGAAGTATTAATGGTCTTACCACTTTTACTTGTAATCATAGGTTTCATTGCAAGTGTAATTGGTGTATTTTCAATGAGAATATTAAAAGATGGAGACCCTGCTTCCGCATTAAGATATACAACATTTATTGGTGCATTCTTATTTTGGTTGGGAAGCTATGTTGCATTGAAAACATTCGAGTTACCTTTACAACCCCTATATGCAATCATTTCTGGAAGCATAGTTGGAATTTTAATTGGCCTTGTTACAGAATATTATACTTCAACGGAAAAGATATTCGGAATTAAACCACGTGCAGTATTGAGGATATCAGAAGCATCTAAGAGAGGTCCTGCCACTAATGCAATAGCAGGATTGTCTGTGGGATTGGAAAGTGTATTTTTACCTATAATTCTAATTTCGATTGGTATTTACGTGTCAAATTATTTTGCTGGAGTCTATGGAATTGCTTTAGCAGCAATTGGTATGTTAGCTACAGTTGGTGTGACAATGACTGTAGATGCTTATGGCCCAGTTGCAGATAATGCTGGAGGAATTTCAGAAATGAGCGGACTTGGTCCTGAAACCAGAAAAATTACAGATAGTTTAGATTCAATAGGTAATACAACTGCAGCAACAGGCAAAGGATTCGCTATAGGTTCAGCCGCATTAACTGCACTAGCATTATTTGCAGCATTTACTACATCAGTAGCACACTATCGGGGGGTAGATCAAGTAGAGATATTATTGACTAGTCCAGAAGTAGTAATTGGATTATTGATTGGAGGTAGTTTACCATTTTTAATTGGAGCATTAACAATGAGTTCTGTTGGAAGAGCTGCTGAAGAGATGGTTGATGAAATCGTAAGACAATTTGAAGTAATGAAAAAAGCACTAAAAGGTAAAATTAGCGATGAAGACCTAGAGGATATCAATAAATGGCCTGAGACAATAGAAGTCAAAGAAGATGGAGGAGTAAAAATCTATCCCGATTCGGAACAATGTGTGAAAATAAGTACTGATTCAGCAATACGAGAAATGGTACTTCCTGGTATAATAGCAGTATTTAGCCCCTTAGTTGTAGGATTTGCATTAGATGCTGAAGGACTTGCAGGAATGCTTGCAGGTGCAACAGTAACAGGTGTTTTACTTGCACTTTTCATGGCTAATGCTGGGGGTTCTTGGGATAATGCAAAGAAAGCAATTGAAGCAGGAGAATTAGATGGAGAATCAAAAGGAGGAGAAGCACATTCTGCTGCTGTAATTGGAGATACCATTGGTGATCCGTTCAAAGATACAAGTGGACCTTCATTGAATATTTTGATAAAATTGATGTCAATTGTTTCTTTAGTGATAGTTCCAATAATTGTATAGAGATGGTGTAAATTATGTCTAGAAACTGGTCATCCGGTAATAGCAAATGGTCTGTTTATGTTGTACTAGTTATTATGGTGTGTTCAGGTTGTTTAGGATCTCCAAGCCAGATTAATAATACAAATGATTCAAAAATAATGGTTCCTGAATGGAATGTCGGAGATTGGTGGATGTATACATTCACAACACCCGAATTTGGAGATGTAACTACAAGGCTTGTTGTTACAGAGAATGATGCAGAAGAGAATACCTCCTACATGCTTGGGATTACTAATCAATTAGAATCTCATAGGCATGCATTGTTGAATTTCAATCCCTTTTTGGGACGGATTACACATACTAATTTATCAGTATATGAAAATGGAGTTCCTCAATCTGTATTCAGTTTTCCATTAGAAGAATACAAGAGTTGGTCATTTGATTTATTTGGATATACAGGCTGGAATGCTCAAGTTGTTTTGATAACTGATGGAGTAACTAATATTATTGCTAATCATTCTGAGGGCGGGGCGCTTGAATATTCCTTTGATAAAAACCTCGAATTTTTGTCCAAATTTACATGGATAGATAGTGATGAAATTGTAAATCTAGATATGATGTGGTCAGGTCAAAAAGGAGAAAATTATAAGGGAGATGCATATTTTGTAAGGGCATATGATTTTAGAAATGAAATCTATGAAGGTAACGATGGGGAATCTTATGATTCACAATTTCTAAATAATGGGCATCCAAGTGACGGTGACTTTGATCATTTGTATATTTATTTAGATGTTGAAATAACTAGCTCAGCAACATCTCATGGTTCATTTACGATTAAAGACCATAGTGGGATTAGTCCAAAAGTTGAAACATGGAATGCAGGAACATCAGAAAAAGGTTCGATTTCAGTCATACCATCTCAATCAGGTGAATATTCAGTGACAGTAAGTTGTACTGGTCAAGATTCTAGAATACATATGATTATAGTTGGTGGATTAGAAAGTGTTTGGAATTTATAGGTGAATAAATGCAACAAACACTTTTAATGTTGCATGGCCTTACAGGTACTGCAGAAATGATGGAGCAATTTGCAAATAAAATATCTCCTGATAATTGTAATTTAGTTATTCCAAATGGGACATTTAAGCATGAAGATAGAGGCTATTGTTGGTGGCATTATAAGATAAAATCCAATGGAAATAAAGATCATAAGGTTAAATTAACAGATAAATTGTTACGGGAGATTCACGAATCTATTAATTATCTTATTGATACTTTACCTCCTGATGATAAAATTATTATTGGAGGCTTTAGTCAGGGAGGGGCAATGGCTCAAATAATGTTATTGAGTGAGATATCACACCGAATCTCTGGGTTAATCTTGTTAGGGACTAGGCCGATTGAAGAAGATAAGTTGAGAGAAGCGCTTAACAATTTAAATCCGATACCTGTATTGTGGATGCATGGTTTAGAAGACGAAATAATTGCTTTTGATGATTCTAGTGAATTAGTGAAAATATTAGAAGAAGAAGGTTGGGAAGTAACTAAAATCGTTCATAAAAAAGGTCACATGATTCCTTTAAAACTTCACGATGATGTGAAAAACTTCGTACAAGATATCTTTTCAAACAATGCCTGATGCTTGTAAATCATCAAATCCCCCAATGAATTGGGGTTTTCCATTTCTTAAATCAAAAATAACGGGGACTGTCCTATGTCCTGACTCTTTAACGATTTGATCTCTTTTTTCAAAGTCCTGACTCAAATCTATTTCTGTAAAATCAAATCCGTGTCCTTGTAAATACCTTTTTGCAGCAACACAATATGGGCAATGATCGGTTGAATATATTAAAAAATTAGCATCAGTTTTGCTTGCATCAGATGAGATAACGTTTTCCATGTTCCCCCCCCTCATGTTTTTTCTATTTGTACTCCTTGTTTATCAATTGACCAATCTAGAATCATCCATCCAGCAATTTCACAAGCAGTCCTCACATCTTTTATTTTATTCTTTTTTGATAATAATGCAACAGCACCACCCCCTCCAGCGCCCATTACTTTCCATGCACTAATTGCACATGTATCCATAAGTGAATCACAAACATCCCTTACTGGATTGTTAATAGTTTTTGACAATTTATCTGTTGTAGAAGTTACATTGTTTAGTATGTTAATTATGGAGTTTCGGTTATCAGATTCTAATGCATTTGCCATTTCATCAGCTAATGATTTTAATTCATGGATTGCTTCAATTACTTTCGTATCCTTTCGATTAAAACGTTCCCAAATTGGTGCATGAATATTACCGGAATCATGAGGTATTCTACTATGTGCAATAATTAAATTATTTTCTAACCACTCTATTGCAGATTCCATTGGTTTAAAAGGTAAGATCTTTACAGATTCATTAGTAAATCCAAGATATTGAATGCCACCGAAAGCACTAGCCCATTGATCTTGTCTCCCGACAGGACCTCCTAACAAGGTTTCAAATTTATGAGCGATTTCTGCAGATTGTTCTGGAGAAAAATTACTGTGTTTAATACAAGATATTAGTGCTACATTTATCGCACTAGATGTACCTAATCCCGTCCCTACTGGTACGTCACAATGATAATTCATATTTAGAAAACCATCTGCATTGATATTAAGTTCTGCATGTGCTCTTTTATTAATTGCAATATTAACTACTGCACCTGGAAATTTTTTTGTGTAATGATTAACATCACTCCACCCTCCTGCTAAATCTATACGTACTGGTGCACTAACTTTTACATTCAGCATAAATTCACCTTCAGCATAAATTCACCTAATTATATTCTAAATATGATTTAACTAAGTCATTAGAGGGATTTAGAGAATTAGTAAATCCGAAATCTAATGGGATTCCACTTACTGTTCCTACTAGCCCCGTTAGTAGTAGATAGTTTCCAATAGGCCTTTCACTTCTTGTAGGGACTAATTTCTTTTTATGCAAGTTTTTCATATCTCTATCTTGGAATTCAATATTTGCTTCTCTCATAGATTTATTTGCAACCCATATATTTGCTAGCATTGATTGAGCAACCCCTGAAATATCAATATTATTAGATAATATTGGTTGAACTGTATATGTTTTAATCCATTTTTCATTCCATTCATTTGAATCAATATTTTCATAAATACTAGGCCAATCTATCACACTATTTGGATTTAAATCCCACTTTTTTGATATCTCATCTATATTCATTATTACTTCTAATGCTGCTCTAACCATTGGATGTCGTGGTTCAATGTTGTATACTTTATCAATAGTTTCTTCTGCTGAAAAATATAATCCGCAATCAATTTCTAATAACGCCTTTGCTACATATCCTGCTGGCCAAAATTCCTCATGTACATTTTCCTCTATCCACATATCCAGCATATCTAATGCATCATCACTGCGTTTTTCAATTCTTAATAGCGCAATATCTCTCAATAAGATCTTACGAGAGACAGGAGTATTCGTTTTAGGTCCCACTATGAGAGGCGATGGTGTTCTTTCTCCATACCATTTTAATAAATCTAAATTTCCTTTAATTGCACTACTAACTTGTATGTGGTGTATGTTTTTCATATCAAATTTAATTTCATTAGGAGAAAGTAATGAACCTATCCAATTTAAGATTAATCTTTCTTGTGATTGTTCTGCTACTGCATTAAGATGATGTTTTGCCTCTTTGTAATCTCTTGTTGCTAAGTTTGCAGCGATAAGTGCTAATCGTGCGAAATCATCTTCTCCACCTTCCAATGCAAGTAATTTATCAGATAAATTTTCAGTAGATTCCCAATGTCCTGAAATCATAGATAGAGTAATCTCAGATCTAAGTTTTGCAATTAAGGACTGATTGTCACTTTTTTCTAACATCTCCTCATATTTTTCAAATGCCTTAGAAAATTTTTCTTTTCTAATTAAATCAATGACATTAACTTCTCTTACACGTATTTTTGATTTTAATGTTTCAAGTTCAGAACGTTTAGATAAATCTACTGCGTCAAATTTCATGGCATTTAATTGTTTCAATTTCCCAAGTGATAATAACCATACAACTAAGAAAATAACCTGACCTGCGGATGCCATCATCCATGTTAATTCTTCAAGCATATTTTTTGTTGCAATACTACATATATTATTTTCAAGATATCCGCATGCCTCTCCTTGAGGTAAGAATGTAGAATCCCAAAAGGTCATCATTGCTAATGCAAGTAAAAACATTGATTGACCTGCAAATCCACTGAAACAGAAACTAAGGATTTCTGCTTGTTGTGCTCGTTCAGTTCTGATTAATCTATTATCTGCAAGTTTTAATCCTGCTCTTCCAGAGATATGTGTTACAGCAAGGAACATTGTTCTAGCGACCTCAAAAACAAAAGCTATACCGACAATAGCAATATTTAGAATTAAGAATAACAATACAGCACTTACTAATGGTTTACGAATGAAGTCAGTTTCAATGTTACTGAATAATTCGATTGCATAAAATCCCAGTAATCCTCCTTCTTCCATAATCGTACCTTGCTCGACAATATCTCCAAAACGAAAGACACTTTCACTATGTTTAAATCCGCTTGGTACAAAAAAGGTGACAATGAGAGATATCAGGGTATTTATGGCAGTAAGAGGCATTATGACTGCAGTTACCAAAACAATTGTAGATAAGATACGGCCTTTAAATGAGGGTATTTCAGGATTAATATCGGTAGGTTTACCTCTTGCATGTAGCAATTTATTTTTAACCAGTAGGTTCCATGAGGAGCCAAGAACTCTACCATATGCAACTATCGCTGGTAAAAATACGAAAAATATTGTTGCAGAATTTAATCTACTACTATTGTTTGTGATTACAAAATCCCTTAATGCCAATCTAAATATTAATGTTAACCCAATCCAAATTATGCTCAAAAAAGTCATTTTAATTATTCTTTTATACATCCCTTTTAATTCTAAATCAGCCCTTCTATTACGTAATTTAAATTTTAATTGAGCATCTAAGGATGATAATATGGAAATCACAGCGGGAATCGTAATCAATGTAATTGCGACAAATAATACCCATTGATTTAGTTCCGAAGATCCTTGATAAGATGAAATTAAAAATTCCATAAGTAATATTGCTATCCCAGTTAGTGACCAAAGATAACTTTGTATTCCAAATCTTACTCTTGAGTCTTGTAATAGTTCTCTAGCATCAGCAGTACTTCTTGTCAAAATATGGATTTCATATACATTTTCTTCTCTTTGAAATGCAACTCTAAGTCCCCTTAGACCATGAGGTATGACAAACCTCCAAAGTAATATTACAATCCCCAGACTAGCGATAATTGGTACGAAATCGTCAATCGCAACTGTTGAAACTAGTGTAAACATGTACCTCCTCCGGTAGGTTCAGGCGCTAACACTTCATAGAATATACCTTAACAATGCAATAGCCCCACCCATGCTTTCTAATTGCATTCCCGAATCATGGTCTGAACTGCATTGAACTAACTCTCCTCTGGAAAGTTCTAATTTCTTACTCCATTCCGACCAACTTTGATTATTAATTTTTGAATTTTCATCTCGTAATAATTCTGCCAAAATCAATAATGTTTCAATTGCCCCTTCTTCCATTGCTTTATTTAATTCATTTTGCCCGTAAGCAACAGCACCTTGTTTTGCAATTCTAGTAAATGCATCCTCTAAATATTCAATTTCTCTAATTATTGAATGATCTTTTAATAGATCTAAGGCTAAACCCTCTTTTAGAATTTCATTTGCAGAGGCATGCCCTCCCATACTAGTTGCAATATTTCGTATTGTTCTATTTGCTTCAATTGCTTTAAACATCTCTTCTAATCTCTCTCTGGCCATTCCAGGGCCACAGATAATCAGTGGTATATCTCTCTGTAATTGCAGATGAATATCTGTAGCTACTTTTTTCATAAACCCTTTATGAACTCCACTTGATGTTTCTGCATTCCCTGAATATTTGCCACCACCTCTCATTGTAAATGTGGCAATATTTCTTAAACCATGCATAGTAACTTCGTATAGTAATATTTCATCTAGTTCTGTAACAACTATTGCTACTTTACTTGATGTAGAATGGTTTTTTGCAGAATTAATTAATTGGAGATCTTCTTTAGGCCAAACACCTTCAATTGTGATTTTAATTTCATCTCCAATTTGGACAACATGAGTATGGTGACTTCCTTTGTCAAATGCGGCTTCATTTATTATGCCATGTACTCTTAATGTATCACTAAACGTTTGAAATTCCGTATATTCAATTATTAGTTCAATCCATGTTTTTTTTCTTTTTGCTGATTTGGCACGCCCACCTTCTTCTCCAGCAGTAGATTGATCTCTCCTTTCTCCTAGCATTCCAATTTTACGTCCTTTATTACAAAGTTTAGCAGTCGTCCATAGGTCATCTTCCGATGAGATTCGAAATTTAAGAAATTCAGGCCCGCGTTTGATAATTTTCATATTATCGACTCAACTGAACATACCTTCTAATTCACCATCATCATTAATTGTCATATTTGAGGCTGCAGGTATTTTTGGTAATCCTGGCATAGTCATGATATTACCAAGAATTGCTACGATAAACCCTGCCCCTGCATTTAATCTTAGTTCTCTAATAGGAACTTCAAATCCATGTGGTGAACCTAGTAATCCTGCATCATGACTTAATGAGTATTGTGTCTTTGCCATACAAACAGGTAAATGCCCGTAACCCCACTTTTGTATTTGTTCAAGATCACGATGTGCTTTGGGATATAGATTAATTCCTTCTGCACCATAAATCCTAGTGGCTATTTTCAATGCTTTTTCAATTACAGGCATATCATTTGAAAATAAGGGAGTAAATGGTCTGCCAGCAGCCATGTGCATCTGACAATTTGCAACTACAGATTCTGCTAAAGCAGCACCTCCTTCTCCTCCGTTAGAATGTACATTTGTTTCAACACATGAATTGACCCCTGCCTTTTCTGCAATATTGATTAATGCTTCAACTTCATCATCATGGTCGGTATAAAATCGATTAATACTTACTATGACTGGGACTCCAAACATCATCATATTTTTGATATGTTTTGTTAGGTTTGTTTCAGCACCTTTTGTAACTGCGGCAACATCCTTCTTTCTCACAATTTCAGGAGATGGTCTAGTTGATGCAGATTTCCCGAAAGCACCCCCATGTAATTTCATAGATCTAACTGTGACATTTACTACTACGCAATCTGGAGGATTCCCACTTGCAGGGGTTTTGATGTGCATAAATTTCTCTGCACCCATGTCGGATCCAAATCCTGCTTCAGTAATCACATAATCAGTACAAGTCAAGGCAAGTTTATCGGCAATGATACTTGAGTTTCCATGTGCAATGTTTGCAAATGGTCCACAATGAATAAATGCTGGATCTCCTTCAATCGTTTGAACCAGATTTGGCATTAATGCATCCCTGAGGAGTAATGCCATTGCTCCATCAGCTTGTAGGTCGGAAGCTAAAACGGGATATCCATTTTTTCTTTGACCAACTACAATACTTCCTAATCGTGCCTTCAAGTCAGCATAATTAGAAGATAATGCTAATATTGCCATAATCTCTGATGCTGCCGTAATATCGAATCGTTCTTCTCGGACATCTCCGTTAGCAGGCCCACCTAATCCTATTGCAACTTGCCTCATTGATCTGTCATTCAAATCTAAAACTCTTGGCCATGAGATTCTACTTGTATCAATGTCTAAATCATTGCCATGCTTGATATGATTATCTATTAATGAAGACAATAAATTATGAGTTGAAGTTACCGCATGAAGATCACCTGTAAAATGTAAGTTAATTTCCTCCATTGGAAGTACTTGGGAATATCCGCCTCCTGCAGCACCTCCTTTGATACCGAAAACAGGACCCATTGAAGGTTCTCTAATTACACAACATGCGTTTTTCCCAATTCTGTTTAATGCTTGTGATAATCCAATTGTAGTTACTGTTTTACCTTCTCCAAAAGGTGTTGGATTGACACTTGTAACCAATACTAGGAACCCTTTAGGTCCCCCCATTCGTTTTTTCAATGCACTCCATCGTATTTTTGCGATTTCTCCCCCATATTGCACGACTTCATCTGCATCAAATCCCATTTTCCATGCGATGTCTTGTATTGGTACTAATTCCGCTTCGCGGGCGATGTCTAAATCGCTCTTCATGGTATACGCGCGATGTATTGGTATTCAATCATTGACGTTCTAAATACCGTTATAGTTTCATTTGAGTGCCTCTTCGGGTATGCCATGAGGGAGCAAAAACAATGCCATGTTGCTGGGTTTCCAATAAGCCATTCCTTGTCTCCTAATCTCTTTGCATTAGTTCACGAGCATCTGAATCTTAAGTGGGAAATGCCCAGTAAAATAGCAACTTCAGAAATTGATGAAATATTTAATTCCAGGCAACAAAATTCAGTTTCTACAGAATTTAAAGAGATGGTGAAAAAATCCACAGAAAGTAACACAGGCGATTGTTTTGAGTTTCAGAACATACCTGTAATTGATATTAATCATAAAGAACAAGATTTTGTTGGAATTCCTCAATGGGGTTCGATTACCACTCCGCTTAAACATGAATTAGGAGTAACTGCTGCTAATTGTTATACTATAGATGAGAGAGGGTTAAGATATTCTATGACAGATGGTTATGCTGTCATATTAGTTGCAGAGGAATTTGGTATTGATTTCAATTCTAAACCTGTGTTGCATTTGAAAGGTGGAGGATCTGCATCTATTGCTACAGCCAAAGCATGGCTTTCAATGGGCGGACAAATCAAAGCCATAAATGGAAAGAGAAGTTTACCAGATGATATATTGATGAAATGTAATTCACAATTATCCCCCAATTTATTTCTTGATTTTGATGAATCTTCTGATTCGGATTACTTAGTATTATTTCCTAACTATAGTTCTAAGTTAATTTTTGAGAAGGGTAAAATTGATGGAAGATGGATGCTAATCGCACAACATCTATTGGCATGGGCTGTATTGTTTTCACCAGAAAATGCTGATAATTTACCAAGTTTGGATTTGCTTTTCAAAAGACTAGTTTTTCTTGAATCTTTGATAAACCAATCATTTTGAACGTGAATCTTTATAACATTCTTATTTTAGCATGTGTTATGAGTTTTTTTGCTGCAATCGGAAGAGGTTGGAAATTAAGTAAGTTAAGTTTTAGTGTAATCAAAGCTGATCCCGAACTTTTAGTTTATGTTTTAATAATGGGTGTAATGTCCGTTTTAACATTAATAGCAATGAATGCACCCTTCTTTTTGGAATTAGATTGGGCAGTAATCTTAGATTCCGATGGACTGGTTTCAGAACTAACCCCAGCAGGAATGGCTTGGTATTTTGCATTCTACATGTTACTAAGTATTACTGTGGTTTTTTGGAATTCTGCAATTGTAGCTAATTCTCATATGCGTTTAAGTGGTGGAGATCCAACATTTGTGTATGGAGTTAGTAAGGCATTTTCAAGAATACATTTAATTGTTATTTGGGGGGCAATTTCAGGTACAATAGGATTATTATTGAAATTAGTAAGAAATACAAACTCTAGAAATAATAAGAATCCAGGTTTACAAATTTTATTTATGATACTTACATGGATGTTTGAAGTAGCATGGTGGATAATGACTTTCTTTATGATACCTTTAATGGTAATTGAAGGTAAATCAATTAGGGAATCTATGAAGGACGGTAAAGAAATGATGAGTAAAACGTTTGGAACCAATATTGCATCAGGACTTGGGATAGATTTCATTGGTTTTTGTTTCTTTATCTTGGCTGCATTAATAGGTTTAGGAGTAGGAATGGCATTAGGAATTCAATTTGGAATCATTATTGGAGGCCTTGGAGCAATTCTAACTTTAATGTGGGTTACTGCAGCAAAGACGGTATCCATTTCGGCATTATATGTATTTGCTAAAACTGGTGAAATGCCACAGATTTACAAGAATAATGGAATGAATAATTTTCAATTCTAAAGTGGAATGTTTCCATGCTTTTTTGATGGACTCCATTCTTGTTTAGAGCTAAGTAGTTCTAATGAGTCAATTATTCGCTTACGAGTTAATTCAGGCTCTATTACGTCATCAAGCCATCCATTCCTTGCAGCCACATACGGATCTCCAAATTTTTGTTTATAGCGTTCTACTAATTCTAAACGTACGGATTCTTTGTTCTCTTCCTTTGCTTCACCAATTTCTCTTCTGTGTATGATGTTAACAGCCCCTTCAGCACCCATTACTGCTAATTCTGCAGTAGGCCATGCAATATTCAAATCAGAACCTAAGTGTTTACAAGACATTGCCAGATATGCACCTCCATATGCTTTTCTTGTGACAATGGTTAATTTTGGGACTGTAGCTTCCGCATATGCATAAAGGAGTTTAGCACCATGTCTTATGATCCCACCCCATTCTTGAACAACCCCTGGAAGGAATCCTGGGACATCTTCGAATGTAACTAATGGAATATTGAATGCATCACAAGTTCTAATGAATCTAGCGGCTTTAACTGATGCATCAATATCTAAACATCCAGCAAGAACTTTTGGTTGATTAGCAATTATTCCTACTGGATATCCACCTATACGTGCAAATCCAATAAGTATATTCTCAGCATATTGTTCGAATAATTCTACAAAATACTCATCATCTACAATTGGTGTGATGACGTCTCGCATATCGTATGGTTTATTTGGATTATCAGGAATTAATTGATTTAATTCAGGTAATATTCTCCTTTCATCTCCACTGTATGCAAAAGGAGGGTCAGCCAAGCAGTGGTCTGGCAAGAAACCTAGTAATTCTGAGACCCTCTCTATGGCATCATCTTCATCTTCTGCAACTAAACACGCAATTCCAGAACGACTTGAATGGACTTGTGCATCTCCTACTTCCTTTGAAGTTTTATCACCTGAAACAATTTCTGGAGTTACTAATGGACTTGAAAGAAATAATTGTCCATGCTGACTTGACATTATTGTGAAGTCAGATATGCCTGCGCATAATGCTGAAGCTCCTACAACAGGGCCAAGAATCAAACTAAAGATAGGAATCCTTCCACTACATTGTACTAGATGATCCATTAAAACACCGGTTTCTGCTAGTGAAGTCACTCCATCCTGTGCTCTTTGACCACCTCCGTCCCACATTCCTATTATTGGAGTTCTTGATCTCTCTGCCATTTCGATTGTTCTAGTGATTTTTGCAGCATGCATTTCACCCATACTCCCTCCAAAAACTCCAAAATCTTGTGCGAAACAATGTACTGGTCTACCATCTAAGGTCCCATGTCCTGCAACTACTCCATCCCCGGGGTGTTGGTGTAAATGTAGATTAAAGTCAGCATTTCGATGCGTGATAAATGCTTCAAATTCAATAAAAGAATCTGGATCTAATAATTTTTTAATTCTCTCTCTAGCAGTCAATCTTCCTGTTTGGCGTAAGCGATCAACATCGTGGGGATGTCCTCCGCTATGACTGATAGAACGAATCAAATTAAGGTCTTCAAGAGCCTCATTATCTTGTTCCATTGTTTCTCTGAGCACACAGGCAGACCATGAAATCAACGGAGAGTAAAATATACTATTTTCTAATTGAATAATTAATTTTTCAATTGAAATATCAAATTTATAGAGTGGGCTGGTTCTCTCCACAAAGATTGTCTAAAATTAATGAATTAACTTCTTCAGGATTATTTGAAAGAACCCAATGAAGTTTTACAGCTGCAGTATCGGGAGGGGTCGTGCTTGGATGTCCTATGATTCCAAGACTTTGTTGAATTCTTCCTTTTGAATATACATCCATATTAATTGGTCCGTTAATACATTGAGCAACCATTAGTGCTGTCCCTCCAGCCTCAACATATTCTTTAATTGCTTTAGAAACTTCTAGATTCTCTGGAGCATCACCGAGTGGATTTTCAATTGGTAAATGCCCTAAACCCATCCCATGAATTATTATTCCTGCGTGACCTTTTTCTTTTATGAAATTTATCAACTCAGGTTGTAAATGAGCATTAGACATGAGATGTGTAAATTTAAGTTCACAATCATACAAACTTACATTATTGTTAACCTTTCTATTGCTTGTAGTCCAAGGTATTTCAGATTCAATCTCGATATTTTCTCTTTCGATTATTATGGTTGCTAATTTCTGATTATTTATTTGTTTGAATGCATCTCTTTTGCTTGTGTGCATCTTCCTTACCCCTACACCTGAAAATACAGCACATGCTCCATCTGCAGTAGTATCGTGCATTACGACTACGGTAGAATCGCCAATGTCACCGTTTACTTTAGGTCCGTATGCAGCCCAATGTACTGCTGCAAGTAAATTTTCACTAGAATCACTTGATCCTCTATCGCTTGAACGTTGTGATCCAGTAAATACAATTCTGCCAGGGGGTATTCCTCCCATTCCAGCCCAACCAAAAGCAACTGCAGATGATGAGAAGTGCATGGAATCAGTCCCATGGCAAATTACAACACCAACAGATCCTGATTTGAATGCATCTTCACTTGCAGATAATATTGAATTCCAATGTTGTGGTCTCATGTCATCAGACCACATGTTTCCTAATTTAATTACGGAAATGCATGCTTGTTTAGCAAGTTCAGGATTGGCTTCCAACAATTCATGAGGTTCTAATCTTGCTACTACAGCTCCAGTCGTATAATCTACCTTTGAAGCAATAGTTCCACCTGTATGAATAATTGTGATCTTAGGTAAATCGTTATTCTGTTTTGGAGTTTCATGTATTGTATCGGATATTTTTGATGTTTCTAATATTAATTTATTTTTTACAGACTCTTCAGGAAAACTGATATTATATCCGTTGATTAATTTTAGTGTGATATAACCCTCTTTCACAGGTTGTAAAAGATACCCTTCATGTTCTACTTCACCTGACCAAGAATTTACTGTGATACGAATCTTGCTTTGAGTTTCTTCCCCCATGACAATGCCTTGTCAAGACATCCCTTGAATATGATGCTAACCACATTGTTCAAAACACCATATTGTTTCGGACCCTTTACAGCCGGGGTGGCGTAGTTGGTAGCGCGTCGGACTCATAGGGTAGCCGAAAGGCTCGTTAGAGCGCTGAAGCCCCTTCGAGATGCCTGAGACATCCGAAGGTCGCGGGTTCAAGCCCCGCTCCCGGCACTTTCCAAAACCGCTAGACGTAAACACGATAAGTTGTTCAGAAAAGTACCTAAAAGAACAATTTTCATATATTTTTATTTATCTTAGATTAGCAAAATTTGAATAATGATACTAACTCCCTTTGGTGTGAGTGATCCCCCGGGAACGGATTTGGATTTAATTGGTGTTTTATTATCAATATTTATTCCAATACTTGCATTTATTCTTGGTCGACATTATACAAATAGGAAAAAAAGGAAAATTAAATCATTAATTGATGATATGTCTAGAATTGATAATCATCTTGATCTATATGCATGGTTTGAGTCAATATCATCCGATGGAGTAATCAATGGAGACATAAATAATGCCCAACTGGAGTTATTAAGGACACATTATGAATTAAATAAAAAACGTTTAGGAGATATTACAATAAATGATGTAGTAACTGTTGAAAAGAAAACCAATGGTACAAATGAAAGAATGGAATTATACATTAAAATGTTAGTGGAAGAAGGTTACCCAGAAGAGAACGCTAGAACACATGCATTAAATCATTTAGATAAATTTTAATATTAATTATTATTTCAATGAGAAATTATCTTTCCATCCATAATTTATTGAATAATATAACAGAGAGAATACTTCAATTTAGAGCAGTAGCATTATAGTTGAGTTGCACAAAATAGCCATAAATCACCTCCCTTTCAAGATTTCATGTAGCAAATGTGCATTATCTTTAATACTAAACATGTTTACTGCTGTTTGAGGTTATAAGATGGTAAATAAAAAAGATAAACAAAATAAAATTAGAATTAGTGAAGAAATGGTTCCAAAAGTAGTTGGTGATGAAGAAGTAAAATCGATTAAAGTGAAAGTAGAAGGCCATATGGCTTCTTGTTTTCTGCATGATAGGATTTTCAACTCGATGAAAATAGTGCTTCTATTTGATCAACTACATCCACGATGGGGTGAGTGCTTTACTACGAAATATTTTCAATTTGATAATTTTGGAAATTTGCATTGGGGGCACAATGGAGAATTTTTCGCTTTGGAAAGACTTTGAGAGGTTTTTAGACTACGGTTTACTAGGTGTAATGAATGAGATTATTCAACTCCATAGGAATTGCAGAAACGTGTTCAACAGCTAGTTTGTATTTCATCGCTATGCCACTGAAGTATCTTGGAGATAATGAGTTCCTCGTCAAGGTGATTGGTCCGATTCATGGATTTCTCTGGGTTCTTTATATTGGCTTACTTGGTATTGGTTGGCTACAAAAGAAGTGGAATATACGTGCAGTAATCACAGGAGGGTTCCTATCATTGTTTCCAGGTGGTCCTATTTGGTTAGAGAAGCGCCTAGATAATCCAGAGTATCTTCAAGTAAAGGTTGATTAATCTAAGTGGTATATTTTCCATTTAGTTTAATGCAGTAGCATTATGAATTATTACAGGAGTTACTGGTTGATCTCCAGAACCTGTAGCAACTTCAGAAATTGTAGTTACATGTTCACACCCTTGGATGATTTCACCAAACACAGTATGTACTCCATTTAGATGGCTTGGGGTACTATCTTCAGGAATTATGAAAAATTGCGAACCACCCGTATTTGGTTGTGAGGTTTTAGCCATGGAAATTGTGCATGGCAGGTGTTTCAATCCATTATTTGCTTCATCTGGAATTGTCCACGCAGTATATCCCTCTCCCGAGCAAGCAGAATCAGTTGAAGCTTGACCATTACAATATCCATACCAATTTGCTGCATACCCTCCAGTCCCATCATGATTTTCGAAATCTCCTCCTTGAATCATGAAATCATCAATAATTCTATGGAAGTGAGTCAAGTTGTAATTTCCTTCTGTGACATGGGTGTAGAAGTTTTCAGAATGAATGGGCGCTTCTGTAAAGTTTAGCAATACACAAATTGTATATGCTGAAATTGCAGTTTCTAGAGAATCACCATGAATTATATTCATCATAATAGTTGAATTATTATTCGTAAAACAATCTCCTTGATTGCTAGATTGAGTTCCCGTATTTGTATTGTCAGAACTAGTGTCTTCGGCAGTGCAACCTGCTAATAGTACAACTAGTGCGATTAAAACAACTTTACCGTCCATAAAAAAATCTTTAATGAATGTTATTTATGAACTTTTGCGATTAACAACCACTTTTTGGAACTTTAGAGAGGGAGATAATAACATCTATCGCTTTGGTGATCTGACTCTATTATTAGATTTAGTTTAAACATTAAATTAAGTAACATATATACACTAAGTTTATTAATTAAACCAATAAGGCTTTGACATGATTAGTTATTTATTAGCAAGATTAGGTGCGACTGTAGGACTTTTATCTTACGTATTTATCTTAGATGAAAGAGAAGAGTCCAGTAATTGGTTTCCAATTATTGAGGACTCAGATTTTATTGATTTAGACCCATTTAAGAATTGGTGATAAATTAAAATTATCCGTTAGGTTCAATGGCTGTATCATTGTCGGGCCCTTATGGACTTCAAAACTGCTATGGCAGCAGCCCGTGTAGAAGCGGAGTCTAAACAAAGAAAAAAGCGTAGAGATAAAGATGAAAAATCAGAGAAAAAACGTTCTAGATCAGGAGAAGACATGGGTCTTGAATCATTTGATCCAGTTAATTATGTGGCTAAGGAAAAAGCAGATACTGCCTCTATGTGGTTAGTATTAGGATTTGCTATATCCATCTCATTTTTTATGCGATTTGGAATAATGCCTTCTATGAGTCATGGAGATTCGGTTTTGTGGTTATTACCTATGTTGAGTGTTTTTCTCTTGCCTACTCTTCATCGTTTGATAATGCCTGAATCATTTGTTGAACATTATACAAAAGGAACATGGTTCAAAGCTAGTTTTCTACATATATTTACTTGGTTAGCAGTGACCATGTTGTTGGTTAATCCACCTCTTGGTGATATTGGTTCACCTGAAGTTGCAAAGCAATGGACCGTAATCGTAATTGATGAATATGGTAATCATACATATCCAGATGATGGACCTACAATGGAAATGGAGAATGAAAATATTAAGAGATTAGAGATATATTTAGATTCCTCCTCTTCAGAAGAAGTCTGGTTAATATTTGCCATTAGAGATAATTTAGATGTTAGCAATGTTGATATGAATCTTACATTAGACGGAAATGAGATATTTCCTACTATTGCTGCATTCAATGAGATTAATAGTGTTGGGATAAATAGTTCTTGGCAAGAAAGAATTGTTGATAATAATCGAGTTGAAGATATTGGTTATGCAGTTCAATTAGAAAATTTGTCTGAAGGGTTTAGAGAAATTCGACTTACCTTATCAGAGCAGGGAGAACCATGGATAAATATCTCAGAATATGTGTGGGAAATAAGAGTTTTACCATCTTAATTGGATTTAAGTACAGTAGAAATATGTGCTGTTAAAGAATCTAATTGTAATTGTTCTCCACCGCCTTCAACAAGTCTAAAATCAATTTCTGCCATTAAACGAGTAAGTTCTAATTTTGCTGGTTCCGAAAGAAAATCAACATCATATAATGCTCTATGCAATTGATTTATGAAATCAGTTCCAGCAAGTCCAAAGTCGTTTAGAATTTCCTTCAATCTCCTTCTTGCTGCATGAAATCCATCTTCTTTACACGCCATGAGATATTGATGTAATACTTCAGGAGGTGCAGTTGCAGTAGTTTCGTAAATTAATTCTCTTGTGACGGTATTGTTTACGGCAGCAGCAACTTGTAAAGCAGTAATTGCTTTACGTAAATCTCCCAGACTTACTCTGACTATTGCATCACATGCTTCTTGATCTAGTATTACGTTCTCGCTTTTAGCAACTTTTTTTATTTGTGCTTCAACCTGGTCATTTGCTAATGGTCTAAAACGAAATACCGCACAACGAGATTGTATGGGTTCAATAATTTTTGAAGAATAATTACAAGAGAGAATAAATCTACAAGTTGCTGCGTGTTGTTCCATAATTCTCCTTAATGCACCTTGAGCGTCATTAGTTAATGCATCTGCTTCATCCAAAAATATTATTTTAAATGGTGCACTTCCATAAGGTGCAGTTCTTGCAAAATTCTTTACTTTTGTACGTATACTTTCTAATTTTCTTTCATCACTAGCATTCATTTCTAAAAGGTTATTCCGAAATTCTTCGCCATATATATCTCTTGTAAGTGCCATGGCAGCTGTTGTTTTCCCCGTACCTGGTGGCCCGGCTAACATAAGATGTGGAAATGTCCCATTAGTTGCATATGCACGAAGTCGACTAACTACAGATGGTTGCCCTTTAATTTCACCAACACTACGCGGCCGATGTTTTTCTACCCATAGTTCGTCCATCGCACTCATGTATACTTCTAATCAATAACCCATGAACATTGCCATCAAATATGAGATTTTTTGCGAGCATTTGATGAATTAAAACCCCTCGCACCTTCGTTGAGAGAAGTGAAGTTGAGAGGATTTTTGTCATTTTTATTAATATTGTCTCTGACTTTTTTTACTATTTATTTACACACAGATACTCTTCAAGTAGGAAATAAAAATGGTTTTTATAGTAGTGATTCTAATTGTATAGATGCTCCTAATGTTGCTTCAATAGAATTTCAACAGTCAACTGTTACATTACCCTCTCATGAGACATTATTGATTCAGGCTACATTAAGAGATTCTAGTGGGGCAGTGATTGGAACAGATCCAGATTGGAGTGCAGAACATGGTTCTATTACATCCATTCTTGGCTTACAGCAGGCTAGATTTACTCCCGGGATTCTAAGTCAAACAAAAATTTGGGCATGTGCTGGAAGCGTAAATGAATCCCTCACAATAAATGTAATACAAGGGAAAATTGAGAATTTAATTATTCATTCATCACAAGAGAATATTACTGCTGATGAATCAGCGATAATTATACTGCAAGGTGAAGATATTAGGAATAATATATTTTCATTATTTCCTTCCAAACAAAATTGGACTTATCCTGAAGATAGTCATTTATCTATTTCTGATGAAATCACATGGAGCCCCAAAAAAATAGGATGGTATAATATTTCAGTACAAGAGTCAGGAATTGTCGCAGATTTATCCTTTAATATTTCACATGGAGTTCCAATTAGATTATCTATTATTGGTGATGAAATGTTAATCACCTCAGATGAAGTCGTTGAGATGCAATCGATGTTAGTTGACGCAGATGGCAATCATTGGCCTGTAATTAGTAATTGGAGCACAACGAACATAGAATCTTTCGAATGGCTTACAGTGTCGGGAGACACAGCTCTTTTTGAAGGTTGGACTGCGGGTTCATGGAAGATATTTTCAGAGTATACTCATCCACTCTCAGGACAATTTTTTGCTGCTCAATATGACATATTAGTTTCAGTAGGTGAATTAAATCAAATATTGTTAGATGGGCATGGATTGACATTTACAGTGGATGAAATTCTTGATTTGAATCCTAGAGCCATAGATTCTGCGGGTAATATAATTCAAAATATCGAAATGACCTGGACCATAAATGGCCAAGTTAGCACTGGTGTGTTAGAAGAAATGGGATATCTGTTTTCAACAGAAACTATCGGATTATATGAAATTCAGGTGATTTCAGATGGAGGTAGTGCTTCAATAACTTTTGATTTCATATATGGAGAAGCAATTAGAATTGTTGTTACAGAAACAAGTTCAAACCAATTGTCAGTAAAAAGCGGGGAAACAATAGAGTTACTTACGGAAGGCGAAGATCAGTATGGAAATAGATTTGCTTTGAATGTTAATTGGAGTTTAACTAATGGAACTGGAGACATGAATCCTAGCAGTAGAGGAATAGGATATTATGATTTCAAACCAGGGGATGCTAGTGGATTTGTAATTATGGAATATTCAGGTTTGAATTTATTAGAACAGATTGTAATAGAAATAAAACCAGGTGATGTAACAAAACTCAGGATTGAATATGAAGGCGAATTAAAGCAAGGAAATACAGTTCGTTTACTCATATCTGCAGTCGATGATTCTGAAAATATAGTATCTTTTTGCGATGCTAATTCTGCGATAGTAACAACTGAAATAGGAAAAATCATTAGAGAAAACAATCAATTATATTTAAAATTTGAAGGTTCAGGTTCAACTACTGTTGAAGTGGGTTGTTTTGGATTTAAGGAGACCTTTTATCTGCAAGTCGAAGACACCATCTTTTGGGGTATTTTTGAGGATTCACAAAAAGTAATAATCTATTCATCACTATTATTGATGATAATTATCACAATATTATTAATTTTGATGATTCAACGTTCTAGGGCAGAATATGAAGATTTTGAAGAACTTCCTCCTTTACCTATGATGCCAAAAATAGCGCCTAATTTCAATAATATTAGTCCTGTACTACCTCCACTTCCCGTGATTCATATTCCCTTGCCTCCACTTCCTAGTCCTCAGGTCCAATTACCTCTTCCACAGTTGGTTGTACCACCTCAAGTGGTAGCACCAAAAATAGAAAATAAGGAGGATAGTTTAGGTAATGCAATGGATTTACTAGTAACACAAAAGATTGTTGCTGAAATACCTAATGTTAGTGATTTAGAATCTAAAAAAATAGATGATGATGATTTGAGTTGGGATTAGTTATAACTTTCACTTTCATTCGGGAAATCTAGAGATTTAACATCGGCAACATATTTTGAAATAGCGCCGGATATTTCATCATGTAGATTTAAATATCTTCTTAAAAACCTTGGATTAAATTCATGTGTAATTCCTAGAAGGTCGTGTAATACGAGAACTTGACCATCTACATCTGGTCCTGCTCCAATTCCAATAGTAGGGATAGAAAGTTCATTAGTGACTTTTTTTGCTAATTTCGAAGGTATCTTTTCTAGAACTATTGCAAAACATCCTGCTTTTTCTAATAACTTTGCATCTTTGATCAATTTTTCTGCTTCAGTATCTTCTTTTGCTCTTACAGTATATGTGCCAAATTTGTATATTGATTGTGGTGTTAATCCTAGGTGTCCCATTACTGGAATTCCTGCAGAAAGAATTCTTTCTACAGAATCTATGATTTCTGCTCCACCTTCTAATTTCACAGCATGTGCGCCAGTTTCTTTCATGATCCTAATTGATGAATTTAATGCCTCTCTGGAATTTCCTTGATATGAACCAAATGGTAAATCTACTACAATCAAAGCCCTAGAAGACCCTCTAACAACTGAAGCACCATGGTATATCATTTGATCCAATGTGATTGGGAGTGTTGTTTCATGACCAGCAATAACATTCGATGCTGAATCACCAACAAGTATGACTTCTACGCCAGCAGAATCAACAATTCTTGCTAATGAAAAGTCATATGAAGTTAACATGGAGATTTTTTCCCCATTTTCCTTCATTTGTTGCAATGTATTTGTGGTTATTTTCCGTATATCGGATTTTATTGACATAGTCCGCTCCCGTTGTTCCGAACAACCACTGTGGTTTGAATGCCTCGATTGTTAAAATCTGGAGACGTTATTCAACGAAACCTTGAACATGTTCTAAAAATTCATCGATATCAATTACACCATTTCCATTGATGTCGGCGGCATGAAAATATGCTCTCAAGGCGTCATGTCCTTCACATTCTAGTTCCAGAGCTTCTATTGCTGCAATGAATTCATGAAGGTTTAGATGATTATTTCTTTCACTATCAGCTGCATGAAATGCTGCAGATATTCTTCTGGTTTCAGCTTCATCAGGATTTTTTAGCATTAGTCGAAATGTTTCCCAAGGGGTTATTTTAGGATTGATGTGTTTTTTACCATAATTATAGTATATTGCACCCCCTACTATAATGGCAGTACTTGCGCCATATACGGCTTCAATACCCATGAAATACAACAGGGTAACTCCACTAAGGATTCCAAAGTATTGCATTACGGGGAATAAAGGACTACGATATAGAGGTTGATACCAAGCATGAGATGAATTTGCTTTACGCATTACTAATATGCCAATACACATTAGTATGTAAGCCATTATTTGAAACCCAGATGCATATTCAGCGACAGCATGAACATCAATACTTATTATTGCTAAAGCCATGATAAGTGCAGTAATAATTATCGCTATATGTGGTGTTTCAAACTTTCCATGTACGTCTTCAAGAGCTTCAGGGAGTAAATTATCTCTAGACATTGCAAATAAATAGCGGGAGGCCGCAAGAATCCCAGCTAAAGCCATTGACGTCATAGTTAAAATTGCAATGATGGCCGCAAGAATTGCAACATTACTTCCAGCCACTTCCATTGCAAAAACCCTTACAGGGTCTTCTATGGCATGTCCTGAAGAGTCAAAGAAAGCCTCGTCAGGAATTACTGCACTCATTGTAGCAACTACAATTGCGTATAGTATGGCACCTATTGCAAGAGATGTCAATATCCCTCCAGGTAGATTACGTCCAGGGTTTTTTACTTCTCCACCAATTGCAGCAACTTTAGTAACACCAGCATATGAAACTAAAACCAATGCTGCCGTTTCCCCCATATCTCTCCATTTGGCAGTAGAATCAAGATTCGGATTAATTCTTGACCAGTCTGCCTGGCCACTAAATATTGCCATTACGGTTAAACCAACCAGCATTAAAACAGAGAGTGCAACAATTGGAATTTGTACAATCTTGACTTTTTTTACTCCAAGGATATTGATCATTGCTATGATGATTAACATACCTAATGCTGCTTGTAATGAGGAAATATATTCTCCAAATTGAGATTGAATGAACATTAAATAGGCTGAGAAACCGATTAGAGCAAAAGCAGCTTTTAGTAGGAATGAGGCCCATAAGGCGAGCCCCATCATAGTTCCAAATGCGGGCCCAAAAACTCTCTCTATGTAAACATACGAACCTCCCGAAGTTGGCATTGCTGAGGCTAATTCACTTTTACTAAATGCACCAGGGATTACAACTAGTGCTGCGATGAGATATGCAAGCCAAGCACCTCCTCCGACTACTGCATAGGCAAGAGAGGGTAATACGAAAAGTCCACTTCCAATCATTGCAGAAAGGGAGATTATTATTACTGAAAATAACCCTAGTTTTCTTTCTAATGTGTCTGAAATTTTTTCAATAGGTTGTAATACAATACCAACCAAATCTTTAGGGTCAAACTTTCTCATAATAACACCGTACGTAAAGAGATTGTTAATTGTTTTCAATTATATTTTTTTATTTGTTTAATTTCGCAATAATTTTCATTTCTACAGCTATAGGTGTTGGTAATGCGCTAATTTCTAATGTAGTTCTTGTTGGTTGAATTTCACTGAAGTATTCTGCATATACGGAATTATAATCAGCAAAGTCTCTGTCCATATCTATCAGGAATGAAGTAATATCTACTACATCTTCTATGCTTGAACCGGAATCTTCAAGAATAGTTTTAACATTTTCAATACATGCGATTGTTTGTGCTTTCATGTTATAGTCTAACTCTTTACCTAAAGAATCTCTTACTGGCCCACCAGGTATAGCATTTGAACGAGATTGTCTTGGTCCAACTCCTGAAAGGTATAGTAGGTCCCCTACTTTTCTTGCATGAGGATAAGCACCTACAGGTTTAGGAGCACGAGAAGTTGAGAATCTTCCTTCTTGGGATATTTTTTCTTCAATTGTAGGGATCTCTTCGTCAATTTCGAAATTAGTATTTTCGGCCTCTATTGACTCTAATACATTTCGATCTCCATGATATTCTTCAACATCATCTTCATCGTACTCTTTATCTCCAACATCATCTAACTTTGGAATTAATGACACAACAGCACATCCAGCACCATGTACTGATTCATATGCATGAACTTTTCCTGCAAAGTTGTTATGTTGCCCCATTACCCCTGCTAGCCACCACATTGGTTTGAAAGCAACAACTTTCTGAACTCGAATCTGCTGATGTATTTCTCTTGATAATTGACTTACATCTTCCAATCGACCTTCATCTAAAAATTCTAGAATTTTACTATTCCATTCATCGTCTTTTTGTGAATGTATTTTATCTTCATGAGGATTTATTTTCTCTGTAAACATTCTATTGGATAATGAACTTACAACAACTACAGCCACTTTCTTCCCAGACTTTTTAATCGCATCGTTAGCTGATTTCCCTAATACAATTGTTTCTGCTCTATTGGAATAAATGTTACTTGAACAAATACCTGCTTCTAATCTATTATCTGGATTTAGTAGAGAAAGTGCTACAACTGTTCCAGTGTCAATTGGGAATCCTTGATGAGCAACGACTCTTGATACCAAACCTCTTGAATTTGCACAATTTGATAATCCCTCAGCAAATTCAGTGTCTATTAAGAATTTGTAAGGCATTGAACCTAAATAATGAAAGTCTTGATCTACATGAATCCATTCAGGTTCTTTTAAGCCTTGAAATTGATGACCAATAATACTAGTCCATAAGGTAGAGTATACAAGAACTAATTCAGCTTCGCTTTCTTCAATAATCATTCTTGCTTGTTCGTATGCTTCTCTTAATCTTGCCCATCCAGGATTTTTTTCTGGGCATAAAAGTGGATGTGGATGCGCAGGAACAAGTAACCCAAGAACAACTTCGCCCTCTTTCATTTTTCACTCACTCCTTGAATTTTTCTTTTTTCATCATTCGTATCCCATGTTGCAATTACATTTCCAGTACCAATTATTGTTCCATATTCATGAATTGTAGCGGGATATGTAGGGTGATCAAGTGAACTTAACATCCATGTTAGAGCACCTCCATCTGTTTCTGCTACACTTTGTTCTGTAAATTCTGGCATCATTTCAATTAATTCTTTTGTTTTTCCATTTTTCATCATGTTAATCATTTTCATATCCCAGAGATATTGAGAATGATTCGTAATATGTTCCTTTGACATATCTTCTGGAACTTTAGATTCATTTACAAAATGACGATGTGATAGTGAATTACTTGAGATGACTACCGCTTTTTTACCACTTTTCCAAATCGCTTTTCTTGTGGCTTCACCTAATTTAGTCATCATTTCCTGCATTACTTCTACCGAATAATAATGCACAGAACGATTTGAAGAAATTGAAACAATTGGTTTATCCCAGGTTGGATTTGTTAAATGACACGATGTAATTGTTCCATAATCTACACGGAAATCAGGATTTTCCATCATTCTTACCGAAAGGCCATCTAATTCAGCTTCGTCATGAATCATTTTTGCTAATTCAACATCAATATTTATGTCATAATGATAGCGAAATAAGTTTGGAAAGATTGGATCTACACTTAGTGACTTAAAATTTTTCAAACCCAAGAAGTGTGTTCCAATATATGTTTGCCAATGTGGTGAAAGAATTACTATTACATCATAATCTATGTCTTCAAGTTGTTTTCTTAATCTTTCATATCCCCATCTTAGTGATTCCCAGCCACATTCAGCACTAGGCTCATTTTGAGGAGGATTTTCAGCATAAACAAGGTGGGGTGGGTGTGGTGCTAGAAGACCCGCAACTATTCTACCGCCGCCCATGCTGCTTCGAATATTAACAAGCACATGAACCCATTGAAAGAAATCATAAGATGATTGTTGATGTCCATACGTGTCCGAACATTCTGCGAAACTGGCAGCCAGCGTTGTCGCGGAAAATTTGAATTTAGTAAAAGGAGATTTAAGGAGTTCAATAGCCCCTCCCTTAATTGGAATACCCGCTGGTTTCATTGCATCTTATCTTAACCATACATATCCAGATAGAGGTTATCTTAGTTCTGAATATTATGTTGGTACGGCCTTTGAACTTCAATTAGTCGTATTAATCTCTTTTTTATTTTGTTTTCCATTAATTAAAGTTGAATCTCTAAGGCACAATATTTCCTTTAATGATCTGTGCTTAGGACTTATTTTTTGTAATATCATTTGTTTCTTAATGGCTTATGGTCATGGATATTTTCCTCTACTATTGTTTTACTTTTTACAATGGCTTTGGATTTGTTATTTTTGGCAAAAAAAATTGATCCCTGCTTTTCGTTATGCAATATGGCTTTTTCTTGGTGTTTTATGTGGTGCCATAACAGGTACAATCGTGGCATTTTCTATGTTTTAATAGTCTTGATTAAATAATTTTAGATTAATCATACATTGTACAAATATTTTGTAATTCACTAAAAAATTGTAGTGAATATAGTCCTCCTTCCCTACCTACTCCTGAATTTTTTACTCCTCCAAATGGTACTCTTAAGTCTCTATGTAACCAGCAATTAATCCATACCATTCCTGTATCTAGCCTTTTAGCAATACTTTCCCCTAATGTTGTATCTTGTGTCCAAATACTAGCCGCAAGTCCATATTTGGTACAATTAGCAATATTTATGGCCTCTTCTATTTCATTAAATGAATGGATTGTGACAACAGGTCCAAAGATTTCTTCAGTTGCGGTACGTGAGTTATGATCTAATCCAATAATTACGGTAGGTTCAAGAAATGCACCATTTACAAAAGTTTCATTTAACTTAGGTCTTTTTCCTCCATATACTATTTCTCCACCTTCCTTCTTTGCTAATCTGATATAACTTTCAACTTTTTCAAGGTGATTATTAGATATTAATGCACCAAGTTGTGTATTTTCATCTAGCGGATTACCCATTTTCATAGAAGACACAGATTTTAAAAATTGTTCTAAAAATACTGGATAAATTGATTCATGTACTAATATTCTTGAACCACATAAACATACTTGACCCTGGTTAAGAAAAGCAGATCTTACTATATTTTCCATATTTGAATTTAAATCCGCATCCTTTAGGATGATAGTTGCGTTCTTCCCCCCTAATTCAAGACTTAATTTCTTAAACATAGGTGCAGCAGTTTTTGCAACAATTTTTCCAGTAGATGTGCCTCCTGTAAATGAAATCAAATTTATGTTCGAATGTTCTACAAGGGCTTGTCCACATTCATGGCCATACCCGTGTATTAAGTTAAAGACTCCTTTTGGTAAACCAATCTCGTGTATGACTTCCGCTAATAAATTTGCAGTTAATGGAGTTAATTCAGATGGCTTTGCAATAATACAATTCCCCATTACTAATGCAGGAGCAACTTTCCATGATAGAAGATATAGGGGCAAATTCCATGGTGTGATTAAACCTGCAATCCCAACTGGTTTATTTATGACTAAATTCATTGCATCATTCATTTCAAATTGAGTTTTTTCAACCCCTTTTGCTAATTTTGCAAAGAATCTAAAGTTACTTACTGATCTAGTTGCATCAACACTTCTAGCAAGAGATATAGGCTTTCCAGTATCTATTGATTCGAGTTTTGCAATTTCTTCAAATCTTCTTTCTAATTCATTTGCAATTTTCTCTAACCATTCTGCTCTTTTATTAATTGTTAGTTTTGACCAAGAAGGATTAGATTTCTCACAAGCATTTACAGCTAATTGAATATCATTTGAAACAGATCTCGGTATGGTTGCAATTTTTTCTCCAGTTGCAGGGTTAATGTCATCAATAATGTCATTACTTGTCGAATTTAAAAATTCACCATTAACATAATTTTGAATTCTTATCATTCTTCTTCACCTATAGCACCCAAATCTTCAAAAATACCATTTTTAATATGTTTCTTCCAATCATATAGCCACCTATCTGTGTTAGGATCCCATTCATCCCATGTGGGGATTTGTTCAAGAATTCCTAACATTGACGGAGGTACAATACCAGGTACAATGAATGCTTTTTGCTTATCTAAGGGGTAAGGATTCCGAAGGTGTAATCCAAGAACTCCAAGAATTGCTCTAGCTACATACCAAGTTGCTTGAGGGTTCCATCCATGTGCTATTTTTATGACTACTCCTAATCCCTTTGGGTAATCTTCATGGATTATTGAAAGTCCTAATAATCCGTCTGCACCTTCCTTCGCTAACACCTTCCCTCCACAAGATTTGATTACAGTTGAATCTAAGCGATTAAAACCACCAATTAAGTCGGGGTTTTTAATCATCGCATCCCAGATCCAGTCTGAATCTTTATCACGAACTAAATATGAAAATAATATTGCTAATTCGTTTACAGTGTTTGATACGGTAGGTAATCCACACCCATCTTTTCCTATTTTTAGTGGTTCCCATTCTTTACCTAATACTTTTTTTAAGTTTATTAAATAGTGTTGAAATACTTCATGCCCAGGTAAGGTATATCCTGCTCTATTCCACCCTTTTAATCTACACCCTTTAAGAATCGCAGCATGTTCTCCAGAGCACGTATGAAACCATCTTCTTGGTCTTCTTACTTGCCTTCCAAATTGAACTAATGGTGTATCTAATGGTGTTTGCATCAAACCCCATTCTGCTTCATTGAGAAGTGATTGCGCAGAGGCAACATGTTCTGTATCCCCATTGTGACTTGAAACGGAAATTGCTTTTTGTTCCCATGTGGTTTCTGAATCAAGAATTTCAGCAAATGTCTTCATCATTAATGGTTTCATCATTGAACGCCCATAACAAAGAACATTCCCTCCAAATGAATGAATTATTTCATTTCCATGTGCCCATGCCACAGCCCCATGTATTGTTGTTTCAGAAACTCCATTTCTTCTATAATCAACAAGAGGTTGCCAATCTACTTCTCTACCTGTGGCAATGCCTTGTTCCGATTTTCCAAGAGGTGATTTTGGATATACTTCACTGCCAGGCTTACCCGGAGATACAGCAGTTTTTTGTTCATGTTTTATGCCCATACGATCAACTTTATTTGGTAAAATGAGGTGCCACTAATTTCATAAATGAATCCATATTCCTACAAACTCTTTCAGAATCATGATTGAAAAAATCAAACCAAGTCATTAATCTGTCATCTGGATGAAACCTTTCTTTAATTTGTTTAATTATTTCTTCAGAATCTCCGATTAATGCATTATTAGCGGCCTTTGAAATCTTTTCAGGATCAATTGTACCTTCAAGAGCATTCCAGTAACTGCCTAATGCTGCTTTTGCTTCTTTTTTTGCTTCTTGAATTTTTTCTTCTTTTGACAAACCCTCTTCTTCATTAATGAAAACAAAAACAGTGCGTGGCATATTTCTTCTTTCCCATGCTCCTCCATCTTTGTGGAACTCTTTTTCCATCCTTTCGTGTGTTGATTTAATTATTTCGGGAGATGTGATTGATAAATTAAATACTTTAACAGGGTAAATTGTGTTGCAATATGCTTGTGCTTTTGCATCATGGGTTCCAGCAATAAGGTTCAATAGATTACGGTTCCATCTTTGCGGTATTGTTTTTATTTTCTCAAATTCCCATCTATTTGTAATTTCAATTTGTTCGTGATTTTCAGAGGAATAGTCTGAGTTTTTTATTGCATTTTGAACAAGTTCCCATGATTCTTCATCTCTAAATAGCTCCCTTGTCAACACCGTTTTACGTATGTCTGCACTAGAAACAACATCTCCTCGAATTAATCTTAAAAAAATATCACATGCTTCTAAAAATATTTGTCCCCTTAGTACTGGCCAAGCAGCGCTTTCAATAGAATCTCTTGGCACAATTCCGTAAGGGCGGGCCATGAATTCAAAACGTCCAGAGGAAAAACCAATGTTCAACTTCCGATTCTCATTTTTATTTAATCCATGTAAGGCAAGAAATGCTCCAATTCTTTCTGCCATACCTATGGGTCCACCATTACAAAATAAACTCATCACTGCACTACCAACTTCAATGTTTTTTGTTCTTGAAAACATTTGATGGGCAAGTTGAAAGAAATCAGTACATAGCCCCACTTCTCCTTGCCAATGTGGGATTACTGGCTTTTTGTTTAACTTTTGAATTTCTGTAGATAGGTGTGCTTGAGCGACCCATGCAACCCCAAAACCAATCTTGTCAGCAAGTTCCAATTGAGTAAAGAAATTAGAATACATTATGTCTTCAGTAGGTATTAAACCGGTAGAATCTGGAGTTTGACTAATTGAAAAAAAGATGTCGAACTCCATGATACCACTCATATAGATCTCATTCTTCCACCATCGACAGCCATACTAATCCCTCTTATTCCACCACTGGACGGTAAACATAAGAATGTAACCGCGAGTGCTGTTTCTTGAGGGTCAATCAATCTCCCAATAGGGACTTGATTTAGCCAATTATCTTGAATATCTGAAATATTCTTTCCTGTTTTATCACTAATCGATTTTGCAAGTGAGTTTAATCTACTAGTATCTGTGAATCCAGGGAGGATGTTGTTGATTGTAATGCATGGTGGTAATTCTCGTGCTAATGATTTTGACCACGATGCCATAGCACCCCTTAATGTATTTGACAACCCAATGTTGTCTATTGGTTCTCTGACTGATGTTGAAATGATATTTACTATCCTTCCGATCCCTGAACTTTCCATACCAGGGACTAGCATTTTTGTGATTGTATGTGCTGCGTGTAAATGCCGTTTGAATGCAGGTTCAAAATCACTAATATCTACGCCTAATAATGGACCCCCTGGAGGTCCTGCAGCATTATTGATTAGAATGTGAATCGGGCCTCCTTTTACAAGTTCAGTGACCATAACTTTGACACTACTAATGTCTTCAAAATCTACTGGTGCAGCCTTAGCGGTATTTGCTCCCATTTCTATTAACTCCTCACATAACTGTTCTAGTGCTTCTTTATTTCTCGAACTAACTATGATGTCTGCTCCTGCTTGTGCCATTGCTTCAGCAACAGATTTACCGATGCCTTTGGATGCCCCACAAATTAATGCACGATATCCTTTAAGTGCTAAATTATTAAATGGAAATGTTTTATTTTTCATATAATATTCCTCAATTCATAAATTAATTCTTCAATTGCTTTTTTTTAATTAACATAATGGTCATATGTTTTGTTTATTAGTTTTTTATGGACCTCATCAAGTATTTCCTGTGGTGCATTTCGGAATGTTGGCCATTTACTTTCACCCTGTGGATGCCTCAATTCATCCCACCGTCCTTCATCATATGCAATTAATGCTTCTTTCATTAAAACTCCTGCTAACACTAACGTTTCATAGCAAAGGTCTTCGTAAGTCATACCTTTTTTTACGGGAACTTCTCTACGAAATAATAAATCTCCAGTATCTATTCCATTATCACAAAAATGAGTTGAAGAACCTATTGGGATGTCATGGTATACAGACCATGCAGGGGATGCAGAACCTCTACAATCAGGTAATAGTCCTGGATGTGAATTTATCACTCCATCTATGGGATGATCTAGTATAACTCCCCGAATAATTCTAGTGCCTCCAAAAACAATTAAATCTAATTCTAAATTACTAATATGTGGCATCACTTTATCAGAATTATGTATGTCTACTGTAATGTGTAGGACATTTAAACCTACTAATTGGGAAGTAATTTCAGGTGCGATTGTATGCCCCTCTATACGTTTCAAGAATTTTTCTCTTTCTTCAGTAGCTATTGCTGAATCTTCTTCGATTACAATTTCTGGTACAAAACCCTCAGATAATATCTGCTTTAGCATCTCTCTTCCATATGGATGTTCTTTTAGGAGTAGAAACGCAAAACGTGGCTTCGCCATGACTGTCGGAGCAGTTCTTATTCTTCAATACAATCGTTATGAATTAAGGTGTACATCTTCTTCTGTCTCTTGGAAATAATACTGTCTCTCTAACATTTCCTGCTTTTGTTAGTACCATTAATAATCTTGCAACTCCAAGTCCCCATCCAGCATGTGGAGGGGCTCCATAACGGAAACCATCCACATAAAAATTAAAATCGTCTGGATTTAAATTAACATCAAGTAAATTTTGAGTGAGAACATTTGCTCTATGTTCTCTTTGACCTCCACTTGTCATTTCATCACGCCCATAATTTAGATCAAAGCCTCGAGATAATTGCCCTCCTGATGCCGAAGTTTCATTTTTGTCATGGAATATATAGAATGGTTTCATTGCCATTGGCCATTTTGGAATGAAATAGAATTCAGAATATTTTTCTGCCAACATATCTGCATGATGGGATTCAATGTCATCTCCCCAGTTAATTTCTGTTCCTTTACTTTGAATTAATTGAATTGCTTCACAATATGAAACTCTAGGAAACGGAATCGATGGCACATTAACTACAATAGGTTCCTTTCCTTCAGATATTTTGTAATCATTAATGTCATCGATTAATTTTTGATCATTATTTTTTATTTGATTCCAAATATGTGTAATCATACGTTCTTGAACACACATTACATCTTCATCATTTGCCCAAGCCATTTCAATATCAAATGATATAAATTCATTGAGATGCCTGTATGTGTCATGTTTTTCTGCTCTAAATGCAGGGCCAATTTCGAAAACTCGTTCTAGATTGCCCATGACTGCCAATTGTTTGTATAATTGTGGACTTTGAGATAAATATGCATCTCTGTCAAAATATTTGATTGGAAACAAGTTTGTTCCGCCTTCTGCAGCAGCAGCAATTATTTTTGGACTATTTATTTCACCAAAACCCTCTGATATCAAATGCTCTCTACCATACTGAAGTATCTTGCTACGTAATCTAAACATTGCATTAACATGTTTTCTTCTAAGATCAAGAAATCTATTGTCTAGTCTTACATCCATTCCAACTTCAACTTTATCTGTAACGCCTAATGGCATTGGAGTTTCAGCTAATGATAGAATATTTACCTTAGTAGCTACGATTTCATATTCTGGAGGAGGCATTGGCTCTCCTTCAGGAACTTTGGGTGGTCTTTTCTCAGCAATAGTTCCACTGATTTGGAATGTAGATTCACGGCTTGCATTTTGAGATATTTCTAATTCTTCATCAGTAATATTTCCTTTTTTGAAAAATGCTTGTAGATATCCAGTGCCATCTCTTAGTTTGATAAAACAAACAGCACCTTTGCCTCTAATAATCTCTGCAAATCCACATAATGTGACAGTTAAGCCTAGAAAGTCTTGACCATTAGATGCAATTTCTCCTAAGGTATTGGTTCGGTAATTTGTAGGATGCCAATTGACTTCATTAGAGTCGCCCATGGGTGTCCGAAGGTATATACCCCTTCAAATTGATGTAATATTTTTACCGAACTTTTCATGAACTTAATCACTTAGGGAGGGTTATGGGAGAGCGTTTTTTTACATCGGAGTCTGTAAGTTCAGGGCATCCTGATAAATTATGTGATCAAGTTAGTGATGCAATCTTAGATGCTTGCATTAGTATCGATCCCTTCGCAAGGGTTGCTGTTGAAACATTAGTCAAAGGAATGGAGAAAAAAAGTCTAATTGTCTTGGGTGGAGAAGTAACTGTGAAGGGGGAAATCCCAGATTATGAAAAAATTGCGAGAGATACATGCGCTAAAGTCGGATACAATTCTCATAAAATTGGCATGGACGCAACTAATGAAGAATTATGTGAGGTGCGTGTAGCAATTACTACACAATCCCCAGACATATCCGATGGAGTTAATGATGGAGGTGCAGGAGATCAAGGAATGATGTTCGGATATGCCTGTACTGAATCAGAATCATTTCCTGGATTAATAGGGACTTATATGCCACTTCCAAGTATTTTATCACAGCAATTAACAAGACGTTTAACAGAAGTCAGAGAGAGGAATATTTTGCCTTGGATTAGACCTGACGGTAAAAGCCAAGTGACAATCGAATATGATGAAAATGGAACTCCATTAAGGGCCTCAACTATAGTTCTTGCAAATCAACATAAAGATTTGACAGAAGAGACAGGAAGTATATCTTCAGAAAGAGAATTTATTCATGAAGAATTGAAAAAGCATGTCATAGAATATGTGATCCCTAAAGAATTATTAGATTCAGAGACTAATATTATTGTAAACGGCACAGGAAGATTTGTAGATCCTGGGGGCCCTTACGCAGATGCAGGGTTGACAGGAAGAAAAATCATTGTAGATACGTATGGTGGAAGTGCACCCCATGGAGGTGGCGCTTTTAGTGGGAAAGATCCAACCAAAGTAGATAGATCCGCAGCATATATGACAAGATGGGTGGCAAAACACGTAGTTGCTAGTGGTTTAGCAGATAAGTGTACGATTCAAGTAGCATATGCAATAGGTAGAGATGAACCTGTAAGTATTAATGTTGATTCCCATTCAACTGGAATTATTTCAGATGTTGAAATCGAATCTAGAATTTCAAAAGTTTTCGACTTTACTCCTAAGAATATTATTGAAAATTTAGAACTTCGTAATCCGATATATTTTGTTAGTGCATCAGGCGGTCATTTTGGCAGAGACCCTTCCGCTTTAGGGCATTTTAGCTGGGAGCGAATAATCCCAGAAAAGATGAACATGTTACGCAAGGAGTAAGAAATTCTCCCACGCCCCTTATAGGGGCGACATTAGGTCCCACGTGATGTGAGTATAAACGAATCTAGTCGTCGCGCAGGAATGTTATTGGCATTTTTAGTGGTAATTTCTGCATTCTCTCCCTTAATATCTACTGCATCTGCAACTGGTGCAATTGAATTAAGTTTATCAGATCAACATTTACTAATTTCACCAGGGACAACAGCAAATATTACACTTACTATACATAATAACGATACCCAAATTAATGATTATACTGTGGAAATAAATCCCAATTATAATTCTGCTTGGAACATTAGTGTCGTAGATACAATGATTGAAGATGTCCTTCCCACTTTTTCTAGAACAACGACTATTGTTGTGACGTTAGATTCACTTGCTTTACTTTCGGATCAAACAGTAGTTGAATTTTTAGTCAATCAATCAGGTAGTTCTGAAAACGCATCAATTAATGTGGTAATGTCGGTACAACCACATTATGAAGCATCAATTGACATTAGTAATGTAGGGTTAGGAGGATTGTTAATGGTGAACCCCGGTTCTACTGTTGACCTAAATATTGACGTGATGAATTTAGGGAATATGAATGATACAATCCTACTTGACCTTGTGGATGAACCTGATTTAGTTCAGTGGTGGGACGATTATAACCTAGGCCAATCAATACCAGAAGTTAACGGAAATGAAACAATTACTCTCTTGGGCCCTCTTGTTGGTTCCGAATATGACATATCTCAAGAGGATGTTGAAATTGTTACTAATGCTTCAGGCTTAACTCCCAATCTTGCTTATGATTTAGAGATAGAAGCCATTGATGAAAATGGGATTAGTTTGAATTCATGGAGCGCAGTTTTGAATTCTACAACTGGTTTAGACTCATTTAACACACTCTGGGCTACATCTGACGAAGGAAATGTGACAATTTGGTCAAATATTAGTTACAATGGAAGTATCTTAAGTAGCGACTTTTCTACAATTTGTTTGTATGATGTGTATGGTTGTTCTGTAATTGCACAATATACATTATCAGAAGGAACAATTACAGGAAATGGAACATTAAGTTATACTTTCGATTCAAATGGAACAACATATATTCCTGGAGAGTTAGTAGATGAGGGAACTTTAATAGAGATTGTTGCAACAGCAGATGAAAATTGGAGCTTTACGGAATTTAATGGAGATTCTAATTCTACAAGTGACAACATAGTTATTGAAATTGATGCAGATAAATCAATCGGTGCGCTCTTTGAAGAGAATCAAACAATTATTTTAACTCCAGAAATCAATGTGACTGCAACCACAAACGCAACTCAAATGTTTTCAATATTTGAATTAAAAAACCTGACCCAAGGTGATGATTATAATATCTCTTTTGACATTAGAACAGATGACATGATATCAATCCCCGTAGATGCTGGCTGGGATAATTTTACAGCGGTTTACGAGAATACTTTAAGATATTATAATGCAACCTTTGCTAATGATTCATATTGTATCGATACAGTTTTGAGCAAAGGAATGGTGATTCTAGATACAGATAGTTTCTGCTTTGTAATTCCTTCTTCCTCAAATGTTACATCAACTGCTATGAGCCTAAATATGGCTAGAAGTACATCAAACATACCATCTGGTTGGACTGTTTATTGGATAGATGATGTTTATACGAATATGTCACCAATGTCTACAGAAAATGCAGTACTTAGAATTGTAATTCCAAATGGAACGGCACCAGGATATATTGGCATTAGATTATGGGCATCAAGCACCCAAGGTAATGTTTCAATGTCTACTGTGATAGTAATCCAGGTAGGATCTCAAGATTCTATTGGGATATCTGATATTACAAATCATACATGGTTACCTGATCACTCAGCAGAAGTAATGTTGGAAGTAACAAATACAGGAAATAGAGCCGTAGGATATGATTATTCCACACACTCATCATTAGGGGCTTGTGATGTAGTTGTGTCTAGTGTTGGATCAACATTAGAAGTAGATGAAACAGAATTAGCATTAGTATCTGTTAGGCCCTGGGAAGTAGCCCATAGAAATGATACTTGTGAATATGACTTTGTAGCAACAAACAGACTAAATGGAGAGCAGACTACATACCATGTCCAAATTAGAATTGGTGTGGATTGGGGTCTTGAAATATATTCTCCAGCAATAGAGACGTTAGGTTCTGATGAAACAAAAACAGTCACATTTACTGTGAAGAATTTAGGTACGGAACAGGACGAATACCGAGTAGAAGTAATTTCCCCTTCGGGAATTATAGCAACACCTCCACCAGGATGGTTAACGATTTCTAGAGGGCAAACAAGTGTAGTAGATATTGATTTCACCTTAGAATCAGATAGTAATTTATCTGGTATCAAACAAGTCACAATAAAATTAATTGGATTAAATAGTGCAGAAGCTGAGATAAACTATAATTTAGATGTTGAAGGTCTTACAGCTTTTCAACTTGTAGGACCACAAGATTCTAGATTGCAACTAAATGCAGGAGATTCAGCAGCACTTTTTATTGATATAATCAATACTGGGACGCAGATTAATAATTATGAATTAAAAACTGTTTCAGGTATGCCTACTTGTATTGATTTAAATGGTACAACTTCAGACTTAACAGAAGCAGAACAAAATAGTATTCGTGAGATTTCAGTTGAATTTAATGCAGATTCTAATTGCCAATCTGGTGATTACTTGGTGACCATAGTTATTGAAGAGTTGGGAAGCGGTATTGCTGGACACATTAATGTCACAATACAAATTTCCTCTATAGGTAGTGTAGATATTTCAGCATCAAGTACTTCATTAGTGGTAGATGATAATATGTTTGAACAGTTAACGTTAACAGTAACAAATCTTGGTTCCGATGCTTCAACCTTCGAAGTCACGGTAACCGGGGCATCAGGATTTGATGTTTCATTGGAAACAAGTATTATTTCACTAGATTCAGGAGAGCAAAAGTACATTAGTTTAGGAATTAAAAGAACAACTTTAATGGATACTATGGAAATAGTAATTAGTATAGAAGACACATCAGAGTCAACGGTTAGTGATTCAATAGTTATTACCGCATTAGAACCACTTAATATGGCCGAATTAATAATCCAAGTCTCTAATTCTATTTTAATTCCTGGAGAAACATTATACGGGAATTTACTAATAAGTAACCAAGGCAATCAAAATGATAATTTCAGCATCTCCTCAAATGGTATCTCCTGTGTCATATCATCAAGTATTGAAATAGATGCTCAACAATCAGCAACACTTCCATTTTCATGCGAAATATCTCCCTCTACTGATGTAGGAGAATACATTATTACATTCTCTGCAATTTCAAGTAAAGATATCACGAAGCAGAATTCGGAAACACTACAGTATCAGATATCTAGTGATTATACTTCAGGATCAGACGCAGTAGATGTATTAATTTCAGTATCTTCACTTTCAATGAATTATGACGGTAGCGGAGTAATTACGGTGACATTAGTCAATTTACTTAATCAGCAAGTGAGTGGAACTTTAGGTGTTGAAGGTTCCGATGCAGGATCTTTTGAATTTATTTGGGATGGTTTTATCGAGGATGCTGAATATGAATTAGGCCCCGATTCACAAATGAGCATCACATTAACAATTAATCCAAAAACTGATGCATCAATTAGTACTAATTTTAGAATTAATGCATTCAGCAAAATTAATTCAAATGAAAATACAGATTCTAGTGAATCATTAATTGTAACTGTGGATGGATTAAGATTACCACCAAACGGTTTAGATTTAAAACTTGGAGAATTAGATGGAAAACAGACATTAATCGGGTTGTTTTCTGGTTGGGGGATCGTGATTCTTGCAATTTTATTGAGAATTAGAAGATTCAAAAATAGGAATAAAAACTCAGTTATGATCACAGAGATGGATTTGCCTCCGCTTGGAGATTTACCACCGCTTGGAGATTTACCACCGCTTGGAGATTTACCTGCTCTTGAGGAACAACCACTTCCTAAAGTGAAATTACCAGAACTTCCAGTAATATCACAATCAATTTTGATAGACTCCCCTACAAATAAATTAGAATCGGATGGAACATTGAGATGCCCAGGATGTCAGGCGAAACTGAGGCCCCCATCTGATAAAACACCACCATTCAGATTTACGTGTCCAAAGTGTACAGAAATAGTACGTGTCTCTTAATTTTTAAGATTTATCGCAATTAATAGGAATGCTGTATGGCCAATAGGGCCGTTAACAGGCCTCATTCCTCCCTTCATGGCTCGACCCCATGTACGCTCAATTAATTCCCCAGCCCATTCTATTTCCATACCTTCTTTTTCGCAAGCATCCCATGCATTTTCTACTTGTGATGTAACTGGGCAATAGCAAGCAATTCTCCCCCCTGGCCGTAGTAATTTAGCAATAGAAGATATAGCCGTTGGATGAACAGGAAGATCAAGAATAATTGCATCAAACGAATCACATATTTCTGAAATTTCAGAGACCTTTTCTTCTATCGTACCTTCTATGTGAAAATGATTCCCAGGGACACATCCGGATTTAATACCACTTTCCATATTTTTTAAGCCAACTTCAGCATGTTCGTTTCGAGGTTCAACTGTGATGTGAATCCCTTCATGCCCCATTACATTTTGAATTTGGATAGATAGTCCTCCAGAGCCTAATCCCGCTTCTAATACTTTGGAATTAGTTCCGATTCCTAATCTTGCAATCAATAATCCAGCATCTTTTGGTTGAATGGTTTGAGCCCTTCTTTTCATTCCTTTATATCGTTCTGGAAGTGAAGCAGGTAATACTACAAATTCTTTTGTACCAATTGTAATTTCATCTCCAAATGACGTATCAGATAACGTTGAAGATGGATTGAAAACACCTATCCCCTTTATCTTCACATGTTCATCTTTTATTTCGATTAAATATGTATTTTTAGAATCATCTCTAAGGGCGATAATCTCCTCTTTAATAGGTCCGTTCACACCTCCCGCAGAAGGTTCTGATAGAAGCAAATTTTGTTTTTTACTCCACCTTTCCCTCTTACGCAGTAAGAGATACAACAATAGCGAATCATTATAATGGAGTCTAAGGACGTACTACTATGAGCACCCATAGAATGTTTATCTTGGCTATTTGCACGTTGATGCTGACATCAACAAGCATATTAGCATTTCAAGAGGTATCAAATGAAGATAATGAATTTAGTTTAATTATGGAAAAAGAACCTGAGTATTCAGCAGCAAGCCCCCCAAATACTCCCTCTCACGGAGGTGTAGTTTTTGCTGAATATGTAGGTGCGACATGGTGTGGACCTTGTATGGGGTACTCTTCTCCCTCATTGAAACAACTAGCACACGATTTATCTAATGACTTCACTTATGTATCATTTGTAGACAATACTCCAAGTGATCACAACTCAATTGGAAGAGTTAATCACATAATGGCAAATTCTAATGGATACCCCACAACAGCATTTGGAGATGCTACTTCAGGAACCTATTATGCTGTAGGTGGCGCAGGTTCTGATACTGATGGTGATGGTTATGCAGATAATCAATTCGATACACAATTTACATCTGGAGGGAATATGGTAAACCCTCAAGATTTTGACATTAAAGTTACACAAGTTACAAATGGAAATAATTTAGATATTGAAATTGAAGCAGAATATTTAGGAACAGGTACAGCAGTTGCATACGTATATGCTGCAGTCACTGAAAAAGTATGTTCCATAAGCTATGATGATGGATCTTATCCTCATTATTGTTGGGCTGCTTGGTTGACTACAGGTGGGAATAAGAATGGTGCTGGCGGTTTCCAAATGTTTACCCTTTCAGCAAATGTTCCTCAATCAGTATCTTGGACAGTACCAGCAAATACAGCAGGTGGCGGGGCTTCTAATACCGCTACAGTAGGAGCATTAATGTCTGGACCACATACTTCTTGGAATGATTTCTATGTTGCAGGAAATAGTGATATGGGGCCACTAATTGATATTGAAGTTTCTTCATTGATAGTTACCAATAATAATTGGAATGGTAATGGATTTGAGATTGGAGATCAATTTAGTGTTTCTACTACCGTCAAAAATAATGGAGATGAAGCATATACTTCTGGAGGGACTTTGAATATTTATAATGTCAAAGGCCCTAATCAAGAAGATTTATTATTTTCAGATTCATTACAGGCATTCAGTTCAACTGGAATCACACAATTATTCCAAACAAGTTTTGATTCAAGTTCTGTATCCTCAAATGTACAATCTACAAGTTTAAGAGCAGAGGTAGTAGGATTAACAGCAGATAAGAATAGTGGAAATAATGCCAAAACATCCACGCATAATGTTGATCATGCACCTACTGCAAATAACCCTGTGTTACTGACAAGTTCACAAGTAGAAAGAGGGAATAAAATTAATGTTGAAGTTAATGCAAATTCAAACGATAAAGTTGACGATCTTTCCACAATGACTGCATTATTACATGTCGGTCCTGCGGGAACTACAGATCAATGGTCCTCGGAATGGATTGTTGGAACTCCAACTTTACGCCCTGATGGAAATTTTTACCAATTTATTCTTGATGCTCCAGATAATGCTCCTGCTGGAAACTATGACCTTAAAGCGAGCTTTACTGATAATAGAGGACATACAAGTTCAGATTCTTATAAATTAAATGCATTTGAATTACTTAATGCTAAACCAACAATTGATGCATATCCGATACCTACTGTAAAGGTTTCAACCTCAGAGAAAATTTCAATGGTCGGGCATATCTCTGATGCAGAGACGGCAAATGAAGATTTAATTTTGACAAGTGAAAGTGCAAATTTCGTTGCATGGCATCCCGAAACATTTGAATTAGAAGTTCTTTTTAATCAAATCCCAGTCAATGCAGATGGTGAAATACAGGTTGCAAGCTTATATGTGACAGTAGATGATGGAGTAGAATCTCAATCAGGTTCATTATTGTTTAATGTAATTGAAAGTGGTATGCCTCGATGGGAAGCATTACCCTCTCAAGGGTTTGATGAAGGCGGCCAAACAACTTTTGATTTAAGGAATTATTTGTCAGATACCGATGATAATGGTAATCCAAGTAGTATCGAATTATTAGATTTAACAATTATTGGAATTGATCATGAAGAGATGATTACAGCGTCCCTTTCAGGGTTTGTACTTTCGATATCAGCAGTAGATGATGATGTATTTGGTACTACAACAATAAACCTAAGGGCAAGTGATGGACTTAAACAAAGTGATACTGCATTGGTAGTGAATGTTGATGGAATTAATGATGCACCTACTTTTGACACGAGTATCTTCGATGATCAAATATTAGTTGTAGGCCAGTCTAAAACATATGATCTTAAGAATATAATTCTTGATGTAGATGATTCTAATGAAGAAGCGAGATTGTATACTACAATATCTACAGATGAATCCGGTGCATTAACTTGGAGAGCAAGTTTAGGTGAACTAAATTTGAAATATATGACCCCAGGAGAACATACATTACTAGTAAGAACCGTAGACAGAAATGCAGACTTTAATGAATACCAATTTACAATTGTTGTTGTTTCAGATTTACCCTTATCTGTAGTTACAGATGAGTCAGAGGTAGGAGATGTACTAGTTACAGTTGAAGATTTAAAAGATGGAGCAACTCCAATATTTACATTACAATTACATAGTGATATTGGGTTAACCGATTTAGAAGGTTCATTCCAAATATGTAGCGTATCCTTAGGAGTTTGCTACGATCGTCAAGAATTTACTTTTGAAGATGGAGTATCACCTTGGACAGTGACACTAAAGCCTGCAGGGAAATTAAATGTAGATATTGATGATGAACTTAAATTAGATTTATCAGGAGTAGATGCAAAAGGTTTTGATAGGGAAATGGCAGATTACTATCATTGGTTTGTCACTGAAGGTTCAGGTGATTCAACTACTGGTTCCACAGATACTACACCAGTTGTTGATGAATTAACAGACGAACAGATTATTCAGCAATTATCAGATTTAGAAGAAGCATTATTAATTCTAAATGCTCAGATAAATTTGATTGTTGATGATGAAGATCCATTGAAAGTACAATATCAAGAAGAAAAAGAAGATTTAATTGAAGAAAGAACAAGACTCGAGTGTTTAAAATCAACATCTAATTGTAATACCTATGAAGGAAATAATGAAGATTCAGGATTATTATTTGGAGTTGATATGATGACATTGGGGCTTGGAGGATTTATTGGCCTGTTAGTGGTAGTATTGGTGCTGTTGTTATTTGTTAAAGGTAAAGATACAGAACCCGAATGGAATTATGATACTCCTGTATTAGACCCTGTGGCTAATTCAGCATACGGAGGGGCTGCTCAAGTGTTCCAAAATACAATTGTACCTGCTGGACCACCTGTTCCAGAAACAGGAATACCACCAGGCTGGACTATGGAACAATGGAGACATTATGGCCAAAATTACCTTGATGGTAAACTTTAATAGAATTATAATATACTATTTTTAGGAGGGATGATATGACTGAAATTGAGGAAAACTTTATCTCTGACGAAAGCGAGGAAATTTTGGTAAATGATTCAATTGATGAATGGATTAAATCTGTTGAATTTGAATCAACTAAAGATGTTCCAATTCCTGATAAGATGGTAGATCAAGTAATTGGTCAGGAAGATGCAGCTATTGTAATTAAAAAAGCAGCAAAGCAAAGAAGACATGTAATCATGATTGGAGATCCTGGAACAGGAAAATCCATGTTAGCTAAATCAATGGCAGAATTATTACCTGATGATGAATTAGAAGATTTACTTTGTTATCCAAATGAAGATGATGAGAATGAACCAAGAGTTCGTACAACTCCTGCAGGTAGAGCAGATAGGATTGTAAAATCCCAAAAACAACAGATTAAAATCCAACAAGAAAAAACTAATCGTACCTTACTTATTGCAGTTGTCTTAATTGGATTTATTCTAGCAATTGCGGCAATCCAAAGTGGACAAATAATTACATTGATTTTCGGTATGTTATTACTTTCATTTGGGTATATGTTTATCCGAAGTCGTTTAACCTCAGGTAGTGAGGCTAGAATTCCAAAAATATTGGTAAAACGTTTACATGATGATAAGCCCCCATTTATAGATGCAACAGCAACTTTAGCTGGAGCACTTCTTGGTGATGTCAGGCATGATCCCTTCCAATCAGGTGGGATGGAAACCCCAGCACATGAAAGGGTAGAAGCTGGAGCGATTCACAAAGCTCACGGTGGGATATTATTTATTGACGAAATAAATTTACTAAGGTTGGAAGAGCAACAGGCATTACTTACTGCAATGCAAGAGAGAGCATTCCCTATCAGTGGAAGATCTGAAAGATCAAGTGGCGCATTAACAAAATCTGAAGCGGTTCCATGTGATTTTGTACTTGTTGCAGCAGGAAATTTAGATGCTATCCAAGGCATGCATCCAGCATTAAGGAGTAGAATTAGAGGATATGGTTACGAAGTATATGTTAATACAGATATGCCAGATACAGGAAAGAATAGAAGAAGATTAATCAGGTTCATAGCTCAAGAAATTACAAGAGATACTGCGACAGCAAAGAGTATCCCCCATTTTGATAAATCAGCAGTTGCATTAATTTTGAGAGAAGCACAACGTAGGGCAGGCCGTAGAGGAAAGTTATCCCTTCGATTACGTGAACTTGGAGGATTAGTAAGAATTTCAGGCGATTTAGCGTCTGAAGAAGGAGCTGAAATAACTTCTGCTAGGCACGTATTAGGTGCACGTAAGATTGCACGTCCTTTAGAGCAACAAGTTGCAGATAGAATGATAGAAAAACGTCAAGAGTATTCATTATTAGTTAACAGAGGAGAAAGAATTGGAAGAGTAAATGGACTTGCAGTATTAGGTGCAAATTCAGGATTATCAGATTACAGTGGGATTATGCTTCCTGTAGAAGCCCTTGTTACTCCAGCACAAAGTTCAGGAGGAAAAGTGTTTGCTACTGGAGGTTTATCTGATTTGGCAAAGGAATCCGTAACAAACGTATCAGCAGTAATAAAGAAATTAACAGGCAAGAATATTTCAGATTATGATATACACATTCAATTTGTAGATACTCATGGAGTTGACGGAGATAGTGCTAGTATCACTATTGCAACAGCAATAATTAGTGCACTCGAAGATATCCCAATTGATCAAAACCTCGCTATGACTGGAAGTCTTTCTGTTAGAGGTGAAGTTTTACCAATAGGCGGAGTAACTGCAAAAATAGAGGCTGCAGCAAAAAGTGGTATAGAAAGAATCATTATTCCACATTCAAATCTTCAAGATGTAATGATTGATGATATGTGGAAAGATAAGGTAGAAGTTATTGCTGTAAGTTCACTTGATGAAGTTATGGAATTAGCTTTAATAATGAATGAGAATAAAGAGAGCCTTGTGAAAAGATTAGGTGATGTAGTTGATAAATTAACAAAAGAACCACAAAAACTTCCCTCATAATCTCTGAGTTTACTAATTTTAATTAGAACAGGTGGTCCTGATGGGTAAAAGTAATTCTAAGTCTCCTTTGTTAATATTATTTTTAGTAGTATTAATTGATATGATTGGATTTACTTTAGTGATACCATTTCTCACATATTTCATACAAGATATTGCAGAAAATGGAGGGGTTATTGATGTTGGAATTAGGGATAGATGGGTAGGAATTACCTTGGCTGCATACACATTTGGACAGTTTTTATTCACTCCAATTCTCGGTTCACTTTCAGATAAATTAGGGCGGAGGCCTATCTTAATCGCAGGCTTAATTTCAAATACAATATTTCTTTTTGCGTTTGGCCTTTCCGGGAGTCTTTGGTTTGCATTATTAGTACGTTTTTTAGCTGGTGTTGGAAATGCAAATATTGCAGTTAGTAGAGCATATATTGGAGACATTAGTGAACCAGATCAATTAGCAGGAAGAATGGGGTTAATTGGTGCAGCATTTGGATTAGGATTTATGATAGGCCCATTCATTGGAGGGGTACTTTCAGATCCCGCTAATGTAATTGGAGGGTTTTTTGACACAGAGTTTTGGAGACTACATCCATATTTCCTTCCATGTATTTTTGCTAGTTTATTATCTGGAGTTTCTTTGATATTAGCTATTTTTATGCTACCAGAAAGCCTTCCAAAGGAAAAGCGAGATACTCACATAGAATCTCCATTAAATACAGTTAGAAAGATATTGAAAAATTTAGTTGGTGTTAAGGATTTATCCCCCAGCATTAGATTATTAATTTTGGTTAATTCTATATTTTTATTATCTTTTACTATGATGCATGCCACTTTCATATTATTTACTGGAATGGAAATTACTCGTGGAGGTTTAGGATACGATGCCAAGATGAATGGATACTTATTTGCTTATGTCGGTTTGATTGGAGTAATTGTACAAGGAGGGTTAATTAGACCACTATCAAAAAAATATGGAAATAAAATTCTAATGTTTATTGGTATTATTACTACAGGAATCGGACTTGCTTGGATTCCTTATCTTAACCCGACTCCATTGATTATTGGATTGATTGTAATGACTTTTATTGCCTTAGGTAACGGATTATTTCAACCGACTCAAAGTACTTTATTGACCTTAGAGGCGAGGGCATTAAATATGGATTTAGGACGTGTAATGGGCTCTCAAGAAGGATTTGGAGCACTTTCAAGAGTCATCGGTCCGTTAGTTGCAGCTTTTGTATGGGAAGCCACAGTTAATGGAGATGGAATTTGGACTTATCATACGGTATTCCATATTTGTGGCGTGTTGATGATATTAGCAGCATTATTACAACTGAGGTTAAAAGTATCTAGTAATGAATTCATTTAAGAAAGTCCAGTAAGATATAAAATCCACCAAATCGGATCACCCAAAATCATCAAAAGAATTGTTCCTGGGAATATATAACTCAGCAAGGGATATTTTTTAGTTACCCACGCGTCTTCAGCATCCATAAGCCTTAACTCTTCAATTTTAATCATTAATTCTTCGCGAGAGGGTGTCTTTTTTGGAGGTTGTAATGAGGACACAATACTTGGATCACCCTCAGGAGATATAATCACCTCATCTAGGAGCCAAACGAAATTATCTGTAATTTCATCAAGTGGCATTCTAGTGGCATGCCATATCATTGTAATGTCCTGAAATGTTTTTACATTCCCTTCGATTATATTATGCAAAATCAATGAAATTGGTAATAAGAAGAAACCTAATCCACCCCAAACTAATAGGGCAAATACAGGAGGGACAAATGTACTTCCATTAAATGGTACAAATGTTGCCCAACTTGGAATTAATACTGCAACCAATAAAAGTGCTTTAGCGTCAGCACCTCCGTGTAATAATCTTAATTTCCATGCCATTTTTATGAAAAACATTACCGGGATTACGAGAATTGTTTGTAACCAAATCCCTTCTTTAGAATCTACATTAAATGAGAGTATCGAAACCAAATCATCAATTGGTACATATTCCAATACGCCTGAAAAAATCCCATAAATACCCACGCCATACCACACTAATACAGCCCAATCAATCCAACTACCACGTTTTAAATCAGCAATTGCAGGAGTACCAATAAGAGATGTACTTCCGTAGGCTAATACTGCAGCCATAGTACAGTAAGTAATCCAATCATCAGTCCTGATAGCTATTTCTAGTAACCAAATAAGAACAGCTGATTTAATCCAAACTTTCCAGTAACTGTTGGGGACACTTCGTTGTTTGTTGTCTAAATGTGCTGCACCAGCGAAACATCCAATCAATATTGTCATCCGCGTCCAGCCAAGAACTGCCAGAGAAGCGCTTAGCCCCATGTTGGTGGCATCCGGCAATTCACTTAAATGACACACCCTATGCACTAACGTAGGCGGCCATGTCGAGGGAGTGTTTGAATGAGCGAAATAGAGACAAGACTGCAGCAAGTTGCAACAGTAATAACACAATTAGATGATCCTAAAGTTCCTAGAAATATTAGGAAAGGTGCAAGAGATTCAATTGAATTATGGTTATTGAATAGTAGTAAACAGATGGATGTTAGAATTGCTATGACTCAAAGTAGATTAGAAGAATTATTTGCAGATCCGAATATACCTTCTGAATTTCAACCACTAATCATGATGATCAATGCTGAATTAGAAAAAATGCTTCAGCAAATCTAAAAAAAGAACTAAGATTAAGCAGCTTTAGATTCTTTATTCTTTAATCTAAGGCCTTTGTATTTACACTTTCTACACTTTGTGGCTTTTAGAGCATTTCTTGCATTACATTTCATGCAGATTCTTACATCAAGGAGTCTTGCTTCAGCCTCAGGAAATCTAGCCATACCGCTCCGACTAACTTCGTGTATATAACGGCATTTAAGATACAATAATACCATTAGTTAAATAATCCCATACTAATAGAAGCGTGAATGTTATGCGGGTCATAAGATTGCCAGGAATTCATCATGACTCAAATTCGGTATTAATTTGTGATTCTGGTGATAGTTCTTTGATTGATTGTGGCACTAATTGGTATCAATTACTTATCGAAGAAAGAATACGTGGTCAATTACCTGGAAAAACCGAAGTTTCTAGTATCCTATTGACTTCACGTAGATTCAATCATTGTGGTGCATCATCATACCTTTCATCTGTATTTGATGCTGAAATATATATCCATAAATCAGCAGTTAATTGTTTGTCAGGAGCCGATCATTTCTCAACCTGGGCATCACGGTTTAATTCAGATATGCCAAGTACAAATGCAAAAGAACTTTCTGACGAACATAAAATAAGAGTAGGTGAAATAGAGATTGAGAGTATACACTTACCAGGGCACTCGATAGATTCAATGGGTTTTTTTGTAGAATCTCATAATTTATTAGTCGCAGGTTCGACAATACCTCGTGCAAAATCACCATCTAGGTGGGACTTACCTACTGGATGCTTACCTGACTTAGCAGATAGTATAGAATTATTAATTGATTTAGATTTAGAAATATTAATTACTGGTTTTGGTGAACAAATTAAGGGTAAAGATGAGATTAATTCTACTTTAGAAAAACATCGGGACTTTTTTGATAAATGTATAGAATTTGAAAGTGATGATTTACCGGACCTGTGGCAAAAACCAACTCAAACTGTCACTTATTTATCTCCGAAGAATTGGGATTAGACCCATTCCTTAGAATCTTTAGTTTCTTTTTTGAGGATCCTATAACATTTTTTACACATTCTTACACGTCCTTTGATCTCTTCATAATCACTTTTATTCCATACTTCTAGAACTTTATTTTTACCTAGGCTTCTACCGCCAAGATGTTTATCTGCATAGTTTTTACAACTTTTAATTCCACAAGGAACTTCGTTTTCTACATCAGAAGAATCCTCTTTTTCTTTTTTTACATCGTCACCAGGCTTAGATTTTCGAGCACGTGCTTTGAATCCCATATCTGCTCGGATTTAGTGCACCGTAATTAATTACACGTTATTTTTATTCTAATATATGTGTATTGTAGCATTCCTATCTGGTCCTACTCCTACACTATGTAATGGAATCCCTAGCATTTTTTCAATTTGTTCTAAATATTTTTGAGCATTAGGCGGTAATGCGCTTAAACCCATTTTATTTTCATTGGCATTATTTGCTAAATCAAGCCACTCTTGTTCACTTAACCCTGGGAATCCAGGCATTTCAATATAAATCGGTTCTGCATTTTCTAATTCTATAATGCTGGCAGGAAGTGAATGATATTCAATTCCATTTGCTTTATATCCGACACAGACCTTTAGAGTATCTAGTCCCCCAAGGACATCTAATTTCGTAATCGCCATTGTAGTAAAACCGTTAACTCTGTGTGAATGTTTTAGTACTACTAAATCTAACCATCCACATCTTCTACGCCTACCAGTAGTTGTACCATACTCATGACCTTTTTCTGTTAAGAAATCACCTATTTCATCTTTTAATTCACAAGGGAATGGTCCATGACCTATTCTTGTAGTATATGCTTTCACGATTCCAATCACTTCGTCTATGTGCCCTGGATGAATTCCAACTCCATGCGATGCATTAGCTCTGCTTGTAACGGATGAGGTCACATATGGATAAGTTCCTTGATCGATATCAAGTAGACACCCTTGAGCACCTTCTAATAGTACTTTTTCATTCATTTTCAAAGCATTATCCAGCATTAATCCCGTGTTAGAGATAGCATGACCAAATCTCTTGTAAACCCACATTAGATCATTTTTTAAATCATCAACTGTTATTTTTTCCTCAATACCAACAGATTGCAATATCCTATTGTATAATGTAGACATTTCAGATAACCATTCCGTATTTTTTACAATATGTTTTAATTCTGCAAATCTTAATCCAACCCGGTTAATTTTATCAGAGTACGTAGGTCCAATCCCTCTTCCTGTTGTACCAATTTTTTTATCCAGTCCGTCTAGTAATCTATGAAATTTTAATATGATGTGTGCACGATCAGAAATAAACAAACGATCCTTATCTGGTTCTTCTCCCGTTTCATCTTTCCAGCGTTCTAATTCTTGGTCAAGAACCCATGGATCTATAACCATTCCATCTCCTAAAATCAATCGACAAGATTTACGGGTAATTCCACTTGGAAGTAAATGTAATTTGATAGTTCTATCTCCAATTACTACTGTGTGTCCCGCATTGTTCCCTCCTTGGAAACGTGCCACCCAATCACAATTCTCAGCAAGAACATCAACTAATTTTCCTTTTCCTTCATCTCCCCATTGGGCTCCTAATACTACTAATGTAGACATGCTATCAACTATTCCAGAAATAACCGCTCGTTAAGCATATCGATGAGATAACCTGAATCATAATCTCCAAGAGTTTAAATACCTTGGAGTAACACTAAACAACCTAAGGTTAACTAGTAATAGGGAGCGAACAAACGGAGGGATAAAATGAAAAACAAAGATAATCGTTCTGATTCAAAATTAAAAATCATTAATGAAAGAAAAACAATTGGACAAACTAAACCTTGCACAGATTGTGGTAATTTAAATTGGAGTTTAGATACTAATAGGGGTGAAGTCTTTTGTGATAGTTGCGGAAATGTTGTTGAACAAAATGTGATTGATGAAGGCCCAGAGTGGACAAACCACTCTGAAGGACAGGATAAATCTAGAGTTGGTGGCCCTAGTACATATTTACTGGCAGATAAGGGATTAAATACCTCTATAGACACTAAAGATTTACTTTCATCTAGCGCTAGTCGACATGGGATTATTGGAAAAAATAGGCGTGATTGGAGAAGAAGAGCAATTATTGATCAGCGCTCAAAAACAAAAGATGGGAAAATTAGAAATTTAACAAAAGCTACAAAATTAATTCGGGATAATAGTGGTTTACAAGGACGATTAGTTGAAGAGGCAGCCTTTTATTATCGTAAAGTCGAAGAAAAAGGATTAGTGGTCGGAAGAAGTATTGCAGGAGTTGCAGCCGCGTGTGTATATTTGACTGCGCGCGAAGCAAAATTACCAAGATCAATATCAGAACTTTCCAAATCATTTAATGTAAAAGAAAAAGAATTGAAGCGAATAGTTCGACATGCAACAAGAATGTTGGGTTTACATCATATTACAGGCCCTGAAGAATATCTCAGCCTTTATTACAGTAAATTACAGCTTCCTCCTGTAGTATTAGAGGAAGCGAATTTTATTTGGTCTAAAGTTAATAAATTAGATTATTGGCAAGGAAAGAAACCTTCTGGAGTAGCAGGGGCGTTAATGTATAATGCTGCAAAAATAAGAGGAAATCCAAGAACACAAGCAGAAATTTGTGAGGTTGCAGATATTAGTGAAGTAACACTCAGAGGTTTATTGAAAGTATTAAAATTAGCATTAAAGCAAGTCGGAGAAGCAATTGAAAATTAGAATATCAAGGGTAATGTGTAAAGAAGGCGAACCAGTCGGAGGACTCAAGGGGCGCTTAGCTCAGCTTGGAAGAGCGCTTGGTTTGCAACCAAGCGGCCGGGGGTTCAAATCCCCCAGCGTCCACCATTTTCTTCATAGTGGGTAGCGTTAGCAGCGACCCACTGATAATACAATATACCTATTCCATGAGAGGTAAGTATGAGTGATGTACCCAAAAACAGTGGTCAAATGCAAGTCATTGGTGAAGTCCCCCCAAAAAAACAGAGACATCTTTTTAAATCTAAGATTTCAATATCTTGATCTTCTAGAACCACCATCTCTTTGTGGTCTTCCGCCGCCGCCGTCTCTTCTAGAGCCGCCGCCGCCTCTT
>Ga0114997_10000012_pt1 | contig 137378 bp, 109 predicted proteins | sample ArcticOcean_MG_C_2_FD_87045 | JGI IMG/M metagenome (GOLD analysis project Ga0114997, IMG submission 87045) | Marine microbial communities from western Arctic Ocean - ArcticOcean_MG_CB4_136 | ecosystem: Environmental > Aquatic > Marine > Oceanic | place: Arctic Ocean: Canada Basin | collected... | reverse complement strand
TCGCTATTGCAGAAGATGATGATGGCGCAATTACAACTGTATCTACAACTCTTGATGTTCTAAACGTCGCACCGACTCTCGCACAGCCTGAATTATGGTATGGCGGACAAAATCAATCCACTGATTCTATGGGCTATTGGAATCTATACGAAGATCAAACTGCTCTACTTCGGGTTGTTGCAGATGATACACCCTTGGATAAAGATACTCTAATCATAGAATGGATGCCATCGGATATGGATAGTAATTGGACAATTACTACAAGTGGGCCTTCATCAACTGCTACTGTTTCTTGGCCTACTTCGGGAATCCACAATGTATCAGTGGTTGCTTATGATGATAATAACGTTAAATCAGAGATTGAAACAGGTATCGTAAATATCTCAAATTTACCTCCAACTATTGAAGACCTAGGTTCAACACAACCAATATTCGAAGATGATAATATCACTTTCACTGCCGTTGTAAGTGATACTGCATCAGATATTGAGTCATTGGTCATATGTTGGGATTTGAATTCTCTAGTTGATACAGACGGTGATGGAACTACTGATAATGATTGTGAATTTAATGGTGTTGAAATGACAAAGTCATGGTCAACAATGGGTATTCGCTATATTACTGCAATCGTCACCGATGATGATGGTGCATCAGCAACTACTTCAGTGAATGTCAGTGTGTTGAATATCGCACCCAAATCTAGAATAACCAACTCTACTGACGTATTTGCACTAAATGAAGGTGGTAATATCACTCTGTCGGGAATTAGTTCAACAGATACCCCTTATGACAAATCCAATCTAATATATTCCTGGGATAGTAGTCACTTTGACTCTGACCTTGATGGCCAAAGTGAAGGAGAGGTTGATTTCTATGGCCCCGAATATACTATCGAAGATTTACCTGCTGGGAAATGGATTGTTACCCTTACAGTAACTGATGATAACGGAGAATCCAGTTCTACAACTATTGAATTAAGAGTTGCTGATAAGCCTGCAGAAAATATACTTCAATCGATTACAGACAGTGTCGGTGAAGTTGGAACCATGATAATTGCAATTCTCATTATTGTAGTCATTGGACTTGCTACATTTTTATTATTTACTAGAGATTCCGAGCCTTCGCAAGAAAAATATACAAATTTCGACATCAATACTCAATCTCAAGAAAGTCAATTTAATCAACCAATTCCTGCACAAACTTCACAACAAGATGGATTTGGATTTTATGGACAACAGCAGGCTGCTCAACCGGTTGCTCAAGACCCATATGCTGCTTACAACCCTGCTCCAACTCAAGCGGTTGCTCAAGACCCATATGCTGCTTACAACCCTGCTCCAACTCAAGCGGTTGCCCCACAACCAGTGGCAGTTCAACCTGCCACACCGCAAGTAGCTCCAATTCCTGCAACTGGACTTCCACAGGGATGGACCATGGATCAATGGCAACATTATGGCGCTCAATACTTAACTGCACAAAGCACTGCTCCAGCTCCGGTTCAACCAACAATTACAGATACTAGGCCTGCAACTGTGAACTTAAATCAGACAGATATGCTTGACGATTTGGACTTGTGACGTGATTATTAATGGCAAACCTATGGCAATTCTTTGGTCTCCCAGACCCTGAAGGATCTAATGATTCCAAGAAAAAAGTCAAGTCAACCTCAAATAAAGCCAAGATGGAAAAAGCTCAAGAAGATGCAAGTCAACAAACTTTAATGCCACTTTCTGAAGAGGTTTTAGAAACTCCTATATCTCAAGCCAGCCCTGTAAAGAAAGCTATAATTCCAACATTGGGTGATAGACTAATATCTATTCCACTTGGATGGAAAGGACCTGTTTCAGCAGATGGGGAACCATTCCATGACCTTGGCACAAACCGATCCACTAGACGTTCATTCCCATCACGTGCTTTGAGATATGTGGCGCCTGATGAAATGAAGAGAATCCCAACACGTGGAATTGGTCAAAGAATATCTACAGGCGATACTGTAATAGTCGATTTACGAACTCTAGTTCACATGGATTCACATCAAAATGCATGCCGCAGAGAGTTAAAAATGGTGTGTGATGAAATCGGTGTAGAAATATTTGCTTTGGATGCAGAGGATAAATTATTGATGATACCTGGTTGTGACGTAGTAATGGATAGAGGAAGTAACCATCTTGGGCTAAATCCTGTGATGTCATAAATTCTATCACTTTGGCTATTTTGTTAAGTGCCGCTTAGTATGACACGGTTTATGGCCGAGAATCGAGGGAAGGGCGCAATCCCGAAAATGAGCGGTTCTTATATCGCCCATTTTATGTCCTCAGCAATTATGATTCTGCCTTTTTTATTAGCAGTATCATGGCTTTCTTATTCCGAATCAGATTATTCGTTTAAGCAAGATGAGTTCCGTATAGAAATAGCATATATTCTCACATCTTTGATTTCACTGGGATGGATGATGTCAATGATAATGGGCATTACTTTCGACTTATTTCCAATTACTCATAATTCTAACGCCTATAATGAAACTCATTCTACACACTATCTTTTGATAAATATTGTAGGTCAATTACTGATTATAGTTGGTATTTTTACCAATGATATTACGCTATTGATGGACTTTTCCACAGTCGGATTGGTCTTATTATGTTGGGGAGTGGGAACAATAGCCTGGCCAAGTTGGAAATTACATAAAAATTCTATTGAAGAAAATATAAACTGTGGAGGTAGTGGTTTAATCCCCGCCTTACTAATTCCAATTACTGCCTTTATCATTCTCATATGCTGGATATTTAGGTCTACAGAGGGAATGTTAGAATTCGGATTAGCCTTCAATATAATTGTAATGATGGGATCGATATCTTTAACCCAGATTTTAATTCATTTCAATAGACGTCTTAATTGGGGGATTATTAAATTTAAAAAGTTTAGAAACCTTATCGCACTATATCTTGGATTAGCAATAATACATTCATTTGCCTCGATGTGGTATGCTCGTGGCGATATTAGTTGGACTATACTCAGTTATTCATTAGCAGCGCCTTTGCTATGGGGATTTATTTCTACAAAACCTTTTGCGACTCTAAAGAATGTATTGGGAAAATCAAGTATGCCCCATTCAAGAATTATTTGGGCTGCCCAATGGTTCTTTTTGGTAACAGCAATAATGGCAATCATTCCTGATTTCGACTCCGCTAAATTTTACAATATAGTCTATGTTAGCTTAATTTTCTCTTGCACTGTACTTTCCACATGGGGATTTGGAATATATCTTCATTATGATCATCTGCATAAATCAATACATAATCGACCGTCACTTTGGCCTGTCCTTATTTGTACGACAATAGGAATTCTATCACTATTTTTTATTGGATTTAAGATTACATTATTTGGCGATCAATCAGATTTAGTATACTTCTTTATTCGTAGTACATCTCTTGGAGTTTTGATAATTTATGTATTCATACACTTGGTCAGAGACATATTCTTTTCAATGGATACATGGCACAGAATTCCAATGAGTTATGAAAGATACATTGAATGAATTTATTTGCTTGAAATCGCTCTAATAACTTCCATTGCACTTTCAGCAATTCCAAGTACAGTTGACTTATTGCCGTCGATTAAAGATGCATACTTAGACATCTCCCCAGCTAAGTCATAACCTCCTGCTTTTCCTTTCCATGAGCCACTTAGAACTAATTCAACCAGTTCATCATCTGACAACTGGTTAATTTCAACTATTGAAGAGTCTGTAAAAAAAGTCCAGTGTCCTGAAAGGTAGATTCCTGTTGAAGACCATACTCTATGCCGTCTACCAGATAATCGTTGAAGCATCATTGCTGCTTGAACTTCATCTTCAGGTTTGCCTAATGCTAGATTGTCAATATCTGGATCTGCAAGCATTGTATCACTTACAATTACCATATCAAATTCGCCTGCAGTTCTAATAGCAGCCGCTTTTTTCTTACAAATCTGTAATACCTGTTGAGAAACTTCACCCTTATCCGCACTTTCATCAACTCCGCTTAGTGCCTTGGAGGTTAAATTCGAAAAGTGAGATTCAAGCATCTCACTACGACGACTCGAAGCTGATGCTAGCCAGACTCTGACCATGTCCTCCCTAAAGTACCAAGACTAACTGTTTTTGTGCTTCAATGATTAAAATAAATGAGGCAAATTCAAGTGTTAGATAGTTTAGCATAGTTTGGTGCCAGCATGACTGAGATACAAAGAATCCCAACCCACATTGAAGGATTAGATGATAATATACAAGGTGGCATACCGCAAGGTCACATTTGCCTAGTTGCAGGAGCATCTGGTGCAATGAAGTCAAGCTTGACCTTCTCAATGCTTTACAATGCTGTATTATATGGAGAAACTAGTGGAATATATGTTACTCTTGAACAAGGAAAGGATTCTCTTCGTGCCCACATGGGTAATATGGGAATGAATGTTGATGATCCCAGAGTAAGAAACCGTATTGCAATTATTGACTTAGTCGACCTTAGAGTACAACTCGATGAACAAGGTATGAGTAACCGTGTTGATTGGATGGGACAATTGATCAAGCAACTAACATCTTACCGACAGTCAATAGGTTTTGAAATTCTAGTATTCGATTCACTTGGAGCATTCTTCACCTTGACTAAGATGGAAAATCCACGTGATGAAATATTCCGATTATTCGAAGCAGTAAGAAGACTCGGACTCACATCATTCTTCATCTGTGAAATGACTGGAGAAGATCACAAGCAATTTGGTGAATACGGTATTGAAGATTATCTTGCTGACGGAGTGGTACACTTGGTAATGGAAAGAAGTGAAGATGATGTTAAGAGAAAAATGAGTATTATCAAGATGCGTCATACAAATCATATACTTGGCTATAAGCCATTCACTTGGAAACCAGAAGAGCAGAGATTCTCTATTCTTTAATCATTCAACTGTAACTGACTTGGCTAGATTTCTTGGCCTGTCTACATCACAGCCTAATTCTAATGCTGTATGATATGCTATTAATTGAAGTGGAACAACTGTTAGCATTGGAGATAGGTCTGGATGTACTTTTGGAATTGCGATATTGATGTCTCCTTCCTGTGCAATATCATCTCCTTTTTCATGAATTAAAATTATCTTTGCTCCACGTGCCTTACACTCATGTATTGCAGAAACTGTTTTCAGTTTGACATGATCATTAGGCACAATAAAAATTACTGGACTATCTTGTTCCAATAATGCAATTGGACCGTGCTTCATTTCACCTGCAGGATATGCCAAGCAAGGGATGTATGCTACTTCCATCAACTTCAATGCACCTTCTTTAGCAACTGGCGCAGATATTCCACGACCAAGGAATAGTACACTCTTAGCATGTTTAACAGCATCAACAGCTTCCATTATTGGGCCCTGGTCTTCTAAATATTCCTCCAAAAGGTGAGGCATCTGTTGTAGACTCTGAATAAGATTCTGTCCCCTTTCTTTACTGATTGATCTTGAACGCCCAACTTGAAGTGCAAACATCGTCAAAGCAGCAACCATGTTAGAGAATGCTTTGGTTGATGCGACTGCCTGTTCTGGACCTGAATGAATGTAAACACCTTGACCACACTGCCGTGCGATTGTTGAGCCAACAACATTGACAATCCCGTGTACTTGACCACCCTTTAGCTGAATTTCTTTGATAGCAGATAGAGTATCTGCTGTCTCTCCGGATTGCGAAACCGCAAAATGTAGTGCTTGAGGATCAATAACAGGATCATTGGTTCTAAATTCACTAGAAATATGAGCGACAGCAGGAACTCTGGCCAATGATTCAATCAAAATCTGTCCAATCTCAGCAGCATTCATTGCTGTACCACAACCAAGTAAACGTACATGAGGGACCTTGGATAATTCTAATGGTGATAGTTTCATTCCACCGAGTCTCCCATTGCCTCTCACTCTGTCAAGCCTACCACTTATGCAATGACGTAAGGCATCAGGTTGTTCATATATTTCTTTGATCATAAAATGTGGGTAATCACCGATCTCAGCTTCACCCCATTCATCTTCTAAAACTGTCACATTAGCCTCTTTATCAATTCCAGAAATAGGACTCATCGTAATTGAATTAGAAGTAATTGTTGCAACATCTCCATCCTCGAGAAATACTACTCTTTGTGTATGTCGAGTCAAAGCATGAGGGTCACTGGAAATAAACATCTCATCATCGCCCTTACCGATTATTAGTGGTGAGCCATTTCTTGCGCAGACTATTACGTCATGATTCAAAAACATAGCACAAATACCCCATGTACCATGTAATTTAGAAATGGTTCTGTGTAATGCAGCAGTTGGATCGTTATCTCTTGCCAATTCATAATCGAGGATGTGAGCGATGACCTCTGAGTCGGTATCACTGGCTAGATCGATGCCTTTTTTGGTCAATAAACTTCGCAGTTTTCTAGAGTTTTCAATGATCCCATTATGTACGATTATTACATCTCCCGAAACAGAAGCATGGGGGTGTGCATTGGCATCAGATACGCCTCCATGTGTCGCCCATCGAGTGTGGGCAATACCCATATTACCCTCAATATTATCAGGTAGGATAGATTGTAATTGGGCAACTTTACCTATTTTCTTGAAAACTGTGATTTTTTCATCTTTAACCGCAATACCGGCTGAATCATATCCTCTGTACTCCAATCTTCTAAGTCCTTCAACAAGAATTGGAGATGCTTTTTTAGCACCCATATAAGCAAATATTCCGCACATCTTTTACACCTAGAGATTTACAACTGATGAACATATAGGACAATTCATCTTTCTTAACATCATATCTTTGACTGTGAATTTGGCTGAGCATTCTGCACAACTAACTTGTCTTTGAGGAGTTGGAATCGGTAATAGATTTGGCATACCTGGCAAAGGCGGTAGTTCCCCACTTAAGGCAGGAAGTGGAGGTAGTGCTGGCAATTGTATTTCTGCATCAAGAGGAGGGAGTTCCTTTCCAATTAGTGGCAAAGGTGCCGGTGGATTAGAAATCATCTTTTCAGTAATCTCTTGTATCTCACGTTGTTGTTTACGCTTCATTCTACGCTCGAGTCGACTATTGCCTTCCCCTGCTTCGGATTTAGATTCAAGTATTTCAGCTAGTGAGGTTTCTTCCTCGACTTGGCTTTCAATTTCAGTTGACATTTGTATGCTGGACTGTACGACTAATTCTTCGGAGTCTAGATTAATGGCGGTGATAGTGTCCTCATCGCTTTCAATCTCCACCATTATGTCCACGCCATCATCATCGTAACTTTTCACTACAAACTCTTCTTCCTTTCTTTTGCGTAAAGAGCGTACTGAAATAACCAACCCTACTAAAAGTGCGGTCATGATAAATACTGCAACTAGCAATATTATCTTCTGTGTCTGTCTATCACCTGGTAACGGTTCCAATAATGTATCTAGGAATGTTTTTGAAGCATCAGATGATTCATCTGGTTCTAAAGAAACAATACTTCGCAGTGATAGAACTCCGCTACTTGAAGAAAGAACAATGATTCCATCTCCATCAATACCTGCATATCCAAGTGCAAATCCTTCTGCAATCATATCGGATAAAGCAAATGTCTTACCACTTACAGAATCATAGACTATACCATATCTAGTCATTGGACCATATACGTTGATTTCGTCGTAAATCACTCGTACATTTTCACCATCTGAATTTAGTATGATATTTTTTGTACCTTGAGCATCAACATAAGATGGTTCATCAGCAGACCAAGAATTATCGGTCACTACATGGGCGATCTTTGAAGAGGATCCACTCCCTTCAATCCATGACGCAATAATGACATCCCTACCATTCTCTTCCAATACCACTAGTTGTGCATTACTGGCATCATCACCAACAGAGTATTGGAAACTCCAAGAGGGATTCCATTCCTTGCCATGGGCATACATTAATCCAACTCTATCGATTCCCGAAATATCATCTCTAACCTCTTGATAGAGAATATGAAGGTTTTCTTCACCAAGAGCAATTACTAAAGAATCTCCTTGTGATGGTCTTATGTCTATGTTATTAAGAATTTTACTTGACCCCCAAGAACTTTCAATATGAGGTGTATCAGAAGTCAATACGAATATCGAAGTTGTATCCTGCCATGAACCTCCAGTAGCAATATCTCGATGATAACCACCAAGTACCATTCTATCTCCATTTTGGGTAAACCCAAGGCCCCAGTATTTGCCTTCAGATAGCTTGAGTGGTGTCATATGCGACTGCATTGAGGTTGTTTCTCCCGAACTTGTAAGTGAGGTCATCGATATATCGGTTAATAGATAACCATCTTGACTTAATGTGTTTTCAGTCCATGCGGCTTGTACTAAACCATCATTTCTCTTTATTACACTAAGTTCTCCAGCCCACGAGTCTGCAAGTTTGACATCCCCTGGCATCGATAATGAACTGGTTATCGTCCTAACGTGTAATTCTCCATCGATTGTGGTAAATAACAATCCACCTTCATCGAGACCTACAAAATCAACAATAGACTCACCCGAAATCAAGTTGAGACGTACCTGGGAACCTATACTGACATCAGCGACTACTACTGTGAATCGATGTTCACTAAACTCGCTTTCAACACCATCTCCTTGTAAAACAGCCCTATAATTAGTACCTCCACGTTTCGAACTAGTTTCTGGAATTTCTAAGGAAACCTCTTCATAACCGGAACTAGATTGTGAACCGGATATTGCCAAGATCATCTCTTTTCCAATTTCATTCCAACCATCTCCATCCTCTCGGATATATAATGTCATCATCAAATTAGTTGCATCTGTTTGACCAAGGTTGTCAACTCTTAAAATCACATTATAGGACATTTCTGGTGCAGGTATTACAGGGAATGTTCTAACCGAACCTGGCATAAACCTCAACGTAGGTTCAATTGGTCTTTCGGTAATTTCAAAACTGAAGCTATAGGTATTATCTTCCAGTTTGAGGTCCGAATGAATATTTGAAGGATCTATTGAGAGTAATACCTCATGTATTCCAACTTCAGTAGCCCACCAATACAAAGTCACTGAATAACTCTCACCTTCATTCAAAGAGCCAATTGTAGACTCTGAAGGGTATACTTCTGAGTTACTGCCGGGGGCATCTAGGCGGACAAATACATCATTAACATCTAAGTCCCCAACGTTGGCAATTGTAAAGTCAACCGTAAGTGCAGAACCTGCTACTGCGGATAACATTGGAAGACCAACCTCATCTTTTATTTCTACTACCCCTGTAAATATGAAGTCAGGTGCTGCAGGTTGATTATCAATATTGAATGTTCTTCTTACATCATCGGTTTTAATTCCACTTTCGTTAACCATTCTAAAACTTAGTCTAGTTGAACCATCGGGTACTTTTGTTGAATCCCAGGTAAAAGTCCAATCTTGACTACCGACTTCTAAATCAGGTAGATTAACTCCGAATTTCCATTCACCGCTATCAACTTTGAATTCAATATAGTCATGTTCAATACCTTCCACTGAACCAGAGAAATCAACATTACCTTGAAGTGATGTTCCAACTACTGGACTTGCAATAGTGATATCCATTCTAGCTAAACTAACCACACGATAATCAATTGCTGATTCCTCTTCTGTATTGGTATCATAAGCTCTTACACTTACCAATACATAATCTTCCTCTGCTTCTATCCAATCTGATTTTATAGTGACATCCAGGTACCAATCATCAAGAGTACCTCCTGCAATAGTCCATGGTTTCAACTCATTGGTATTGCCTGAATCCAAGTATTGAACTATATTTACTTGAATCTGGTTATATTCCACTCCATCTGGTATATCGGTCGTTCCTGAAATTTTTATACGATTTGATTCCAACCACCAAGACCCATTATTTGGCTGTGTTATTTCCACATGGTCTCCTGAACCATTACCGGATGGAGGGGGAGTAACTCCTCCATTACCTTCCAAGGGAGTGCAGGGTTTATCCAATGCCATATCAATCGCACATGAAGCATCGATTAATCCGAATCCCCATTTATTATTCCAGCGATCTGAAACTCCAGGTTCTGAGGATTTATCTTGTCTTATCTCTGAGGAGTTGCGCATAATATCGCGGATTTCAAGTGCATCAAGTGATGGATTTGCTTCTATCACCGTAGCAATTACACCTGATGCTATCGGTGTAGCCATGCTTGTACCATCCTTTTCATCGTAATCTGAATCTGCTTCAGGACGTGGCGCTCCTGGTATTGAAGTCCCAGTAGCAGCAGTAGCCGACATTATGTTAGAACCATAAGAGGCTAGATCCGGTTTTAATTCATCCCAATCATCATCATCACCATCGCTTAGTCTTGGACCGAAATTAGAATAACTCGCAATACCATCATCTGTTCTATTTATTGAACCAAAATCACTTGCTGCGGCAACAGATAAACCATAATCGGCACTTGCGGGAGATGGTACTCGCTTGGAGCCATCATTGCCCATTGCAATTACACAAACTATGCTCTGTTCTAGTGTCGCATTATTTACCAATCGTGCTTCTGCACCCGTACCATTATCTCCTTCATCCCCAGGATTTAGAGGCGAGGATACAGATCCGAAAGACATAGAACCGATTTGGATACCTTTGCCAGATGAATTATGTCCCCAATCCTTGTTAGCATTGTTTATCATCCATTGGATTCCGTTCAAGGAATATTGAGAATTTGTACCTCCTGCATCGGTTAATACTTTGATATCAACCAAGTAAGCACCAGGAGCAGTCCCCATATGGACTCTTGATGAATCGCCAGTCCCTAAAGCCGAACCTGCTACGTGAGTTCCATGGCCTTGGCCATCATCCGGGTCTTGCGTTCCATCACTTAGAGATGCTGAAGATGTTGCATCATATCCTCCAACCCATTTATGGTCATCGTATGAAGTAGGATCGCTTACATCTGGCTCATCATCTATGTCATCAAAGTCATTTAATGAGCGGTGTTCGTTATCGACACCGGTGTCAAGGACAGCAATTACTACACCTGCACCGGTATAGTCACGCTCATATGCTGATGCTGAATATACGTCGGAAGGAAGAGATCTAGTCGCTCTAGAGGCAACGTCATTGAACGTTACCATGACATTTTGCATCTCTATTACTACGACTCCTTGGAGATGATAAATGTCCATCAGTGCACTAACTGGGACTTTATCGACAACTATTGCATCGAGACTGTCTAGTGTTTGGAACCAAGCCCCGTTATCTTCACCAATCCATGAATGCTGTTGCAGTATTGCACTTAATTGATCAAGTTCCTCCTGGCCAGGATGCCAAGCATAATCGACAACTATTGCCACTGTTTTCTTTCCATCATCACCAGTAATCGCAGTTGGTGATATCGAATCATAACCAGCTAGAACTCTTTGTAATCGGTCATCCATCCCATTCCAATCTAAGTCTGGCCCATAAGAGAGCCACCATTCATTGGCTTCAGAGGCAGGTTGAACTGTCCTTAGATTTGTCCTAATTGGCATTTCACACAAATCATCACCGCACAATAAGGGCGGTAATCCATCAACAAATATAGGCTCAGTGAGCGTATTGTCTTGAACTTCAGAAGGTTCATTTTGCGATGCATGTACGCCAAGTAACGACATATCGGAAATAAGGAATATAGCAACTATGAGTAATGCAGTACGTTGCATTTTGGCACCTAATTCTATGTGCACCATGACCTTCCCCAATGTAATGGAACATGATTCATCCTTTGAGAGTATCCTTTCTTCGAGCCATAAACAGCCCCTTTAGGGGCTAGTAGAAATACTAACCAAAGTCATGGCCAATTGAAATGTTCTGGCACTTTAGAACACTGCATGTGAGGTCCATCAAATCGTTCAACTACTCCAATCTCAGTATCACATACCGGGCATCTTGCTTTTTCTGCAATATGCTCCATCCAAGCCAACCTTATTTCCGGTTCATCACTTGAATCTAGGAGACTTTTAAGTGCTTCACGGAGGTTTTTAGGCACTTCATACCCTCTCGACTCCCATGGATCTTCAATCGATTCTAAGTTTTTCATCGATTTCTTCATTCTCTTTAATCGGGTAAAAACCTCTGAAGAAGAAGACGGTCCACCGTCTTCAACACCTAAGGAAGTAGGACCACCTTTAGCAATCAATGGCAGGGTGACATAAGTCAAAATAAAACCACCTAGATGCGCCATATGGGCTACGTCACTAGGCCGGCTTAAACCATAGGTAGAATAGGCTCTAAATACCTCCATGGCAAAGAAGAAAAGAGCAAGATATAACACTGGCCATTTCCTAATTAAAATCAATGGAAATGGTATTTCATCTTTAGGCCATCCTGCAAGATACGCCCCAAATAGTCCAAATGCTGCCCCTGAGGCACCAAGAGCGGGAATTGATGAATTCATATTGAACAGATACCAAGCAAATGAACCGCCAAATAAGCCAATTGCATAGACCATAGCGAAGCGTTTCATCCCCAATCTCTGTTCCAGAGGAATGCCAACCAATGAAATCACCAAGATATTACCCAATACATGTGTGGCATCATATTGACTATGAAGGAAACCTGCAGAAAAGAAGGTCACCCAACCTGACGGTTCACTTGCCCTAGAGGGGACCATCCAAAGATCACTCCACAACCACAAATCGATCCACCCTTGATTGTAAAATATAGACCATATTACTTGAACTAAATATCCAAGTAACAAGCCAACTGTAATTGATAAAGCGATTGATGTTTTATTTTTTATCGAATAAAAGATAGGCCAAAATATAGCAATTATCCAAATCATAAAAACAAGCCACTCAACTGTGCCAAATGAAGAAATTTGGGCGGCCATGTTGTGCGTTTAACGCTCTCACTTTTGAACTACCGCAAATAATACACACTAGGAAAGCATTCATTCGTGATTCTAACTTGGGCCAAGCATGTCAGATGTTCTGCTTGAACTTGATGGCATAACCATTCGCCGGGGCATCGAAGTCGTTTTATCCGACTTCAACCTTGAATTGAATAGTGGTGAATGTATAATATTACATGGCAAGAATGGCACTGGTAAATCTACAATAATTGAAGCGGCAGCAAGGCTAATCCCTATGGAAAAAGGCGAAGTACGTCACCATGGACAGTTGGTTTGTGATAGTGAAGGTCGAAGAAAGAAGCCAGTTTCACCATTCGGACTAACATTACAATCAAATGGATTGGTCGCCAGTCAAACAATAGAAAATCACTTACAGACCGTATGTGCAATTTCAGGATTAGATTTTGATTTGGTTCCAATATTAGATGCATACGGCCTCTCACATCGACGCCATGATAAAATCGCTCACCTATCTGGCGGTCAACAGCGCAAGGTATCGGTGATTTCAGGCCTTATTCCTGCGATGTTGAGTAAAGAATCAAGACTAATTTTACTTGATGAACCCGATTCAGGATTAGATGATATGTCTATTGAAACATTGAAAACACACATAAATCAATTGAGAAATGCAGGTCATAGTTTTCTAATAGCGACTCATGACACAAGACTATTCCAATGCGCAACGTCATTGCATGATATTAAGCAAGAAACAAGACAAACTGCGATTAAATGTGAACCTTGGACTGGTTTTGGAACTCCTGCCGAAGTACCGTTCCTTGCAACAAAAATGGGATGGCGATATAATGCTTCAACATTGATTTCCATACAACGTAATTGGCTATCTGCTCTTTTAGTAATAGGTTGTTTATTGGCTCTTTATGAACCGCTTTCAATAAAAGATCAAGAGATTTTAGTGATGGGTTTTGTATTAGCACCAGCATTAACCATCGGGCTAGTTGGTGATTCTGTTATTTCGATGCTGTATGAACAACGCGCCATCGATTGGTGGAGAGCGCAGGTAAATATGGTGCCTAATTCCAATTTAGAGGCTTTACTAAGCGGTTGTATACTAACTTTATTTTCTATGCAAGTATTTCTGCAATATATGGATTGGAGAATAATACTAATCGGGGGGTTAATCGGACTTCTTAGTACCTTTAGCTTACGTCTTTTACAATTGAGTACACTTCGTTTGGCACGTTCAAATGCGGTATTTATTAGATTATTAACTCCAATATTAATCCTCCCATGGGCAATGGTTGTTGAATACTGCACCACACTTTGATTAAAGTTCCAAGGTGCAAGTTCAAAAAGTATGAGGATGACGACATCTTGATGCGAGTAGGCCATGGTGAGTTATTACTGGGAACTGGTTTCTTAGGAGTAATGACTACATTATATCTAGCCCTCAATTGGGCCCCTAGTGTTTCGATTGATGCGTTTGCATCACCTGCTGCACAACGTATTTTCTATTGGCATGTCCCTTCCGCATGGGCGGCTTTTATTGCCTTTAGTGTACTCTTTACCGGATCTGCAATGTGGATATTTAAAAGAAGCCCACTCGGTTGGAAGTTGCATGTTGCTGGTTCGGAAGCAAGTCTAGCCTGTGGACTGATGACTGTTTGGTCTGGTTGTGTGTGGGGTGCAGCTGAATGGGGCACTCCATGGGATTGGAGCGATGTTAGGTTAAACACATTTGGATTATTAACTCTGTTAGCATTATTCTTGGTACTAGGTAGGCAAAGTCAACCTGATGGCATTGAATCGCGAGATACTTTTTCCACTTTTGGACTGTATGGATTCATATTAGTTCCAATTACATATGTTGCTACAAGAATCTGGCAAATACGACATCCAGGACCAGTGGTTGGTGGAGGTGAAGATAGTTCTCTATCCTCTGACATGGGATTAGTATTACTTATAGGAGCAATTTCTTTCACAATACTAATCGCCGGACACATCGTCATGTCGGCAAAAATTACTGAATATGAACAGAGGTTGGAAAAACTTCAGAACCACATAGATGGAGGATTTTAATTGGAAGGAATGACTTATTTGACAGTTGCATACTTAGGTATGATTTTTGGAATCGGGATATGGACATGGACAGTTGTCAATCGGAGCCGAACACTCGAACTTAGAATTGAAGCACTAGAGGAAAGTCTAGATTTGAAAGATTTTGACAAAGACATATTGATGTCTAAAATAGAAGAATCCGAGTGAAATGAGCCACAGGTTCAAGTCAAGGGTTTAACCGGCAACAGATGGTGAAGTCAATGTCTTCAAGTCTTGGAGAGGAATTCTGCTTAGTATGTGGCTCTCCACCACCGCTTTTCCGAGAGCGAATGTGTGAACCATGTATAAGAAAAAGAATTAATTTGGCTGAAGTGCCAGAAAATGTTCCATGGGTTAGATGTGCACGTTGCGATATTGTAGAAATACAGGGCAAATGGGTTCATCTGAATGAAATGGATATTTGGAATGAATTGATTCAAAGACATTTGAAATTCCATGCTGATGCTGAAGATATACAAATTGGAATGGATACAAGAACTGTATCGGAAAGACATACTCTAATTTATCTTCAATTGGAAGGAACAATCGAAGGACTTGTCTTCAATGAAGAACATGTAATGCGTGCTAGAATGGCAAATGGCGTTTGTTTGACATGTACAAGAAAGGCTGGGAATTATTTCGAAGCAACTGTGCAGATTCGTTCTAGTGGAAGAAGACTTTCTGAAGAAGAATTCTTGAAATTAAGAACAACATTGGATGATGTGTTAAAGAATCTTTCTGATGACCCGATGTTCTTCATAACTAGTGAAGGGCCGGTAACTGGAGGATATGATATTGTCCTTGGTAGCAAAGGATTAGCAAGAGCATGGGGCAGGCACTTGGTTCGATTATATGGCGGCCTAACTATTGAAACAAATTCTACTGTTGGGCGTAAGGATGGTGCAGATGTAACAAGACTGACACTTCTATATCGCAAACCCGGGTATGATTTAGGAGATGTTATTCGCTGGAGAGAACACTATTGGCGACCTTCCTCATGGACAAAGGATGGCGCAATTATTGAACGTGTCGACCGCCAAGAAAGGACTGGAGCATCATGGAGAGACTTAGAATCAGCTAATGTAGCCTCTAGAATGGAGGAACATTTTATTGCTGAAATAATTAATCAAGATTCATCTGTCGGAGAATTCCTTGACCCCCAGTCATGGATGATGGCTTCGGTTAGATTCGCTTGGGATCATGATGGAAGACGAAATATCAGATTGGCTAGAATCGAAGGTGAATGGTTGGCATTACAACACCTTTCCCATGATGACAATAAAAAGGAGGAAAGTGCATGACTGATGAGAATAATATCAGTTTGAGCAATAGTCCAAATATGGATATCATAAGTCTAGCAGAAAAGTTAGACACTCAGGACCTAATTGGTTTAACTCGTTCATTTGTTTCAGATCTCAGAAAAGGACTGGATTATGTAGATTCTAAACGTTTTCCTTGGATTGAAGAAGTGGCAGCAAGGAAATGGAGCGGAATAGTCTGTTTAGGAATGGGGGGTTCTGCTGCTGGTGGGGACTTTCTATCCGTGCTAAGTAATCTTCATGGCCAGTTACCAATTCATATTCAGCGTGATTATGTTATGCCTGCTTGGTGGAATGAATCATGGCTGGTATTGACGACATCTCATAGTGGCAATACTGAAGAGGCTTTGACTGCAACTGAAATTGCAATTAACGCAGGTGCTACTGTAATTGTGATCTCTACTGGTGGCATGTTAGCGGGATTACCTGAAATATATACGAGGTGTTACTTGATCCCATCCATTGGAGGGCAGCCCCCACGCACTGCTTTTGGCCATATATTCAGTCGGCAATTAGGATTGTTAAGGTGCCTTGGAATGCTACCTAAGGCGGAGGGGACTAATGATTCAGAGATGCTTGAGAGATTACAGAATGCGAGTGATGGTTTTGATATTGTTAAAGATCCCCAGGGTGATTTAATAGAATTAGCAGTATACATGGCATCTAGGCCAATTGCACTGGTTGGTCCTACTGAATTATCTGCAGCATTAATTAGATTCAAAAACCAACTGAATGAAAATTCAGCACGTTTTGCTAGAATAGGGGTTATTCCTGAAATGAATCATAATGAAAGTGTAGCATGGGGCGGTGTTGGAAGTGATAAGGATCCTGATGCTGACAATCATGTAATACTATTTTTGACATGGCAAGGCATGCATAAAAAAGTCGAGAATCGTATTGAATGGATGATTGCACATACCGCCACAGAGTTCGCTTGGAAAATGCATGGTGATGGCACTACCCTTTTGGAATCTCTATTGCACCTTTGCATTGTAATGGATTGGTTATCCATTGCACTTGCCCTTTTACAAGGCAAAGACCCTTCACAAATTAGACCCATTTCTGCATTGAAGGATTTTCTTGAAAATAAGAATGAATAAATTAAAAAAAAAAGCCCTCACTGTGAATCCGAAGATCCACAGCAAGGGCAGTGATTTACGAATTGATTCGTCAGTAATGTAGAGTTAATATTTCACTCTGTACTGGCTTCTTCAGCAGCTTCAGGTATCATTTCATCGATTTTAATACCGATCATTGCACCAATACCGACTAGAGCACCGTTGATAATCCAGTTGACAACTGTGTCAGCAATCGTCTCAAATTCCATTGAACCAAGATGAGCACCCATTGTGTGTGCACCTGTAAGTGACATTCCACTAGCAAGAGCCATCAGGCTGATAGCGCTAGCCCATTCGCTTTCGCAACGTGTGTGGATTTGCCACCAAACCGCACCAGCAGCAATCATCCCTATTGCTAGCCAGTATTCATCGTCGATATCTTTTATCCACATTTCTGTAGCATTATAATCACCATCACCTTCGGATATTAGAATAATGGCAAGAAGTGCACCTATTACCTGAGATACCAGGCGCATTCCATTAGCCATCCAATTTCCTTCAACATCCGATAGGTCACTTGTCATCATGTGACTCCAAGTTACTACAGGCAATAGATGAGCACCTTTGAATGCCATCCATGCTACTGCTACAGCAACGGCCCATTCTATGCCGCCCATCTTTCCTAGTACAACCCAAGAGAGCATGAATGCTCCCCCTATTTCATTCATATTTTGTTTCCAATTTATTTCCATATTTGTTTTTCCCCCCCGCTATTGCGAGTACTTACGTCTTCTTTTGATAGTATATAACCGCGATAGTACGAATAGGCCAGAATAAAGCAGTTTCGGGGGATTAAAACTATAAACCGTCTAGTGAAAAACATTAGGTGTTATTTAGAACACTTGATTTGAAAAACTTAGTATAAAAGACCCAAAACAAGCCTAGGATCAGGGAACCTTAGCAAGGCTGATTCTCTTTCCTCACTTTCAACTACACCGGGTAAGTCATGAGTTTCTGGTTTTGTCAATGATAACTGGAAATGGATATGTGGTGGCCAACCTCCATTGACTTCTTCATTACCTACTTTGGCAATAATATCTCCTGCTTGAAAAGATGAACCTACTTCCAGATTTTCTATACTTTCACTAGAGAGGTGTCCATGGAGTGCCCACACCTTCTGATGCGGATGTAATTTCTCAGAGCCAACACCTATCGGTAAGGCTATGTTATGCTCGGTAATAATTGTCGGTCCATAAGAGCCTGCTTCGGCATTTATACCGAAACTATGTATTATTCCATCGGCAAAAGCATGTATTTCTGTATCTATTGGAGCACCTATGTCAATTCCCACATGGATGTCTCTAACACCACCAAATAAGTCAGTAGTATACATTCCAGGCCGATATTCATTATACCGGCCAACTTGATATGGAAATGGACAATTCCAAGAGACATCTTCGCCTCTCGTAAAATCAAAAACCCAATATTCCTCTGGCATTTTAATTACCGGATGAAATCCATTCTGACTTGCGGCCATGACGCGGTGAAAAGGTATTTTCTTTTGATTCTTGGCCGAACAATCAAGACCTAAACACCCTAGGAGTGAGCATGATTCTCACGAGCCTCTTGCTTTTACTCGTGAGTTGTCTTCCAGGATATGCATTATGCAAGGTATTGGATGGAAGTGCTGATTTATTTCGTAAAATGATGTTGAGTCCTGCGTTGGGATTATTGTTGATTTACGGCCTCTCTGGCGCCCTAGTGCTTGTAGGGCTTTGGACTGCAACTCTGATGTCTGCAATAATGCTCCTTGTCAACACATTGGCCTTAGCACACATAAAAAGAAGAATCAATATCGAAAGGTCTCTTACACCATGGCAGAAATTAGAGGCTGCTATGCATGGACAAATATTAGAATCAGACGAGCAAGAAATTACAGAGGAAGCTGCGACTCAAAGATGGTTTCAAAGTAGACGCACCCCTCTACTATTTGCTGCAGGATCAATAACGATAATTGGAGTATTCCTACTTCCATTTATACAAACCCTACCGTTTGGCGTTGATTGGATTGGCTTTTCTATGTTATCCAATCAGATATATTCCACAGGTGATTTGTCTTTACCTGGGACAAATCAGGGGTTTTGGACTTATCCTCCCGCCTATCCAGCACTAGCTGCATGGTTACAAAGTACTCTTGGCCTAGATTCTGGACGTGCGGTTTTCGAATTAGGCCACTATAGCCTAATTGTCATTTTAATTGGCTTAGCCGGTGCATTAGACCACCACGGTAGTGGAGCACATGGACTTCTTGCCCTTTCCTTAGGATTTGGGTTATTTGCCAAGGCATATGATTCCGGTTATCCAACTATTGCAAGTCAATTAGGATTAGTAATAGGGTTACTAGTGCTATTACGTCCTTCTTCAACCAGAGGGGCTCATCATACACGTGGATTCATTATTGCTGTAATCTGTGTTACTTTGATTCATCCTACTGGTGCAATATATCTGGGAATGTTAATGGCTGCACACATATTTATTGGAGTGAGTCTTAACAAAAACTATAGTGAAAATATGCAGAAATTATTACTTGCATGTTCAATCTTATTGACTATTGCTGGTGCAATTTCCATATTGATACTAGCCCCTAGAATGTTGGATTCAGCAGTATTTGCAGAATATGGATGGCAGGGTGGAAAACCACTACTAACTTTCAATATATTCTTATTGATATTGGGAATTATTGCAGCCTGGAAATTGAGATTTACAGTTGAAGGCAGACTATTAGCAGCATGGTTTGCAGGTCTATGGGTGCTAACTGCGATACATTTGATTGAAGGTTTAGAAAGTATTCCAGTCCTATCGCTACTATCCTATACACTATACTCGATGGGTGTACATGCATTCCATGTACCATTAGCGGCACTAGTCGCTCTATGGTGGAGCCCAACTACTGGGCTTACCTCTTTGGAAGAGAAACGTGGTTTATTGACGATAGGCTGGGATCCAACTATTCCAGAAAGGGTTTCCAAAATACTGGTTGCAATGACGTTAATTGGAGTTATTTTCGCTAATTCAGTAGTTTGGGAAATCGCCAAGCATGATGAATTAAGACCAGTTGGCCAAGGCGATTTAGAGATTCGTGATAAATTATCTTCCCTTCCGGAAGGGAGTATTATTTATTCAGAAAATGGACATTGGGGCCATGTATATAATCCTCCAGACAATGTACAAATGACTAGTATACCTACCTTAGGATTGGTTCATACGGATTATAGTTTACAAGCTAGAGCAACTTCAGCAATTTATTTAGATAATATAACTGCATTAGAAATGATGGAAATAGACTATGCTATAACGTCCCCAATTGGAACGATGGGGTGGATATTTGCACAGTCACCCTATTGGACAGAAATAGAAAATAGCAGAGGTAGTATTCTTTGGAGACTCAATCCTTCTGGAGATTCTCAAACTTCATTTTTCTCTGTAGTCAATCATTCAAGTTGTCAAAATGGATGTGAAATAAGGATTGATTCTTGGAGTCAGCACCGATTTAGAACTCTAGACAATTTAACTGATAGCCGTGCATTTATTGAGGAAGGAACTGATACAACTGTCAATTTTCTCTTTTCCGGTAAAACTGAAAATGATGTTAATGCCTGCCTAGTATTTGAGGCGGTAGGAGATATCAACGATTTATTTATTTCAAATAAAGGAATGGAACTCATCAAGATTGATACAAATTCAGGATGGGATCAAACGTGTTGGGTTATGAATTATACAGAAGATAATCTTTCTTTAACATTTGAGTGGGATTCTTCATCAAGTTCACAAAGTTGGTTTAATCCAACTGGATTATCTGGCCGTGGAGATAAGATTTTTGATACGACTGGAATTAGATTACATTGGCTCGAAATCAGTTGATTTGGCTATTAATGAGCGAAGCCATCAATAATTATCAGTTCGTCACACGATATATGAAGAGCGTAATAATCATGCTTCCAACCTTGGATGAAGCCAAGGGTTTGGACATGGTCGCTGAAAAAATACCATATGCCAAAATAGAAGATATGGGCTGGAAGGCAACGGTTTGGGTTATCGATGGAGGAAGTAATGATGAAACATACTCTATTGCTCAAAAACATGGTTTCCATTTCATTAGGCAACAAGGAAAAGGTAAGGGTGCTGCAATGAGGCTAGGTTTTACAAAATTCTTAGAATATGATCATGATGCGCTTGTAATGCTTGACTCAGATGGAACCTATGATGCTAAAGAAATCCCTAAGTTTCTAGATTCATTATCATCCTGTGATGTAGTGATAGGTGATAGATTGAATGGTAAGATAGAACCGGATGCTATGACAAGATTCAATTTCGTAGGAAACCATCTTTTGACTTGGTTGGCAACAGGGATGTATGGTGTGACCACCAATGACCTTTGTTCAGGATATTGGGGATTTAATAAAATGGCCATTTCCCGATTAAAGCTTAATTCAATGAGATTTGAAATAGAGGCTGAAATGTATACTTCATGTGTTAATGAAGAACTTCATCTCAAAAGCATCCCAATCAGGTACTCTTCTCGAATTGGGGAGGCTAAACTCGGCTCTATTTCGGACGGGTGGCTTATTTTTCGTAAACTGATAGTGAGGCGTATTTTTGGAACCCCAATTGAAGCAAAGATGGGCAAAGGTAATTTCGATATTGAATAAGCAAGAACTCAAAACAAACAACCCTCCCCATTGACCATGAGCCGTCGTTCATGCATCATACTAGGTGCCGGTGGACTGGTTGGGCAAAGATTACAACAAAGACTGATAAATCATCCTAATTTTGAAATTAAAGCGATTGCTGGAAGTAAAGATAGTTCCGGAAAATCATTAACAGAAATAGACTGGAAACTAGAACAAAATAGACCAAATCTACCTGAATTAATAATTTTAGATTTAAATGATGAGAACTTTATAAAAACCGTTATTTCATTGGGAATCAAGATTGCCTTCAGCGCACTTCCCGACTATATCGCCTCTATCATCGAAGTTAAACTTTCAGATGCTGGAATTACTGTTTTCTCGAATTCAAATGCTAATAGGAGAAAAAAAGCGATACCCCTCGTAATTCCTGAAGTAAATCCGAATCATCTTTACAAAACTCCTAAAAAAATATTCTGTGCGACAAACTGCACTTTACTACCTGTAGCCATACCACTTGCTGCAATATATGAAGAGATTCAGATAGAACAAATAAAAATGCATAGTGAACAAGCACTTTCGGGTGCAGGATGGCGTTTATTATTTGACGAAGAGGCACTAAAAGGCAATCTTCAAACATTAATAGATGGTGAGGCTGAAAAGGTCTCTTTGGAATTACTACATGTATTTGGACAATTAAAGGACCAAGAAGTGGCTAGTGCCTCTTTTACTACCGACTTTGAATGTCGAAGAGTTTCACGGGCAAATGGTCATCAAGTATTCGTCGAAATAACTACTAGGAAACCTGTCAATATTGAAAAAATTAAGCATCAATTCAAGCATTTTTATCCTTTCGAAGGTTATCTGAATACACCTAGTTCTCCATTTAATCCAATTCATATGGTTGATTCTATCGATACCAAGGCTCACTTATGGAGTGATGGAAAAGTATTCTCCGATAAGCCAAATCCAAGTAAAGATTTGAAAACCGGAATGGCGATCGTTGTTGGAGATATTGAATGTATAGATGAACATAAGTTCCGTTTTAGTGCATACTCCCATAATACTATTCGTGGTGCTGCGGGTGGAGTTGTCTTACTTGCAGAATTAGCCTTAATGAATTCATTAATTTGAGATTATAGACGGTAGCCATAAAGAACACAACGCTCTCCCTAACTTCGGTGCGAGTATGGGAATAACTGCGATGATTCCGGATATGACCATCGGACAGTTGTATTCTGAAGCAGAATCTCGATGGGGTGAAATTTGGGATGATAATGCCGCAAGATTACGAATTTTACTAATATTCCCTCGTAAAGAAAGAAAGATGATGGAATTACATGGCGATATGATTGAACATGGCCAACCAGTTTTGACAATATTCCATCGACCTCGTGATGAGGCAACACTGCTTGAAGAGCAAGGGCTAGACCCTCGCCTAGCTTCATTTCAATTCGTAGATATTGCAAGTCCTGACCTTGGACCATGGATGCAGCAGCTGATTACCAATGAAAAATGGCTTAGAAATACTGTCGATATTAAATCCGTACCATTCTCCATGGGAATCCCTACTCAACGTGCTTTTGAGACTGAACAGGTGATTTGCTTCCGTCACCCATCGCTACCTGCTATTGAAAATTATTTCCTTCCATTCTCTCCGACCTCTATTCCTGGTAAATGTTTTGTATCCCTACCTAGAAGACAAGCAGCAGAATTGGCCAGACAACAAGCAGAGGTTCTCGGTGTTGGAAGATTGGTCAAGAAAAGTAAGATTACAGTTCAAGAAGTTTCAGAAGTACCAACTTCACCTCCAAAGAATATGAGTAAACCTGAAGCAACAATGAATGCTATGCTAGATAACTTCTCGACTGAGATGTTAGAAGGAATGTCGAATGACGAAGATGCCGATAGTGTTGAATTACCTAGATCTTCACCTAGTTCGGAAGAGATTTCAGCGGGGACTGCTTTTGTACCTCTACCTAATTCTAGTAAATCACAAAAGGCATCTAGTTCTGAGACATCTTCTAGTTCAGAAACTAAAGTTGAACAAACATTCAATCAACCAGGTGTCGATTTACCTGTTATAGAAAAGATCGATGAAGGACCTGTGAGGTCTGATATTGAAATAGAATTTAGAGAATTAGTAACTGGTCTTTTAGCAGCAGGTGTTGCACCTTCAGAAATGATGGACGATCCAAGGTGGGAGGACATCAATGAGCGTTCTGCTGCTATTGGGTTTGAGACATGGCCTGTATTTTTGCAATTGGCTGCAATGGAGTAATTCGATTATATGATATACGATGTAGTGGAGGCTAAAATATGGGGTTCTGTGTAAATTGTGGCAATCAACATCATGATGGGATAAGGTTCTGCAGATTCTGTGGAACTCAACAACCTAGTGAACAGTTATTAGCAAGACTGCGTGCAGAATCTGAGCAAATTAGATTGATTCTGATGCAAATGCAACAGAATCCGGTTCAAGATAATGCTTATGCAAGACTTGAAGCAATGCGTCAACAAGCTGAAAATGCAGCACGTGCCAATAATCAACAAAACCAAAATATGCCGCCTAGATGGTGATTAAATGAGGCCTAAACATTTGGCCATCGAGTTATCAAAACTCAAACCTCATCCATGCAGTTCTGTTGAACTAGAGCAGTATACAACCGAAGGTGACTTAGCTGCCTTCTGGATATTAGCAATCGATCAATTGGATGATTTGGAGCAAAAAACCATACTTGATCTCGGTGCTGGTAATGGCATATTGGGGCTTGGAACTGCTATTCTTGGTGCTGCCAAGGTGATTCTAATTGAAGGTGATAGTGATACTGCAGAGGTTTCCCGAGAGAATTCACAGAAAATAAAAAGTAAATATCCAGTAATTATAGAGGTTCTTGATCATATGATTGGTTCACAACCTTTAGAGATTGAAGAGAAAATAGACATAGTGGTGATGAATCCACCTTGGGGTTTTCAAAAGGAAAGAGCCGATAGACCATTATTAGAATTGGCTTTTTCCTTAGATGCCACCTCGGTTTATGTCCTGCATTCAATCAACTCAAAGCATCTAAAACCATTGGCAAGACAATGGGGTTATGATGGAGAAATCGTTTTTGAAGCTGATTTCCGCCTGCCTCCCACATATATTCACCATAATAAGAAAAAATCTTCAACGGAGGCTAGATGCTGGCGTTTTTTCAAAAATGGTGATGCTAAAGTACCCGAAAGGGAATGATTTCTAGATGGTTTTTCACCTCGCATCAGTATGAGGGTTTCAAAAGGGAATAGCCCACCCGCTAGAATAAGCGAAAGACGTGCGACCCACACCGGGCCATGTCAGCCAAGGAAATGAATAATATGACGGCGAGCATCGTCACCCCGGGAATGCAAGTATCCACTGCTTCAAAATGTGAAGCTGGTGAAGGTACGATAGAAATTGATGGTAAAATAGTTTCAACAACTATTGGTACCTTTACTATTCAAGATGGTTTTGGAATTGTAGCCGCTAAAAGGAACTTAGTGACTCCCGTAATTGGTGATACTGTCATTTGTGAAATCGTAAAACTCAATGAGAAGAATGGAGAGGCACAGGTACTTTCTGTTGAAGGTAAACCTGGAAGTATACAACCAAATCATCTCTATGGACAATTCTATGTCACTGGATTAGTAGACAGATATATGCATCAAACTGCTGATGCAGTTCGAAGACGAGATGTTTGTCGAGCTGAAGTGAAGGGTGTTGAACCTGTTTTGCGAATCGATTTTAGAGAAAGAGATGATTGTGGAGTTCTTCACGCTATTTGTCCACCATGCGGTGAGATATTAATCGCTCATCTCGATGGTGATTGGAACGTTATATGTAATGCATGTGGATATCAGTCATTCCGTGCATTAGCAGATAATTTTGGTGCTGGATGGGCTGAATTAGAAAAAGGTGTAAGCGCTTTGAATAATCCTGGCAAGCGCTGGGGTGCAAAAGCTGAAGCAATATTTTCCAAAGGTCCTTCTGGCCGTGCCACCTTCATTGCAGAAGATGTTAGAGAGGATGGTCGTGAGAGGACTTATTTCCGTTTCGAAGCAGAAACCGGAGGTCGTGGACAACAAAGGCCAAAACATCAACCCGGTTGTAAATTATTTATTGGTGGACTACCAAGAGAGATTGGTACAGATCAATTACGAGAAATGTTTGTTAAGTTCGGAGATATGACCGACTGCGTTGTCCCTACTGATGATAATAGTGTAAACCGTGGATTTGGATTTGTCACATATAGCGATAAATCTGAAGCTGATGCTGCTATATCAGAACTTGATGGACACCGAATAAATGGCCGAAGGATCGGTGTCCGTGATGCGGATAGCGATGATAAGAAAGGTAAAAGAGAGAAAAGAAAAGATCCTGAAGGAGCCAAATTATACATTGGTAATCTTCCTTTCAAAGCAACAGAAGAACAACTTAGAAAAGTATTCCATGGTGTTGCAACAGTGACTGGTTTAACTATTGTCACAGATAATTCCGGAAAACCAAAGGGCTTTGCATTCGCTTTTGTTAAAGAAGCAGATAAGGCTGCAGAAATAGTCAAGGCTGTAAATGGTGCCGAACTACTAGGCAGAAAGATTCGAGTGGATGTCGCACAACAAAAAAAGACTACTGATGACAATAAAAGCAATGAAAAGACATCACGTGAAATGAAAGCTATGCGCGAAGAAGAAGAGGACTCGAAAAAGCATAAGCGAAGTCCTCGTCCTAAGAAGGATTGAAACCTAATAGGCCTAGACAACAACATGGCCGAGCATAGTGAACCCAAGTGGTTAGTTCTTGACGGCTATGAAGATGAACCTGCAGCATTTGGTGTTCCACCTTATGTTGGGTTCCACATTCGATACCTTTGTGGGGTTCTTGAAGAAGCAAAACTAGATTATCGCTATATGACCATTGATCAATGGCGAAGTTTCGTTAATGAGAAGGGTGAACAAGGTGTTCAAAAATTAATGTCACAACTCGAGGGGTTTGCATGCATTGCAGGAGCGGTCGTACCTGGACGCTATCTTAGAGGTGCTCCTATCTCACTAAAAGAAATGCAGACAATCGTTAGGGGACTACCTTCCCAAATACCAGCAATACTTGGTGGTTGGGCCATACGTGGATGGCGTCAGCAAGGTTGGAATCCCCTTAGAAAGAATCTATTCCTTGCATTACAAGATACCGATGCGACCTTGAATAATTTCCTTACTACATCTCAGTGGAAACATAGTAGAAGAACTGCCGAACAATGGACTAACTGGGCCCATCATGGAGCTAAGAGTAAGGCTGTGGAATTCCATCCCGATCTTGGAAATCAAATAAAACCAGGTCCACTTACCTATGAAGTAGAAGTTTACCAGGGCTGTGTTCGATATAAGAGAGGATGTAAGTTCTGTATCGAACCAAAAAAAGGTATTCCTATCTGGAGAACGCCAGAAGATATCATTGAAGAGGTTAGAATTGCTCACGATATGGGTGTTAAGCATGTACGACTTGGTGGAATGACTGATACCTATACTTACATGGCAGACGGTGTTCAAGAATTAGAGTATCCCGTTCCAAATCCTGAACCTATCGCTCGATTACTTCATGGCTTAAGAGAAGATGAAAGACTTGAAATCCTTCATACTGATAATGGCAATCCATCAATCATCGCTGAAAATATTGAACCCTCGGAAGAGATTACTAAAACGTTAGTTGAAACATTATCCGATGGCGCTGTGCTATCTTTTGGTCTTGAATCAGCAGACCCTAGCGTGCATCAAGCAAATTGGTTAAACTGCGATTCACAACAACTCAAGTCTGCTATTAGGTTGATTAATAAATACGGCAGGGGAAGAGGAGAGAGAGGACTTCCTAAACTTCTGCCTGGTCTTAATTTCATAGCAGGTTTGAACGGAGAGTCAGAAGAAACATACCAAATGAATCTAGACTTATTACATGAAATTAGGAAAGAAGATCTCTTACTTAGGAGAATAAACATAAGGCAAGTTGAGGGTGAAGGTTTCCAAGATATCCCTCAGCACTCGTTTAATGCCTTCAAAACTAATGTTAGAGAGACTATTGACAAACCATTATTGGAGGATTTATTCCCATTGGGTGAGCAATTATGCGATGTGCATTGGGAATCACATGATGGTAGAACACGCCTCCCAAAGCATCTTGGGGAAGCGCATACCAGTGAATCCTGCAGGGGTAAAGCCGGGATTACATTCGGTAGGCAAATAGGTGCATACCCGATACTAATTGGCGTCGAGTACCACATCCCACTTGAGACAGAATCCAATATTATCATCACTGGACATGGTGCTCGTTCAATAACTGGTGTTGAAACAAATTTAGATCATGATCGAATTGGTCAAAAGCAACTAGAGTCAATTCCTGGTATCGGTGAAAAATCGGCATGGAAGTTAATTACACAAAGAGCCAAGATGAAGCGTAAGAAACCTGATGAAATATCGTTCGAATCTCCGAAGGATTGGTTTGTAAATGCAAGCATTGAGTGGAATAATGAATATGAAAAGTACTTTTTATGATTATCAAAATAATTAATTCAGTTCGAATAAAGTTTTACCCGTTGTGAATAAGAACATCTTTAACCTGATTCACAAGAATCATTTATCTCGTCGCTATGGTGTGTACATGGACATCGCTAATCGCTTGACTCAAGCCGCCCAACGGCTTTCTAGCATATGCGATAAGGCAATTCCAGCATTGGAAAAGAAAACTACTGTAGCTCATGCTACAAATCCCTTGGCTTATGCCTGGCCACATCATGAGCAATATCTCGAAAAATGGGGGACACGTGGAGCCAAAACCCTACTTCTTGGAATGAACCCAGGGCCCTGGGGCATGGCTCAGAGTGGAATACCGTTCGGTTCGACTGAGATCTCTAGAATCAAACTTGAAATCATTCCTTCAAAATTAGAAACTCCACTAAATGCCCATCCTAAGCGTCCAATTATCGGCCTGCATATGGAACGTCAAGAAGTTTCAGGAACGCGGCTTTGGAATTTATTATTCGAACATTATGGCTCTGCGAATACAGTTTTTTCTAATGTATTCGTCCTCAACCATTGCCCATTACTACTACTTGGCGAAAGTGGCAAGAATTTAACTCCTGATAATCTACCAAAGAATGTTATGAAACCGATTCTTGAAGCCTGTGATAAACATCTACTAGAGATTATCGAAATCTTAGGGATTGAACGTATCATTGGTGTTGGAAAGTATGCTGAGAAAAGAGCGCGTATGGCTTTTGGGATATCGTCTACTGGCAATGCTAAAACCAATTCTGGAAGGGAAATAAAAATTACCTCCTGTTGGCATCCAAGCCCTGCAAGCCCACTATCAAATCGTAATGATGGAAAGGATTGGAGAGAGAATGTATCTAGATGCCTTGATGATATTTGAGAGGTTTCTTGGTAGGCGAGAAGTTCAAGTGCTAGATACTACACTTAGTGTTCATGGCAGAACTTAACATGGCTTGGAAAAAGCAGCCCGATGACCGACAATGGAAAGGTCCAGAAGGTGAAGACCCACGAACACTATACCAAATGTTGATGACATCTGTCGAGCGTTTTGGTAACGAACCTTGTTTTGGATACATTCCTGAACCGGGCATGCCAAGAGTCCACATAAACTACAATGAATTCGGTGAACTTTCGACCTCGGTCGCTAAGCGATTAAATGATATTGGAGTTAAAGCCGGCAATAGAGTTGCCTTGATCCTGGACAATAGTGTTGAATGGGCTGCATTATCATATGGAGCTAATGCCATTGGAGCAGCATATACTGCAATGTATACTCATCAGCATGGTTCAGAATGGGCTTATATTTTGGATGATTCAACGCCGTCCCTAATCGCAGTTGCCAACACGACTATTCTAGATAAGTTAGTCGATAACCTCCCCGCTGAAGCATCTGCATGGCCTGAATGTGGAGTCATACTACTTGGGGATCAACCTGCCAATAAAATTCCACCAACTGGTATAAAAGTCCACGCATGGAGCGACTTTGTCGCACAAGGTCGAGCAAGTGAAAATGAATTTTCAAAAGGTGATGACCCATTTGAACTCAATACTCTAATTTACACATCCGGTACTACGGGGAATCCAAAAGGAGTTATGCTGACAAATTGGAATACTCTTTCTAATGTCCTATGTGTTCAATCTGCTTTCAAGATATATGTTGGCGATAAAAATGCTGCATTCTTACCATGGGCTCACTCCTTTGGAAGTACCTTTGACCTACACTGGATGATTCGCTGTGGTGTCCATATCAATCTAATCTCAGACTTGACTAAAATTGCTGATGAGTGTATTGAAATCAAGCCAGCGGTTCTATTAGCAGTACCAAGAGTATGGAATAAGTTTTATGACCGCGTAAATAGTCAATTTGAAGCGGCTACTGGAGTTAAGAAGTTCTTAATTTCAAAGGCCAAGAAATCCGCAACAAAGAGAATCGCTAAAGCTAATGTCGAATGTGATGCTGTACCAGCAAAAGGATTTTTCGATAAATTCTATGATAAATTAGTTTGGTCTAAAGTACGTGCTAGATTTGGTGGAAACATTAGATTCTGTATGTCTGGGGCGGCGGCATTATCACCTGATGTTGCTGAATTTATCCAAATGGTAGGATTCAGTTGTTATGAGGGATATGGACTAACCGAAACGTCTCCATTAGTTTCTGCAAATGGATGGGCTGGACCTGGAACATCGAAACTACGATGTGTTGGACGTGTTGCAAATGGTGTTAAAGTAACAATCGATACTAATGCATGGGATGATCCTGATCGACCAGATGAAGGTGAGATCATAGTTCACGGTCCAAATGTAATGACCGGTTACTGGAATAATGAAGAAGCAACTAAAAAAGTCATCATGGAACCTGGAGTATTTCGAACTGGTGACCTTGGAAAACTATCCGAGGATGGTTACTTATCGATCACTGGACGTGTTAAGAGTCAATTCAAACTAGAGAATGGAAAGTATGTATCTCCTGCCCCACTAGAAGAGAATCTCAAACTCTCTCCCCTTGTAGAACAGGCTGTACTAGATGGCAGAAATATGCTTAGAACATACCTAATCGTCCACCCTAACATGCATGCCCTAAAGGCTGCTATGACTACTGCAGGAATGGATTGCTCAGGCAGCGACTCGGAAATCTGTGCTCGACAATCTACCAAGGATTGGTTATTATCTGAACTTAAGGCTAATAATATGAAATCTCCAACCTGGAAGGGTTATGAAGTGGCTGCAAATCTAATTTTAGATTCTGAAGAGTGGACAACTGATAATGATATGTTAACCCCTTCTATGAAGGTCAAACTGCGTAATCTATTGAAACTGCATGATGAGTCTATTCAAGCATTTAGCTGAACAAATTAATCTCTCGTTTCAACCGAGAAAAGGCTTTTTATCGGTTTTTACCGAACATGCCGGCTTTTACACTATAAACCGCCACAGCGCATTAATGTCAAATGACTATAGATAGTGAAGAAATGATTTCCACAGTCCAATCAAAAGTTGGGCATGTAGAAGGATCATCATTATCTCCCTTTTCCCTGATTCTTCAAAGACCCCTAGGAATCGGTTTCACCATTGGATTGATCATTGGCCTAGCCAATGCAATAGTCCTCGGACTACCATTACTAATGTCTATGGGGACTGGAATATTAATCGGCGTTTTCGTATGTATTATTGGATGCCCTGCGATGAAGAATCAATTGGCTCAGAGAAGGGAATTAGAAAAATCAAGAAAGACGGCACTTGCTAGACGGACTAGAATCATCAGTGCTTTTACGTCCCTAGATTAGATAACAACCCCAATACAGTGGGATTCGCTTATCAACAAGCAGTAAGCCGGCGGTTTGAGGGATAGCATGGTACGCGAACTCATAACCGTCGAAGGAGTTGACCGGAGTTTCGGACCCGTCGACGTATTGGTTGACATCAACCTGCTAGTTCAAGACGGTGACCGCATAGGAATTGTGGGCCATAATGGTGCAGGAAAAACTACTCTACTCAATACAATTAGTGAGCGGTCTCAAGATGTTGGAGATATTGATTTTGCACCTGGCATTCGTATAGCGTATCTCACTCAAATACGTGACCTTGATTCAGATTCAACAATTGAAGAAGAACTAGGTCGTAAAGGTCGTCAATTCCAAGAATTGGAAGAAGAAATCGCAGAGATAGAAGCACAAATGGCAGACCCTTCATTCTATGATGGAGATTGGGAATCCGTCATGGAACGGTATAGTGGGCTTCAACAAACGCTTGGTGAAAGCGGTGGAACTAATGTCGCAGGTATTGCTAAAGCAACTCTTGCAAGATTAGGACTAGAAAAACATCCAATGGATATGAAAGTGAATAAATTATCTGGCGGAGAAAAGGCAAAACTAGCACTCGCTAGACAACTCGTCGGACTTGCTGGAGTCGATGTAATGTTCCTCGACGAACCTACAAATCACCTAGATATTCATACGACTGAATGGCTCGAAGGTTTCTTGAAAGAATTTAAAGGCGCCCAGTTAATTGTATCCCACGATCGTTACTTCCTCGACCAAGTATGCACTAGAATTGTTGAAGTTGATAACCTCAGAGCATGGCCTTGGAAGGGCAATTATAGTCAATTCTTACGCCAAAAGACAGTTCAAGAAGCGGCACTAGGTGATATGATAAATACAGTTGAGAAAAAAATCGATGCAACTACTGGTGCCCTTAAGCAAATGAAGAGAGCCAACAAGTATGATAAATCTATATCAGCAAAACAGAAGATGATAGAACGAATGCAACAAGAACTAAAGGCACTAAAAGCAAGAGTTCCTAAGAAACGTAAACCTCTGATACTAGACCTAGAGGCCACTGATAAGGCAAGTATGGATGTTATTCAATTAGAAAGTGCATCAAAATCATTTGAAGGTTTGGACAAACCGATTCTAAAGAATCAAGATTTAGAAATACGTAAAGGCGATAGAATAGGTATTGTCGGAGGTAATGGCCAAGGTAAAACCACCTTACTGAAAATAATTAATGGTGATGAAAAGTTGACAAGTGGTATGCGTGACTTAGCACCTGGTTGTCAAATCGGATACTTCCATCAAGATCATGGAACTCTTGACTTCAACCTAAATCCAGTTGACCAAATTCAAAAATTACGTCCAGATTTTCAGTATGGTGATATCCGTGCAGCATTAGGTAGGTTTCAATTCTCAGGCGATCAAGTGACTACAAAACTATCACAACTCTCTGGAGGAGAGCGTGCTCGAGTAGCTCTACTCAAATTACTTCTTGAAGAGAATAACCTACTATTGATGGATGAACCAACAAATCACCTTGATATGGACTCAAAAGATACTTTAGAAGAAGCCCTAATCAATTATGAAGGCTCACTAGTCACTGTATCACACGATAGATGGTTCCTTGATCAAGTAGTCAATAGAATCTGGGAATTACAGGATGGCATAGTCACAGTATACTATGGAAACTATACAGATTATATACGGGCTAAAAAAGGTCTTCCACCTTTGGCGGAAGGCGAGATTTCAGATATTTGAGTTAAAACCGCTGGGTGCTAATTTGATGAACTATTGGCCTTTAGCATCGGCATGGCCGATGTAGACCCAGATTTTGAAACTACGACTGGTCCAGTGCGTATCATCACCGCAGCATCCTTGTTTGATGGCCATGATGCGGCAATAAATGTCATGCGCAGGTTGATTCAATCCTCTGGTGCTGAAGTTATTCATCTAGGCCATGACCAATCTGCCCAAGCGGTTGTAGATTGTGCAGTTCAAGAAGATGCTCATGGAATTGCTCTCACTTCATATCAAGGCGGACATATCGAATATTTCACCTACATTAGACAACTACTCGATGAAGCCGGTTGTAGCCATATTAAGATATTTGGAGGCGGTGGTGGAACTATTACTCCACCTGAAATAAAAACTCTACACCAATCTGGAATCTCGAAAATATATTCACCTGATGATGGCCGTAATATGGGCCTTATGGGGATGATTCATCACCTCATGAGTCAAGCATCAGAAGTTGATTTAATCAATAAAAAGAGAATTTCAACTCTTGATGGACCGATTACTACTGATGATATGTCAAAAGTTGGATTGCTTCTTACGATGTCGGAAAGTTCTGATGATAAGATATTCAAAGATACTATTGAGAAGTGCCGCTCCTCAAATCAGGCTGTACCTGTGATTGGATTTACTGGTACTGGTGGTGCTGGTAAATCGAGTCTATTAGATGAATTAATGCTTAGAGTATTACATGATAATCCAGATAAGAAAATCTGCTTACTATGCGTAGATCCTACGCGAAAGCGCACTGGAGGTGCACTACTTGGAGACCGTATCAGAATGAATTCACTATCCAATAACAACCTCTTCATGCGAAGTTTAGCAAGTCGTGGCTCTGGCAGTGAGATTTCAGCAAACATAGATCGTGCAATTGAAGTTGCCAAGGCTGTTGGATTTGACTTAATCTTCTGTGAAACAAGTGGAATCGGACAGGGAAGCGATGCTATTACTTCTGTTGCTGATCATTCACTTTATGTCATGACCGCAGAATTTGGCGCTCATACTCAACTCGAAAAAATCGAAATGCTAGATGTTGCTGACATAGTAGTATTGAATAAATATGAAAAACGTGGCAGTGAAGATGCATTACGTGCAATTAGAAAGCAGGTTAGAAGGAATAGAAATATGTTTGATATCGCTGATGAAGATTTACCTATTGTGGCAACTATTGCTAGTCAATTTGCCGATGGTGGAGTAGACCAATTATGGGTAAAGCTTGCTAAAATTGTTGGATTTAAGTCAAGTGAAGTGATTGATAATATGGGTGAGAGAAAAGGAGTCATTCCAGCAGAGCGTGTTTACTATTTATCTGAAATCGCAGCAACTGTACGTGAATATCATGAACGAAATGATGAGATTGTTGGAAAGTTGAGACTCTGTCAGCACCTAGAGACTGCGGCAGAAAATGCTAGCCAGAGAAAAGCTACTGATGTAGCCGAAGATTTACAATCACAAATCGATGACTTACTAGACGAAATATCGGATGCCCGCAATCAACTATCTGAATTTAGAGATTTAGCCAAACAATATTCCAGTGGCCAATACACATACCATGTCAGAGGGAAACCGTTTACAGTTCAGACTACGACAGAATCCCTCTCACACTCTGATATCCCAAGAGTAGCTGTACCTACTTTTGCCGATGATGGTGAATTATATTCTTGGTTAACCAAAGAAAATGCTCCAGGGCATTTCCCATATTCTGCAGGGGTTTTTCCCTTCAAGAGAACTGATGAGTTATCTGCACGGATGTTTGCCGGTGAGGGTGAGCCTGAGAGAACCAACAGAAGGTTCCATTACCTTTCACAAGGGCAAGATTATGTTCGTCTTTCGACAGCATTTGACTCTGTAACTCTTTACGGCCGCGACCCTGCTAAACGTCCAGACATCTGGGGCAAGGTCGGTAATTCTGGAGTAAGTATTGCCACTTGTGATGATGCTAAGAGATTGTATTCAGGTTTTGATTTATGCGATACAAATACATCGGTCAGTATGACAATCAACGGTCCTGCTCCAATTATTCTTGCATTTTATCTCAATGCTGCAATAGATCAACAAGTCGAGGCTCACCTTGCAGAACAGGGTGAAAGTCTTGAAATTAGCAAGGATGCATATCGTGGTAATTTACCTGAAGGTCATAATGGATTTGGACTTGCAACGATTGGAAGAAGAGGCGATGAATTAGTCGATGCTGAAACTTACTCTCAGATTAAGGCTCGAACTCTCAAAACGGTTAGGGGTACAGTTCAAGCGGATATTCTTAAGGAAGACCAAGCACAAAATACCTGTATATTCTCAACACCATTCGCTCTAAAGTTAATGGGTGATGTCCAACAGTACTATATTGATAATGGAGTAAGAAACCACTACTCAGTATCTATTTCAGGATATCATATTGCAGAGGCAGGAGCCAATCCAATCACCCAACTTGCGTTGACACTGGCCAATGGTTTCACCTATGTCGAGTACTATCGAAGTCGAGGAATGGATATCAATAAGTTCGCACCTAATCTCTCATTCTTCTTTAGCAATGGTCTTGATCCCGAGTATACGGTAATTGGTCGTGTTGCTAGACGTATTTGGGCTATTACGATGCGTGATTTATATGGCGCAGATGAACGTTCTCAAAAACTAAAATATCATATCCAAACCAGTGGAAGAAGTTTACACGCCCAAGAGATTGATTTCAATGATATACGCACAACACTTCAAGCATTACTCGCAATTCAAGATAATGCTAATTCACTACATACCAATGCCTATGATGAAGCGATTACAACACCGACGGAAGAAAGTGTACGTAGAGCTCTAGCAATTCAGTTGATTGTCAATAAAGAAAGTGGTTGGACTAAAACTGAAAATCCGATGCAGGGATCTTTTATTGTCGATCAAATAACAGATCTAGTTGAGGCAGCTGTTCTTGAAGAATTCGAGGCAATAAGTCGCCGCGGTGGAGTCCTAGGTGCAATGGAAACTATGTACCAGCGTAGTAAAATTCAGGATGAATCGATGTATTATGAACATCAAAAGCATGATGGTACATTACCGATAGTTGGAGTAAATACATTCCAAAACCCTAATGCTCAAGCATTTGATGAATCATCAGCCGATGATTTTAAAATGGAACTTGCCAGAGCAACTCCGGAAGAAAAAGAATCATGCCTGGAGAGAGTCGTCAAGCGTCAAACTGCTGAGCCAGATTCGACTGAAATTGCACTAAAGCAATTACAAGAGGTTGCTAGAATTGGGGAAAATGTGTTTGAGGAATTAATGGAGACCGTCAAAGTGGCAAGCCTCGGTCAAATAACTGATGCATTATTCAATGTCGGTGGACAGTATCGAAGAAATATGTGATGGAATTAGTTGAATTGCAACTAATCTTATTAGAATTTAAAATATCAATGGGTTACTCTATCGTAATCTTATTGAAATATCAAGGTTCAATCTACCGTAATAGGATGAGACTTATGACAAACAATAGATCGATAATCCAACCCGCCACAAGTACAACTAATAGTACTCATAGAAAGTTTTCAAGGGTAGAAACCCTTTGTGATCTAATGGAAATTCACTCAGCTTTGCTGACGTTGATGGCATTTGGCCCTTTTGGACCTTCACCAACTTCAAATTCGACAGTATCACCGTCAGAAATTTCGCCTTCAACTTGAGAGATGTGAACAAACAGGTCATCTCCGCCTTCTCTTTCTATAAATCCGAAGCCTTTCGACTGATTAAACCACTTGACTGTACCTTGCGCCATAAACCAGTGCCCGAACTATCAAGTACTTGAGTATGATGAGTACTATTGGCTTAAACAGAGTATTTTTGGCGATTATTTAATTCTCCAGAGACCTAATGTATTCTAGGCCGGAAATAGCGGCCTATTGCCGGAATATAGATTTTTGAATTTGAATATATCATCTTTCAAATCATACTTAAGACCATTCTGTATTACCTCTTCGGTAATATAAGTATCGGGCTTAAAATCCTTTAAACATCATAAAATATCTTTATTATGCTAGAAAAGGGAGAATATTATGCGTAATAAGCAGTTAACATACATTTAAGTGGTAGCAACTTATTAGTTAACATCATGGAGAACAATGCGCCACTAAGAATTATCAGCCCAACTCCAAGGGAAGCTTTTGAGCGAGCCCTTGCATATGTAAGAAATCAAACTGCAATCCGTGAAGATATTATGCGAGTAGCTAGAGAAGCAGCCATAAAACTTCAAGATGAACGTGGGCCGATAATGTTGTATGGATTGTGAAATCGGAAGACTTGATGTTTGAAGCGCCCCAGCCCTAACCATGGATGGGTTGGCCTGGGAAGCGATATTCGCTGCAGGCACCTTCTTTTTCCTTGGTGCAATATCACCAGGACCTAGCGTCATGGTAGTTCTTAGAAATACAATGATCGGTGGACGAACACAGGGTATTTCTTGTGCTATAGGTCATGGTATTGGATTTGGTATTTATGCAGGAAGCGCCGTTTTTGGATTGATAATTCTAATCGAACAAGCACCTGATGTATTTCTTATCTTACAGATAATGGGTGTAGGGTTACTTGTATGGTATGGCTGGATGATGTGGAATGAAGAAGTAAAACTCGACCCACCTGCTGTATCCAATTCACTAGGACTTAATCGCCAAGGATTTATTGAAGGCTTTTCAATTGCTTTTTTTAACCCAAAAATAGCCCTATTTCTAGTAGCGATCCTAGCCCAAGTCCTTGAGCCCGGAATGGGACTGGGAACAAAATTGGCAATCGGGCTATTAGGGATGGGCATTGATATGGGGTGGTATCTCATCGTTGCAGTTGCGCTGAGTGGTACGCAAGCTATTGATTGGTTAAGGCATAAGGGTGATATAATATACAAATTAACCGCCTTGGCATTATGGTTCTTTGCAGCATCGGTACTATATTCCCTGGGCATATTACTTCTGGCATCTGGGGCATAAGAAAGTCGAGCGATTAGATTGAACTATTCGATCAATTATACCACCGCAATCTTGCTTGAGGCATGGCTCATCTTCCCTACCATAGACGCTGAACTGATGGCTGAAATATCCTAGATTACCATCTACATCTGTAAAGTCATTGAGTGTTGAGCCTCCTGCAGCAATCGCTTTGTTGAGTACGGTCTTAACCTCCTGAACCAGCCTTTTGAGGGCTTTTGTTGGCTTACCCGCTTTGGTTACCAGTTGACATGCTTGCTTAGTTGGAGATAAGCCGGCATTATGTAGGGCTTCACAAGCATAGATATTCCCCACACCGACCACAAATCTTTGATCTAGTAATGTTGTCTTGATCGGTGAGCGCTTCCCCTTACATCTATTTGCAGCAATCTGGGCATTCCAATCATCAAATGGTTCTGGACCAAGAACTTCTAATAGCGATTGAACTTGTTCCTCTGCTCGATGAAATAATTTAACAATTCCAAACCTTCTTGGATCAGTATATACTGAAATTGAGCCATCATCAAATCGTATTTCCATATGATCATGCTTCCCCCCAAATCCAGTTTTAGCACCAAAAACGGAGTGATCAATTGAATCTTTAAGGTCATACTGCTCCACGGATTTAGAATCAAATAACGTATATCGACCACTCATACCAAGGTGTGAAAGGAATACTAAACCTCCATCAGTATCGATTAAAAGGTACTTAGCCCTTCGACGAATACTCATTATTTTCTGTCCTACAAGATCTTTTGCAAAGTCTTCAGGGAATGGATATCTTAGATTAGGTCTGCGAAGAATGACTTTGGTTATGGCCTTACCAATCCATGCTTTCTCAAGCCCGCCTCTAACTGTTTCAACCTCTGGAAGTTCGGGCATGTTCTACTCAATACGACGAGTCACAAAAAGAACATGGTTGTCCTCATAACCCGTAAGTTCGATACATTCTTCAATTTCAAAACCACTAATTGATAATTTTTCTGCTACGGAATTGAATAGAGCCTCTTCACCTTCACCAGTCCAACGTTCACTAGCAGCCTTAAGTGATAATAGTGCAATACCATCCAAATTAAGAAATCTTTTACATGCCGAAATAAAAATTTCAACCTGACCTGATTGAGCAACATCTTGGAATAACCAATTAACTCTGCGAGGAAGTAAAACACCCCATGCGGAATGTTTTCTGGCATCCCCTAGAATCGGGACAAGCCCGGGTCTTGTCTTTGCCAAGTGCGTCAAGTCTCTAAGACACCTTGAAGCCAAGTCGACTGCTACAAGCCTTCCACCAAACTCATTACCTTGCCCACATAGATGGTCGTAAAGATGACTTATGGAAGTTCCATGACCTGCTCCCAAATAGAGTATAGTTGAACCTTCCTCGGGCAATAGAAGGCTTTTTTCTCGATTAGTTCGCATCAAACCAGCCCCAAGTTTGGAGCGATTAGGATCCCATCGACGATACTCTACGCCGCTGAATTGCTTGAGCGACTCTCCATAAACTGAAGTTCGGGGAACTGCATTTATGGTCCACAATGCTCTTCGATCAAAGCGAACAGCTGAAGAAAGCATCTTCGGTCCGTTACGCCTACTACTTCCTGACAAACAATCACCTGGCCCTTCTTGATTGTGGACTTGGATGTGCATTACGGATTGATTCTACCTTCTGTTCCATTAAATCTAGATTTATTTGTGTCCATGGTTCGCCTTCAAAAGCATCTATTTTGGCTGCTATACTCGCTTTGGCAGCAATGGTTCTAGAGATTTTACCTCGAATCCATTTTGGTGAACGTGAAATCCATGGATGCATGAATATATGCCCATGTTTTGGCGGCGGGGCTCCTGTTTTGAGGTGGTTGAAAAAGGCTTTTTCTGCACCTAAAACCTGTACTGTTCCGGCAGGTAATCTCGCTAATCGCATACGACCATGTGCTTCAACACACAATCGAGCTGCAAGAATTGGACCTAACATTAAAGATAGTGAAGGGAGATGATTCTCTGCTAGTTCTCTTATTGCATTTTCTAAGCGATCAAGTTTACCCCTAAATACGGCAGTTGATTCACCCCATTCGCGAAGTACATTCCATTCGGTCTTTGATGGACCTACTGGAGGCTTGGAAACTTCTAGTTTATCGCTCAATTCCTCAAGAGATTCTGCTTGACCTACTGTTTTACCTAAACTAGTTCGATCTCTGCCAAAACGTGCCTCAGGGAGAAATAGTCCGACCCATTCGACCAATCTTGATTCCATTGTAAGATATGTGCTACGCATTTCATCACTTGCCCTAAGCAAATGCTCTAATCTCTTATCTGGATCGCCTGCTGCTTGAGCTACGCCTTTATTGGCCAAAGCCAATGCTGCAGAATCTACTGCTAGTTGTGCCTCTTCACTTGGAAATGGATATTCAGCCTCTGGAAGTTCGGGCTCGCCATGGACCAGGGGTTTTGCATCTGGAAAACGCTCTAATAAAGTTCGGGCTTCAAGAGTTAAACCCCCTTGCGCAATACATTCTAGACGTTCAATGACCGCCCTATGGTCATAAAAACCATCCCACTTATCATCATCTAAAATGGCACCATCTGTATCGACAACTGCTGCTGCCTGCCAGTCATACCATATCCACATAGTACACCCCAGAACGGTTTTAGTCTTCACCCTTGCCACAGAAAAATTGGTTTTTATCCCAAACGGTATACTGGGAGAATTATCAGATTATGCAAATAATTCTATGGATTATTGCATATATTCAAGTATTGGTTCTTTTAGGATGGCTTATGTTTTGCCCCAAATGTGGAACTTTAGCCTTCCCTAATCCTAAGGGAGATATCTCTTGCACCAACTATAAGTGTGGCTACAAAGGCTCTGCTAATCTTGTAATCAAGGGCGTAGATGGAGAAGATGTCGATCTATCCAATATCAAATCTGAAACAAAATCTAAAAAGCGAGAATATGAGATAATCAAAGATTCCGATAAAATGCAAGGGATTTTGACATCCGATACTTACATGTGCCCGAAATGTGACTGTATTGAAGTCTATGCATACTTAGAACAAACTCGATCATCTGATGAGCCTGAAACAAGAATGCTAACTTGTAAAGGCTGCGGCCACGGATGGCGTGAATATTAATCAGAATTCTGATTCTACACGTGGGGCAAGGAAGTATTTTACTTCAGCCGACCCATCATTAAAAGTGAAGTTCATCGAAAGAGGGTAATTTTCGCCAAATCCTAATTCAACACTTTCCAAGTTCCCAAAGATCTTTGCCATTGGAACTAGGTATGTTAATGAGTACTGGCTTCTAGAAGGTTTGTCACAAACCAATGATTGGACTTCGTCCTTAGCAAATTCAACTGTAACTGAATCTGTTGAACCTTGAACGAAAACAGAGAACTTTGATGGATCTATACTGAAACTTACTAAATCCCCAACTTGTCTTGCTGCTCTAAGTGCTTGTGCGAATTCTGCACCACCCAAAGTCACTTTACATCCTAAGTCTAAGGATGGCAATGTTGGAGGTGATAATGTAGAATTATCTAGTGGGCGGATATTCCGGTCGATCTTACCAAGATTTAGAGTTAGAACTCCTGTCTCATCGCTATGGGTCATTTCGATGAGGTCACCAGGCACACCTAATGTGACAAGATCTTTTAGTTTCCTCATCTCTAAACCTAGTTTCGTATCATCGATTTCCCAGGTCTCAAATGCAGCTGCATCAATATCCATCTGTACCATTGCGACATGCGATGGGTCTACGACCCTAACTTGCAAACCACTATCCATAAAATCGAATCTTGCGTCTTCGACAACTACGAATAGAGTATCAACAATTTTGCTCATTAATTCTTGTCGGGCTGTGACGTTCAACATGAGATAGCATCCCTCTCCAAATCCTATCCTATTTCGGCGGCTTATGAACTTAACATATCAATTTGCTCTTTAGATGCCTTAGTGTCCGTGTTTGATGATTATGGTATCGTCTACAAAAATGCCAACATGGATTTGAAATAGTAAAAAGACTATTAATCTGCGTCCTTTATTGACATTCATGGACTATTTGAAGAGTTTTAATGTGATTATATTGAGTTTTTTGCTGATTTTAACCGGATGTTTCGGAATGTTTGGTGACGAGGAAGACGATTCTGCTGAAGCAGAAGATTCAACTGTAGCATCTACCCTTACCGCACAAGATATTGCTGATGCCATGATTCTTGCTTCAAATTCACCACCTGAACTAACTATCAAGAAGTTCGATAGTGAGATGAAATCATCTGACGACGATTATGATTATATTATTCAAAGTAATTGGAAATCTTCTGGATATTTCATGTGCATTGGTAGTGAAGATTATTTACAACTATCAGAGATAGGCACAACAATTGAAGAACAAAGAGAAGCACTAGCACAAGACTTAGATGAGGGAGAATCCATGCACTTAGCAAACATTATTGAGGCTGATAAATGCGTCATATATTTTGACTTTTTGTCCATAGACCCGGATGGAGATACAATGACCAAAGGGATTGATACAAATTTTGATGGAATAATTGACATTCCCATTGAACCAAATCACGGATTGACTTTAGTTGTTATTGATAATTCAACCAGTAAACAGGTGTGGAATGGTTTTAGGGGAACAAGTTGCGAAATGATCGATCTAGCTTTTATTGCGATTGATCAACATGGTGCATCTACTGTTGAATTTATGCATTTTCTCGGGGGAGGGATTTGTGACGATGATTTGGATTATGGTAGCGGCAGTAATCTAGCACTATACACCTTTAGTGGAGCTGATGGCGCAGGAGCTGACGAAGTTGTTATGACCATGGATGGAGGATCTGACTTAAGTTGGGCATTCATTACCATTAAGGTAGCCATTGGTCAAGCTGCTTCAGAGATCTGTGATGCAACGTGTTACTCGTCAACAGATACTGTTGACACTGTGAACTGGAACGTTGGTGAAGCTGTAACCCTAGTGACAAATGGTTGCGGAACTGATGTTACTACATGTAAAGTTTCAGTTACTATACTGAACAGCCGAAATAATGTAACACTATCCTCGTTTGACATTCTAATGGAATGATTTTGATTAAGATTCAAGCCCTTGCATTCATATGGATGTTAGCGGTGCCAAGTTCATGGGCGAAGATTCGTCACCTGTACCTGCTCTTCTAAAAGCAGACGGTGAAGCATATAAGGTCGCCATATTGATCCCCTCAATCAATAATGCTGATGAACTCGACATCGTACTTGAGCGCCTTTCCAAACAGACATATCCTCATTTTGAAGTAATTATATCAGACTCAAAGTCCAAGGACCATACCAGAGAAGTATGCGAGAAGTATGGTGCTACATGGATAGATGATTCATCTAGAAATCGTGCTGATGCATGTAATTTCGCACTCAGGCAAATGGACCATGAACTGGTTCTTTTTACTGATGATGATACAATACCACCCCTTGACTGGGTTGAAAAATTAGTCCGATGGTTTGAAAACCCTGAAGTCGGTGCTGTAGGCGGCCCTAATTTCGCACCCGATGAAGACCCATTTGGTGCAAAGTGTGCTGATGTTGCATTTTGTACTAAATTCATGACTGCGGGAACAAGGTATGGGGCTCAACCAAAGGGAGACTTGGTACCCATCACCCACAATCCAGGGGTAAATTGTGCTCATAGAATGGCCAATTTGCGTGAAGTTGATTTCTTTGAACCGGGATGTATTGGTGCTGAAGATGTAGTATTAGACGCTAAAATTCAACGTAATGGACACAAACTATTCATCGACCCTTCCAATGTTATGCCTCATCGTAGAAGAAGACCGTTCAAGCCATATATGAAACAAATGAGAAACTATGGTTATACTCGAATGGTTGCCAATAAGCGTTGGCCTGAAATTGCAACATGGTCGCATACTGTAATCGGGTTTTTCCCACCATTAGTAGTAATTTCACTACTCGCCTTTGCCTATGGAGCATTTAGCGGCGGTGCGGCGAATGAATTTTGGCTAACTCTTTCTGGTGAATGGGGGCCATCGAGAATTGCATTTCATGGAGTTGGCGGACTAATGGCAATATATGTCAGTATTTGCTGGCTTGGAGCTGCGATTGGAACCTCACCCCATAGATCACTTGGAACTGTATTTCTTGCACCCCTATTCGTATTCTTAGCCCAATGGGCATATGGCCAAGGAGTCATAAAGGCATGGCGCGAAATTAGACAAACCGGGGGCAAAGCCGGCGTTGGAAACCAAATAGATGATCGAAACCGTACTGCTTGAATAGTTAGAAAAACGATGTTTTAGTGCCATAAACCTCCGTAAGCACTTTGTTTGATGAGATGTCAGAGTTGTTCATGTCTAGAGGTTCCTTAGTCGAACGACTAACCGCTCTAGACAAGCCTGATGAGGCACATGATTCAGAACAGATATGGCTCACTATACGCTCTTTTCTAGGAGTTTTTCGAGTACTTATATTTATTTTAATAATCGCTATTTCAGAACTCTTAGAGGAGTTTTTTATCGGCGGCCTAAGTCTTTCCATTTGGTCCCTTATAGCAGGAATACCACTTTTCATACTATTATCTGCACTAATAATCATGGGCAATGGGCACTTTCTAGAAAAAGATGCCCAGGAAACTACCGTCTTACGCCCAATTCTAAAGCGCCAATAATCACAGACCGGCCATATCGCCGGTTTGTATAGTCCATTGACTGGCATAGACCCCTCCGGCATCAACTAAATCATCATGCAGTCCACGTTCAACAACGGCTCCATCAACCATCGATAAAATTTCATTAGCATTACGAATTGTACTCAACCTGTGAGCTACTGCAATTGTTGCTCTATCACTGCCACTAGCCAAAAGATTCTCTTGAATACGTCTTTCAGTCTCTGCATCAAGAGCCGAAGATGCTTCATCAAGTATCAATAGACTTGGTTTCTTTAGTAGGGCTCTAGCCAAAGAGATACGAGCCCTCTGACCTCCACTTAATTTGGCTCCACGGTCACCGACCATTGTTTCTAATTCATCTTCTAAGTCTTGAATAAAATCCCATGCCCCAGCGAGTTTGAGTGCTACAGCGAGTTCTTCTTCAGATGACTTTTGATTATACTTGACATTATCTCGTACTGTCCCATAGAACAAGAAAGGTTCTTGACTAACAAATCCTATTTTATCACGAACTGAATGAAGTGTGAAGTCATTGATACTATTTCCATTAATCAAAACATCACCACTATCCGGCACATAGTAACGCATGAGTAATTTCAGAATTGTGGTTTTACCAGCACCTGTATGGCCCATTACTCCGAGGAAATCTCCACCTTCAGCTTTGAAGGAAATACCACTAAGGACTTTTATCGAAGTACCTGGATAAGTAAAGTGTACATCCCTAAACTCTACTGAGGAAATTCTATCTTCAAGTTCAACTGCATCAGGATGATCGATTATAGTTGGTTCTAAATCAATGGTCGCAAAGACCCGACGTGCAGCAGCTTCTCCTCTTTGGAGTTGATTTATTAGTATTCCAAAGATGAACATAGGCATGGTCATTCTTGTACTAATCAATAAGAAGGTTACAAGTTCACCTGTTGAAATTTCACCTTCACTGGCTAACCATCCACCAGCGGTAACTAATAATCCAAATGCAATTCCAGCAATAACATAGATCATTGGCAAGAAGCGATTTCGATCTCGACTAGCACCCATTGCCTGATCACGGTAATTACCAGACTCGCGTGCAACTCTTTCCGCTTCCCATGATTGTGCATTATATGCTTGTACAACTGAAATCCCAGATATTAGATTTTCCAATACAGCGTGAATATCTCCAGTCGATTCACGTTGTTTACGGTACTTGCGCTGAACTCTTGTTGAAAACCAGTATACGCAGGGTATGATGAATAAAATTGGAGCGAATAAAATACCTGCTAATTTGAGAGACATTGATGCCAAAATGACAAATGCTGTAAGGAACGTAAAGACAATTCTTATTATCGAAGTCGAGGAATCAGAAACAACGTCTTCCAATTGATTAACATCACTTGATAGTACCGACATCAATTGTCCTGTTTGACGCATATCATAATATGAAGCTTCCATTGCAATTAATGAACGTGTAGCATCCATTCGTAAGTCGTGTTGAATCTTATAGCCCAACGTCTGCCAGGAATATTCTGAAATACCTTGGAAAATCGCTAGTAGAAAGAACCCTAAAAATATCATTAACCCATAACCGATAGCAGGATCAGAATAGACCGCACTCACTGCATTTTGGACAAATATAGGCCCAACCATAGTATCGGAAGTGAAGTAGTCAACTGCCCACCCAATCGCCACAAGTGGTACTAAGTCTACGATTCGAGCACATGCATTGCCGACAAATCCTGCTGCTAATCTTCGCGGATATCGAAATGCATATGGGACTACACGCCAAACTTGACGTCCAAGAATTTGAGTCTCATCATCATCATCATCATCAGAATCTAATGTCTCCTTATTGAACTTGGATGAATCTGTCGACATATTTCCAACCCGAGCGGCGTGGCTATTGAACCCTCGCAACATATTACAATAGAATCTACAATACAAATGATTCATGAGGGGGCTCGTTATGTCTCGTAATATGTGGGGTCATAACCGGCTAAAAGCAAGTACTTTCATCGTACTCATGATGATGCAAGTATTTTCCCCAATTGCTTCAGCTAATATACCAACAAATCCTCAATCCATAATTTCTACTTCTGTTGATTTAGAACTGATGGAGAAAATCGGTTTAAAGGCCAGTGGGGAACTGGAAAATGGATGGTTTGATCCTGAAGACTCCAGTGGAGAAATCGATCTTCTGTTCCGCCAATCTAGCGTAGTTGGATTGGAACATTGGGTCGATTGGACTGATTCTAATGACGTATTGGATGGATGGTATATCTTGACTCATTCTTATCCAATACCAACTGAATGGAAATATGAATTGGCAGATTCTGGAATTGATTGCCACTCCTACATGCCCCCAAATGGCTTTCATTGCAGGGTAAATGGACATACTATCGGGCAATTAGATGAATTGAATGTTCAAGGTATTGTAAAATTAGACTCTGTGGACAAAGTTCGTGAAGAACTCGCTCGAGGTTTATTAGGTATCAATCAATATACTGGAGACAGTTATCTCAATGATAATCTAGCAACTGTTAATATTGTTCTTTCAGGTGATCAATTACCCATTGGAATTCAAGATGAATTCAATATTAAAGTTCATTCACATAGTGGAAGGTTCACTAAGATTACTACTGATATAGCCGGGATAAAATGGCTCGCTGAACAAGGAGATATTGAATGGATTGAGCCACAAGCAATGATTCAACTTACTAATTCCATTGCTGAATCGATTCTTAATGCCGATGATGTCAAAGATTCTGCTAAAATGGTTGCAATTAATTCAGGCTGGAACATACTTGATGGAAGTGGAATTGTAGTCGCTGTAGCCGATTCAGGACTAGATAGTGGGGTAAATGATGCCACTATGCACGCCGATTTTGCAGACCATATCAAAGTAATTCTTTCCTGGCCCAGGACCAATTGTGCCTATACGTCTCCTGGAGTCCCCGGACCATCTTGTGATGATGGCGCAGAAGACACAAATGGCCATGGGACCCATGTAGCAGGTTCCGTATTAGGTGATGGGACTAGTAGTTTAGGTTCAATAAAGGGTATAGCACCTGAGGCACAATTAGTATTTCAGGCAATCAACCAGGGCGGATCAATAGTAGTTCCTGACAATTATGATGATATGTTCAAATTAGCAGTTGAAAATGGTAGTAAAATTCATACAAACTCTTGGGGAGGATGTATCAGACCAACTCCATTATCACGTTGTAATGATTACGGACTATATACAACTGATTCGATGCAGATAGATGAGAGTGCATATCAATATCCAGGATTAGTGATAATGTTTGCAGCAGGCAACGATGGTGCAGATCTAGATTCTAATGGAGAGATGGACGATAATAGTTTACTATGGCAAGCCACTGCTAAGAACTCAATCACCATTGGAGCCAGTGAAAATAACCGCCCTTCTAGAGGTTCAAGTTCAGATAATTCCGAGGGTGTAGCCAACTTTTCAGCTAGAGGACCTACCGAAGACGGAAGAGTAAAACCGGATTTTGTAGCACCTGGCACTCAGATCCTATCTACCAAATCAGGTTCATCAGGAACATGCAGTTCGGGGTCTTATGCCGCTAATGCTGATTACTGTTACATGAGTGGAACAAGTATGGCAACACCACTAGCCGCAGGAACTACAACTCTTTTGCTCGAGCATTTAATAGAAAACCGCAATGTTCTCAATCCGCCTTCTTCGCTTATCAAAGCAATCTATGGAGCAACAACTACCGATATGACCGGGCAATTTTCATCATCGACCATTGGTGCTGGAGAGGCTACACCAAATTTGCATGAAGGACTTGGACGAATTAATTTATGGAATACTTTGAGTTCTACCTTTGTGTATGATGAACCAATATCGACTGGTCAAAACAAGAGTTGGGTCTTTTCAGTACCAAATGCTGCAAGTGACTTACAACTATCACTCGCCTATACCGATCCTGCACCGTCTCCTGGAGCCGGAATAAAACTGGTAAATGACCTGGATATTGCAATAAAAGATCCCTCTGGTATGTGGACACATTTATCAGATAACCTAAATAATCTTAGAAACATGAAGTTCTCATCTCCAATGCAAGGTTTTTGGGAAGTTCATATAATTGGCACATCGGTTCCAAATGGTCCACAATTATTCTCACTGGCATTAAATCATGATACTAATTTAGTAAGTTCAGCAAATGACTTAGATGCAGATGGAGTGCTAAATATCAATGATGATTGCACAACCACTTTCGGCACCTCAACTAATGATCGAAAGGGTTGCCCTGATGATGATGGTGATGGTTATTCTAATCCCGAGAGTGGGTGGACAACTGCAAATGGAGCTGATGCATTCATTCTAGACAATTCGCAATGGGCGGATCAGGATGTCGATGGTTTTGGTGATAATCCTAGTGGAAATAATGCTGATGATTGTGTTTTAGTTTCAGGAATTTCTATCACTGATCGAAATGGATGCATTGATTCCGATAGTGATGGATATTCTGACCCTGATGACTCATGGACAACTGCCAATGGGGCTGATTCTTGTATCAATGCTTTAGGAAATTCCACATCAGATCGAAATGGTTGCCTTGATGGAGATGGAGACGGTTTTAGTGACCCCGATGGCTCATGGAACATTGCCAATGGGGCTGATGCATACCCTACAGATAAATCTCAATGGGCTGATCAAGATGATGATGGATTTGGCGATAATCCTAGTGGAACAAATGGTGATAATTGCCCTTCCACCACAGGAACTTCTTACATCGATAGAAATGGATGTACTGATACTGACGGGGATAATTACTCTGACCCTGGTTTTGGATGGACTATTGCCGATGGCGCTGATGCTTTCCAATCCGATCCATTAAGGTGGCTGGATACCGATGGAGACGGTTTAGATGATTTTATCGACGATGACTGTCCAAACCATGCTGGAACTTCTAGTCTCGATCGCAATGGGTGCCCCGACATAGATGGTGATGGATATTCTGAAAGTGATGCGGATTGGAATTACTCTGATGGAGCAGATGTTTTTACTTCAGACGCAACACAGTGGAATGATACTGATTCTGACGGCTATGGTGACGAGCCTACTGGGAATCTAGCTGATGATTGTCCTACTGTATGGGGCGATTCTTGGAGGAATGGTACTCTCGGATGCCTAGATAGCGATCAAGATGGTTGGGCTGATCAGGAAGATGCTCAACCGAATGAATCTACTCAATGGATTGATCAAGACGGTGATGGATATGGAGATAATTTAGCAGGGCTACTCCCCGATGCATGTCCAGGATTCGTTGGTAATTCAACCAAAGGTAATCGGCTGGGTTGCCCTGATAAAGATGGCGACGGTTGGGATGATACGATCGATCAATTATCTAATGCCTCCACTCAATGGCTTGATCAAGACGGTGATGGATATGGAGATAATGCTACGGGAATACAACCTGATGCATGCCCTGGAATACCAGGAAACTCTACAATCGATCGTTATGGTTGTGTGGACAATGATGGCGATGGAATATCTAATGCTAGCGATTCATTCCCTGATGATCCAACTAGAAGTCAAGATACCGATAGTGATGGTTATGATGATTTAGAAGACAAATGTATCGATGTGCCAGGAAATTCAACGATTGATCGTATTGGTTGTCGTGATACTGATGGAGATGGATTCTCAGATGTCACATTACCTGTAGGAAATATTTCAGGATGGAATACTAGTGATGGAGCGGATGCATTCCCTCTAGAGAAGTCACAATGGAATGATACTGATGGAGATGGTTATGGGGATAATTCATCGGGATTCCAAGCAGATGACTGCCCTACTGAAGAAGGATATTCTAATATTAACTTATATGGTTGCCCCGATGCAGATAATGATGGTACATCTCAAGGCAATGATTCATTTCCTAACGATGCATCTCAATGGAATGATAGCGATGGAGATGGATTTGGAGATAATCCAAATGGAACTAATCCTGATTCATGTATTTCTGTAATTGGCACCTCGACAATCGACCGATACGGTTGTCCCGATGAAGATGGAGATGGAGCAAGTGACATTAACGATCTTTGGCTAGGAGATGCCACACAGTGGTTCGATACAGACGGCGATGGCTTTGGTGATCAAGCAAATGGAACCATGGGTGATGGATGTCCTCAAATAATTGGAACTGCCGATAAGGGTACTAAGCGTGGATGCATAGATAGTGATGAAGATGGTTGGGCTGATTTGGAAGATGAATTCCCTACCCAAGATAGTCAATGGTTAGATACGGACGGTGATGGTTGGGGGGATAATCAAACCGCTGGATCATTTAGATTAGATCACTGGCCTAATGATCCAACTAAAAATGCCGGTGAAGCAGTATTAGCATGTAATCAACCTCCATCATTGAACTTGGCCAGTGGAGATTGGTTCTCATTCACCTGCACAATCTCTACAGAGATGAGTAATGCCGGAATAAGAGTTGAATGGCAATCAATATCTGCAATCAATGCTGATACAAATGTTCAGGCATTGACTTTTACTAATGAAACAACTAGTATTCAAACTATTTCTTTTGCTGGAAATGTCAAGTTATTAGGTGATTATAATTTAGTAATATCAGCTAAAGAACCTGGTTCCGAGATTGCAATGGATATCGTATCTCTTACCCTTAAGGTTGAAGATTCAAGAATTGTAGATGAGGAATTAAATGACCAAACTGATACTATAAATAAATTACTGAAAATGCCCTTGGTTCAAGCCGCATTGGGCGGTTTAATGCTTTTCGTTTTGGTGGGTGCACTAATAGTTCGTGGAAAGGCAAGTAAGATACAAAGCAATATTCAGAGACGAGAACATGCTGAAGCTGTTTTGAAAAATAGGATTAACAACCAATCGGTTTCTGATGAGATTAGAAGAGTCGAATTAGGATTGAATCAGCAGATGCCACAACCACCACCTGAGTTCAGATGATTAAATCTAACCGATTGACTCAAAGAGGAGAGGCTTCTCGCAAGAATTACCAGTGCGGATATGGTGAAGTGGTTATCATCTGAGGTTTCCAACCTCATGTCGTGGGTTCAACTCCCGCTATCCGCACCAATAGCAATTAGTGACTAAACCAAGGTACACTATAATTGACAAAGCCTATGAATAACGGGTGTAAGGGTGCATCATGAAGAGTTCATCGGTATCCAAAGGATTGTTTCTTGTTGCGCTGATTTTTTCGGCAACCCTTTCCGGCTGTTTTGGAGAAAATGAAACGGAAAGTAGCACTTCAAGTTCCACCTTTCAAATAAATTATACCAATGCTGATGATGCTGTCCTGTATTCTGGCGAGTGGCATGAATTCATGTTAATAGGTGAAGGTCGTTCTATCTCAGTACCAAATGATGTTTTGCTTTTCTTGAACGGCAATATTATCGCAAATGGATATGCGATGAATGAAGATGAGCAAATGAATGGTCGTCTCCTTTTGACTCCTTATGCTGAAAAAGTTTCTATCACTATTGTCAATAATGATGGAAGTGGGGATGTTTATGACTTCAGTGTAATGAATGGAACTGCTATAGTCAGTGGTTCAGAGTGGTTTGACAAAATGGATTTTATAACAAGTGTTTGTACTGATTCTACAGAATGTGGTGGCTATATCAACAGGTGGATGGGATCTCCAAATCCAGCCTTTGAGCGAGCTGCATCCTTCTTCCATGGACATTTTGAAGGCCTTGGATATGAAACAAACATCATGAGAGTTTCTGATACTTTAAGCCCAACCGAACCTGAAAGTTTGAATATCATTGCTTGGAAACAAGGTAAAGATGATACATGCGTACAAGGAATGGGTGCTCACATGGATATTGCACCTCCTGGATCACTACTAGGAACATATGAGGGTGCTTACGATAATACCGCTGGAACTGTAAGTATGATGCTTTTTGCTAAGGCATTTATTGATATTGAAGTGGAATGTGATACCTTCTTGGCCTTATGGTCGAGTGAAGAAGAAGGACTGAGAGGTTCTAGTGCATTTGCAAATAATGATTGCGATTATTGCCTACCTAAAGATAAGGAACTTAGATTCTATATCAATATGGATATGATGGGTGTTTCATACCCAGCAAAGAAAGCAAATGGAGACCCATATCCATACCATGCTTGGTCTGGACCTGATGTTAATCCTGATGAACAAGATGTAGAAATTACAACAATACTTGACCATGTTCATCGAGATATTCTAAACGCACCTATGGACCTACGTATCGAAGGGAGTTATGGTGCTGGTTGTGACCAACATTGGGACGAACATTCAAATCTAGTAATGGATGTTCATGAAGATACATTTGGACGCTCTGACCACGTTACTTTCAGAGACTTAGGCGCTCAAACTATCTTCCACTTGGGTGCATATGATGATGACTATGATGCATACCACTCACCAACTGATACATTGGATAACATGGTAGAAATGGTTGGTGGACAAGAGGAATTGGAAGGCAGTATCGAGTTTGTCATGTGGGCTGCAATGCTTGAATTCATGATTGCAGACCAAACACCTGGAATCAGAAATGTCAATGCTTGAATAAGACAAGAATTTTTGTACTAAAAGAATAAATCGACTCCATGCAAGAAGTTGAGTCTCCGGAATCTATTGAGCAAAATAGTTCTCGATCTCTTTGGAAGCTCGTTGCAAGTTCATCGGTTATTGCCTCAATGTGTTGCCTTCCTTCGGTAGTATTGGTAATGTTTGGAATTGCAACCGTATCAACGGGAGCGGCCATCTCTGACACTTTGTATTGGGGAAATGACGGATATTCTTGGTTCAGGCCCTTGATGTTGGTAATTGCTAGTATCACCGTTATTGCCGGATTAGTATTCTATTTCCGAAATCAAGGAATATGCACAATCGATCAGGCAAAGAGGCAGCGTAGAAAAATAATTAATACCTCAATACTCGTAATCATAATTTCCTATCTAAGTTACTTATTACTAAACTATGTGATACTCACAGAAATTGGTATCTTGTTTGGACTACCTTGGGAATCAAGCCGGGTATGGAATAAGTGAATTAAGCATTATTCCTAGTTGTATTACAACCAACTCCCCACGATTCAACAGATCTCATTGCTGTTTTAGTCTGTTGTAATAAGTCATCTTCAGGGACTGAATCATAGCCATTACCACGACCCCAGGCAAGACTAATGAAAGACCCTCCATGTGTCCAAGAAACCAATTGGAAATTCGAATTTTCAATTGAAAAAGTAAATTGTTTAACTCCAATTGGAAATCGTATTTTTCGCGGGTTAATATTCATCCCCAATCGCATTGCTTTTTGTAATGCTTCTTTAGCAGTCCAAACTTGAATTGCAAGATGTGGAGATTCTCTAAGTTCTATTAGTTGTTGACCTGATGCCATCATATCAAATGCATTTTCTGCAATCGTTCTTTGTTCTGGTTCTCCATCAATTCCGATAGTCCAGCCGTTTTCTATTAAAGCCACATATGCCCAACCTTGTGAATGACCAATCGATATCGAGGGTAAAGGAGTATTTTTCCAAATACCATGCAAGTATGCAAGGCTAGGGGCGCGGAATTGGTTTCGCCGCACTTCTAATTCATCAGAATCAAACCCCCATTGAGCTAATGCTTGGGAAAGTAACCAGCGTCCTGAAAGGTGTTCATCACGTCTTTTTGGCATTACAAAGGTCGAAACTTCATCGACTCTAGCCAAAGCAACTTGGTTTAAGGTAAAAGATTGAACCGGACTACGAAGGCATAGTATTCTTGGCAAATCAGCCATTAGTGGTGGTTTGAGTAATTCAATACCATCTTGCATTTTATCCCCTCGTCAAAACTTAGCGTTCTAGAGTGAATCGTTGTTCGTCAGGGACAGGCGCCATGCTCTTCAATCTCAATCCCTTTAGGGCTAAAACGGGAGCATCATCATCCCCTATTATGGTCACATCATGTACTGTAATACCATCAGCTTCTACAGACTTCCTAAGACTCCTCATTCGAAGAATCTCATTACGTTCTGGCACCCTTAGCATAGAAGTCCACTCAATACCTACTGGCAAGGATGAAAATCCTTCAGATTCCATTGCAACAAAACCTGCATTCTGGAATGCTGCTTCAATCAGCATTGGTAGACCATCTAATAATACCGATTCACCGGAGGATTCGATGGCAAATTGTTCCGTAATGGGTAATTGATTTCGCATCAATGCAATGCCATCTGCGCCTGGCATCTCAAGATCACCAATACCACGTATAATTCCACCATGTGATTGGAATCTAGGGCCGTGGAAATATCTCTGATAGATGAAAGAGGGCATTAGTGATAATTCACCGGGGGCAGGTACTCCTAGTTGCGGCATTAAATCTACTTCGTTTTCTAAGAATGGGCGTAAGTCATCACTGATAGAAACTAATCTTACCAATGCTTGGTGATGTTCTCTCTCACCAAATACCTCTCCCTTAGAATTCATTAAATCTGAAACTAAACGGCATTTTACCCAAGTAAGGTCCCCTTCTATTCTTTCAATTACACTGATCGTACGGACTTTCATTTCATCTTTAAGTAGCTTAATTGGTAATCCGAATTTTACTTCTTCAAATCCTGCAACACAAGTCGTCGGTAGTAGCAGCAAGGCATTTTCAGCAAACATTTCCAGTGCCATTACTCCAGGGTGATATGGTACTTTATCGATTGCATGATCCATCAAGAACATATGCTCCTCTAATGATAAAATTGTTTGTGTCTTCAAAAGTTTCTCTTCATCCAATTCGAGAACCTTGTGAATAAATGGGAACCGTGAAGGGTCGGCGATAATCGCCGACATCTCAGCTGTTAGCCGTAATGGTGCTTCTCTAAATATACTGAAACGATCCATTAGCCCTAATGATCCACATCCAAGAACCCTGCGCTTACCTCCTGCAAGTGCTTCATTGACAAATATTTCAACTCCCCTTTCTACTGAAAGCGTCTCTATTCCTGCTGCCTCGAATACTGCTTCGATAGAACCTCTTGTAGCCATGCCTACATCTCTCCAACCAGTCCAACCAATCGCCACTGCTCGACAATCACCACTGGCAGTCAATCTTGCCATTTCAGCATCTAGTACGCTATTGGCGGCAGCATAATCGGTTTGTCCACCATTACCAAATCTACCTGCGACGCTAGTGAAACAAGCGGCAAATTTAGGATTAGCAGAGCCAGATGCGTGAACACATGACATCAAAGCACTCCACCCATCTACCTTGACTCTTACAACACGGTCAAAAATATCATGGCTTTTGTCGGCAACCAGTTTCGAGTCTTCCAATCCAGCACCATGTACGATTCCTGTTATCTTTCTCTTCATAGAAGTGCCAAGAGCAATTAGGGCTTCGTGATCTAAAACGTCTATCGAATTATATTGAGCTTTATTTCCAGTCTTATTTATTGTATCAAGTGTGACGTAAACATCTCGGCTCCTGGTGTATTTCTGCCATTCTGAATTCCATTCCACCATTGTGACTTTACCTTGTTCACTAGATTTAATCATGGTCTCTCTCAAAGTCGCCTTTTCTTGATTCAATTGATCATCATCCCAATCAACCCATGATTCAGTCTCTTCTATCAGTGAAGAGCGACCTAATAAGATAAACTTCGCTTTAGAATTTTTACTAGCCTGAGCAACACCAATTATAGATGCTGCAGTTACCCCAGAACCACCGCCAGATACAATCCATGTATCGTTCTTGGTGAGTGGTATTTGCTTTTCGATAATATCTTCTGCAAAGGCCACTAAAGTCCAACGACGATCATCTCTATCCAGTCCAATTTCGACTTCTCCACCTAAATTGAATATATCATTTTCAATTTTCTTGGCGGCAGAAATAGAGTCGAGAACAACTTCTGGATGTAAGTCCAAGGCGCGACAACGTAATTCTGGCCTCTCAAAGGCATAGGATTTTGTAACTCCGCTGGCAGCACATTGTACAGAATTGAAATGCTCTCCTCTGTTCCCATGCCTTCCATCCATTGCGGTTACAGATGCAATTACTCCGGAGTCGAGTTTGGACAACTGGGCATCAAGTCCTTTGATCAGTCCAAACCAACCATGTCCTGATAATTCTATTTGTGAAGATGGGGACGTGTCTTCAGCCCATTCGATTCCTGCTAACTTTATCGCAGCCATATGTACAATTCCTACGATATTCTTCTTGGATAAATGTTGACAAACTTGTTCGATGTGTTCATTATTGCCAGGGTCTGCACGGTATACTATTCGCTTACCTTCCTTTTGTTGAGACATATCCCTAATATCACTTTCAAATCCGATTCGAACCGCATCTAAACCTCTTTCTTCCATCAAAAGACAGAATTCTTCTGCGATACCCCAGTCATCATCAGTCACGACTATTGTTCCTTCGAGATTTAATTTAGAAGGCAGACCTAGACATTCTTCAACCTCGACCTGCCAACGTCTGCAACCATGATGGATTGGTTCCGTGATTTCAAGTTCTATTGATTCCGGTTGCTCTATTACTTGTACGAGAGGTTCGATTATCAGTACCTCTTCGACCTGTACCTCCAAGGGTCCTCCTTGCATCTTTACAACATATGCAGTGAAATGATTCAAGGTAGGGTGATCTCCCAAGATAAAGTCTTCATCAACTGGTAAAGAGAAAATATCCCTTACCTCTGCCATTATCTCAGCCTGCTTTACTGTATCAATTCCTAATTCACCTTCGAGGTCTTGATCCATCTCGATAAAATCAGCAGGATAGCCTGTGTGTTTTACTACAACCTCGATTAATTTACTCTCGACATCAGAATTATTCACAGTAATTGGTTTGGCTTCAGGTGCTTCTTTGACTACTTCCTCTACTTCAGTCACCATATGTTGACTGATTTCAACTGGTTGAGAATCGCTACCTACTGAACTAGAACCACCAGACATATGATCAATGTAATCTATCATGTGATTCAAAGTAGGATAATCTGAAAGGATGAAATCTTCGTCTACCGGTAAAGCGAAGTGTGAACGGATATCTGCCATTATCTCTGCCTGTTTTACTGTATCAATTCCCAACTCACCTTCTAAGTCTTGATCCAATTCAATAAAGTCAGCAGGATAGCCTGTATGCTCTACAACTACTTGGATTACTTTTTGTGTCAATGTATCATGATCTATCGAACTAGGTTTTGATGGGATGACTTCACTTATCATCTCTGATGCTGCTTCTATAACAGTCTCTGTTACTTCTGCGATCAAAGCAACTGGTGCTGTAGTTAATTCTACCATACTTGGAGAGCCACCACTCATTTTCCCGATATAACCAATCATATGGTTCAAGGTTGGGTAATCTGATAGAATGAAGTCTTCATCGACCGGCAAATTGAATTTAGAACGGATATCAGCCATTATTTCTGCCTGTTTGACTGTATCAATTCCCAATTCCCCTTCCAAGTCTTGATCTAATTCGACAAAATCTGCTGGATAACCTGTATGATCTACTACGACCCCAATTACAGTATCTGTAATATCACTAGGTGGTTGAATAATAGGTTGTTCTGCCACATCAATTGGTTGTTCTACTGGTGATGGTTTGACTTTTGCCTCCTCCACTAAGTTAGAAGAGGTTGTTATTGGACTTGGCTTACTTGCTTTGGACCTTTTTGTAACTAGCCACTCCTCACCTTGAATTCCTCCATGTAAGTTATCATCAGCTGCAACATAAGCGACCAACTTATTGTCTAGAACTCTGAATTCAACATCCTCTGAGTCCGTCAGTCCTCTAACCCATTGCATCAATGCTTGGCCATTTATTCGATCACCTTGAATCTCACATTTACGAACAAAGGATAAAGCAATTTGTGAGCCAAATCCAGCAGCAAACCGTATTCCATATTTCAGATTAGGATAATCTCCACCTTTGGATAGATTCAACGAACCAAGTTCAGGGTCGATTTCCTTATGATTGGCAATAGGAGGGATTCTACCTGTTAGCAATCCATAGAACATGCTAGCATCTTCAATTCCAACACCCATTGGATGTCCAGTGAATCCTTTTGTATTGGCAATGACTAAACTATCAGCACTTTTACCAAATGTTTGACGTAATGCTTTGACTTCAGACTGTGCTGAACCTCCTCGTGCTGGAGTATAGGTTTCATGTGAAAAGAATACGGTTTCAGAGGCGTTTTTATGCCTATCAAAGCCCCATGTCTTTTCCATATCGCCTACGAAGTCATCGACACTTTTCGCTACATGTTCAACATCTAACCTCGTCCCATGATATGCGGAATTAGCGGTTTTAGCACCTAATAATTCTGCAATCGGTTGAACTCCTCTTTGTTCTGCTTCCGATCGCCTCTCAACTACAAATGCTGCAGCACCCATTCCCAATACTAGTCCATTCCGTCTTCGGTCAAATGGTAAAGCAGCTTCATCAACTTTATTACTGGTTGATGCGGCACCAGATGCGGCAAATCCACTTCCTATCCATTCCCATAGATCTTCTCCAGTAACATCATCCGCAGATATGATTACAACTCTATCCACACGGTCGCTATTCAACCAATCTTCTGCAACGCTAAAGGATGCAGTCGATGATGCACATGCCAAGTTAAGAGTGGTATTTGGACCCCTTATACCGGTATATTGAGCAAATTGGGAATGTCCCATATTCAATACTTGGAATAGATATCTCCTATCAAATCGGCCTTCACCATCATCACCATTTTTCTTTGCGTGTTTCATTGCAGACTGAAGTCCAGGGAAACATGAAGCGAAAATTACGCCTGTTCTTTCTCGATGTATCTGAGGTACTTGCCAATTAGTGATTAAACGAAGTCCGCCCTTGCCAATCTGCTCAACAGGCATCAATGGGATTCCTGCATCCCTCAATGCGAGTAGACCAGCTGCTAATGCCAACTGAGTCGAAATATCCCAAGCTAATACAATTTTAGCATCTATGCCAAATTCTTCAGCCAGGTCAAAGGCTCCCTTGATTCCGGCTAATTGAGGGATATCGCCAAATTGTGTCGCCTGTTCCATATTTACTGAGCCATCACGACCTTTGATTAATCGCACAATATTCTTATCTAGAAGTCTCTGCTTATACTCGTCACTGACTTCTGTAATACAGGTTTCGCCATTGACTAGGCGTTCAAAAGTATCTTCTGAGAATACCTTTTCTCCACCTGGCAAACCTAATGCTATACCTGATATCACATATGGATCTAATCGACGTCTTTCCAGATGACTTAGCGTAGTTGATGATGTTTGATTACTAGATATATTTGATACAGCAACCGACTTAGTCATACTTAGATACTGAAGAGGAGGTTTAGTAATCCACCTAGCTAGATCTGCAACAGTCTTTGATTGTGCCACATCATATTGTGAATCGGTCTGACAATCCAAGTTTATTTGTTTGGTTAATGATGAAATCCCTTGTTCATCAAGTCCTAAAACAAGCCTCAGGTCTACCATCCCTGTACAGAACTTAGCAGGATAATTGGTTAATGAAGTCATTTTCTCTCCAAGATAATTATTGATAGCATCATCGATTGAAACCTCTTCACTAACTGAAACTACCTCTGAGGTACTTTTATTCAATTCAACAGGCAATGGAACCGCAGCATTTGTTGGTAATGGGCGGGAGCGTACTCGTAAATCCTCTAAGTCTGCATCCTTCTCAACTACAATAACTGAATTAGATTCATAGGCTTCTATTGGACCTGCCCTAAATCCTTCACTTAGTTCCACTGAATCAGACTCTGGCCATATTGGTCTGCGGCCTGCTAGGGCAAGTGTTGCTAAAGCGCTAAGGAATGAGGATATACCCCCTTGTTTAGGGTGATTGGTCATCACTGTGAGGTGTGGTTTGCCTTCAAGTATTTGCGTAGCAAACATTGTCAAAGCCCTTTTCGGGCCAACTTCAACAAATGCTCTAGCACCTGAATTATACATCGTTTCAATCTGTGAAGTCCATTCAACCGCTGAAGCCATTTGTGGAGATAATTTACTTAATACAGAAACTTTAGAATCATCTCCCTCCATTTGATAAAATTGGCCATCGACATTGGCAGTGATTGGAATCTTAGGCCAGTTGATCTCCAATGTTTCAAGGAATCTACGTAGCGGTTCATTAGCAGGTGAGACTATTCGAGAGTGGAATGCATGCGAGGTTGCAAGAGCGGATGTCGAGAATCCTTTTGACTCGAAAATACTCATAGCTGCTTTTACAGGTTCAGTTTCTCCGGCAATTACAGTCATCTTGGGTGAGTTCTTATTCGCTGCAATAACGTATCCATCTATTGAACTTAGAACTGTTTCCACTTCATCATAAGGCGCGGTCACACTAGCCATCAAGCCTTTATCATCAATCTGAACAGAACCCATCTCAGTACCTCTTGCAGCTGATGCTCGTAAAGCACCATCCATATTGAGGATACCAGCAGACATCAGTGCAGCATACTCTCCCAAAGAATGCCCTGCAACCATATCTGGCTTATGGCCATGGGCATTTAGTAGCCTCTCTATGGCTAAGTCTGCAGTTAACATTGCAGGTTGAGTATATTCGGTCTGTTTGAGTTTATATTCAGATTCTATCAATTCTTCTTTGTTTAAATTAGTTCTAAGGACAAAACTGGATAAAGTCTCTCCATCTAAAACATCAATCATTGTTTCATCGGCCTTTTCCCAAACCGCTTGTACTGAGGAATATCTCTTGAATAAATCATATGTCATACCTACGTATTGACTGCCTTGACCGGGATACATATGAGCGATTTTAGCATTGTCGAGAAGTGATGGTTCATCGGTCAATAAGATCCCTTGTGCTTGTAAAAAGCCCCATTTATTCTTATCCTCCATAGCTTTAGTTGCTAACGAAATACGCTTGTCCAATTCAGCCCATGAGGTGGCGATAACCGCCATCCTATACGGGTGTGAAGTTTCAAAGTGGGAAGCATTGTTTAACTCAACTGAAAGACGCCTTCCTCTTGGGTCTTGGTCAAAAGATGGGCCAGTAAAGTTCAATCCTTCAAGTTTATTTTTCAGTGAACCTATTGTTTCACCTGAGATTAAAAGTATACCACCCTCGATTGATTTGAGTTCTTCATGGGTCATCGAAGGAGATGCTTTAGCGTCTAAGATAGAAGGTGCAGAAACTGCGGTATCAGAAAATCTATGCCATTTATCATCCCAATGTTCAGCCAATGGCAGATGGTACTCAGGCTCATATCCTTCAAGTGCAATATGGAAATTAGTCCCGCCAAATCCAAATGCTGAAACTCCTGCTCTGCGGGGGTGATTAGACGGACGAGGCCAATCTCTAGCAGTAGTTGGTACAAAGAATGGAGTTTCTGACCATTCAACAGTTGGATTTGGAGTTTCAAATCCTGCAGATGGAGGTATTGTTCGATGATGTAATGCAAGTACACTTTTGATGATGCCCGCTATTCCAGCTGCTGCCTTCAAGTGACCAATCTGTGACTTTATCGAGCCTACTGCAATATGGTCGCCTCCATCAAAACCTTCCCATAAGCGAGATAATGTTGAAAGTTCAGTGGCATCTCCCACCTTGGTTGAAGTCCCGTGCGCTTCAACCAATTCAACGGTTGCGGCATCATAACCGGCCTGACTATATGCACGAGCAATCGATTGGATTTGGCCCCTTTGACCAGGCGCAGTAATTCCCTTACCCCTGCCATCGGATGAACCGCCTACACCTCTTATGACGGCATGAACAGTATCACCGTCCGCTATTGCTTGTTTTAATCGCTTGAGAACTAGAACACCTGCACCCTCACCCATGACAAATCCATTGGCTTTGGCATCGAAGGGGGTTGAGTGAGTTGAAGATAAAGCGCCTATTGAACTGAATTTAGCAAATGTCGCAGGGTCTAAAGTTCGGTCTGTTGCTCCGGCGAGCATAACATCTACTTGCCGTGATTGTAGCATTCTACAAGCATCTAGAACTGCGGCCATGGATGATGCACAAGCAGCATCAGTTGCATAATTAGGGCCTTGGAGATCTAAAAGGTTAGCAACTCTACCGGATACAACATTTGCCAATTCGCCTGGCATAGTATCTTCATTAATTCGAGGATTATAGGTATTGATTTCCTCTTGAAATGAGTCAAGGTTTTCTGCAGGCAAGCCATACTTGAGAGCAGTTTGCTTAGTATGATTTGACCAAACTCTGATATTCGATAAATTCCTATTCTCGCCTCCAAGAGCATTGGCAAATACTACTCCGCATTTAGCCCGGTCAATATCTTTAGTTTGACCATCATATCCTGCATGTTCTAATGCCGATGCTGAGATCCCTACTGCCCATAGTTGACATGGATCTATTTGGCCGAGAGTACCTGGTGGTTGACGCCATCTACGCCAATCAAATTCAAAGTTCTTGACAAAGGCTCCAATTTTAGAATACGTAAACCCTTCTTCGATATCCCCTGGTCCACCGGGTTTCCAAAAATGTTCAATCTTACCCGGCCATCTTCCTTCTTCGATCGTTTCGATACTTACTTTGGCGTTGATGATGTTTTGCCAAAATGAATCAATGTCGTCGGCATCTGGCATCAATGCCCCTAAACCAATAACAGCTATTGGCTCAAAACTGCCTTGTTCAATCCCTTCACAGGGTTTACCATCGGCAGTTGTCAAAGTCATTTTAACACCTCACTATTCCATTATACTTTGAGGAACCATGGTAATTGAATAACCGGCATCCACGTAAATACACTGGCCTGTAACTCCGCTGGAAAGCGGGCTAGCAAGCCATAAAGTAGCACCTGCAACATCTTCTTGGTTTACATTTCTTCGAAGTGGTGAATTCTTTTCAACATGATTTAAGATATTATCAAACCCTGGTATTCCAGATGCAGCAAGGGTTTTTATCGGCCCAGATGAAATTGCATTTACTCTATGACCCTCAGGCCCAAGATGGCAGGCCAACTCTCTGGTCCAGCATTCTAAAGCCGCTTTAGCCATTGACATTATTCCGTATGAAGGTACATATCTATTGGAAGCAGCATAAGTCAAAGTTATTGTCGAAGAATTAGCATTAAGGTAAGGCAATGCAAACTTCAAGCATCGTTGTAATGAGTTAGCAGAAATAGTCATTGCTGTATTGATATCTTGGTCTTCAACAAAAAGAATTGGTCGATCAAAACAACTACGTGGTGCAAATCCAATCGCATGTATCAGAATGTCTGCTTTTTTGCCTGGGTGCTCTGCACTAAAAGCATCAAAAAATTCTTTTGTTGTTGCATCTTCAATGACATCTAAAGGATAAAATCCTGCTATTTGTGGCAACTTATCCTTTAATTGGAATATACGACTCATAAACCTCTTTTGATAACCCAAATATAGTGTTACACCCGATGCGGCTAATTTTTGACAAATGGCCCACGCAATGGAATCTTCACTAGCAACTCCAAAAACAAAAGCCGTCTTTCCACTAAGTTCCAACATAACGCATCCTCCTTAAGTAAATGTAGCAGGTCGCACTCGCTCTTTGACTGTTACCATGTTAAATGCACTCAAGGTGCCAAATTTACTACCCTAAGATGTCAAGCCAAACGGCTGACTGTGGAGAATAATCACTCGAAGTCATCAAGTAAGTCGTCCAAATCCTCTAGCACTTCATCTAAATCATCTAAATCATCTAAATCCTCTAAATCATCAAGATCCTCGAATAGATTATCTAAATCATCAAAATCTTCATCACTATCTGGCAGTTCTATAGTGCCCGATGTTATATCGTTCTTACTAGGTTTCTTCTTAATTGACCTTGTAATTACTCCGATTAAAATGAAGAAAAGAATTGCTCCAGCCGCTATTGAACCATAGAGAATCATATCATCTTGACTATCTTCACTAAGTCCGCTTAGGGTGCCAGAACTCCCACTAGTTTCAACCGATAGTGGAATTGAAATCTCACTTAATGCAGCATTATCATCATTGGAACTACTAGCTTCAAATTGGATATTGACGCTGATTTTCTCTGAAACGTCGGCTGGTGCATTGATAACTACTTCTCGAACTGGTGAGGTGGCATCGATAGCTAATGTTTCAGCGATAAAAGTGGATTGGGGGAATATGAATCCAAGATTTTCAAGTTCTACTTGATTCTTAATTCTAACTTCGACTTTATCTTGGTCATTACCTCTGTTAGTAAATTGAAGATTTATTGTAACCTCTCCACTAGGTTCTAAAGACCTAGTGCTTTTATCGGAAATTAGTAATTCTACAATCCCATAAGTTCCAATCTCTAGTTTACCTGATATTGATGAATTTGTTTGTAAGAACTCAGGTATGTCAAATCCTTGGCCTTTGATAACTGTGGCCATTATTTCAAAATCAAAACTTGAACTTGAAGGAATTTTTGTGTCTCCAAGGAAAGTAATTGTAAACTCTTCAGTTTCGCCGCTAGGCACAGTATATTCGTCACTAGCGCCTTGGATTTGAACAGTATTACCTCCTTCAAATTCAGCGCTTATCTCAATAGTTTCTTCCGCAAGAGAAGTATTCTCAATGGTACATACTAGTTCGACAGGTTCGTAATTCAAAGGATGAACATTCATAACGGGATTACTTCCACAGTTTATGTTGACGCCTAAGGCACCTTGCGAGGAAGAAAGTGGAATTAATGGGAGAAGAAATATCACCAAAACTAGTAATGGGAAACTACGCTTCAGCATCTTGCACCAGCATCGGGTATAATCGGGCATTCATGAATGTGATGGAAGAATGTGTCAAAAATGTATTATTCTCGCATTCACTTTCCAGGACCATATAATATCTCAGGTAAATCTTGATGTGCCTTCCAAAGTAGTTCTTCATCAAGTCCTAAATTTAATAATTGATTCGTTCTTTTAGGTACTGTCTTTGGACCTAATACTGCACCTGGACGCCTCATATCATCCATATAATCTGTTTCTAAGAGAAAACCGTGGGTACAAGATTCAGCAGTTTCCATTAATTCTTCCAAAGCCCCCTTTCCAATCAGAACACTAGGAGTCAAACCTTTGGTGATACTACCTGTAACATTGGCTGGAGCATAATGACGGACTAATCTATTCGCTGCAAGACCTGCTTTTTTAGCCATTGTGGACAAATCGGAATATGTCGATTCCAATTCACCTTCAACATGTAATTGTAATACTATATTCTCTTGGGCAGCAAGATGCATCGTCTCTTCAAGCAACCTATTGGATAAATCCCATACTTCATCACTAACTGGCCAATGAGGTCTTCCAACTTCACCTATTGCATGTGCATCTCCTTCCTTGACAAATTCTAAAGCAGCATCGATACTATTACGATAATTTTCCATTGCCCTCTCAGCACCGCCTTTAGGATCTTCTTCTATCCATTTAATGAATTGGTGAGCAAATGCTGCTGGATGTGGACCTAAGACCACTCTAACACCAAGTTGTAACTGAGTTCTAACCTCATCTGCCATATCGATCGTATTTTGGTAAGTCTCTGTATGCCCTGCTTTAGTAGTCGGTGGATTAGAAAAGTCGGGACAATGAACTAGGACAAGATCGGTACCGCCCACTTTCTTGAAATCATTTGCAGCCTCAATGAATCTACCATTCCGATTAAGATGGAAATGGTTGTCCAGTATCGGGCCTTTCCAAGTCAGTGGATCTTCTTGCATTTTACCACAGCTTGTAATGTTAAGCAGCAAAAAATTGCTGATCTTCAAATTGGCCTTTCCAATACACAGCAGCCATAGCCACCATGTTAGGGTGTCTTGCTTCGACAACTACACATTTCCCATTTGGCCAAATATATAACTTGAGATTGTGTCTCGAATCTTCAATAATAGCACATCCAAGTCTTGCATCAAATTGTGAAGCACCTGCTGAAAAGTCTAAACTAAGAGATTCGACCTTTACTGGCCTTTCGAAATTAAAAGAAGCGATCAATGGACCCAATTCAGTCTGCAATCCTGAATCATCTAAGCCGAGCCTCAGAAGTAATTCTTTGGCTGCTGCTCTAGCGGCGTCGACTCTATGTGTCCCATGTACAACAATCCTACCTTCACTGTCCACTACAAGAGTGGCTCTAGGCTTATCAAGGGCCTTTATGACGACATCTCCGCTTCTATGCCCTGCTAATTGAGCGACGACTAATTCTTGATCAATAGGTTGTTTAGGAACAAAGCGAACTATTTGGTTTTCAACCCTAACATCGACTCCACCTGCTGCCATATTACTCCTCCTCCATACCATCGGTTACAGTCGTGTTTGAAGTAATCTCCTCTAAATCGGGCAGTAATTCTAGTGAACTAAGTATTTGACTACGCCATGGCATTACAAGCGGAACCAAAAGGCATGCATCCTTTCCATGTGTCTTTCGTAAATCAGCAAGAGAACCACGAAGACGAGCCGAAAAGCGCTCATCTCTCTCTTTAGAGATTATGTCTCCAATCAACCACTCATTCAAATCCCACCAAGTTGCGGATAAAACAGATGCTGATGCGAAATTGGCACTAATTCCCTTAGGGGGTTTTTTTGCTTCGAATATATTTTTCTTAACTCTTTTACGCCATTTACCCCCGAGAGAGATTAAAGCCAGTAATTTCCTCCATCGTGAAACCTCTTTGGCTTCCTTTAACATATGCTCTTCCCAATCTTCATCATCAAATGAAGGTTCAATGTAGTATATCGCACGGTCATGGAGTTGTGCTAAACGATGAACACGTCTAGGTTCAGGATCGGGGAAACGCCCCGAAGGTATGTCATCTAATTCGATCATCTCGTCGAGAAAAAGAGCCATGGTACCCCCTGAAATCAAAGCGTGTGAACGGTTGACACCTTGGGATTCAGCTTCATCTTTTTCTTCTTGGAGCCATAATTCCCCTATATCGTCAGATTCTAACAAGGCAAGGCCATGCCATTCAAATTGAGGTCTTAATTTTCGCGGGTAAACAATTGTAGGTAATACTCCATGGAGTATTATCTTGCCACCAAGCGGATCTTGCCAAACCAAGTCTTCCCATGCAAGCCTAGAAGACAAGCCAATCACACTCATTGACCGTCGATCCATTCTTGTAATGAAGCAAGGTCCCATCCTTGGTCAAAGTAACCTTGGATGTCTTCCTGACTCCACTGTGGGAAACTCTCCATTGCTTCAATCATCTCAGGACTGACATATGCAGCAGGGGCTGATGTAGATTGACCTGGTAATTCCGCATAGGTTTTATCTTCTCCATATTCATCTTCAAAATAATCATCATCAGAACCTTTTCTGCGAGATAATACTACTACTACTACCGCTAGAATTCCAATAACACCAATCAATAAAACCACTATCAATAAAGTCGTTGAACTAGAACTTGAATCGCTTGATACCTTGACATTGAATGTATCTCCATTGTTCTTACCATCGTAAAGAGGAACACAGTTATTGAGACATTCATTATCATCAACAATGTAATACATACCTGTAGTTGCATCTCTAAATTCTTCTAGTTCAATAGTAACCCACATGCTTTGATCAATACCAATTTCCCCACTAGTAACCACGCCTTCCAGTACAGGAATCCCATTATTGGTTACCGATCGTATTGATAGATTGGCTGAACCAGATAATGATCCTATGTTCAGTACTTCGATTTCTATTGTTATGCTCTGACCAATTTCAGGTTCAGAAGGGATTACAATCACGTTTCTAACTTGGAACTGGGCTTTTTCAAAGATGAAGTCATAACTGGATGCATGCTTTACATCGCTTGATAAGATTCCTAAAGCACCATTCTCTTGACTTGGTTGACCACCAAATATTACTTGTGAACCAGAACCATCAACAGCATCAATCCACATAACAAGAGTGACATCATCATCTCCAATATCTTGACTACTAACATCAAATTGACCTGAAACCAATGGCCATAGGTCAATGCAATCAGCATATGCTAACGTTGAACCTTGCCCAGTTGTTGTCAAATTGAGAACATGTGATAAAGGTTCATTGCCATAAGTATTTTGATAAAAATTCCATGTTAAGGCATTATTGGTATCTTTGAAGTATTGCCATTTTACATGAACATCTCCTTCGAATAATGAACCTTGTTCTTCAATTGTAACGGCAACATCTACACAGTGATATGTCGAAGTAGGCATCTCTGAACCTAAGAATCGTTCTAAATCTGTATCTGCCATTTCTCCTCGTTCTGCACTCCATGAGTTTTGTACAACCTTAGGAGGAGTTCCATCTACTTTCAATGAAAAGCTTCCACATCCATAGAATGTTCCACCTGAACACTTAGAATCTGTAAGATCTTGAGCTCCTGTTGGTAAGTCAATCAGCCTAAAAGTATAATCAAATTCATTGACAGATCCTGGAGCATTAACCGTGATATTGAAGATTCCACCAGTAAACCGATGAGTTGTTACCTCACCATCAAGTTTAGAATAACCTTTTACAAAGTCTGCCTCTACTGGAAGTCTTGTAATCTCTAGAACCAATTCAATCTCAGGGTTAACAAAGACATTACTAATTACGCCATCTGTGAACGTGTATTGACCAGTGAAACTCACGCTATCGCCTGGATAAACAGATCCTTTTCTGACATCTTTCGAATAAGGTGCATCAAGATCATAAAATATTGGAGATATCATCAAGTCATTAACTAAATCTCCTCGAACCTCCAGTTGAATATCGTCACTATAACTCCATGACTGTCTAAATGAAGATTCGGAAAATACTTCGGAGTTATCTAAATCCTTTATGATAAATGTAGGTGTATTCTGACCACTAAATGGCAGACCCCAGTCCAAGGTTATGGGTAAATCAAGATAGAACTCCGATTCAAATGGATCTATTAGTACATTACCATCTCCATTTCTGATTTTTGCCTTGCTTGAACCATCTGGGTTAGTTAGAATATTGATATACGGGCTTTCAGTCCATGATGTATAATTTCTAGGGAAATACCAGACTGTTGAATCATAATTACTTTCAGTAGGTGCTAAATCAATCTGAATATATTCTATATCTTTCCAGCCATTCTGGTCTTCAGCCTCTACTATCAAATGATATTCATTACCTGCAAACATAGTTTGATTCCAAATACCGACTCCTTGTGGAGGGTTGATTGGAAGATTATTGATGAATCTCTCACCGGATGAATCTTCAATGAACATATTCTTAATGGAAGGGTAATCTAAATCCATATTGATATAACTAATTATGTCATTGTCTAATCCAGGTCCCCCTCCATCAATAGGGTTACCAGCTAAATCATAACACTCAACCCACAAACTTACTTGACCCCTTAACCCGGAATTTGCATAATCATTATACGAACCAGTATATGTGGCATTTGGAATTTGGCCATTAGACGTAGTTTGAACTTGAATATATTCTGTTGATTCTGCTAAACCATTGGAATTAGCATCATGATCATGTTCAACCCAAACATGCATTACCGCTGTTTCAGGAGGAGTTGGTAAATCACTTGCTATTATTCTGAAGTTTTGAGATTGCCTAGGAACTGCCCAACTTTCATCATACAGGTTCCTCCAATTCTCATCAAGGCTTGGGTCTCCTTCCCCTGCAGGTTTCTTGTATAGTTGAATACCCAGCAGATTGGGATCTAAGATATCCATTGTAACATTGAATTGAATACTACAGTCTTGATCTGGTTGATACTCGGTTCCTGGGCAAATATTATCACCATTTGAATAATAAGCCATTCTAAACCTATAAGTTTCATTACCTGAGGCAAACATTCCTAAATCAATCAACCAATCTAAATTACCATCTATTGCCCCAGAACGATTCGAAACCTCACTCCAAGAGATATTGGTATTCTGGCCATCCAATTCGATTATTCTTTGTTCAACCAGTAAATAATAGGAAGTCGGGTCAGGGGCCATCATAATTCCCTGCAACCTGATTTCGCTAACTATTCTGAAAAATTGATTCGAATAAACTAGATCTTTATTTTGTGATATATTTGCAGCATTGAAAAGTTCAAATGTGGAAATACCAGCATCATTTTCTACCGCATTTCCAATAGATGGTTCAATTATGATTCCACCAAGCATGCCTACGACTCCATCTGTAGCTACTGATTCCGAAAATATTGAAACTTTACTTGTATCATTCCATTCACCATTTACTGTAAATCGCCATGTAATCTCTTTTCCACCATTACTACCAAATGGAATTGCAGTAGATGCTGATGATAATGTCAAGAAGTTATTTGAATCATCAAATTCAGAAAAACCTGTATTCGGATCATAAATAAATGACAATCCACCATTATCGGATACAAATCGTAATCTAGCAGAGGAAAGTAATGAACCCGTTGAAGGTTGGATTTCATGAGTTGTTACTATTTCGTAGATCTCACCGCTTGGATATAACCCTTCAGAGTCACTAATCCAAGACAATGTTGAATCATATCCAGGGGCTGTATCAATAGAGAGATTGGAAACCTTTAATGCTCCACCCTTTAGAGATGAAGTAGTTAATGGAATAAATACATTTGCTCCTGACTGAACTGTTTGTGATTCTGAAGCAACATACTCTCGAAGGTATGTATCAAAGCCATTAGATTGATTGAAAGTGTGTTTATAGTTGTATATTACTTGTAGATTCTTTAGATTTATCAATCCTCCGTTATCGGAATCAGGTTGGTATATCCTAAAACCAATACGAACCCATTCTGTACCAAAGTTATCAGTCTTGAATACTGGTGATGATTCATTTGTAATAGTGTCAATCAAGTATTCTTTACAAATTAAATAATTCTTTAAGTCATATAAATTTAAATCTCCAATATTATTCTGAACTGTACCAAAGGAACAGCCACTAGAACCTACAAATAACTGTATTTGAAACGCAAAGGTGCTATTGGTAGAGGTAATCGTAGTATCGAAAATATCAACATTAAAAAGTTCAATATCGGAATGAAGAGGTAGTAAAAAGAATCCTCCAACTCCAATTCCCGCTATTGCATCTAGGCCTAATTTTTCAGAGTTATTTGCTCCACTAACACCATCTACTTCACCACTCCAAAACTTGTTTTGTTTACCAAATTCTCCTTGCCCTGGTTCAATAAATCCCCAATCTATTTCGCCATCATTTCCAAAGTCAATAGAAGCAGAAGAAGGGTGATGTCCAAAGTACAAATCAATCCAAATGTGATTTATCTCGCATATATCTAAGAGAGTTAATGTAAATACGAAGTCAAAAATTGGAATTGGAAAGTAATTTATCGTATCATTGGTGAGGTTTAAATTACCATCTGATCGGGGTGTTTGATTAAATGTCTCGTCTAAGTCTTTTGAATAAATGGAACTATTGAAAGTTTTACAACTAGAATCTATTGAATAACTCAGCCCATATATCGGTTTAGAAAATGGGTTTTCATCGCCATTATTAGCGACTAAATCGTCAATATTGATTATTATATTATCAACGTCACTACTATCATTGTCAAAATACAATTGCCCATTACGAATATCCATATTTCGATTTAGCCCGGGATTAGAAAATGAATCACCAACCCTAGTTCCGAGATTGTACCCGAATAATGTTGGAGTTGAAACTCCTAAGTTATCCGAAAAGAACTTGAAAGTGATTGAAATACGTGAGTGTAAGTCTACATCAATTCCCCATAATTCAATTATAGTTCCATCCATATCTTTTAGCGGCCCTTCACTTGTAACTATTATCTGAGAAGTAAGTGAATCTGAAACATCTACCAATAATTTGGATCCACCTGGAGTCATAGAATCAATAAAAAGTAGACCATATCCATCTGGTTGCTTATCATCAAACGAAACCGATGGTTGTATATTATTTACAGTCATTTCACCATAATCCGTATATGATTCACCAATTTGAAAGTCGTCGATAAACCATCCTGCTTTATTGGAAAAGATAGATGGCTGGGTTGTATCAGAATTTGCAAGTACAAATTCAATTTGGACATAAGTTCCACTGTAAAGACCCAAATTGGCTGCTAATTCCGCCCATCCATCTGTGTTTGCGGATGTTGTTGAAGTTCCTGCCAAACCATAATTATTCGAAGCTATACCGCCACAATCATTCGAAATTTGACCAGCTGTTGGGGGAGAATCATACTTCAAATGGAAACCATTTCCTGCAGATAATCCTGAAGAGTATGGTAATGAGAAGGGGAGATACTGAGAAATAATGCCGCCAAAATTACCATCAGACGATGATTTGATTCTCAAAAATGCGCAATCGGAATATGTTAAATCCCCATTTGGTAGGTAATTAGTACGCAAACTGTGCCACGATGAAAATCTCAAATATGTATCATTGAGGTTCGGGTCGAGGTAGATAGTTGGGCTTTCTAAAGAAAATGAGAATGGTGAATTATCATTGTTATTTGTATATGTAGAATCGTCAGTATAATCGGAATCATTGAATGTTGTACCCCAGCACATATCACCCGATGCACAGTTATTTGGACCTGCTAAATTAGTTTTCGAATCTTTCTGCCCATATTGCCATGCTAATGGATCACCTGTTACTGAATGACTTGGCGTAAGTGCTGTAACGTTTTCAAAATCGGAGGAGTTATATTCGAAATCAGAAATATAGGATTCGGAATTAAAATGCAATGGCACAGGTGTACCATCATCAGATTGGTAAGTAAAGTTGGATAGATTATCATAGGACACCACTAGGCTATTGATTATTGGATTCCAAATAGGCAAACCAGATTCTATACCAGTCCTCGTATTTCCTGCTATTATCAAGGGATTTGTAGAAACTTCGAGAGAAGCGGAAGTTATTGTTTCATCGGAGGGCACATAAAAACCACCTTCGGTAGTATTAACTGAATTAACACCATCTTTAAACTGAATTATAACTTCTGATGAACCATCATTGAAAGTGGTTATCGAAGTTGCAGCAGCAAAAGGAGTTAGTATCATTAATATTGTCAAAAAAATTGAGGTCTTAATTCGTTCATTTACGGCCAACATAACATCACCTGCTACCCTTCCACTTGGTCTACCCCAAAAATGCATCGCCTTTAGGATGCAAGAATTAGTGAGAAATATACCAAAAGTCCGATTTCCGAATCATAATGCAATCTGGTACCTTTTGCCCAATGCATCGTTACAAAGAGCCTCTATCCCACCTACCCGCATTTCGCTTTTTTCTAACCATTCCTTATTGGCTACAGTGGTTGGATGGTCTGGACCAAGTGCATCGCAAACTTCGACTCCAACACTTATCCTATAAGTCTCCAATTTTCTAGCCATATCAATAATATATCTTTTATCAAATGCCAGAAGTGGTCTAAGGGGAATTAGAGGTGCCATCTCTTCAATAGCACCCATATTTCCCAATGTTTGAGATGATACTTGACCTAAATTCTCGCCTGTTAAGATGTGTGTAGCGCCTATTTCTTTCCCGATAATTCCGCCAATTCGGTGAAATAGTCGCTTCATGTGAATGAAATATTCTGTATGAGCCCATTGTTCCGTAAATTTAGATAATTGCTTAGCGATTGGAACTATTGTTAGTTTCTTATTCAGGTTTCTTCTAGCCAATTCACCTATTTCACCGTCTTTTGTAAGAAGATGGCGCATCAATGCAATCGTCTTTTCTTCAGCCTGAGGACCTGTCACTTCTTCTTGACTAAAATGTAAGCAGTGTATAGTCCAACCTTGATTTAACATCCTAGCAACCGCCACTGGAGAATCTATACCTCCAGATACAAGAGCAATACAAACTTTTGATTGGCTCACAGCCGCTCGTTATGATTCTCATTCATGAAACCATCCTTTGAAATGACCTTTACAGCATTACTTCTTGAAGTATGGCCTATTGGGAGTATATATGGAGCCGTATTCAAAAGAACCCGTCACCTTGATTGAACATGTATTCCCTGGCGACACCAATGCCCATGATACCTTATTTGGAGGTCGCTTATTATCAATAATGGATAAAGCAGGAGGGATTGCTTGTTCGAAATTCGCTCATAGGGAATTTGTGACGATATCAATTGATACTTTGAAATTCATAGCCCCTGCAAGACAAGGCGATTTGTTAGAAGTAACTGGTAAAGTAGTTTTTACAAGTAGTCATACCGCTTGCACCAAAGTTACTGCTGTAGCGGTAAATAAGGCCACCTGGGATAAGAAGAAAATATGTGAAGGCTTCTTTTTCTTTGTAGCGATTGACTCAATGATGAGGCCGATACCGATACCACAAATGACTGTAGAAGATGAATCGGAACAGGCAGATTGGAATCGGGCCAAAGAAATCAAAGAACAAATGACATCTCGTAATGAAGATTAATTCACCCTTACATTCATTTGGATAACCTCGGTCGCGTTACTATGTCTGTACTAAACATAGCAATGGTTGGAAGCGATGATTTAGCTAGAGAAATTGCAAAACCAACTGACCAAAGAGATGTTCATACTTATGTCCACAAGGAAAGTGGTGAAAACGGTCCGAGGATTTTGTCTTTGATTAGACCAGCCAAGTTTCCTGAAAGACTTCGTCCTTTCCTAAATGCCCTTTCAGCAGCAAAAATTGGAATAATCGAAATCACTGCTCTCGATGCAACATTGGGAGAGGTAATAGTCGCTTTTTCTAGTGCCAAAATAAATCGTGGAATCGTGATAATAAATCCCTCAGAAGGTAATTGGATTGATGAGGAACAGGTTAAGATGTTATTCAAGCAGGCAGGCCTTGATCAGTGGACTTTTGAAACTAAAGATGGTATTGAATTAAGAAATAAATTATATTATTTAATGGATGAGATTGAAACTGAATTAGCCCAATCAGCGTCTTCCCCTCTTGTTATCCCAATAGATCAACATTTCAATGTGAAAGGTATCGGATTGGTGGCTATTGGTTATGTTCAATCAGGAACTGTAAATGTGCATGATGATTTGGTATTATTACCAGCAAATGGTTCTGGTAATGCTAAATCATTACAAGTAATGGATGATGATGTACCTGCTGCCTCTGCGGGCGATCGAGTTGGAATCGCACTTCGAAATGCAAAAGAAGATCATCTTGGAAGTGGTACAATACTAGTTCGACCTGCAGTTGAAGATAAAAAAACCAATACAAGTATTCCACTAGCAGTTGAACTACATAAGCGCTCAACTGTCAAACTACAAACATCACCTTTCCAAAAGCGTATACTAACCGAAGGCGACGTAGTACATGCAAGTGTTGATTTACAATTTGTTGTTGGAAGAGTTCAATCTATCTCAGGTGATACTATGGAAATTGAATGGGGGTCTCCTCTTTTCATTCGTCGTGAAAATCCTGAACCCATCGTATTGTCACAATTAGATTCAAAACCTCGTATATTGGGAAGTGCTATTCTTTCAATACTGGAATAAAAGCCAATCGGCTTGTCAAAAAAGGTCGGAATAATGACTTGTCCACCATTAGAAAAAGCGGTGGATTGATAACCTCAATGATACGCTACGCGTACTGGGATGCAATCAACAGAACAAGAAGCAAGTCCTCCAAATAAGAGAGAAAATGTGATTTTTAATTCTCTTTCAATGGAAGGCGCTGCAGGTAAAGTACGAGCCACTATTGATGAGCGTATGCTTTGCCTTGAAACAAAGACTGGTCATGCATTAGATATTAAAATAAATTCTATTACTCGCGTTCACCACCATCATACCAAATTAATTCCATTCAGTTTCGCATTCATTGGTTTTGGACTTGTTTGGATTGGTGTGAGGATTTTATCTCACCTGACATTTCAGATTATATCTATCACACTAGGGTTTTCATTAATGACCGGTTGGCTATTTACTCGAAAACCAACCATAACTATTGATACTGAAATTGGCGATTGTCATGCTATAACAGGAAATGATGCTACATTGCTTAGATTGAATACCGTTCTTATGCGTCTTCAACAAGGGTTTTCTCTTTCAGAGTCGCAAGAAGGTTTAGAAGTCTTGGAAAGAGATACTGAATATCCACGTTCAGCTATTCTTGAGATGGAATCGATTCCTGTCGCCAGTATTGATATTCAAGCACCTGAGTCAATAGCAACATTCCTAGATGCTGAAATGGTAAACACAATATTTAGTGAACCAGAACCAGTAACTCAACAAGAAATAATACCACAAGTTGCAGGACTTTTTGATTTCGATACTGAAAGTACCCCGATAACCCCGAGCCTACCATCTTGGCTTGACAACCAAAAGCCGGTAAATTCTGAAAGTGGTAATAATGAATCCCATCCACTAATACAACGAGGAAGAGAGAATGTTATGGATCGAAGAAACCATCATTCAGAAAACCCTATGTCGCTATTTGATCAATTCGATACAACACCTCCTTCTATTGAATATCAAAATAACTACCAAAGCCCACAAGTAAATGCGTTACAATCCGAATCATCTTACATTCAATCAAATGAAGCAGGCAGATCGGTTCTACCCGAACCATTACCAAATTTCTGTAGTAAAGATGGCTTCCATATTCCTCGAACTAGTGCCCACGAAAATAAACTAATCAATTCCGAATTCAGTGAATTCTCTTCCCCAGATTCCAGCCTTGGAGAAGTTGATGAATTTGGCCAAGAAATAGAATCTCTAGTTGCTCTTGCAAGAAAGGAAGGGAACCCTCATCAGACCACATCTTCAAAACTAAGTGATGAACAATCTATTCAAGAAAAGTTCCCAAGGTTACGCCCTAAGAAGAATTTAGAAAATTCAAGGCTACAACCTAGAAATAGAGCTAGAAATATAGAGAACGGTAACCTATTTACCAATATGTTAATGCCTGCAGCTAATCGTGTAGCATCAAGTGTAAAAGAAGCAACAAGCAGTATTTCAAGTAGATTATTACATAGTAAAAGCGATTCAAAGCCATCACAGTCTACTGAAGAACTAAGAAATCGTTCGAGTGAAACACATCAACAGGAAATGGAAGAGAATTTCAGAAACCTAGCCATCAGCAATGGAGGTTCACTACCTGATGAAAAGGTACGTGAGTTAGAAGAAATAGCCCTTCGAAGAAAAGCAATTATTGAACAAGTCGAGCAAGAACAAATAGAAATACTCGAGGACTTTACATTTGGAGATTTAATTGATAGTGATTCTAATAAATCTAATTCTGGAGGCAAAGAAGGATTGCCTCGGCTCGATATTTAATCAGGATAAGATTGACTTAAATTCACTTAATCTTGAACTAAATTCCTGTTGATCTAAACTCAATAGCCTCTCTGCTCCAAATGATTCTAAAGTAAAACTCGAAGTCACTGTTGCCGCAATCAATGCCTCACGTAATTCATCTCGAGCTAATGGGCCTTCACCCTTTGCGAAGTATGATGCCAAGGTACCTGCAAAAGAGTCACCACAACCTGTAGGGTCAACGACTTTAGCGGTTGGATAAGCAGGAAGAGAAATAATATCTTGCCCATGGAATGCAATCACTCCATATTCTCCTCTTTTAACAATCAAAGTCTTACAACCAGAAGTCTGTATGACTTTACCAGCAGCACGTACTAAATTATCATCTTCTGCTAACATCTTGACCTCTCCATCATTAATGATTAACAAATCCACTCTTTTCATAACATCCAGTAAATCATCTTTAGCCGTGGAGATCCAAAGGTTCATCGAATCTAGCATAGATAATCGTGTAGGTTGGGCTTGATCTAAAACCTTAGACTGTAATATAGGGACCAGATTAGCACAAAACAAAACTTTCGGCTTCATAGCAAAAGTTGGCACCTTTGGTTCAAACTCTCCAAATACGTTCAATTGAGTATCATGTGTTTTAGCAGTCCCCATATCTCCATGATAAGATCCTGACCATCTGAATGTATTTCCTTGTGCTGATTCAATACCTCTTAAATCCAGACCTAATGATTCTAATAAATCACGGTCACTTTGTAAAAAGTCACTACCAACTACGCCTACAAGACCTACAGAATTCAGATCTAATCTATTGGCATGAAACTGACTTGCAATTCCACCATAGATTGCTGACCCGCCAAGAGCATCTTCAATCTTGCCTTCAGGCGATTCTACACTATCATATGCAACACTTCCAACAATTACAATTTCCATATCAACGCCTCATCCTAGTAACTCTTTATGATTATCGATGTACTGTATGGTCACATTTCTTTTTAGGAAATCCTCTTCATCCATGATTCTACGATGTAATGGAATTAAGTGTTGGACTCCTGTAATTATCGTTTCATCAAGGGCAGTTCGCATTCTCCTAATTGCTTCATCTCGGTCTTTACCCCATGTCAGCAGTTTGGCTAATAGTGAATCAAAACAGCCCGGCATCTCATATCCTGGATGAGCATGAGTATCACATCTTACCCCATAACCAGATGGGAAATGACACTCCCATAAGCGTCCAGGGCTAGGTATGAATTCTTTTGGATCTTCTGCATTCAATCTACATTGAATAGCATGACCTCTCCATGTAACATCCTCTTGACTGATTGGCAAAGACTCTCCTTGAGCGACTCTTATCCCCAATTCAACTAAATTATACCCTGTAATCAATTCAGTCACCGTATGTTCAACTTGGACACGGGGATTGACTTCGAGGAAATAGAAGTCACCATTTGAATCTCTGAGGAACTCAAATGTTGCCAGACCCTTATAGCCGACCGATTCAGCACCCTTACAAACTAATTCACCAATCTCTTTCCGCTTTTCGTCAGACAACCATGGACCTTCTTCAACCAACTTTTGATGCCGTCTTTGAATAGAGCAGAATCGCTCTCCGAAGTGAATCGCTTTGGTTCCATCTCCAAGTACTTGGAATTCTACATGTTGAGCACCTTCAATATATTTCTCAACAAATACTCTCTCATCTCCAAAAGCGGATTTCGCTCGCGAACGGCATAATTTCAAAGCGCTAGCGAATTGTTCACCCTTCTCGACGATTTGCATACCTATTCCTCCGCCTCCTGCGGCTGCCTTGATAATTACTGGATAGCCTATTTCAACTGCTAAAGTACTCGCTACTTTTTCATCGGAAATAGGTTCTGAAGAGCCTTTTGCAGTAGGCAAACCTATAGATTCCATAGCCGCTCTAGCCTCTATTTTATCACCTAATAAGGCAATTACATCTGCTGAAGGACCGATAAAGGTAATTCCCTCTTCAGTCAACCTTCTAACAAAACTAGCATTCTCTGCTAGGAATCCATATCCCGGATGTACTGCATCACATTTCAATTCCTTCGCAGCCTTGATTACAGCTTCAATATCCAAATATGAATCTAGTGGGTTTGAACAGTAATTGGGATAAGCAAAGTCTGAAAGCCTAACTGGCAATGAAAGTCGGTCTTCACGACCATGTATTATTGCTACTTCAATGCCCATATCGCGTAAAGTACGCAAAATCCTGAGAGCGATTTCTCCCCTATTAGCAATCAACACTCGTTTGAATCCCATATTGCTTCGGAAAGCATGGCATTCTAAGAGCCAAACGGTCGGAAACTAAATCAAAACAATGATTGGGAAAAACGAAATCCGGATAAAATTTACCGAATAAGGGTCATGATTTGGTAAAAAATGCAAAAATAAATATTTTTTGAGGACAAGTTTGATAATATAATACGCATATAGGCCAACATGGTAGGAATGAATAAAACAGGCGCAGAGGTTGTGGCCGCTTTGGCCGGTAAAGATTTGAATAAAGATGGAAGGATTGTAAATTTGGTAATATGTGGAAATTCAAAATTCTATGATTATTCATGGTTGGAAGACCAATTGGACCAATGGGTAGAAAATAATTCTTATCCAGATATGATAATACTCGGCGGAGCCAGTGGTGTTGACTTTCTTGCAGAAAGATGGTGTGATAATAATAACATCCCTTTAGCCGTTTATAATGAAGCATGGATTGCCCCTCGGCCAAATTCAGCAGCCGATAGCGGACGTCCTGAAGCAACTTCAACCCTAGGTCAAGAAATGCTAGCCAATGCTACCGATATGTTGGCATTCCCTGGACCTAATTCTGTTTGGACAAAACGAATGATGGAAATAGGAACCCAAATGGGCGTTCCAGTTACCTGTGTTGAATTACCGAGTAATGGATTGTAATCAGTAGACATCGCGAAGATATCGCTTTTCTTCCCTCATCATAGTTTTCTCTATGAAATGTGTTGCATCCGCTACTGACATACCGCCATGTTCTTGGGCGATTTCAATCAATGCTTTGTGAACATCTTTAGCCATGTATTTTTTATCACCGCAAATATAGAAGTAAGCACCCTTTTCGAACCATTCCCATACCTCTGCTCCATGCTCTTTTAACCTGTTTTGAACATAGACTTTCTCTTCTTGATCCCTAGACCATGCTGTAGTAAATCGGTAAAGATGGCCTTCATCAACCCATGATTCAATAGTATCCTTATAGTAAAATTCTGTTTTCTCGGATTGGTCTCCAAAGAATAGCCAATTACGGCCTTTTCCACCATCGAAAACACGTTGTTCCATGAATGCTCTAAATGGTGCAATACCGGTTCCTGGACCAACCATTATTATGTCAACTTCCTTATCTTCAGGTAAAACAAATGATTTGGTAGGTGACATAAATACTCCTAATTGTTTATCACCAATTCCAATTTCATCGGCCATGTATAGCGTACATAGTCCACCTCGATCTCTCCCATGATAACTAAATCGGACTATTCCTACTGTTAGTTCAACATAACCTGGGTGGGCATCATGGGATGAAGCGATTGAATACAATCGGGGCTTGAGCCTCGGTATAAGTTCAAAAAATTCATCAGGGGTATACTTGACCTTGAATTCCTTCATGATATCGACATAATCTCTAGTCCAAAGGTAATCTTCAATGGCCTTTTCATCACCAACTATTGCTGCAACCTTTTCAATAGGGTCATCAGATGGAGCACTCTTAACCAAACCCGGAGGTAGTTGATTATCATCTGATGTGTTCCAATTGTCATCACCTCGTGAACGGGAAACGATTTTAACTGATATTTTCATACCCGAAGATACTACTTTTTCAGTCAGTGAATTAACGAACTTCTTTCCAGCTAGATGTACTTCGAAATCTTTCTTCAATGCCTCAAAAATCGTTCTCTCACCATTGTGAGTAGTAACCATCTGCTGAGAATCCCAACCTTGTAATTCAATCAACTCATCAACCACATGGGTCGGATTTTCTGCAAGAACTCCTAAAGCATCTCCAACTTTATAATCCAATCCCGAATCTCCTAATTCAAAGACGATATGTCTAGTCTCTTTACGGGACCCTTCACCATTTAGAACATAGTTCTCAGTAATATTTGTCATGTACGGCTTTTTTGCAGACCAATCCGGCATTTAATCACCCATAGCGTAGCGCTATGGTCAACCTACACGGGCTTTGTTTATCATTATTTTTAATGAATAAATAATCTACATCAAGATATAACCGATTAGAACAATACCTAAACCCCCCTCGGACATACATGGCGCACAAAGTAAGAATGCTGGGTACAGGGAATGCCTTCTTGCCCAATGGGCGTCTACATTCATTGGTAATGATTGATGATAAACACTTGGTAGATGCACCACCAACTGCTCTTATCAGTTTACGGAATATAGGAATTCCAGTAAATTCGATTGAAACCATATTTATCACCCACCTTCATGGAGACCATATATTTGGATTACCATTCCTATTACTTGAAAGACAATATATTTCAGACCGAGAAGGAAAATATCCATTGACGATAGTTGCAGCCAAAGGAGCCAAAGAAAGAATTATTGAACTTTGTAATATTGCATATCCTGGGACACTCGAGCGCTTCATGCCCTCTATAAACTGGTGTGAAGATGATTCGGGACAAACCGCAGATGGATGGTCTTGGGAACGGTTTAGAGTTCATCATGATGATGCGGTTGATCCCTTTGGATTTAGATTCGAATCGACCCAAGGGGCAAGTTTAGTCCATAGTGGAGATTCAGGTCCATGTGACAATTTGTATAATGCGATTGAAAGATCCCAATTATCGGTAGTTGAAATGGGGTTTCCTGAGTGGGTCGATAGTGATCATCACCACAAACCATCTGATATTCAGAAATTAGCTATGGCAAATCCTTCAAAAACGCTAGTAATAACTCATACTTTCATCGATGATGCAAAATCAAAATTCCCTACAATTACAGAATCGAAGTTCCCCGATCACCCTCCAAATGTACATCATGCATCCGATGGTGATTGCTTTATGTGGGAAAATGGCAAATGGACCAAATAAATATGCTGGAAATGTGTTATTTTTCCGAATAACCGGCTTTGATATATGATTAAATTTGAAATTGAAAAGCCCCCGAAATCAAAATTGTGATTTGTATTTAGTGGGCATACTTATGAGGGGGGCTCGGACTCGCCCAAATCATCGCGCATTGTTGTATGGGGCAATGGTTCGATGTGAAGGCTTGGTGAACGAATGACGGACAACATTTTCGATGATTTTTTATCTCGAAAGACATTGTTCAAAAACAAAGAAATCCTTCGTCATGATTACCTTCCACAAAACTTGCCTCACAGGACGACAGAAATAGAAACTTTATCATTCAATTTAGTAGAGGCACTTAAAGGTCACATCCCATCTAATATGACATTATATGGGGTTACTGGAGCTGGTAAAACTGCAGTTACCTCATTTGTTTGTGAAGAACTTGAGAAGAAAGGGGCTGAGTTGAACCGCCCGGTTCAAACAATAATCGTCAACTGCCGTCAAATTGATACCCAGTACAGAGTATTAAGCCACATAGGAAACTCACTTCTAGAAAGTCATGAAATCGACGAGATCCCATTCACTGGTTGGCCAACCGATAGAGTATTTGGTGAGTTAATTAAGAGAATGGATTCTAGAAAAGGTGTTTTTGTCATTGTATTGGATGAAATAGATCACCTTGTGCGTAAAGCTGGAGATGACTTATTATACAATCTTACAAGCCTTAATGCATCTCTTAATGAGGCAAGAGCTTGTGTAATTGGTATCTCAAATGATCTTAAATTTACCGATTTCTTAGACCCTAGAGTTCGTTCAAGGTTGGGTCAATTAGATGTCATATTCAATCCATATGATGCTAAACAGTTACAAGATATACTGCTTCAAAGATCTAGCCTATCCCTCAACGAAGAGGTATTGGGTAATGGCGTCATTACCCTTTGCGCCGCACTTGCAGCACAAGAGCATGGAGATGCTAGATGTGCTTTGGATCTATTACGAGTCTCTGCTGAAAAAGCTGAACAAAGTGGATCGCTGATTGTAGAGCAACATCACGTTAGATCGGCTCAACATCAAATTGAATCAGATCAAATGACTCCTATCATCTCTAAACTGCCGAGTCAACAGAAGTTAGTACTATCTGCGATACTCATAAATGAAAATAATGGCCTAAGAAACATTCAGACTGGTGAAGTATATGCAATTTATACTCAAGCATGCCGCCATGTTGGCCAGAATGCACTTACTCAAAGAAGAGTCTCTGGTTTGATTTCGAATCTCGATATGCTTGGAGTAGTTACTGCAAGAACAATTAGTCGAGGACGTTATGGAAGAACTAAGGAGATTAACTCCTGCATTCCTCAAAATATCAATCCTCAATTGATAATGGCTGAATCCGAACCTCAAATAAAGGATGTATTTTCTAATAATTACAAACATCAAAGTAGACTTTGAAGATATATTCAAGTCAATCTAAACTAATTTTCGTTCGGTGTTCTTATATCCATAATCAAGGTGGCCAAATCCATGAGCGAAGAAAATGATACTGATGACAGTGTTTTACAAATGGTTTTAAATCCTAATAATACACTAGCTAGATACTTTGTATCTGTTGGCTTGCTCGGACTATTCCTAGCCGTTTTGAACATAACTGGATGCATTCATCCAAACTCTCGTGTTTCTTGGGGCGGTGTTTTCACATTAGAAGCAACTAATCAGGCCTTTGGAAGCCTTGATGATGCCCCTGCATTTGTTGTATCGGATGCAATTTTCATGATATTCTGTGGCGCTCTTACTTTCCTTGGGTTCCGTACTATTAATAATCAAGAAGGTGGAGTTGCCGGTTGGTTTAAATCAATATTCGTAAATGAAACATGGCCATCTTTAGCAGACCCATCATATGGTGGTTGGTCTCGATTGGCTGGTGCTTGGTGCTTACTTCTAGGAATCTTGAATTACCTTTACTTTGGGATTAATTCAATTGGATGGATTGACCCTGGTGTATATTCAGTATCAATAGCGCTTCTTGGATTTGGATTTGCATTAAACTATCTTTCTTTCGCACCTGAGGGTGAAGAGAACTTAGATTGATTATTTTCTAGAAAATAATTTTTGATGACCATTATTTCCTATGATTGAATCATAGATACCCAATAGTATACCTTTCCATAATGCTAGACTCCACTGTAAAGTTAATCTCCTCAGAGATAAAATAACTAGAATGAATGGGCGATTACTTTCTTTGATTGAACCTCTAATTACAACCCCTAGTGGGCCGCGTATCAAAAGAATTTGATGGATTACTAGCAGTAATAGAGTTATAATTAGCATTTTAGTCTGCCACCACTGTTTTACAATATCCCAATCTGTAAAAGTGGTTGAATATAATGAATAGAGAAATGGAAGTCCTGAGATCATAGCGCAGAACCATAGTGGTGCGACCATCAAAACCATTGATGAACTTCCTAAGAAATCTAAGTCTGGACCTTTTCTTTTTCGTCTTGGGAAATTCCGCATGATTCTAACATGGGCCCGTGCATCTCTGCATCTTTTTGCTAGAAACCGCTTCCTACCTGATTCAGGAACATGGGCTACAACGCTATCGGGGGCATAAACAATAGTACCTCCATTCTCGATTAAACGTAAACTAACCTCCATATCTTCAGCATGATACCAATCCGGATTAAATCCTCCAATCTCAGTTAGTGATTCTCGATGAAACATTGAACATGGACCATTCGCTAAACTTGTACGTCTCGGCCTAGAGCGATACTTTGAGGCAATCTCAACCGAACGGACCTTGCTGACCAGATCATCTGAACGCTCGAAAATTGTTCTACCTGTGACGGCAACTACTTTTTCTTGGTCACTTATTGGTTGTGATTCTGCATATAAATTTGTAATCCAGTTTTGACCCGGCCTTACATCAATGTCAGTTATAGCAACCCATTCCCCTTTTGAGGATTCTAATGCTAATTGTCTTGCCGAGGATAGACCTCTTGCTGACTGTGTCAAAACCTGGATTGGAATTTCAGCCATTTCATCATGCCATTTTTCTAAGCATGATGTCGAACCATCTACTGAACCATCATCTACTGCAATTATTTCCAATGGCCTATAGGTTTGTGTTTTTAATGACTCGATACATCCATCTATCCATTGTACTCCGTCCCTTACACACACAGTGATTGAAATCAAAGGATTTTCTTTAGTAATCATTTGACCACCTCAAAAATACTAAGTAATTCACGACATCGTTCTTTAACAGAAAGCGTTGTTATTTGAGAGACTACACCCACTTTTGGTTGTCCATATAGCACTACAGAACCGATTGGAGCCAAGCAGTGAATATACAATGGTGCTAAATCTTCTTCTCCTTCGACAATTATTACAACTGAATCCTGACTCGAAATAGCCTGTTCGACAGATTGCAGCAGGGATGGTGTCAAACTACCTGCCGGATTATTGGCATGTATTATTCTCTCGAACTGACTTGTATCCACTAAGCGATCTTCACTAAGAGCAACCCTCTTGGTCATTCCATCGATTAAAGCAATATCTGGCGTTATTTCCATTTCCAATAACGTTCTAACCGTCACATCACCAACTGCAATTATTGCTCCTTTTTCGGAGGGTAGGCTCTCCAATGCAGAAGACATGGCAACCTCTGGTAGTTCTTCAGGGCCAGGGAATATATTACCCATTGGTGTTTTTAATTCCTTATCTAAACCAGAATGCATCTTCAAAATACAATCTCGTTGTATTGATTCAATCCAAGAATTACCATCTTGATCTATTGTGCCACTTCTAATTCTAGATGAACTAAGAATTAGGCCGTAAGAATCTATGATATGTGGAACTTCAATTATTTGAAGTGCTGATAATCCGTTTTTAGTTCTTAATTCATTAATTTGCGTACATGTGGGAATTGTTTCTTCAGTAGCAACTATTGAATCTGCAATGGTATGGGTTGCTGCTGGCCCAAATTTATTATTTAATGGGAATATCTTTATTTTGAAATATGAGTGTTCTGATGCCCAATCGAGAATCTTGTTTACTCTTGTGTCATAGTCTTCAATAAATACAGACTTTTGAACGGCTAAATCATTCGTAGTAACATGGACTTCTACTATAGAAGAATCACGACATGCTGCAGATAATAATAATTTATGCCCTGTATGGAACCTATCAAAAGTACCTCCAACCAAACAACATTGGAAGCGTTTGGCTGAGTCCATGAAAAGCGGTGTAACTCATTTGCTCTTTGAGTGCATCGCTATAATTATTGAAAAAAATCATATTTGCCAACGTTTTAGAAAAATACAAGCAACTGTGCCCCGACACCTAACGGCCTATTTCATCGCAATGCTCCAAGGCCTGACCCTCGGTGTCAGGACGTGCTGTCCGGAAGGGTGGTTGTCTTGTGCTCATTCTGTCGTCACACAAGGACCCATAACCAACCAGTTGGTTTACCGCTTTTGCACCAAAGGTCATTCCTCGAAAGGTCACTTCGGTCTTCGATAGCGGACCGTACCATTAGTATCAGACTTCATTGCAATTTCACAGTAGCTCTGCCAGATGTTGCGGGTACGGCGAGTTGACGTGAAAACTATACTTCTTCAAGTGTTCTATTGAGATCTTATCAGACATCTATTGAAATATCTAGCAAATAACAGTGAACCGACATTGATATCGCCTAATTTCAAAACCTCAATCCCCATATCAGGCCATTCAAGAATATCTCTAGCCAACCAGCCAACATGTGGATGAATCCTACCAACTGAGTTGGTTTGATTGTTTTCTAGATTCATGACCATGTCATAAAGATCTAATAATGCTGGTTTACCATCTCCTTCCTCTAGTATCAAAATTTGTAAAACTTCATCTGAACTAGGTAAACTTTGAGAAAATATTTCTTGATACCCCGGGGGTCCGCAGATTTCACCTTCAGGTCGAGCTAATAATGCTGGCCATGGAAGAAAGTTATCCAGTAGCCATCGTCTTCCAGATGAAGAATTTAGTTGTAACTGTAACCAATTCTTTGCTTGATTTCGCCACCATTCAAACGGCAGGAGTGTCATGAATTTCCTTGATTGTTCGACCGAAATCGGTTTATTTTCTTTTAATGATTCAATAAACTCGCCCCATGAAAATAGTAATGAATTAGTTGGATGGACTTTGGAAGCTTTCAGAAAAGTAGTAAGTCTTTCCCTTTGAGTAATTGAAAGTGTTCCGATCTTTGGAAAAATGTTAGGAAGAACTTTTTTCGCTTGCCTAGGTGAATCTAGCCATCTGTCAATACAGGATTGTATTAATGATTGGAAATCTTTACTTAATTTATTTGACCCAATTAATACTGCCACTGAGAACCAATTGCCAACTGATTTATCAAGTAATAGTTCTTCATGTTCTAACAATTGTTCTTGGTTAGATAAATATCTGTTCGATAATGTATCCAATGCTTTAGTTTGCCATTCCTTGCTTGCATTGGGTAATGAAAAAAGTATATCTTTAGTTGTAGTTTTGTCAATAGGCAATAAATCGGCCCAACCCTTTGGCAGCTCACTACCGATCCTAACCCATCGAGAATTACGAGATCCCAAAGGGGTTGCAATCCATGCAGCCAATGGGTTTTTTGCCTCAATTTGATTGGCCCAAGTTTCATCTCCTTCAGGATATTTCTCTAGAGAATTCCAAATCTTTTCACGGAATTTATAATCCTTAGAGTCATCACTCATAGCACTCAAATTCCAACCTTCACCAGTAATCGCTTCATTGAGTTCAGCAGCCGTTTTGGGAATTACGTCGTATACATTATTGGAAAACGATTCCCCATCATACCTCGATAACTCAAGTTGTAAAGATTGTTCGCGAGATAATATCAATTCTACTTCTGCTAATTTAGAGAGTGAACGTAATTGCGTGGTGGAAGTGGAAAGTGTTGAAAAATCACCAATACGAGTAACTAACATCCGGCATAGGTTTGATGATAGCACCCTCTCAAGCAATTCCTTATTTGTAGAAACCGGCCACATCCATTCGATAATAAATTCAAATGAACTATTTGATAAAATCCATTCTATCAAGGCTTTGGCTCCATTTTCTGAGAGACCTTTGACATCTATATTATTGGAAATCTCCTCAGTCCATTTACATTCACCAAAATCTTTGATTAATGCCCTATGTATCGAAATTGTAGGAGATTCTGTAACTCTGCCAAGAAGAAAGTCCTTTACTGATTTTGCCAACATGTCTACTTTATTCTGTTTCATTCGAGGGTGTTGCTGCTTAAACCAGTAATCTAAACAATCAATTGGTAAAAACCTCTTTTCCAAACGAGTTGTTGGACTATCTCGTATCAAGACTGCACCTCGTGAGAGTGAATTTATGGCCAATGATACGTCAATTTTTGAAGATAGATGGGCATGTATTCCAAATGAGGGTGAAACTAGATACTTAGATCCAATCACATTTCCTAAAACATTATTCCCAGAAGATAACTTAATTGGCAATGTTGGAATTTCTTTGGGAATCGAAAACCATGTCCCTGGCGCAATATTCCATGGTTTCTCAAAATCAAAAAGATATGCACGAACAATTATGATATATTGTTTATTTTCAGTCCAATCATCCAATGTACCTTTCGACTGTAATTCCTGTTTCTGAACTTGCTGGTATGTATTGATATCGTACCACTTAGGTTGGGATTTCCTAATTGTAGCCCATCTTACCCCTACATTTCCGATGGAAAGATAATTACCATATTGATCATAATCCATCGGATCAATTGGTAATGAAATTAGGCTTGAAGGGGTATTATTGACATAACCAATAAGTAGCATTGGACCATTTGAATCTAACACTATAGCATCCTTATTGTCAGGAATTTGTTTTACATATGTTTGTAAACAAGCCACTGCATCTTGTTCTAATCGTTTCCGGCCTTGTTGGGTAATCCGATGTATTGCACCCCTAATTCCAGTGAAATCATCTCTTAATATATCACCAGAATCTCTCAACTGCCTAAGAGCGAGTGATGCGTGAGGCATTCTTAAATCGAGGGCTTGCGCAATATCGGATACTGAACCACCAGCATCTATTAGCCATTCAAGAACCCGTTTATGATAACTACTTCTTATTCTTTTACCAAACATTATAGTCACCTTGTAGATGCCTAAAAGGGCATCATTGATAAATCTTACATAAAATAACTTATCTAGTTACTTATAGTTACAAATTCCCTATGGAAAGTAAAAAATAACTTACACTCGCACAAGTTTAGTTCTTTTTTTACACCGAAAAGAGTCATCTAATGTAACCAACTGCTCAAAGTTGGAGGTAGTATTATATCAGCGACCGCTGTCATGTCAAATAGTGGCAAATATTCCAATGGTATTGGCTGCGTGACAGTGAGATGAAAAATTATGAAAACTACTAGAATCCGTGAAAAAATAAAAAAATTTTTAGGTGACCGCCCAAGAAATACTGCAGAGATTCTAGAACACATCAATAGTACCATGCGTCATGGTACAACAAGTCAGCAACTAGGTAATGTCCTATCCAAGGATAAGGATATTGTCAAGGTTGGATATATCAAGAGATCAGGAATCCTATCTGGAGGATATGATATCTGTGAATGGGCAACTCGAATATGGGTTTCATCCAATTGCCCTGGATGGGAAGAAGGCACTCCAATAATTATTGATCATGACGGTAATGTCACCACCGGATCTTCAAAATTAAATCGTGATTTCTAATTACTCAATCTTACTTAACATTCTGTGAAAGTGAAAAATACCTTTCTCCATTGTGGGAGAATACCTACCACTGTCGTAGTTATTCGACTCCATTCCCTTTTGGCAGGATTCAACGATAAATTGGTCTTCCAATTCTACCTTGTCCAAATCTCCACCAGCACCTTTACCCAGTAAGTTAGAATCTCTTACAAATCCATAATAAGAAATTTCCGTAGTATCGACTGTTTGTGGACTTACTACATTCAAGGAAAGACCCCAAGGATAGAAATTAAACATAACATTTGGATAAAGCCACCAATAATATGCTGCAATATTTCTACCACTATCTCTATGGCCGGAGGGTATTTTAAAGCATTCTTCTCCTTCTTTGGCAATCCCAATCTGTAATACTCCACCCTCAAAAAGTTCGGTCTCGTATTGATTAAAATCTAATACGTCATTGAGATCTTTGTGTACGAATGGAATATGAAATCCTTCCAGATAATTATCGACATATAATGCCCAATTAGCCTTTATTTGGTAATTCCTTTCCCTCGAGGCATCATATGAGAAATTATCAATTTCTAGAAATGACATTCTTTCACTAATCTGGTTTATCCATTTAGATAATTTCTCATCTGAATTAAGACTTACAAAAATCAAATTATTCCATTGCTCTAAATTATGAGAGTTTAAGTTATCATTTTTGGAAGGAAAATCAATTGCTTGTTCAAATTCCGGCATGTTTTTCATTACACCATCAAGAGAAAATGTTCTTCCATGGTAAGGGCAGATCAATGTTTTCTTGCATTCAACTTTATCTTGAAGAATCATTCCCCGATGCGTACAAATATTGGAAAGACAACTATACCCCTGTTCATCCTTAGTAACCAATAATGGTTCATTACCAATTTGGAACGGTTTTATCATATTCAATTCAAATTCCGAGTCATGGCCAATATATTTCCACTTAGATTGAATCGATAAAAGAATTCTCTGAAATAGTGATTCATCTGTATAGTAGCTCGATGACAGAGTTTTAGCCGTTCTAATATCAAAATCGACTGCCACCATGTTAAGCGGTATGAGTGATTAGTTTTGGAACTATTGAAATCAAGCATTATAAATTGACAATGCATCTTCAACAGATGCTCCTTGGCAAATAATGGCATGACATGCTGCAGTCATACGTACTGCTTCTTCGGTTTCCTTCTGATGAATATTACGTCCAGTTGCAGCACCACTACAATCACCTATGTTCATTTGTTCCCACAACCTTTGAAGGAAAGCTTCTGGCTCTAGAGTGCCTCCCCCTGAACAGATAATTCCTGTGCGACCTGCTGCTTGAGCCGCTATTGCCAAAGATTCAGATTGAGACATTCCATCCCATGCTCTAGGATAATTTACCTTAGCGAAATCTGCACCAATACATCCAGCAACGCCGGCTGCACCGGAGATTAACTGTGGATCTTTCTCATCAGTAACCGCTTTTCCTCTTGGATACATCCAAACTACTGAGATCATCCCTAATTCATGGGCCTGTCGAATAAATTGTGCAGCCTCGGAAAGCATTTCATGTTCAAATTCACTACCTATGTAGATAGTATATCCAATTCCGACCACATTTATCCCATTATGAACTAATGACATTACATCATCCATATCCCATAGTGCCTGAGAAACAGGATCTCTTTGACTTGTCTTTATCATGTGAGATTTAGAATTCAATTTTACTAGGTAAGGTAAATCAGGAAAATCTCTTGCATAATGAGATATCAATCCTAATTGACCTGCAAGAACTCCAATCGTCCCTTGATCATGACACCTTTGTCCAATTTGGAACAAATGCTTAGGGTCATTAGAAGACAGTGGTATAGTGTTACCACCATCATAAAAGTCATCATTAAGATGTTCAATTTTCTGATCACAGGCAAATAGATTCATTTTCCCTGTACCAGATGTTGCTGCATCCATATTTTGAATATAGGTTTCAACCAATTCGTCTGGAACATCTGCTGGAACATTATACTTAGACATCATTACCACCTATCTTTATTGAAAATTATTATCAGTTACCTGTGAAATTTGCTACTCGCTTTTCTACATAAGCAGCGATTCCTTCCTTTCCATCACTGCTGTTGAATAGTGATGCTTGTAGTTCACGTTCTAGAGCCAAATGATATTCAAATGGAATCTCAGGACCTGTTTGACAAGATCTTTTGATGTTTCCAACTGCCTTAACAGCCTTATTTGGCAGAGTAAATTGACTACACCAATCAAGAACATCTCTACGGAAATCTTCAGCACTACCTTCCCAAATATGATTTATTAGATTACAAGAATGGGCATCCTCAAAAGACATTAGTTCTCCTGTGACCATCATTTCCAAAGCCTTTGCTTTGCCAATCAATCGAGTTAAACGGGCGGTTCCACCTGTTCCAGCAAGTACTCCCAAATTAATTTCAGGCAGTCCAACTTTTCCAGAATTCTTTCTTGCGATTCGAATATCTGCAGCCATTGCGATTTCAAGTCCACCACCGACAGCGTGTCCATTAATTGCACAGATTACCAATTTTGAGGTTTGCTCAAGACGGGAAAGTGTTTCATTAGCGTGTAAGCAGAAATTATATTTGAAACCAGGGGTGACACTGTTTAGCATTTGAATTGAAGCGCCTGCTGAAAAGAACGATGCTCCATTACCAGTCAAGAGAATACAAGTGACGCTATCATCGAAACGGGCTTTGACTATTGCTTCGTCGATATCACGCATCATACCATGAGTATAGGTATTTGGTGAACGGTCATTTGGACCATCCAAAGGAGCACCTGCAGAATTGGAGGTTAGTTCAATTACAGCAATACCGTTTTCAGTAACTCCATAATTTACTAATCTATTTGGCATTGGCTCAAGTTTCAATCCATAAAGGTCGCTCATAATTCATCCCAAAAGGAAATACATTAAGAACAAATCGCACACTAATTTTCACTCAAAGGCTTAGATTCCGAATCATCATTGAATGATGTTTTACCACCACTCCGGCGTACTTCGTTCCATTGTTTGGAAATTTCTTCAGCCTGATTCGATTGTTGCCATACATCTCTTTTCAGTGCCTTTCTAAATGGCATACGCCTTACTCCCCTACCCATTGCTTTAGGATCTTTTACCAACATAAAAGGGCTAACAATTCGGTAAAGCAGTCTCTTTAGTAATGTGGGCTTGAATAAATTACCAATCCAAATCAAGCCATCGCCACGCTTATCTTGATTTTTCATCCATGAGCGGCACATCCTTTTGAACATACCATCTCCAACTCGATTCATCAACCATCGATTAGCCACACTAGTCTTAACATAAGGCATCAATTGCTTTCTGACTTCAACTTCATAGTCACATTCTCCAAGAATATCCTTAGCAGCTAGAACGCCTGACCATATCGCCATTCTCATACCAAATCCCCACATGAAATCTTGTAAACCTCCTGATTCGCCAACATAGTATCTTCCATCTTGCTTGTAATTACTATTGATGGTAAAGTCTCCTTTCCCACCGACTCTTTTTATCGGTTTACGATTAAGTCCCGGGTAATGATTATCATACCATGCAATCGTTTCATTAAGAAATCTATCGCTCTTCTTCTGCTTTCGCCATAGGCAGGTACAGATCAAACCTATTCCATCAATGATGATGAGATATGAATAAGCACCAGGTGCTAACTTATCATTGAGTTGAAAACCGATATGATTTGGATGATCAGTATGGAAAATTTCACCATATGCAACCGCTGAAGTACCTTTAGGACCGCATGCTATAATTTGACAATCCTCTTCTTTAACTCTAGATTTGTAGTGTATCTTGACGCCAGCAGATAATGCTTGACGTTTTATTCCTTGATCGATTGTATGGCTTGAAGTTCCACGCTCTACTATCCTGTATGCAACCTTAGAAGATTTAGCCTGAGTAATTTCGTCATCCGGATGGATTAGGTCAACTACTTTGAATTCAGTTGCCTTGAATTGTGAAATATCAAATCCCCAATCCTTCAACTGGTCGAAAAAGTCAACACCCATACTCCAGTTTTCTAATGCTTGGAAATCACCATCAAATCTTGCACCTGAATCATCACGTATATCGTGAACATGCACTTCTCTACCGGCTTTGGCAAGTATTGTTGCTGCCGCTAATCCTGAGAGTCCCGCCCCCATGATTTGTATCGGCTCTTGCCCGGCCATGAATATCGCATGTATGAGTGAGGTTTGAATGATGCGTTTCTCTCGCATCATCATGAGCGGGCATATTTTGATTGAAAATGCCCCTGAAATAATAGATTCTGGAGGTTTGAAAAAGCGTATGAATCTAGAAGGTTGTGGAGCAGTTGTATCTTTTCTTGGAATCACACGTGGAGAAGAAAATGGAATTCAGGTAATTCAACTAGAATTCGATGCTTGGTTAGAACAACTAAGCGGAGTTCTCCATGAGTTAGCCGAACAAGCAATACAAAAATTTGAAGTTTTAAGTATAGCCATGGCACATAGAATTGGTATTGTAAAAGCAAGTCAAGAGATTGTATCTATTCATGTAGGTAGTGCTCATAGAAAAGCTGCATTCAAGGCTTGTGAATGGTTGATTGATGAACTAAAAGAACAGGCACCTTTATGGAAAAAAGAAGTCACTGAAGAAGGCGAAGAATGGAAGTCGGGTTTAGGTTAGGATGTGGAATAATGGAAAAAAAGATTAATGCAATTGTTGAGATTGGAGAAAAACCAATACTGGAAAGAAGAGCGAAAGCAACAGGATTACTTCGGTTATCTGAAGAATCCATATTTGCAATAAAAAATAATCGCGTAACTAAAGGAGATGTAGTACAAGCTTCAACCATTGCTGCTATTCAAGCAGTAAAGGACACCCCTAGAATCATTCCGCATTGTCATCCAATACCACTTGAAGGGTGTAATGTAGAATGGACTTGGGAAGATGATCACCTTCGGTGTACTGTTTCGGTTTCTGCACACTACAAAACCGGAATCGAAATGGAGGCTCTAACCGGGGTGTGTGCTGGATTATTATGTGCCCTAGATATGGTCAAGTCATTTGAGAAGAATGAACAAGGGCAATATCCTGAAACCATGATTTCGGATATTAAAATCGTTGAAAAGTTCAAATCTAAGCAATAGTCACCAACCGTTTCATTGATGGAATGAACGCGCACGCCTTATCTCATGGGGAGTGTCTCAGACCTAGCGGATCATTTTCTGGAAGCGGTAGATCAGGCTGCAATTGCAAGTGCAGCATGGCGTGGAAAGGGCGATAAAAATGCTGCAGACCTAGCTGCTGTTGAAGCAATGCGAAATACGTTTGATAAAGTTCCCTTTGATGGTAGAGTTGCAATTGGAGAAGGTGAAAGAGATGAAGCCCCAATGTTGTATATTGGTGAACAATTAGGTAGTATGATTGGACAACCAAATGTGGCACAGATTGATATTGCTGTCGATCCGTTAGAATGCACCAATAATTGTGCATCAAATTCTCCTAACTCGATTGCTGTACTTGCTGCTGCACCACGTGGGACTTTACTCCATGCTCCAGATTGTTATATGGAGAAAATCGCTGCAGGTCCTGAACTTGCCGGACATATTAGTCTAGAAGGAGATGTATCCTACAATCTAGAACAGGTTGCTAATGTATTGGATAAACCAATTCATGAGGTCAAGGTTATTGCATTGGATCGTGAACGCCACATTGAGTTATTCAAAGAAATAAGAAATGTTGGCGCTGAACTTCATTTGATTGGAGATGGTGATATTTCTGGAGCGCTTTGGGCGGCTCGCCCAGAAGGCGAATTCGACTTATTGATGGGAACTGGAGCGGCACCTGAAGGTGTTATTTCTGCCGCAGCTATTCGTGGCATTGGAGGAGTCTTTGAAGGGAAGCTCGTATTCCGTTCACCCGAGGAAGAAGCTCGTGCAGAGACGATGATTGATGATGATTTAACTCGATTATGGTCGGCCAATGATCTATGTAAATCGGATGATGCTATTTTTGTTGCCTCTGGAGTTTGCGATGGATACTTACCTGGTGTCCAAGTTGATGGAGACCAAATCAAAACTTTTGCTGAATTAATCGATGTTGAAAAGGGAACTATTTCCCGACATGATAGAATTCATTGAGAAAGAGTGATTAGATGTCCGAAATAATTCGAATAGAGATTCGATTACCTGACGGACATTGGGCAGGTGATGCTTCTAGAAAAAGTCCTTCTTCAACTTTAGAGATTGTTGAAACAATGCCACTTGGAAAAGGTCGAGGTACAGCCCAAATCTCCACAGATTCAGACTTATTGAAATTGATTCACACCCTACCTGAAATTGAAAGCGTTCAAATTCTTAGTGATGAAAGTGCTTCGGTTCAAATCGCTAGTGGTGGTGGTGGATTCATTCGACCTCTCAGAGTGGTAGGACTAGTACCAAAAACACCATTTTCGGTAATTGATGGATGGGTGAATTGGACAATTCAATGCACATCTGAACTTAGGATTGAATTTATTGAAGAGTTAAAGAAAGCAAAGTTACCTTATCGAATAAAATCTACTAGAGTAAGTGGAAAGGGATTATTGACAACTAGACAATTAGAGGTGTTTGAACTTGCTAATAATAAGGGATACTGGAAATCTCCACGCAAAATCAATTTAACACAATTATCTGTAATATTAAATATCTCTAAATCAACCTTATCGGTAATGTTACATACCATAGAAGGGAAAATAGTCGAAGAATTTTATGATGATATCCGTCAATGATGAATACGAATATGTTCGCAAAGGCCATAAGGATAACACCCCCGTCTGCTAATCATGGACAACCTGCCAAATACATGGGAAGACTGGATTGCAAATTTCGAATTATGGCAAGACAGAGTTGGATTTGATAAGAATTGGCTAGGAGACTTCAATCTTTCAATTCAATTTGACTGGGAACGTGCTGGGGATGTCATCGAATATGGAGATTATCAAGGTCGTGCCAAATGGGAGCGATCACTACAAGTTCCTCAGCAAAGTATGAGAGATGCTCTAATTGCAATGATTACCGTACAAGGTGATACTGAATTCGCTTCTGTCGAACAGCAACGACATCTTCTGGCTTCTGCTCCTACTGACTATGATCGATATGCTGCTGCTCGTATTATGGCTGAAGAACAACGTCATGGATGGCAAATGTCCTATCTTCTAATGACTTACTTTGGCCAACAAGGTCGTCGTGAAGCACAAAAACTGCTGGAACGTAATGCCCAAGATGGAGATAGGTTACTTGGTGCTTTCAATAGACCTATGCCGCATTGGCTAGACTTTTTCTGCTACACTATGTTTGTCGACAGAGATGGAAAGTTCCAGTTGGGAATGCTTTCAACTTCTGCCTTTAAGCCTCTAGCAGCTTCAATGGGACCTATGCTCAAAGAAGAATCATTCCATTTAGGAACTGGTTCTAATGGCCTACGTAGAATTGTCAAAGCAGGAGTAATACCATTAGATATGCTTCAAAGATATTTCAACAAATGGGTTTCAACCGCTCACGACCTGTTTGGAGTAGATGCCTCTTCTTCTGCCCACTGGGCATATGTTTGGGGAATTAAAGGACGTTGGGATGAGCGTAAAAAACTAGATTCTGGTATTGATGTCGATAAAGAGACTCTGAATGAAGAAGCAAGAAGACACTATCATGAGGAAATTGTTGGCGAAGTTGAAAAGATTTGCAAGCACTTACCTAAAGGAAGTCCAATGCTTTATGTCCCTCATGAGAATTTTAATCGTGATATTGGAGTCACAAAGCGACAAAGATATACTGTTGAAGGTAATAGTTTTGAAGGGTCTGATGATGAATGGGATGCCTACATTATAGCTCACCTTCCTACTAAACAAGACGAGGAGAAATTGAAAGAGATTTTCGAACTCGAATGGATTGAAAACAAGCCAATGTCAACTCGTCAAATCGAATCGGGTATTGGCGCTACTGCTTGATATTCTTTGAGGGAATTTTATGATTCCAATTCCTCTATACGGAATAGATGTGGAAATGTGTGAGCATTTTTATTCTAAATTACCAGGATTAGTTGCTGATAGCATAGATGATAAAGATTATGCTAAAGCGATTTACTCAATAAAAGAAAAGGCTTCGATTGAACATGTATTTGTTTCTGAAAGCTGGTCTAAAAGGTCTCCACAAGTTTGGCCTGAAGACATCATGATAGAAATCGAAATGATTCTTCAAACCATTAGTTATCCAGATGTTTCCTTATTGGAACATCTGTTAACTCTTGATGGGATTGATACAAAAAGAGTTTCTGAATGGGTGCACTTTTCGACAAACCTATATCCAATATATAGTGAAAAAGCTTGTGAAACTCTGACCAGTATGGGCTTAGAGACTCCATTCAAATTAGATGATATGGCTAGTTATGGGCTATATGTTTCTCGTATTGAAGGCCTGAAGATATATGCTCCTGCAGATGGATTACCAGAAATTGGCCTTCCAAGGTCACGCATGCTCCAATTAGGTTTGGAGAGATTTGAATGAAGCACTTTCTAACTCATTTCAAGTTATTCGTAGTTGCTGCTATCTGGGGTTTTGGCTGGCCTGCTGGTCGAATCATAGCAAATGATATTCCACCATTTGTTGCTTCTTGGATAAGATATGTAATTGCAGTTATTTGTTTCCTACTTTTTCTGCGTATAACAAATCAATGGCTAATTCCTACAAGAGGTGAATGGAAAAGGTTAGCAATGATTGGGTTCTTTTCTACCTGTGTGTATCAAGCCTTCTTTATGTTCGGAATGAAGTATACCGCTGCAGGGGACGCTTCTCTGATGATTACTTTTAATCCTTTTTTTACTGCATTACTGGCCATCTTTTTCTTGAATGAAAAAATGAATTTAAGATTGGCGATTGGACTTATAATGGGTTTGATCGGAGTCGGTATTTTGTTCTATTACTCACCAAATGTAGATATTTCATTCACACATAGGGCAATTGGGGATTTGTTAATCGCTGGAGCCGCTTTATCATGGGCCTGTAATACAATACTGATGAAGAAAGCCATGATTTTACCTCCAATTGACTCAGAAAAGCCACTTTCCCCACTTCATCTTACTGTATGGTCTTCAGTTTTGGGATTATTTTTCCTTACACCCATAATGGCTATTGAAACAATTCAATATGGGATTCCTGAACCTTCTCTGAATGGTTGGATATCAATTATATTTCTTGCGATATTTTCAACAGTCATCTCGTATGTCTGGTTCGCTGATGGAATTCTAACTATTGGAGCGGGTAGAAGTGCACTATACATCTACCTTGTACCACCATTTGGAATATTTGGAGGATACTTATTACTGGATGAGAAATTAGGTTCTTCACTAATGATTTCGTTTATTCTAATTGTAGGAGGGGTTTTATTGGCCCAAAGTAAAAACTCAAAACTCAAGGAAGCATCATGAAGTCAAACCCCTTGGCTTGAATATGGAGATACAAACTGTAGCAGTTATTGGTGCAGGGACAATGGGTGCTGGAATAGCTCAAATCTGCGCTCAGAGTGGTTGGAAGACTAACTTATTTGATGCCTTTCCAGAAGGTTTGGAAAAAGGTATGAAACGAATAGATGAATTTTGGAATAAGGGAATAGAACGAGGTAAAACCACAGTGCAACAAAAGCAAGAATGGTCAACTAATATTTTTGCTATCTCTGATTTGGAATCGGCAGTCAAGGAAGCGGATCTAGTAATTGAAGCGGTTCCTGAGATTCCTGAACTAAAAAAGTCTATTTTCTCCCAATTAGACAAATTTGCTCCACAACATGCGATTTTGGGAACAAATACTTCCTCACTTTCTATTGCTGAAATAGCTGCGAGTACAAAAAGACCTGAACAGGTTATTGGTATGCATTTCTTTAATCCAGTTCCAATAATGAAACTACTTGAATTAATTAAACACAATTCTACCAGTGAGGAAACCATTCAAGCCGCTAAATCCGCTGGTGCTGCGATGGGTAAAACCTGTATTCTAGTCAAGGATGTTCCTGGTTTTGCAACAAGTAGGTTGGGTGTTGTTCTAGGTAATGAAGCAATAAGAATGCTTGCAGATGGTGTTGCTAGTGCCAAGGACATCGATACTGCAATGGTTTTAGGATATAAGCATCCAATGGGTCCATTAGCACTTACGGATTTGGTTGGGTTAGATGTACGTAGAGATATTTTGAAGAACCTAGAAATTTCTTTTAATGATGACTCATATGCACCACATCCATTATTGGAAAAGTTAGTTTCACAAGGTCGATTGGGTAAAAAGACCGGTAAGGGGATTTATGATTGGACAAGTGGAGAACCTAAAGAAACCCAATTACCAGAATAATCAATCAAATTTAGGTTTTCTTTTATCTAAAAATGCAGAAACACCTTCTTTGAATGCTGCAGTTGTTCCTGCCGCTTCAATCAATGTCCTTTCATGTCTCAAATGCGTTTCAAAGTCATTTACTGATTGGACATCTAGTAGATGTTTAGTTGCTTCCTTTGTGTGCTGACCCCATGAACTCCATAGAGTTGCCATTTGGCATGCTTTTTCAATAAGTTCATCACTCTCAACCAATTCATCAATTGCCCCATATTCAAATGCTTGTTGTGCTGACCAAATTGAATTTTCAAAAAAGAAACGGCGGCTAATCTGTGAACCAACCAACTGTGGAAGAAGCCAGGTAGTACCACCGTCGGGTGATAATCCCATACCGGAATAAGAAGCTGCCATTTTGGCACCCTTAGAAGCAACTCTTGCATCACAAGCAAGTGCCAAACCAAGCCCACCTCCTGCACATGCACCATTTATTGCTGCAATACAGATAGTGGAAGATTGTCTCATTCTAAGCAATAATGGATGAAGTATTCCCGTTAATTTACGTATAAGTAGAGGTGCATCATGATCTTCTATCGATTGAGCAAATGCTTGAATGTCTGCTCCAGCAGAAAAAAACTTTCCTTCACCTGTTAGTACTAGAGCCCTGATATTAACATCGCTAAGAGCAGTGTCGATTGCATCAGCAATCATAGGTAAGAATTCTAAAGAAAAAGACTGCTTTGAAGTTTTACCGGACATAGTTATGACACTAATACCATTGTCTGATGTATCAATTAGTACTGGCAATACCTCACCTCAAAGTTTAATGTTGACATTCTTTACCTTGGTATAAAATCTCAAAGCATCTTGGCTTTGTTCTATTCCAATACCAGATTGTTTCCATCCAGTAAATGCTGTTTGAGGGAATGTAATTGGATACTCATTGATAGAAACCATTCCCGATTCTAAGTCTCTAGCCATATTATGGGCACGACTGAGGTTATTTGTCCAAATGCCATTCAATAAGCCGAACTGAGTATCATTGGCCAATGATAATGCTTCACTATCCTCGGTAAACTTGGTTACCGCTAATACTGGTCCAAATAATTCTTCTTTGAATAATAGGTTGTCACTTGAGACATCGGTTACTACCGTTGCTTCCATAAATGCTCCTTCCCCGTCTATCGCTTTTCCACCACATCGAACTTTGCCACCCATGGCCAATCCGGATTGTAATTTTTCTAATACTTCATCACGATGACTTTGGTGAACAAGACTTCCAATTCGAACTCCTTCTTCCATACCAGGACCAACTTTCCACTTAGCAACCTCTGCAACTACTGCCTCAACCAATTCATCATGGATATCTTCGTGGACAATAAGTCTAGAACCTGCCCAGCACATCTGTCCTGCATTCATGAAAATTCCGAAACAAATCGCTTTGGCTGCATATCTTAAATTTGCATCCGGAAATACGATATTAGCACCTTTACCGCCAAGTTCCAAAGTTACAGGAGTCAAGTTCTCGCTGGCTTTAGCCATAACTGCTTGTCCAGTTGGAACTCCACCTGTCAGTACTACTCCATCAACACCAGCATGTCCAGCAAGTGCATCTCCAATTAAACCGCCTGAACCTGTAATGATCTGTAGGACTCCAGATGGCAAACCTACTTCTGCTTCCTCCATTTTCTTAGCCCAAGCCAAAAGCGAAAGAGGTGTCCAAGAAGCTGGCTTTGCTATAACAGTACAACCCGCTGCTAGTGCAGGAGCAATTGAGCGGATAGCAAGTTGTAATGGGAAATTCCAAGGAACTATGTGAACAGTAACTCCTAATGATTGTCTAAGAGTATAATTCAAGCGGTTTCCTGGAACAGGAATTGTACTGCCTTCGATTTTATCTGCAAGTCCTGCAAAATATTCCAAGGTCCATGCACCATAACGAATTTCTGAAAGTGCTTCACGGAATGTTTTACCATTATTTTCTGATTCTATCTTGGCTAATTCTTTGGCAGCCCCATAAGTTGCAGCAGCCATTTTATTGAGTATTCGACCTCTTTGGGCTGGATCAATATTCTTCCAAGATGATTCTAAAAATGCTTTCCTTGATGCTTCTATACATCGTTCAACATCAGCAATAGTTGCTTTGGGTACAGTGGCAATAATCTGACCTGTTGCAGGATTTATTACATCACTAGTTTCACTGTTTTCAGCATCGACCCACTTTCCTTCAATCGACATTTGTTGTGCGCTCATAAGCCGGCCATGTAGTGACCGTTGAAAGGTATTCGCTTCACATGAATGTTGCAAAATTGCAAAAATGTGCTCTGTAATGAGGTAAGACTCATCAGTAAAGACCACTCAATGTAGACTATGGCGCGTACGGTCGGGTTATCTCAGACAACTGCGCGAACTATTGCCGATAGGGCTCCAAGACTGCTAATAATCGCTGGAGCAACCGGTACTGGAAAATCTACTGCTGCATTAAAAGTCGCTGCTAAAAGTAATTTTTCTAGAATAATTTCAACCGATGCCATCCGTGAAATAATGAGATGTTGTGATACTGAAAATTCAGATTCCGCATTACACCGCTCTTCATTTTCGGTCGGTTCAGCAAATGATCCGGTAATCGACTGGCTAGATACATGCCAATCGGTAGAGATTGGAGTAGAAGCAACTATTGAGAGAGCATTGAGAGAAGGCATTGATCTTTTACTGGAAGGGGTACACATTGTTCCTAGTGAGAAATTACTGAGTTCATGGAGAGCTGCAGGCGGAATGGCACTAGGTATTATCATGGTTGTCAGTGATGAGAGTAAACATCAATCAATGTTACGTTCAAGAGATGCCCATTCATTTAGGAGGGCTGATAGATATATCGCCAACCTCCCCCGTATTAGAATAATTCAAGAGGGTTTAATAGAAAAATCAAAGATATCTAATTGGCCGATAGTTGATATCTCTAAAGTTAAAGACGATAAGGAGAGAATTGGGCACCTACTTGACCTAGCCTGGAATCAAAACCGTACTACACAGAGATGATGAAAGATATGTTGGTTTGAAGAGTTGTTGAACTATCTGAGACTCCTAACTCACCTGTAACAGACATTGAAGTACCATCGATATTAGTTATAGTGAAGTCAATAATTTTTACTTCGATTCCAATCAGTTCTCCATGATGTAATAAATCATCATGGACACTATCTAATGCTAACTGGGCAGATTCCATTCGTTCCAGACCTGCATCAATCCACATGATTGTCCTATTTTCAACTAAAACTGGAACAGCATCAATTACTTCTTGTGATGTTTGAATAACATCATTTGATGATGAGTCATCTGATTGAGTAAGACCTGCCACTTTAACACTAAAAACTGCCATGGAAAGTAAAGAAAGTAATAGTACGACTCCAGTAGCCAATAGCATCTGTGCTGCATCTCTTTCCTCTGAATCAATATTACGAGAATACATCAGGCACCACCTCCTATACTCCAAATATCGAGGGTTACTGTCCATAGATTCTCATTGACCACTACAAGGCTATGTACAGTGAACGTATTCCCAGAGGGGGTAGCAACCAGCCCATAAGGAGTAGCAGTGGCACTATTCTTTGCTAACCAGCAATTGCCCTCTTTCCCACTTAGGATTGCATCTTGTAATAACTGACAGACTCCTTCAAAATCACTATTATTGAGTAATTCAGTAAGCCTATTTTCCCCTTCTACCTCTGCTTCTAATCCCAATCCATAAGAGAATGCGGACTCACCTGCAGTTTCTAATGATGAATCATGCGCAATAGAACGAGAATCAGGAACATCAATTCTAATCAAAAATGTTGCAGACATAAAAAAAAGCCAAAATAATGTCACCATTTCTAGAATGTGAATCTGAGCATTTTCATCTTCACGCATAACATCAACTCCAGATCATTGGAGTTGGGATGAATGTCCCACCTGATGGATTTAATCCAATCATAAAGGATGAGTCAGAAGTAGTAACTAATTTAGTTATTGAGTATGCTGAATCGCCGATCAGCTCAGGGTTGAATACTAGAAGGTTAAATGCAATTAATGCAACTATAATCATCATTCCTGAATGCTTGAACCCAGAAGAAAATCTACCATTTGCCATCAATCCAGCCATGGTGCCATTACCTATTGCCTGCATTGTCACACCATAATAGAATACTGTTACGAAAAACAAGGGGTCGATTGCTCTAATGGTCATGTTTCCAATATTTGCTCCACCACTATCGCCTTCATCACCTGAATTTGATTTAGCAATCGCAGGAATAAAGATTCTACCAAGCAAGGTGATAACTCCTAAAAATACGAAATATGAAGTCCAAATAACTGCGATATATGATCCAATCGCCCTTCTTCTCTCTCCTTCCAAGAACTTAATCTCACGAGAATCATTGGCAGCAGTTACTAGAATATCTGATATTTTACCACCGGCTCTATCGGCTTCTGCAATCAATGTAATCGCTCTTTTAACCAAAGGTGTACCAACACGTTCGGCAAATTGCTTAATTACATCACTGAATTTTATACCCCAACTCAATTGGTCAGACATCTTCTTGACTTCATCATTCAATGCCCCATATTCAGACTTGGCAAGAGTTTGAACTGCCACTGTCATTGAGAGGCCTCCTTTCCAATACTCTGCCATATCACGTAGGAAGTCTGGGAATTTCTCTTCGACTTCATTCTTCTTTGCTTCGACTTTTTCCCAATAATACGATGCTGGATATATTAAAAAGAAAAAGGTCAGGCCAAAGAAGTTAAGGAATATTGTTGGCCTGAAGTCAAGTGGTCCAAGTTCAATTTTTGGACCTAACCAAAACGATTTATTATTCATGTTTGTTGGAATTCCGTCATAATAATCAACAGTTATATCAAATTTAGCAGAACCTAATTTCTTACCCTCTTCACTTGAAAGAAATACAACTTGATATCTGTTTCCCGAGTCCATATTTTCTATCGAAATTGAACAAACATCACTGTCTTTGCCGGTAGTTCCGTTAAAGAAATCTATAGTTTGCCCGTCTGAATCTCTAATAGCAGTAGTGTATTGTGTAGGGGTGGGTGCTGAAACATCACAGTTCATTTCTAATGGCTGAACTATGAATACGCCTTCTTTTAATTTGGCATCTGAGATTCCAGGAACATCAAAGGTTTTAGCCTTTGACTGGAAGTTTTCCCATGGTTGCTCAACCCAAGTTAATTGGTCGGGTCGATCTTTTAGAATAGCACATGATTGATTTGCTTCATATGATGGTTTTTGGGCTGAATTAAACTCATCGCCTATTTCATTTCCTAAACTATCAACTGCAGTTGCTCCACAGTATACATTGGTGAATATCGGCTCCCCATTTGTAGTTGGGATGAATCCGGAATTTGTAGCCCACATTACTCCTGAAGAAATTCCAAGAATTACAGAAAAGAAAAGGATGATGTATAAGTTTTTCAAGGTATTATCATCCCTTGGAAGGTCAAGTTCGACAACCATTTTCTTTTTCTTCTTATCACGAGCCATCGATTCACCTCCTACATTTCCTGCTCTTTACTGCTGATGTAAACCAATATAGCGTATGCTACGTGAATCATCGGTATGAAACCTAATACAATTCCATATAGCATACCTTCAGACATCTGGGCACCTGAACCAGATACCCAGAACATAATGACAAGCATGACAATCAAAAACAATGGCATAGCAACTGCGACTACGATGTATGATTCTGCCAGTAGTGCTATTGATTCGAGGAATTGTTGTAATCTGGTCCTATTCTCTCTCATGTAATGCTCAGACCGATTTAAGAAATATAACTTCAAATGACCTCCAGCAGTCAATGTACCTACCATGCCCTGGAAAAACTCAGTAAGCCAAACGGAAGCTGCTCTATCAACACTCATTTTAATCGCTGTTATCAGGTCATAACCTAATACAGTTACATCCCGATATATCAATCCAGCATCATCAGCTACATCACCATAAATATCGCTATTCATCGCTAAGGACCTGAAAATCTTGGCTGGTGTTGCATTGGCTGCAGACATAGCAGCGGTGTAAGATGCTGCATAAGGAAGGTATTTTTCGATTTGAGCGCCTCTACGGTCTGCTTCTCTTTTTGCTCCGCCTCGCACTAATCGGTATCCGGAATAAGGAATTAGTAGACCTCCAAAAATTATTATCAATCCCTTTAGAGTTTCTGGAAAGATTCTAGTCTCATATAATGGGCAGCCATTTCCTAATTTGGATTTGTCAATTAGTTCTGGCTCCCAATATTCCCAATCGAGGCAAGGATTAATTGTCAACGGATCTTGGAGATTTTCATAAAAAGAAATTACTCCTATTTCAGGGATGAAGAATAATGAAACGATTCCCCAACATACTAGGGCAATGGCCAAAGAAGTCATAATTACTGTCGAGAGATATACTTCGGGCATCATTCCCATTGAACCTTTAACTAGATTACTTGAGAGTTTAGTGTCTCTACGGGCTCGCTTTTTTAACATCCGACCTAAGATTCTATTACAGAATCTCTGCCAAGCGGTCAAATCCATATTTCTTACCCCCATCAACGTAGACCGTCAACACGAGCAAGTATCTCAGTTGGACGCACATAATATTCAGTGACAATTTGAGAAACTTGATCTGCTTTACGGATATCATTCAATACCATCCATTCAAGGATTCTCTTTCTTGTCCTCAATTCTCTACGCATATCATCTTGTGAGTAATTGAGTTTTACCATAATCTTTTCAAGAACATATGACTTACCACTAAAGGTAAAGTCATCAGTGTTTACGTCCCATCGGAACACCTCATTAGTAATCACTTCAAGAGAGTTAGGATCTATTCCTACAATTTCAACCAATTGCTTAGTTCTCCTAACACGGTTACCGTTAATTCTTGTTTGAATTTGGATACAACATGCTTCCAAAGCAGGTAGTAGTACACGTGGGATATCAATTGGCTTGTTTTCAAGTCTGTGAACTAATGACGGTACAGAATCTGCGTGCACTGTGGAATAAGCGCAGTGACCTGTAGCCATTGCCTGGAATAGAACATATGCTTCAGCACCACGAATCTCACCTACTATGATGTATTCAGGCCGTTCACGAAGAGCTGCCTTTAGTAATTCGAACTCACCAATCACACCTTCACTCGATTCTCCACCAAAACCTTGTCTTGTCAGGCCTGGAACCCAGTTAGGTTGAGGAATATTTACTTCACGAGTAGATTCTATCGATACAATCTTCATTTGCCAAGGGATAAAAATACACATTGCATTCAAAGTAGTGGTTTTACCTGAAGCAGTACCTCCAACGAATAGCATTGGGACTTCATTCTGAAAACCAATCCAAAGATAAGCAACCATGAGTGAAGACATAGTCCTAAAGGCAATAATATCTGCTGGTGAAAAAGGATCATCCTTGAATCTACGAATACAGAAAGAAGAACCACGTGTGGATACTTCGTATCCGAGTTTCATTACAATTCGAGAACCATCCATCAGAGTTGCATCCAATAGAGGGGATGCAACAGAAATGTGCTTACCACATCTTTGAGCAAGTTTAATGACGAATGATTCTAATAAATCATCGTTTGGCCAAACACATGTGGTTTCAACAGATTCGAACTTACGGTGATATGCAAAGATTGGTACGTTGGTTCCATCACAGGAAATATCTTCAACATTTGCATCATTCATCAATACATCCATCTGCCCATAACCAATCAAATCTCTCTTGAGGTAATAGAAAATCTTGGATTTTGACTTCTTATTGATTTTCATACCATATGCCTTGATTACTTTATCCATTGCAGTTCTAACATAAGCTTCTGGGTTAGCATCGATTTCTTCAATATTAGCGGTTAATGAACGAATGAAAATATCCATTATTTCATCGCGATAATCTTCTTCCTTCTTGGTCATTGGTGGTTCAATGATTTGATAAATAATGTTCAATGTCTGTCTATCTCTGACAACTCTAGCAAATGCATGCGGGGGTAGAACTGGGTATTTGTCGAGTTCATCGTATTGGGCTCTTTGTTGAGCTCGTTGACGTTTACCTCGGCCTCCTTTTTTTCTCGCCATACATCATTCCTCAGCCGAAGCATTTAGCCACATGCATTGGCCGACTATAACACTTCGCAGAAATCTTGACCTAAAATCGCCACCCTGCGAGCCAAAATCAAATGCCATAACTGCTTGATGTTAATTTTTAAAAGATTTAAACCAATTATTGCATGTTAAAATGAATTCTTGTAGTTCAGACTCATTCGGTAAAAGGACATCGGCAGATTTGATCAAATCGTCTAGTCCCCATCCTGTTTCTCGTTTTTCTCTAACTTCAAAAGCAGCGTAATCTCCATCTTCTGGCCGCCCCCTACTTTGTATTCGTTGGAAGCGAACCTTGCTAGCCGCAGTGATTGCGATGGTGGAAAAGTTAGCACCCCACCTCGAAAAGAAAACATCGTATTCTGCAATTCCCCGTAGACCCTCTATCAATACTATGTCATTGGTTGTAAGAAGTCCGTCAACTGCCTCGCACAATCGAATGGCTAGAATGTCATCACCATACTTTGAACGTAAATCGGCAGCCACTTCCCCAAATATGGCGGGTGAACCTTCATGCCCGCGGCTAGCCACTTCTGCCCTGACCATGTCGCCCATAGACAAAATAGGCACACCTTGACTTTCAAGTACTGCAGCGAATTCGCCTTTACCGGAGCCCGGCAATCCACATACTGCAAGTACTCTGCCCATGTTTTACCGTCGGGTTAGCGCCCTTCAACATATCCCTTATGCAAGATGCGGAGATAACTACCCATTGTGCATTAATTATCAAAATGGGCATCTCCCCAACGACGATCCATCAATTTCCAAAGTAATAATGACGCCAGTAAAAGGCCCACTGAAATCATAAGCATCCCCATATATCCTTGTTGTACCAAACTTTCATCATATATTGAGGCGGTGGCGGATAATCCGTCTTGGGAAGTCCTCTCCCACCAATTCCCATATAGAGATACATCTCCTTGAGTGAATGATAATAAAAATAGCCCCAATAGTGGCAATACGGTCCCCAACCAAAACCAAATCATTATAGAAGCATCAAATATAGCTTGATTTGGCCTTAAACCCATTAAGTAGGCCGTTAATGCTACGATATAAATCGAATTGGCAAACATAACGATAATGCTAGTAGGCAATGATGCCCATTCATCTAACCGCCATGCCATCAAAACTATGAAGATCAGTGAGATCCAAGATGTTGCTAGGAAGTAAACTACAACCTTGGCCCTAATTAGTTGTGGAACTCGTATTGGCAGCCCATTCATGAACTCTGATGAATCCAGTATAGTCAGCCAAGAATAAAAATTAAAACCAAAGAAACCAAGGAATGGTGCATAAGAAAGAAGGTTTATTGGAATAGGCGCATCTGCAAAGTCAACAATCCAAGCCATTCCAAGAAGCACAAGAAGTGGTATTGCATAAGATACAGTCATTTTCTTTATGGAACCTGAACGGAATAAATCAACAAATTCTTTAGCAACTATCAATTGAACCTCTCCCTTTCCTAAAAAGTTTAATCTATCATACATCGGCTTTAGCATGTCTCCCTTTTCCACCACACTAACATCGAAATCATCTATGATCAGTCGTGAGGAAAGGTATCCAAGAATGATGCAAAGTAGAAAATAAAATATAGCCATTAATACATTTTGAGACGATTGTACTTGGAGGCCTAATAAAAACCAGTTTAAGTCTAGTGCTCTAGTTCCAACACTTATCCCAAAAATAACAATTAGTATCGGCCCAATTACCGTATATGGTCTGCCTCGCATCCACAAGGCAGATACTAAAAATGAAAATACCAAGCCTTGTGCCAAAGTAATTACCATTGCGATCCAAGTCCAAGGAAGGCTACTAACCTCCAGAGGCGTATTTATCGAGGCTAGTGGTTCGAGCCCTATTCCAAAAAACATACCTACAATTATTGGACTCAAAATTAACAAAACATAAAAACATAAATCTTTGACAAAATACACAAAATGGGCCACAGAATTGGGTAATGGTTGAAGTGCTGGGGAAGCCAAAAGGAAATTCTTAGTTCCTGTTCTTCGAATCAAGGCGTCCCTCCCCATGAAGGCAAATGTACCCATACCCAAACTAAACATCAGCAGAGGAAGGTGTAAAGCAAATCGTAATTCTTGCCAAGTAAAGGTCTTGGATTCGATATCCTTGACATGGGCTGCTGAATCACCTACGAGGAATTGTAATCCAATTGTGGAAATCATAGTTATTAATGACAATAGGAGCGGGAATAGTATTATTTGACGTGCTTTGGCGAATTCAAGGTTCTTACGGAATTCTTCTTTAAACATCACCTTGAATGTCGCAATGAATGAGGCCCATCCTCTAATTGGAGTGTGAAGTTTTTGACCTGAAGAGCCAGTACCTAGACTAGTTGGATTTGTTGTGAACTCAACCTCATCCCAATCTTTAGATGAAATTATCACACCTGACAATTCTACTCCTCCTCGGAAATACCTTCATCGCTAAGTCTCTCTACGTCTTCAATTGAACGACCAACTAATCTTATGAATACATCTTCTAACGTTTCTTGACTGGAAAGTTTGAGACCCTTTACAGAACCTGCTGCTAGAACCTTACCATCATTTATTATCGCCATCCTATTACACATTCTTTCAGCCATTTCCAATACGTGTGAACAAAGGAAAATAGTTCCACCATTCGATACATGATCAAGAAGCCATTGCCTACATTTACGTTGATATATTGGGTCTAAATTGGCAAAAGGTTCATCTAGAAATAATAATTTAGGCCGATGAATGAATGCTGCTGCAAGCATAACTTTCTGCCTTTGACCCTTGGATAAATCCTTACACATTGTATTACGCTTTTCTTCAAGGCCAAACCAATCTAGCCAATATTCAACCTCTTTTGTAGAATTCTCTACGTTTCTAAGGGTTGCAACGAATTCTAGAAACTCAACTGGAGTTAAAAACGAAGGTGGTGATTCAGATTCTGGGACTATACCAATATTAGCCTTCAGTTTTTGTGGATTATCAATAGCATTAATTCCCAGCACCTCAATCATACCTTTACTAGGCCTTAATTGCCCAGTTAGGAGTTTGATAAAGGTCGACTTACCTGCTCCGTTTGGACCAAATACTCCAAAGAATTCCCCCGAGTATACTTCGATATTCAATGGATGTAAGGCAATGAAGTCACCATATTTCTTAGCCATGTCGATTGCCTTGACAAGCGGAACTTCTGCTTCACCCATGTGATGACCAAACATTACTTTGCTTTTTATTATTGGTTTACAACATAAAGCGCATATATCATGAAGGCCAACCTACTGCCATCGCCATGAGCGCCCCAAATAGCGAAGTATTAACCATTGAAGTTATCGCAGTTGATGGAGATGAAATAAATAATGGTAGTATCGCCTTAGTTACCATCAATAGACCCAATAAATTGAATGCTCTAAATTCAGATGTTATGAGTTCACTGAAAGAAATGTGTAGTTGGGTTGAATCAGAAGATTCAATTCGCTGCGTGATAATTACAGGTGCTCAACCATTAGAGCCAGAAGAAGGAAAACGACCAAAACCGAATGCCTTTGTTGCTGGAGCAGATATTACAGAATTTGTTGGTAAGAAAAGTCAAGATATTAAACTTGAATTCGCCGATAATGCAATTGAAGCAATTTGGTCACTAAGTAAACCTACAATTGCGATGGTAGATGGTTTTGCCCTTGGTGGGGGGTGTGAAGTAGCATGCTCTTGTGATATCCGCATCGCTAGTAATCGCTCTAAATTTGGCACTCCAGAAATAAATCTTGGACTGATTCCGGGATATGGTGCTACACAACGATTGATGAAATTACTAGGCTATGGTAAAACAATGGAGTTGATTATGACTGGTGAAATGATTGATGCTGAGGAAGCATATCGTATCGGATTGGTAAACCATGTGATGGCGCCGGAGGAATTAGTTGATTTCACAATAAAGATGGCGAAATTAATCGCCAGTAAGTCTTCAAGCACCTTAGCTGTTGCAAAGTCTACAATTAGAAAATCCTTAGAAGTAGGTTTAGAACAAGGTGTAGCAATTGAGGCAGAAGCATTTGCTAACCTCTTTGACACAAAGGACAAGGAAATTGGCGTTCAGGCATTCATTAATCGAGAAACCCCTAAATGGATGCATGAATAATATTAGAACCCAATTATCAGTTCCCAGCCGATTACAAAAATTGCAATATCTGCAATAGCATGAGCAATCCAAGCAACCCAAATACTTCGATATTGAATGTAAATCCAAGAAAAAATCGCACCACCTATGAATACACCCAATGATGCAATAAGGTTACCTAATGGATCGATAAAGAATGCCAAGGCAATTGTATGATGGATTGTAAATATGCCTGCTGAAAGGAATATTGGAATCCATTTACCTCCAATTAATTGTTCTAATTTAGAAGTTATAAACCATCTAAATACATATTCTTCGAGTACTGAGTTAATAAATATCCAGAAAAATATAGCCAATGCAAACTTCCATGCTACTGTTAACCCAACAGGATCTAAAATGGAAAATAGGTCATCGGAGCGTAACATCTTTTCTCCGAATATAAAATAAGCCAAAGAAATAGCCGTAGCCATCCCAATACCCAATAGTAAAGATATTTTTAATCCACCATTCTTCGGTAGGGATAAGGATAAATTACCTTTCTCGATTTTCAGATACCAAAATGCTGGAAGACCAAATATCCATAATTTAGTAGCGAGAAATACGATTATTGCTACTATTCCAGCCTTAAGGGCAAATCCTGTAATGACTGAAATGCTTGGCGCAATTGCTACTAGAATCAAACCCCATAGTGCTAATTTTTGTTGAATAGGAGGATTTACTGTGGAATTATCTGACAGATGATTCATCGATTAACCCTCATCTATCGCCCATTTCATCTTTTAACGCTGCTAATGCATTACTAGCATTAGAGGGTAAAGGCAACGGAACTAGGGGTAATTTTAGACCAGTTATTCCAGGTAAAGGAGGTAATTGAAGACCCTCTAAACCACTAAGTGGAGGAAGTGTTTGCTTTTTCTCTACCTCTTCAAATCCAGTATCCAACGGTGTTCTTAATTTGAGTATTTGAATATCATCTATTCTAACAAAAGTGGCCCCATAGATATGCCCTGGCTCTGGGTTTTCCGGTTCAACCATTACTGATTGCCCATGATCTGCTTCTTGTAAGACTGCAACTAGGTCTTCACCTGCGGTATGTTCTTCCCACATTCGTACTGTAGAAGCGCGTATTTCTGCCAATTGCCCTCTACGGCGCTTTTCGATCCTCTCACGAATCTCTTGATGTTGTACTCTACGATTGGATACTGTGACTTCGATATCGGCATCTTCAACTGATTCAGGACTTACCTCTACTACATATTCATCTGCAGTGTGAAGTTCTTCGATTTCAACCTCAACTTCTAATTCCTCTAAATCGGAGTCCTCGGATATACCCATGGCCACCATTTTCTGTTGGTTTTCTACCGCTTTTATCTTGGCTAATTTTCGTTCTTTAAGCGAAGCGCCATCAAGAGATTCTTCCTTAACTGGCTCTGGAATATTTGAATCACTACTAGCTTCTTCAACAACTTCTTCTTCCATTAAAATATCTTGTGAAATAGATCTAGGAGCATAAGTAGTTGATTTATCTCGGTTGCCTAGTAAAACCCATCCGACTGAAAAAACAAAGGTGACTCCAATCAATGCCCACTTACCATTATCTGGTAATCCAGAGGCTGATGTCAGATAGAAAAGACCTGAAGTGAGGGCAATCAAACCGGTGACCGTACGTGCAAAACCCATGTCCCTCACCACCATGCAACTGCTTCTAACTTATCATGCTGATGGCAATTGATTAAACAAGTCGTTCAATGCCCTACTCCTGTGACTAAATTTATTCTTCACCTCAATATCTACTGCACCAAATGAGGAGCCATCAGTACTGATAACACCATATTCACCAGCAGAAAGAGAGCGTCCATTTGAATCTAAATCCAATGGTACAAAGATCGGATCAAAACCAAAACCATTCCCTTCTTCTATTTCTTCTGAGATATAGCCAGGGCAGACTCCGTTGCCGATATATCTCTTACCATTATCCCATAATACGGCGACAGCACGAAATTCTGCTGCTCTTAAATGTGCTAATCTGATACTATCTTCGGTTTGCAGATGAGATAATAATCTAATTATTCCTTCACAACCCAGAGTTTGATGTACATATGATGAATAAACTCCTGGGAAACCTCCAAGTGATTCGACAAATAATCCCGCATCCTCAATCATCAATAGATCTTGGGAATCTGCATCTTTAGGTAAATGGGATACTGCTTGTTCAATCTTTGAAATTGCCACTTCAACAAGATCATCCGATTGTGGTTCAATTATGGCATTATTTGGAGTTACTAATTGATGAACATCATAGCCTAGTGGACCTAAATGATCTGCTGCTTCCTTGACTTTTCCGAGGTTTCCAGTTAGAAACCAAATTGTTCGGGCCATGTTCATCCGATAGTATTGGCATTTTCATGTCTATTGATTAAAAAATAGGTTTTATGCTTTTTTAAGCACAGTATTCAAGGTGCGGCGATGATAGGCCAAGTCATGCTTCAACAAATTGGACTAGTCGCTCTTGGTGGCGCGATAGGTGCCTGTTTGAGGTATTCTATCGGCACGTGGATTTCATTCGAAACTTTTCCTTTAGCGACAATATTAGTGAACGTTATAGGTTCTTTTTTTCTAGGAATGGTCGCATTAAGCCTTTCACAGAACCTTATGTCTGCTGATTTAGCATTATTTCTCGGCACTGGAATCCTAGGTGCTTTTACTACTATGTCTGCATTTTCGGTGGAAACTGTTGAACTTCTACAAAGTGGGAATTCATCCACAGCTGGATTATACATTGTATTAACCTTCACTCTATGTCCGATATTTGCTTGGTCAGGATGGATTATAGGAAACAGAGTTTTTGTTTAATTATAATATATTTTAAGTACATGTACTATAATCGAATTTCATAGGCAGAAGACCATTATTAATTTCGTATGCCCTAAGAGATGATACTATGTCAAATTCAATACTGATAGAAAAAATGAACCAAGCGCTTGGATGGGAATTACGTGCCATCAATATGTATGCACACTATTCTGCAAATGTAAGAGGAATACACAGGCTTCAATTATCTCCACTTTTTAATACTGAGATGACTGAATCAGTAACTCATGCAGATATTGTCCGCAAAGGAATTGTCCAAATTGGAGGAATACCGGTGACAGAAAGAAATGGGCATGAAATCACGCATACTACAAATTATCTAGAAATGCTAAACTATTCTCTTGAGACTGAAGCTAAAGCCGCTGAAGTATACTGTGAATTACTAGAACTAATAGAAAGAATAAATGAACAAGATTTATTCGATTCGATCGAGCAAATTTATCTTTCTGAATTAAGAAGCCTAGAAGAATTAAGATTATTGGTTGACGAAAGTTAACCATGATATCTGACTCTAGAGCGCACTTGTTCTAATCTTCTAAGCACCGATTCTGCATCTGGGACAGAACCTCCGGAAAGTTCTGCTGCTGGTCCCAAATTAATTTCTTCATCGACATATCCTTGTAGAAATACTTCGATAGCACCTTCGATTGAAGGATGTGATGCACCTAAAATTTCATCGATAACGTGTAAATCAATACCAAAACGCTCAACCTCATATTCAATCGACGCAAGCCCAAAGTCAACAAGGTATGCATTTAATCCTTGATCTATCAAAATATTATTTGTCGAAAGGTCTCCATGAGTTATAGCCAAACGATGTAAACGCCTAACCAATGCTCCAGAATTATATAGTGAAGAATTGATTACCTCTTGACTTGTAGTTTTATCTCTAAGTATTTCTATTAAGGGGCGTCCCGGCAACATCTCCATTACTAGTACACCATTATCTAGATCTAAATCCCATATTGCAGGAACTTCAAGACCAACTCTTTGTGCCCGGATTAGCAGTCTTGCTTCACTTAGCATTCTTCTAAAGCCCAACCTTTTCTCTAAATTAGGATGTCTCCAGCCTCTTGGCCGTCTTATTTTTTTAACAGCCGGCCTACCCATCCATGTTCCAGACCAAACCTCAGCCTCGGCACCGAGGTGTAGTTGCTCAATTGGTTGGAAGACCATATCAAGGCCTCTAAGCCTTAGTTTATCAAAATCTCTCTTCACAACTATTGAAAAGGGATTACTTCTTGGCTATATTGAAAGCAATGACAATCTCTCTGCCTTTATGCTCAATAGATTTCATGGATACAACTCTTTCTCCAGAAGAAGAGTTGATTTCTGAAAGGATTAGTGAACTAAAACAAACCCTAGGTGATGATTTATTAATTCTGGGCCATCACTATCAGCGTGATAGTATTGTGATCCATGCTGATTTCTTAGGAGATTCCTTCATGCTAAGTCAAAAAGCAGCAGAATCAAAGGCAAAATATATCATCTTTTGTGGAGTCCATTTTATGGCAGAATCTGCAGATATCCTAACCAATGATGACCAAGCGGTAATATTACCAAATATGCGTGCTGGATGTTCTATGGCAGACATGGCTAACTTGGAAGATGTAACTAAGTGTTGGGAGGAGATTTTAGAAAATTTTGAACTTTTAGACCCAATTGATAGAGACGATCCTGATGCTAAGGCACCTGAAAATGAAAATTATTTAATTCCAGTAACTTACATGAATTCTAGTGCTGCACTGAAGGCTTTCGTAGGCGATCATGGTGGAATAGTGTGCACTTCTTCAAACGCAGAAGGCACACTAAAATGGGCTTTTGATAGAGCTGGAAAAGATGGTAAGGTTCTTTTCTTCCCCGACCAACATCTAGGACGTAATACTGGACTTGCAATGGGCATCTCTGAGGATAATATGTCTACATGGACTCCTGATGAACTTAAATCAGACGCAAGGTGGAAAGAAATAGAAGATTCAAAATTGATATTATGGCATGGCTTTTGCTCAGTTCATAAGAGATTCACTGTTGAACAGATAGATGAGTTTCGGGAATTAAATCCTGATGGTATAGTCATTGTTCATCCTGAATGCCCTAAAGAAACTGTCGAAGCTAGCGATGCTTATGGCTCAACACAATACATAAGGAATTTTGTGGAACAACAAGAATCAGGTACTTCTATTGCAATAGGTACTGAAATTAACATGGTTGCTAGACTTGCTCAAGAGCATCCTGACAAGAATATTGAATGCTTGGATGATAAAATATGTCCATGTTCTACAATGTATATGATTCATCCAGCATACCTTATGGACGTATTGGAACGCTTGGTTGGAAATGAAATTCCTAATCAAGTCTCAGTCCCTAAAGATATTGAAAGTAGTTCACTACTAGCCTTAGAACGGATGTTAAGTATCAAGAAGTGATCATTCTTCTTCCATCTTTCTCTTATTTCTTGCTTCGATTTGTCGTTGATTTAGATGAATGAAAACTAAGATGATTATCAGTATAGTCCCCATTTGTAGCACAATATTGGAATATTCTTTTAATTCTGGCACCCATGTTTGAATCTTGATTATAGAACCATCACCATCTTCTTCAAAATATACTAGATGATTATCTAAGACAATTGGACCCCATTGGTTGATTTTGTCTGATGTCAGAGTATGAGTATAATTTGTGGTCAAATTCAAGTAATATATTTCCCCATCTAAATATTCATCTAAAGGTATTATTGGATTTAGATGATCTCGACCAGACCATGCCAGAATGCCATTGGATAGTGATGGATCAACTGCGGAATATTTCCCATCGCCAACAATCCATTGGTTATTGGTAGTTCTATCCAGTAATACCAATCTATCGACTGAACTGACATTTATGGTTACTGCTATGTGTGAAGAATCAAATTCAACTTCATTGATTGTAGCATTTTCCATATCCACTGGAGTGCCCCATCCTTCAAGAACTAAATCTTGTTCTTCTGATGCTGTCGCATTCATCTGATATGAAATTGAACCTAAAGTTCCAATCCTTCCAATATTAACCACGGTCTTATTAGAATTTGTAACATATGCAAATTCTATACCATTAGTCGATATAAACTCGATATCTTCATTCTCAATACCTAAACTGATCTCTTGACCATCTATGGAAATTGCAGATAACTTATTATCGGATAGAATCAAAATAACATCTTGATTATTTGTCTTTGTAATCAATACTTGTTCTGGTTTATCCACTTCATATTGTAAAACTAATTTCTCCGGATTATTGATGTCGACTAGAAATAATACTGTATCATTAGCCATTACAAGATGTGTTCCTGTCAAAGAATATGTTGAGTTTAAATTCATAATCGGTTGAATTACTTTAATCGTATCATCTTCGATCTGAGATAAGTCTTGTACAACAATCAAAGCCCCATATTCACTACGGTTATCTAAAGTCACTAGCCATCCATCTGCTGCAGAAGCACCTTCGGGGGCATCTGCCCCATTGGCAGATAAGGATTGATGAGTTAAATCCCAAGTGATTACAGAGACTATCACTATCATCAAAGCGATTACTATTATTCCAGTTTGTTTTGCCTTAGGACGGATAAAAGATTTCACTAAGGTAGTAGTCTTTCTGTTAATATGTCGAAAGGCTTTCTTGGGATTGGTAAGCAAAGTAACCAAACGTGAATTAATCGTTCTTTCATCAAATATCTTCCACCATCCAACAGATGTTCTTTCAGCCATAGAAACAGCAGCAGAAGCAACCAACATTCCACCGACTATATCTAGAATCCAATGAATCCCCAGGTATATTATTGTAAAACAAGTCATTAGAGTGTATACAAGGACAATATTTTGATAGAGTTTCCACCTATTATCTTCATCAAACCTCTTCAAACATAGCCATACAGAAAAGGGAACTCCAATATGTAAGGAAGGCATACAATTGGTAAAAGGATCAATCCTTCTAAACCAATCAGCAATTTCGGGATTTAGAGAATAAGCAAGTGTATTCATTTCGGGAATATAATCTCCTGTCACTCTGACATTGAAAAATAAGTAGAATGGGATTGCTAAAATATACACCCAGGCGATAGTCAGTGTAACTCTATCTGAAATCCATCTATCATCAAAGTAGGCAAAATAGAAGACTGATACATAACAAATAAACATGAACCCTGCCACATAAAAATGAGTAAGAGCAACTGTAAGCCATTTGGCTTCAAAGAATTGTTGTAGATGTAATACTAAATCACCCTCTATTGCATAAATCCAAGGAGTCATGTCCAACCCAGTATTGGCCATTAGAATACGATCGACTTGATCAAGGCCATCTTTGGCATTATAAATCATGAACAACATAAGGATATGAATCCAATATCTTCTAAAGAAGTCAACAAAAGTAGATAATTTAATCTCCATCCAAGGTGGTTTGAAGACTGGTAAAAGCAAGACCCCTAATGCTAAAGCACTAATCATCCAAGTTAGGTATACTCCCTCCACTGTATGACCTCCATGCGTATGGTATAATCATGAATACATCAAACCCTCGGGTTGATTTATCAAAAAATAGCGTTATTGCGACTCACCATACCCCGTGGACATATCCTCTTCCATTATCGGGGTCTTCTTTGTTAGCCAATGACCAAATTCGTTCAAAGCGATAAATTCCACTAGAACAACCGGATGTCCATTCAAAAGAAATTGCATATTTCCCTACAGTCTTTACCTTTGGTTTTTCTGCCGCTATCGACTCGACTTCTCTTCTAAGATACTTACTAGATTCATCATTATTTCTTTGTGGGGAACATTTGGCACAGGGACAAGAATATCTAATGTCATCATATGTTATGATGAAGTTCTGATCATTATCATAAGACACTAATATGTCTACATCTCTTCTTTCAAGGCGCTTCATTACAGGGAGTTTATCTGACATTAAATCCCTCAAATAATCTCCAGACTATCGCCTGGCGACTCACTAATTTGTTCAAGAATTGAATCTACAACTTTGGAAAAAGCGATTGCTGATTCTCCATCAGGGTCACTTACAATTCGATGAACACCATCATCTCCACCTCTAACAAAGCCAGGGTCAAACGGTAATGCACCTAAGAACGGAACCTCGAATTCCTCAGCAGTAGATTTCCCTCCACCTTTCTTGAAGATGTCTAAAGTTACACTGAAATTACCATCACCATCGGAAGTGACCTTATGTGATTTACCGCCTGGTCCTGCAATTACCAACTCTGTATTTGCCATAGCAGTTCCTCGAATCGTATAGCCACTCATATTTTCAACTACTCCAAGTACAGGTACTTTCAATGATTCTGAGAAGTTAATTGACTTTCGACTGTCCAATAAGGCAACTTCTTGTGGTGTTGTGACAATTACCATTCCATCTATATCGGGTAATGATTGTGCAACAGTAAGAGGCTCATCTGAAGTACCTGGAGGGAAATCTATTACCAAATAATCTAATTCACCCCATTCTACATCTCCAATAAATTGTTGAATTGCCCCTAATTTAATCGGACCACGCCAAACAACAGGAGTATCCTCATCTTCGAGCAAAAAAGCCATCGAGATTACTTTGACACCCAAATGTCCTTGAGCTGGGTGGATTCTGCCTTCTTCGACATGTAATCTATGACCATCTAGACCCATCATCTTTGGAACGTTTGGACCTGTGATATCTATATCTAGAATTCCAACACTATGCCCCCGTTGGGCAAGTGATAAAGCCAAGCCAGTAGATACTGTTGATTTCCCTACTCCTCCTTTCCCAGATAATACCATTATCTTATGTTTGATTTTTCGGCTTATCTCCTGAACCGACATTTTACGCTTCATTTGAGCATATGCCTGCTCCATCTGTTTTTGTTGTTGAGGACTAGGGTTTGGGTCTTCAGAATCATCTGAATCTGAATTGTGAATTGATACTGGTGATTCCGCCATGTCAATATGAAGTAAAAGACCTACTTGAATTCATGGTGTTGACCTAAGATAAAGAGTTCTACACATAGGTGACAAAACACTGTCCCAATTGGCCATAATATTATGCTCCAATTTAATTCCATTCCTGAATAAGCCCAACCAAGTCCGATTGCTAGAAAAGCCGAAATCAATGCGCCTATTCGATTGACTTCGACAGTATTATGCTCTAACCTTCCTAGATAAACTATTATCAATCCAACAAAGAATGTCATTAAAGTTATCAATAAAGCAATTATTCTAAATCCTAAATCAAAATCTTTTACTGCAAATAAAATATGTAAAATGAAAAAGATAGAATATATTGAAGTGAATATCAAAAGCCCTTTCTTCAACTGAGATTTGGATTTTAGCTCCATGTACAGGGGTTGTGCCTCTCCTTTGATAACTCTCGTATAATTTACATCGCAATTTATTATATGTAGTTGGACTATCATTCAATAATGCGACTATTATTCATCTGTGTTGGCAATTCATGTCGCTCGCAAATGGCTGAAGGTATTGCTAAATCTTTAGGCCATACTGCTGATTCAGCAGGTACCAATCCTGCAAGATCAATTGCTGACAATGCTGTAAAGATATTACAGTCAAGAGGGGTTGTAACAGAGGGTATGAAACCAAAGAGTATTGATTTGTTTTCTCCAGAAGATTATGACATGGTTATTTCAATGGGTTGTGGAGTCCACTGCCCAATGATTGAAATCGACCAAGACTGGGATTTAGAGGACCCTGTTGGCCGAGAATTCTCGATATATCAATCTACAGCAGAAGCAATCGAGAATAAAATAAAACTACTAAAGTAATCATTCTTCTTCCTTGATTGGTATGTCTCCAATACCATCCAATTCGATCTTAAGAACACTTACAGTTCTATCTTTTCCATCATCTGAAGTTATTACTTCTGAACTACAAGTGATTTCTCCAATGACTACTTCTTCTGGCAAACCTTGAGCGATCCACCCATTTCTTCTTCGACATACTTCAGCCACATCTACTGCTCTTCCAATAGTTGCACCTCTTGCTACAAGCTCCACTTCCCTGTCACCTGCCTCCATAGACATTACTACTGCTCTTATGTAAAGATGGAGCGGCTTTTTCCCGATAAAAATTATTCGTCGTTCGCTCATTATGTTCCCTAACAAGCCATTAGCCTCAAGCCGTTAAATGTTCCCTTTCAAGTAAATTTACTGCTACTGGTGCGAGCGCCGGGACTTGAACCCGGGTTCAAGCGTTGGCAACGCTCGGTGATAACCACTACACTACGCTCGCAAGTGTAACCCTCGGATTGTACGGAGGTATAAACCGTTATCGCTTCAATTAATTACTATTCAAAACCGAACCTGTCTTCACCAGAGTCCTCATCGCCATTATTCTTGATTAACAGGCCACTGACAGCGATTATAGCAATTACCAATACTGCGAAAGCACCAATTAATAATTCGGTCGACATAGATACACTATCAACTCCTGGAATTGATGAAGATTGGTCCTCTACTGTAATGGTCAGTGATGTCAATGTGGTAACCATATCGTATTGATCAGATGCTTGAATTAATACTTCATGTGTCCCCAATGGAGTACTGCTTCTAAGAGATAATCCAACAGAAAAGTTACCATCATTGGCAATTCTATCACCATTTGTACCATCATCATACATCAAAGTCCATTTTCCATCATTCCCCAAAGGTGCAAAAACTCCAAGATCGACACGTGCCTTTAACACTCCATCCGAATCTGTAATTCTAACTTCAATAATTTCTATCGATGAAGTTTGAGGTCTAGTGAATTTTAAATTTTCTGGAAGCACCATTGTAGGGGGTGAGTTCAATACTGTTATTTGAACAGGAACTATAACTTCATCAGAAATGAAATGAGGGCCCCTAGGGTGTTGATTATCTGGCTGGGATTGAAGCCATGTATCTGTTATGGTTATTTTCCCCATTTGGTCTTCAAGAATAAAGTCGACATTTTGTAACCCTGGAGCCATACCTTCTGGGATTATGATTTGGCCTACCCAAATCCCTGAATTATCCACTAGAGTTACTAACTCTCCACCAGATTCTCTAAAATCAATACTGACATTCTTCACCCCGTGACCGTCATATGCCTGGACATTAACAATTAGAATCGTACCCCTCGGACCTATATTTGGTAAAATCTCAACTGAGATTAGCCTTGGTGCTTGATTAACTACTTCGATTTCACCAGATTGTTCGGATTTTATTTCGAATTTGTCGGTTGCTGTAACATTAAGGCTTATCATTCCAAGTTCCAGACCTGGAACTGAAATAATTGTAGAAAACATATCATCTCCAACCGATTCATCACCATCTAGACCTCTATCATTCATCTGCGTCATTATACCACCAATTGGAGAAAGATCAACCATTACTGTATCGATATTCCAGTCGACATCAGTAACATGTGCAATTAGAGTTGCACCACTACCTCCTTCTGCAATCACTATTCCTTGTTTCAAAGATAAACTAACGATTACTGGTGCTGAATTCTCTTCAACTGTGACAATGGACGGGGAAAGTACCCTTTCCAATACTTGACTCTCATTTAGAGATGCGGTTTCATTCTCTGAACCATAAGGTATCTCCAAAGTTCTGATGACGCTCGAAAGTAATCCTTTCAATGGTCCTTGATCTACGATTGAGCCATTAGCATATCCTGCTCCATCACCTTCATAAATTCCTGACCATTTGACGACATGGAAGTTATGACCGTCTCTAGGGTCATTACCTGTCGTTTCTGCAGTAATAATTAGAGTTAAATCATCTTGACCATCAAGACGTATTTTATCTCCTGGAATCATAGGTATTGGCATTAAACCTGTTTCTCTAGAAATCGTAACATTGCCTAATCCTTCTTCTGCTTCAGGCCCAGTTGCATTATTCTGAATTGGGCTTCTCTCTGGGAATTCATCTCCACTAGATGCATCTGCACCGGTTTGTTCCCATACTAAACGAACGGTACGGTTGTCCCAATCAGACTGAACCGCTTGGTAATTCCATGATTCATTATGCGTAGAACCAATTCCAGCACCGTCAAAGAAATTTCCACCATTTACTCCTGTAAGATTGAACCATGTTTCTTCATGGATTACATTAACCAAGAATTTCGCACCAGTAGCATTTATTTGATTTCCAGTTTGTTCTATAGTTCGTACAATTCCAAACGTTCCTTGGACATCTCCAGTTATGTCTCCATCTAAGTGAATATCATCTATCTTGGTTTGACCATCTTCAACTAAGGTATGGAAATCATAAATTGTACCATTGATCATTATTGATGAATCATCTTCTTCATCTGCAAAGCCAAATGTACCACTACCTATTGATTCCTCTTTTTGCATTATTCTAACACCGTCTTCCCAACGTTCGCTAGAAGTTAATCCATTGAGTGAGATGTCTAACCTTGTTCCATCATCGATAATAACTAATTCAGCAAGTGCTTCAAACTGTTGGTCTTGCAATCTGCGGATTCCATTTTCATCCCAGGTTTCCAAATAGAATACACTAATTTCTCCATCGATATTTGTCGAAGTATCATTAGAATCAGGTGTTGAGATATTTAGAATGCCTGTAGCTTCAAGTCGTAAGCGTTCTGAAATATCCTCATTTATCATTGAACGATTCAACCATGCTTCGGATACATTGGCTAGAATATGGGTTTGTGTATCTCCATCATCAGTTATTATGTTTAGAACACCATGTCCTCTTGCATCGAATATTTGAGTTGTTAAAACGCCTCCAATAATTGTTTCATTCTTCCAAATAGAATCAAGTATCAGTGATAAATTATTAGTTGAATCATTAGTAGATTCAATGGTGATAAGAGAGCCATTTCCTAATTCCCATGAATTTAGAATTTGCCCTTCTCTTTTCTGCCATCCTTGTCCTTCAAAGTTTAATAAAAATCCTTGTTCACCTTCTTCATTTTCGTAGGACTGGTCTAAATCCCATGATGTTGAAAGCATTACTTCGTGATCATCCATCGGTTGATTCCAAGTTCCAACATCAAACTGACGAGTTGTAATTATTGGTTGTTCTAAAGTGGTTTGATTCCAAGCATTTATCGAAACACTAACTTGAATACTGTCCCCCCACGAAACTGTGGTATTGACTTTAGCAAAAGCAGTTCGATAACCATCTTTGGAATCCCAAGAAAGGAATACTTGATTCAACAATTGTTCACCACCCCTCTCCTGAGATAAATTAACTTCGATATCGTACGATGCATTATCTCCAAAAGTAATCAAATAACCATGAATGTTTTGGCCATTTACATCTTCTAACCATACCGCATTAATTTTAGGTTCTACAGGTGCTTGATTTGCAGAGGCAATAGGTATCACTGGCATCAAAAATAAACTGATAAGTAATATTGAAACCAATAGCGGTCGTTTGTTCATGTATATTGGTACAACCTACTACTCTTCAATACTTACCCTCTTCCGTATCAATAAATTAGCCACTTATTACTCTATTTAGTGCGGCGGTTTCATGAAGGATAAGCGACCCGCAATAATTGAAGGAGGCTATAGTATGGGGCTAATAGAAGTTACTTTGCCTGATGGAACGGTAAATGAATATGAATCCGGAATTACTTGTGCTGAAGTTGTTACTGATGCATTGGGCCGTAAACATGGATGCCTTGCTGCTAAAGTTGATGGTATTCAGACCGATCTATCTTGGCCTATTGATCAATCCTGTAGCGTACAAGGGATCTTATCTGATTCTGAAGAAGGAATTCACATCCTTCGGCATAGTGCTGCTCACCTACTTGCTCAAGCTGTAATGGAAATTTATCCAGATGCAAAGCCCACTATTGGGCCAGCGATAGACCGTGGTTTCTACTATGATTTCGCCATGGAACCAATTACTGAAGCCGATTTAAAACCAATACAAAAGAAAATGCAAGAATTGGCAAGAAGAAATTTTACTGTTGAAAGAGTCGAGTTAAGTGATGAGGAATTACAACAACACTTCATTGATAATCCATATAAATTAGAAATTATTAATGACAAAATAGAAGATGGAGATGGTTCAACAATTTACAAGCAAGGGGAATGGTATGATCTATGCCTTGGACCCCATGTACCAAACACATCTCGTTTAATGTTCTGTAAACTAACCAGTGTATCTTCAGCATATTGGAGAGGTGACCAGGAAAGAGAACAACTTGTTAGAATATATGGCCTAGTTGAGCCGACAAAAGATGCTCTAAAGGCCACTCTTCACCGAATGGAGGAAGCCAAAAAACGAGATCATCGAAAATTGGGTAAAGATTTACAATTATTCCATATCGATGAAGAAGTCGGACAAGGATTAATCCTATGGACTCCTAGAGGCTCAGTCATTAGACAAGAGCTACAAGATTTCATCAGCTATCACCTTAGACGTCAGGGTTATTCACAAGTTTTTACCCCACATGTTGGAAAATTGGATTTATACAGAACCTCGGGACATTTCCCTTACTATCAAGATTCTCAATACCCTCCAATGGTTGAACGTGATCTAATGAATAAATTAGCTGATGAAGGATGCTCCTGTTCCGAACTTTCCAACCTCATGAAGACTGGAGAGATAGACGGATATATGTTAAAACCAATGAACTGTCCTCACCATGTCAAGATATATTCGTCACAAGCTCGTTCATACAGAGACCTACCCCTTCGATTAGCTGAATTTGGAACTGTATATCGATGGGAGCAATCAGGGGAGATATCTGGCCTAACTAGAGTAAGAGGATTTACCCAAGATGATGCCCATTTATTTGTTACTGAAGATCAAATTGCAAAAGAAGTCCTAGGATGTATTGAACTTGTTCAGATTATTTTTGATAAACTCGGTATGACTGACTATCGAGTAAGAGTTGGATTAAGAGATCCGGATTCTACCAAATATGTAGGAGATCCTTCTCTCTGGGATAAAGCAGAACATGCCTGTCGTGCTGCTGCTGAATCACTCGGAGTTGAATGGTCTGAAGAACAAGGTGAAGCAGCCTTTTATGGACCTAAAATAGATTTCGTAGTCAAAGATGTAATTGGTCGAGAATGGCAACTTGGAACGGTTCAAGTTGACTATAATCTTCCGGAAAGATTTGACCTGTCATACAAAGGAAATGATGGTGAAATGCATCGCCCAGTTATGATTCATCGTGCTCCATTTGGTTCAATGGAACGCTTTTGTGGTGTACTTATCGAACATTTTGCCGGTAAATTCCCTACATGGCTTACTCCAACCCAATGCCATATAATCACAATTTCTGAAAAGCATAAGGACTATGCTCACCTAGTTGCTAACTTATTACGAGAAAATAATATCAGAGTAGAAATTGATGACGGCGATGATACAATTGGTAAAAAGATCAGAACTCATCGTAAAATGCAACCAGCCTACATGATAATTCTAGGTGATGGTGAGGAAGAGAATAAAACGATTAGCCTTAGAGCGAGAAATGGAGACCAAGTTTCGGGTATTCCTCTAGATGAATTCATTGTTCAAATCGGTCAAGAGATCAGTGAAAAAGTAACGATTCCTAGCCTAGCGATTAGTGATGAGTAATTATTGAAGGTGATAACATTTCAGCGCCACCCATCATCAATGAAATTACTCCAATAGCGGTAGTTCCTTTCCTTTTTGCAGGTTTTACCGCTTGGCTTTTTTGGACTCAAGTAGTCCCTAGACAACTACGTGGACTCCAGGTAGCGTTTCAAACTGGAGAAAAGAGATATGAAGTTCATACTGTCACTAAGACTACTGAAGATGCCAAAAATCTATTGAAAACTAAAGGGATGAGATTCGGAGTAACCACTTATTTATTCGCCTTGACAGGTGCATTGATTCTATTCTTTGAATTTATCATGATAAAATTAGATCTATCTGAAGGATACCATGCTCTTTCTTTGGCAATCGGTCTTTGCTTTATCGCAATACCAGCAGTAATCTCTAGTGGCTCTTCGTTAGGCGCTCAAGTTATCAAGCCGATTGGACAGGGTAAAGCAACATTACAGGATTCTAATGTTTGGAGAAGTTATTCCTATGTGTTATTGACAATACTATGGTTGTCTCTAGTCCTAGCTTTGGGATTAGTTTTGGATATTTTAGATGTACCAAGTTTTCGAATTTTTAGTATTTGTTCATTCGCTGCCTTCGCACCAGCAGTTCTAGCCTATGGCAGGGTCTTAGGGTCTTCTTGGCAAGCGCTAAAGCAATCATCACAACGAATTGCGAAAGGTGAAGCATCTCCTTTCCACAATCACGAACCAAATGCTAGACAACAAGCAGTTGCACAAATTGTTAACCTTAACTTGATTGCAATGCCATATGTGGCATTGAATACAGTAGCTTCAGTGATAGCTCTGGCTATTGATCCAAATATGTTTACTCATTCCCAAAGAGTACTAGACTTATCTGAATATCGGCCTCAATCATCTGTGATGGAAGAAGGTGGAATTCTAGGGTTTGCATTGATTGAACTATTTTCATTCATTCCTGATGATGGAATAAGAGTACCAATGGTCGGCATGGTTCTATTATTCCTACTACTAAACGTAGCCTTGATAGGTTTTCTCTTCGTGTATGAAGTAGCTCGAATATTATTCTTAGATGTTCAAGATGTTTCAGGTAAAGGTGGAATAAAGTTGGCAGATAGTCGCTTATTGAGAGCCGAACGTTCTCAACAAGCCAAAGTATTGAATTTTTGTTTCACTGGATTTGCAGGGCAATCTATGCTACTATTAGCATTGGCAATGATTACCTTTTGGGATTCAAGTTTTCTACCCCAGGGTGAAGCTTGCGGTGTTTGGGAAGATAGCATATGTTCGGTCTTGATGAAAGACTCACTAGAAGAATTAACTTGGATGTTAGCATCTGGTGGACAAGTTGCATTTATTGTCATTTGGGTGCGCTCAAGGAGAATCGGTTCACGGCTCGAAGATATTTCATTCGATGCATCTGTTGGCGAGGATAGAGCAAGAATGTCTCAATTGGAAGATGTAATTTATCTGAAGCAAAAAGCCATTCGAAGTTTAATTATGGATGATGATTGGGACAAGGCTCTGAAACGCTTAGATTCGGTCATCGAAGGTCATGGAGAACAATTGGAAGGTCTAGACCTACTAAGGAAAACCGATGCAATGATGGAGATATATGCTGCGATGGGAAGATGGGATGATGCTGAAAATAATGCGGTATCTATACTTGCATTAAGAGGAGGAAGAGAAGCTCAGATTGCAAGATTAATATTGGTTGCAGCAAGTCTGAGCCAACGTGACTTGGCAGAAGCAAAACCAAGATTAAATATGATACCTGATGATGATGTAGAATCTGCACGATTACAGTGGTTTGCTTCATTACTACAACCTAAAAAGCGCCCATTGAACACATCTGTAGCATCTCTATTAGCTGTTGATCCACTCACCAAAAGAAATATTGAATTAATTAATCGATATGAAAATAATATTTCCCTATCTTCACTAAAAATGCGAGATACACCTTCTGATAGGATGATTATACTGGGTGATGCTGCACGACTAAGATTGGAAGGTCGATCCGAAGAAGCCCTGAATCTTATTGAAAGATTCATTAAAAAATATGAAATTAAAAAATGGACTCATGCTGATGTGGTTCGAAGTTTACTTCACCTAGATGAAGGCAGAGTTAATACTGCCACCAATATTGCTGAATCACTAGGCATGGGCCGTTCAAGACACCCGCATTTACGCAGTTTACTACGATATTTGGAGTCTATTGGAGAAACTATCTCAGCAAGTAGCGAGCCAACTGGAATTCAATGGTTGATTGATTCTGGTCTTGATTGGGTACAAGCATGGCCAACACGCCATACTGTTTCCCCAGCACCTGCTTTGGTAACAAAGGATTTACAAAGACATGCTTGGAAAGCAAATGGATGGATTGCACACTCTGTAGAGGATACTTTAGATAAGGCTAGGAAAAAAGGTATTAATGGATGGAAGAACCTATCCAAGTTCAAAGAAGAGCGAGATTTCCCACCATGTATTTATATTCACTTAACGGGTATTATAATCACTATTGGAGGAATGCCTGTAGACCTTGGTTTACCTGGTGACCTTAATCTAAAGGCGATAAAGAAGGCTGGATTATTAGATTTATAATCAGCCCCAATTGCATGGTTCAAGAATATCTTGACCATCCATAAGAGGTTTGAGTACTTCAGGAATCTTGACTCTACCATCTTCGAGTTGGTTCTGTTCCATTATGGCTACAAGGGCCCTAGAAGTTGCAACAGCAGTTGAATTCAAGGTATGTGCGATTGGTTGTCCTGAGTGTCCTGGTTGCCCATAACGAATCTGTAGGCGATTTGCTTGATAGTCTGTACAATTGGAACAGGAAACTATCTCTTTGTATTGTTGTGCTCCAGGTATCCATGCTTCAAGATCATATTTCTTTGCAGCTACAGTACCCATATCACCAGTACAAATATTGACAATCTCATAATGCATACCTAATTCAGTCCACAAATCAATACAATTTTGTAATAATTCTTCTTGTAATTGCCATGAATCTTCTGGTTTGGAGATTATTATTTGTTCAATCTTAGTAAATTGATGTACTCTCCAAATACCTAAATCTGATTGACCATGAGATCCTACTTCTCTGCGAAAGCAGGGAGATAATCCTACAATTCTTAGAGGTAAGTCGCCTTCTGGAATAGTTTCACCCATGAACATAGATGTCAAAGGATGTTCTGATGTAGCAATCATGTAGTACTTATCAGGTTCAACTCCATACATTACTGTTTCAAAGTCTTCTAGATCAGTAACACCTTCATATGCTTCTCGATTCATCATTAAAGGTGGTTGGACAAAAGTAAATCCTCTATTTCTAATGAAATTAATAGCAAATTGTTGAAGAGCGAAGTCTAATCGTGCTAAATCTCCTTTTAGGAAGAAAAACCGGCTCCCGGTAATTTTAGCCGCTCTTTTAAGATCAACCCATTTATTCATCTCGATCAATTCATTATGAGTTCTAGGTTCAAAATCAAAACTAGGTTTAGTACCATGAACACTGTGTTGAGTATTACCAGATTCATCTGGTCCAATTGGGACATCCTGATGTAAAATATTTGGTATGGTCATTCTAATCTTATCTCTCATCTCCAATGCTTCAGTAGTCTGCTCCTCTAAAGAAGTGATCTCAACACCTAGGCTAGCCACTTCCGATAAAATTCTTTCAGCACCTTCTTTATCGCCAGACTTTTTAGCTTCCCCGATACCCTTGGCAGCAGTATTCTTTTTCTGCCGAAGTTGATTGACTTCATGTTGTAAAGTTAACCACTTTTGGTCAAATTCAATAACTTGGTCAATTTTTTTATGAGGTATTCCTCGTTTATCGTGATCTGCTCTAATCAACTCTGGTTGATCTCTAAAAAGGTGAATTCCAAGCATAATAATCCTACCATGTAATTCCTAGTTGGAATATTGAAGTTCCTGCAAAAATTAATCCACCTATGAAGTAACCAATAATCGCACCCCCATTTAGCAATGGTAATCCAGCTTGAGCCTTTCCTCTTGCCACATAACTCATCAAGATAGTATAACCTACTAAGCCTCCAAGTAATGCGAATAACCCTACTTTAAGACCATAATCAGAATCAAGCCATTGAACTGCAGATAATACTAACATTCCAGGGAATATAACATCACCAAGACCCATAAACATGGCTTCTTTATTCTTCTTAGGTCTTGCAGATTGTTCCATTGTTCTACTTGGTTGTGAAGTATTATTATCCTCTCTATTGGAAATTGGGGCTTTTTCATCTTTGAATGAATATCCCTTATCTTGTGGTGCAACAAGAAGAATTGGTAATTGTAATCCAATCATCGTATCTGCTAGTTCTAACATATGTTTAGATTTATACACAGCCCAAGCATCATAAATCGCTGCAAGGATCATAAATATAATTATCAATGTTGGAACAAAAGCAACCCCGAGCATAACTATGACTCCAGCACCGACCAATATTCCAACTGTATTTACAACATACCATTCACTGTGAACATATAGTAAAATCATTAAAATCAAAGCTAATAATACTCCAACTAAAAATGGGCCATCATATAGTTGTAAACCTTCTAAAACAAACATGTCTGCTTCAATTTCTCCATGTTCAAAAGTTAAACTTTCGCCCTCTGAGATTGAATAGAACTCTAATGAATCATTTTCTCCATCAACAAAAATACCAGTCGAAAAGTTATCATCAACCGGGAAACTAATCTTATTCTTCAATAACTTTGTATGAAGCCAATAAGAGGTATCATTAGAAGTTATTAGTAAATCGGTTAATCCTGAATTATCAAGATCTGTTATCTGTACATTCTGGATAGAATCTACAAAGTTATCTAAATTCATTTTGTCTTGTGGAGTAAATGCTCCAACATCATTGAATAAGTTATCTTCCCATTCCCAACTACTGATTGTTCCATCTATTTCTCCAACAATAAGAATACCCTCATCGCCTTGATTAGACGAGATATTATTCTCTGACCAAGGTGAATGTCCAAAATCTACTCCAGTTATACTACTAGTTGAATTAAATTGGAACATAATTTTTTGTAAATCTGTATCTAGAGATGCTGAGTTTTCTTCAAGGTGTAATACCATTGCAGTAGTTTTGGTAACCAACAACATTCTTTCATCTTCGATCATAGTTGCCTCTAAGAAATCATTTCTAATATCAACATTTGATGGCAGACCCCATTTACCTTGGAACACCATAACTGGAGAGTCCTCAAAGGTCTTGTAAAATATAACATCTCCCACTATAGAAAATGCATATACTCCACCTTCTACTATTACTGCCATATCGCAGGAACCATAGTCGGTACCCAATGAGAAGTTGTCACCGCTTTCTGAATGACATGAATATGATTCTATTTGTGCTCCTGTAGCCATATCAACAGATGTAATCCAAGCACCATTGGCTATAGTGATATGATTTGGAGACTTTACAACACGGAATATTTGTGAATCTCCTGCAGGGAGCCTTGATTGATTGAATGTCCATTCAGGGATACCTGTAATCATACTTTTTTCATTCCAATAACTTACAGAATCTTGCCAATTTGATGAGTTTCCGATCAAGTCATGGGTCAAGAAGCCATCCATTCCGACATCGACAAGATAATTATTATCTGATTCAAAGGAATCAGTATAATCAAACTCCTCGCTTTCAAAATCGATAACGAACATATGGGCTAAGGGGACTGTGGTATACATCAATGCAATAGCAAGTACTCCTAATATTCCATACTTGATCACCCATTCTTTCTTATATCTGGCAAGTAAAATAACAGCTGCTGTGAATATAAAAATCATAACTAACTCTAATACGATATACCTTGCTTGAGTTGAACCTGATTCTCCAAATGCATGAAGTTCTGCAACGTCATACCATGGTCTTATGAATAGTGAAATTACTATTGTAATGATAAACATGGCAACCATTCCAAGCATCGATTTCATTTGCTCCCTCATGAGAGATAAAACTGAAGTCTGTTTATTCAGTTCTTTCTCTACTTGAGCAAACTCTTTCGATACTTTTTTTCCACTAACTTCTGCAGATGGTTGTTCGCTCATAGTGTGGCGTAGTCTATATTGCATTTGAGTGTCACGGATGATTCGCCCCCTTAAGGGGGCGATGAAAAGTATTGAAAAAATCTAATCGGAGATGCTATGCGATGAGACATGATGGATGAATTTGAGCGAATATGTCAAATGTTAGACAGTGGTTGGAATTAACCCGTCAAAATGGCATGTCTTTAGACTTAAAAAATACTTATCTGATGATTAAAAGACTGAATATAAACTTTGATTCAATCAAAGTAATTCATGTTGCTGGAAGTAATGGAAAGGGCTCTGCATGTGCATTAATGGCTGCATCACTAACCCTTTGTGGAGTCTCTAATCTAATGTTTTCCTCACCTCATGTATCTAGGGTAGAGGAACGGATTAGAATTGATTGTAATCCAATCAATAAATCTGAATTTGATTTGGCATTAGATGAAGTTCGAATGACTTGTAAAGGTGAAGGCAATAAAAGGAATATTGATTTAACATTCTTTGAAGTTACGTTCCTAGTCGCCCTAGTTTGTGCAAAAAGTTCTGGAATTGATGTTATGATTCTCGAAACCGGACTTGGTGGAAGACTTGATGCAACTCGATGTGCACCTGCTGATGCTTGTCTTCTCACCTCAATATCCTGTGAACATACCGATATATTGGGAGAAAGTATTGGAAAAATTACCTCAGAAAAGGCGGCTATAGCAAGACCTGGAAAACCAATTATTGCTAGAGAAATGAAAGATAAAGGTTATCGAAAAGCGGTACTAAACCAAGTTGAAAACGCTGGGAATGAAGAGATTGGTGAAAGCCCTATGCCTGCATTGGTTAAATTTGTTTCAATATCCGATCAGTGTACAATAAAAAATGAAACAGAGATTTTAGTTATCGAATTGTTTAATTCAATTGATTTACCAACACATAAAGTCAACCAGGCCAATATGTTACTTCGATGGCCTGCAAGGCTACAGTTGATTTCTACAAACTCAAATTCCTTCCTCCTTGATGCAGCACATAACCCATCTGGACTTTCTAGAGTATTGCCAGAATTGAAAGAACTAATTGAACAAAATTCTTCATCTTGGACCTTATTATTTGGAACTTCACCGCAAAGAGAGTTAGATCTGATGATCGATCTTGTTTTTGATTTGTGTTCACATAACCCTCCTAATGCGATCTGTTTAACCAAACCACATGGTGGAAGATATCCAGGAGTAGAAACACGGATCTTATCTAACTATAATTGGCCATCAGAACCTGTTTTAGAATTTGATAATGCTTCAATGGCCTTAGAATATTTAACCAAAGAAGCAACAGAAGATATTGGTCTGATTGTTAGCATAGGCTCACTATATCTGCAAGGTAATATTTTGAAAGAACTTGGTTTAGACGGGGATGAAGAACTATCCCTTTTGCCGAAGCAATCATAGATAAGTGGTTAGTGAGATGGTTGGTGAGACCTTTGAGTGATAAATGGGATATTAGATTTATTGAACTTGCAAAACATATTTCCAATTGGAGTAAAGATCCATCGACAAAGGTCGGATGTGTTGTTGTTGGCGAGGATAGAGAAATTCGTTCAACTGGATTCAATGGCTTTCCTAGAGGAATTGAAGATGATGATGAAAGGTTGCTCGACCGTGAAAAGAAGTATCTACTAATTTGTCATGCTGAAGAAAATGCAATTATGCATGCGGCAAGAACCGGAGTATCTCTCAAAGGTAGTACTGCATATGTCACTTGGCCTCCTTGTTCACGTTGTGCTCGCTCATTGATTCAATCTGGAATTAAAGAAATTATTTATCCAGAACCAGGAGAAATTCCTGAACGATGGATAGATGACTTTACAATTTCAAATAGCATGATAGAAGAAGCCGGCGTAATAGTCAAAGTGATACAACTCTAACCGACTATTTGATGACTATATCTGCCTTGGCAGTTACATGGGCCGAGCAATCAACGCAATGTTGGTTATTCTTCTAATGATTCTTTCAGGGTGTATTGACCCTACAGATCCTCTCGGTTCTAATGATTCAAATGATGAGACTAATACTGAACCAGAACCTGAACCTGAACCTGAACCTGAACCTGAACCTGAACCTGAACCTGAACC